>Ga0182030_10000176_pt1 | contig 110702 bp, 90 predicted proteins | sample 812S3MmetaG_FD_121299 | JGI IMG/M metagenome (GOLD analysis project Ga0182030, IMG submission 121299) | Permafrost microbial communities from Stordalen Mire, Sweden - 812S3M metaG (Illumina Assembly) | ecosystem: Environmental > Terrestrial > Soil > Wetlands > Permafrost | place: Sweden...
AAGCTCGGCTCGATCTTCAAGCCTTTCGAACAAGCCGATGGATCCACTACGCGCCGGTTCGGCGGAACGGGGCTCGGTCTTTCCATTTCCACCAAGCTGGTGGGCATGATGGGCGGCGAAATCGGCGTGGAGAGCGAACCGGGGCGGGGAAGCCGCTTCTGGTTCATCCTGCCGATGGACGTCGTGGAGCTGGCCGGCGCCGTGACCGATCGGATGCTCGACGGCGTTCATGCACTGATCGCCGACGACAGCGCAAGATCGAGAGAAGTCCTCGCCGAGTTGGTCGCGCGCCTCGGCGCAACCGTGCGGGTGGCGTCCAGCGGCGAAGATGCGATGTTCCTGCTCAAGAATACGCGTTTCGATATTCTGCTGGTGGACGCGCACATGCCTGGCTCGGACGGCTTTGAGGTGGCCCGCGGCGCAAAAAGGCTGCCGCAAGCGCCGGCCGTGGTGATGATGCTCAGCTCGTCGAACCTGCTTTCGGATGCGGCGGAGTGCAGGCGTCTCCGGATCGAGCAGTATGTCATGAAGCCGGTCACCGAGGCGGAATTGACGCTCGCGATCGACCGCGCTCTCCGCGGCTCCGGCAGGAAGGTGGAGTCAGCCCAGCCCGCGTTCCAAACCGGGGTGACCAAAGGCGGTTCTTTAAGTGTCCTGCTGGCCGAGGATAACGTGGTCAACCAGAGGCTTGGCACGCGCCTGCTCGAAAAAATGGGACATCGCGTGACCTTGGCCGCCGATGGTGTCGAGGCGATTCACTGGCATGCCGGGGCGGAATTCGATCTGATCCTGATGGACGTGCAGATGCCGGAAATGAACGGCTTCGAAGCCACCGGCCACATCCGCGAGCGCGAAAAACGAACAGGCAAGCACGTGCCCATCATCGCGCTGACGGCCCACGCCATCCAGGGCGATCGCGACCGCTGCCTGGCCGCGGGGATGGACGATTATCTCTCCAAACCGCTCAGCCCAAGCCTGCTGGCCGATAAGCTGGAAAGCGTCGCGCGAAAGAAACAACTCCTGTCCCAAGCCATTTGAAAATCTTGTGGGGCCGGCTATTTAGTCGGCAGCCGTCCCTTTTGGGCGGCTCTTAATGCGTCAAATCGATCCCGAGCTTCTTCAACTCCTCGGCGTAATACCGCTTGTGGAGCAGCTCCCATTCCTCGGTGCCTTCCGAGATCTCGCGCTTCTGCGTGCGAATCTTGGTGCGCGCCGCCCGGTCGACTTTTTCTTCAGTCACCAACAGCTCCGTCACAACCTTGACCAGTTCCAGCCGCACGTCGTTGGGCTGACGCTTGATTCGAAAATCGCGGCTCTTGCGCAGCTCTGCGACAATCTTGTGCGAGATGTCGTTGATCTTGTCGCGCGACAGCTTCATGTGGTCGCCCGAATCCCTACCCGCCGCGCGAATCACTTTGCGCTGCGTAATCAGGGTGTTCTTGATCTTGCGGAACATGTCCTGATAGCTGACGCCTTCGCGGCGCATGTATTCGGTGTATTGGCTGAGCATTTCGCGGACCTCGTCGTTGAGACTGTCCTCAATGGCCAGATCCTCTTCGATCACATTGGCTATAAAAGCGGCCGCGACCTGGGCATCGGTTGTCTCAATCCACTGGGGCGTCAGTTTTTTGACGATTTGGCGCGAAACGTAATCGACGAACTCTCGTGCGAGCAGCATTCCTCGGATCTAGTTTAGCAAACGCAGTAGTCAATTCGTCGTCTCGCCGCGATGATTCTCGATAAAATTGTCATCAATGGGCTTGCGCCCGCGAAATCCCTCTTCCAGAACGTGCCAAAAACGGATCTTATCCTCGCCTAACTTCCAGCAAAGACACACGGCCTGCCCCTGGTAGCGGGAGAGAAAATCGATCAGCCCGATGTCGACATCCTTGATCATCGCCCCGGCCTGTTCCACTCGCTCTGCCGCGTCGCGAAGGGCAGCCGCGCTGGTATCTCGTCGGGCTTTCATCGCCAGATGAGCCCCCGGATCGACCCTCGATCCTCCCGCCATCCGGATGCGCTTGGTGTTGTTTTCCAGGTCCTCGTGTGCTTTCTGGTACTCGGAGCGATGAAAAAGAATATCGCGCAGAGCGCTCTCGACCTCAGGCAGTGCCCGTTCCGCTTCGGAGAGTGTGAAATATCGAGGCATAGTTCAGTGTAGTGTGCTGAATGCCAACCCCCTCCATCACTGTCGGGGCTCGGTGGAGATCTGTTACAGAGCCCCGACAGTGATGGAGGGGACCGGCCACTAAGGAGAGGAAAGCCGCAGGCGCGACGCGAATCGAAAAGTGGCCACGCCGAGCGCCAGAACCGCGCCGCCAAGCACCGTATAAAGGATCGCCGGATGCTGCTCGGACCAAGGTTTTCGTGGTGGGGCAGGAGGACGATAGAACGGACTTGGCTCCTGTCGATCTAGTGCCCACAGGTGCTCAGGTATGGATTGCCGGGCGATCACGTTCCCGAGATCGTATTCGGGCATCGCGGTCAGTTCCGGTCCTGGGCCATCATAGTAAAGCCAATAGGAGCCCGGCGTCGCTGCAAGGAACTTGAGTTGATACACATCTCCCTCAGCTTGGATGCGGCCGATCTGAATCTGCTTGTCGTCGCGATTGTAGATTCGGAGCTTGTAATAGCGGTGCCCGCCGCTGACCAAGACGGCTAGCCACTCCTCGGTAAACTCCGTTCCTGGCAATCTCGCGATCGTTCCGCTGCCAGCGTAGGACCAAGACTGCGCGTCGTCGCTGCTTTCGACTCCTACCGCTCGCTGAAATTGCGGAGATGACGTTTCGATGCGAAGGAGATAAGCGGGCAGCCCGGTCATTCCCAGATCGACTTGGACCACGGTAGACCTAGTTTTCGGATCGTCAACTATTTGCGGAGTTACCGTCGCAAAAATCTCAAACGGCACCGCCTTCTCAACGTAGCGGTCGACCACAGCTCCCGTTACCAGGCCATTCTTCGTCCATCCGAAAACGGTAACCCGTAGAAATGGCCTTGTGGAGACGGGGTACTTTAAGCTCGTGGAGCTGAATTCACGCCCATCCTGCGAGAAATTGAAGATTGCGCCATCGTCCCGAGCGATGGACCAGTGCGACCCGTCCTGACTCGTCTCGATTCGAACCCTGTTTCGAAAGTTCTTAAGTTCCGTCAAGATTTCGATCTTATTGTGTGTCCCGGCATGAAGGCGATGCACCGTGAATTGAAGCCCCACGTCGGGCACAATCGACTGATCGAGGATTTGCTCGCGACTCACAACGCTGTCGTTCCACGGACGCGCCGAAACGCAACAGATGAACGGAACTTCCTCGCTATCCCGAAAAACCCTCATCTTGTAATAGCGGCTCCCGATGGCAGCGTAAACCTCATTGTCGAGTTTCACCACTGCCACTCCATCGCCCGGCGTCAGCGGGATTCTCTTCCGATACTTCCACGCCGACAAATCCAGTGGCGCGGCGCTGGCCAGCATCGCGAACAGAAGGAGGAGAAATTTATGCGCTCGGGTCATCTTTCCACAATTTCTCGATCACCGGCCGGAATCGCGAGTAGAGATACGACACGCTGAGCAACAACACGCCCAATCCGATAAACGCCACGATCTTGAACAGATATCCCAGCTCCCACACGTCGCTGATGTACAGCTTCAGAACCACCAGCGCCATCAATCCGAGCCCCAAAATGCGGTTAATCGCGGTCTTTGTGGCGACTCCCAGCGTGACCAGGAACAGCGCGTAAAACGCCATCAGAATCGATATCGACACGGTGGTCGTTTGAAATATATCGTCCGCGGCGACCGATTTCTGCACCCACGACACCAGTTCCAAGCCGAGCGCCATCAGCGTGACCACATGGGCTGCAACATAAGACGTCAGCTTCTGTGCCCTGCCCGCGAAAAACTTGGCCGCCGCGAATAAGCCGATAGCGGTCATGGCAAACGTCAGGAAGCGCGGATTCACGAACAGCCCCAGATCCTTGGCTCCGGCGTAGAAAACCGCGTCCACCATGAACAATCGCCACACGGAGAGCAGCAGCACGAGACTTGCGCCGATGCTCATACGGGTGCTTTGGAATCGAGCCGAGATCCAGGCCAGCGCCGCTCCTTCGAGGGCCCACGCGATAGTGATGCGGAATCCCGCGAATTGTATCGGCGCGGCGAGCGTGAGGAACGTCAGCGTCACCGCGACCGCCAACAACGCCGGCCAGGTGTCCTTCTCCTCCACGGCTTCGGGATTCCAGACCAGCTTGGCGAGCAACAAATTCAGCCCTCCCAGCGCTGCCGCGAACAGACCCATGTAGGCGTGATAGTTCGGATTGAGCAGATAATACGACGCGCCGAAATACGCAGCGGCGTTAACGGCCATGACGAGAAGGTCGGTTTTTCGAAGCGCTCGTTTTTGGATTACGCCCCACCAGACGATCCACAGGAAAAAGAGCGCGAAGGCTCCGGTGATGTAGAGGAATCGAAGCTCGGGGTCGGTTCCAGATCGCGCCACGGTCCAGGCGGCGAACACACCCCAGTAACAGGTCAGCGTCCAGGAAGGCGATTCGGCCCAGCGCCGAATCTCGGCGAAGATCAAGCCGCCAACGCCGTAGACATACATCAACGGCAGGAATCGATCCGCATGATCCCAGATCGCCGCGATGGCGACGGACCCCAGAAGCTGCGCGACGGCCCATAGCAGGCGCGCCCGTGCAAAACAGAATTGCACATAGAACGCAATCGCGAAGACGGTGGAGACCACATGATCGCCGGATGCTCCGGAGGTAGCCATCCATGCGCCGTACCAGAGAATCGTGGCCACGGCGGCGAGAATTTCCAGTGCCGCCCAACGCCGCAGGCGCGTCAGCGTCAGGCCGCCGCAGTTGAGCAGGAAAACATAATTGAACAGCACCCACGAATGAGGCTCGCCCGAAGACAGAGCACCCGGCGTCCAGTACCCGGCCAGCATCCCCAGCACCGCGATCACCTGCGATTCGTATCGCATCGCGAAGACCACGGAGGCCGCCGTTGTCAGCACCATCAACAGGAACGACGCCGGTTGCGGGATCAGATGATAAACGGCGAACGCCGCCCAAAAAGAAAGATACAGCAGCGCGAGCCCGAGCCCGGTAATGCCCTGCCCAAATATTTTCTGTCCCTTCGACCACAGGCGGTCGCCGAAGAAGAGCGAAACCATGGCCGCGACGATGCCCAACGCCACGCGCGCTCCGGGACCGACCCAGTTGTTATCCACCGCGTATTTGAAGAAAAACGCCGCGCCGAAGATCAGCGTAACGACGCCGATAATGTTAATCCAGTTGAGTCCGATGCGCGTTTCGAGCGCGGGCGACAGAGGAATCGGCGGCGGCGCCGCGTCGTGGAATGTTGGAGGAACGGGCGGAGGCAGCGGTGGCGGCATCGGCGGCGGAGTCGCGACGACCGGCGCAGCCGCAGGGGCCATTTGAATCCCCGTCGCAGCCTCTATGCGCGCGAAGCGTCTCTCCATTTCATCCTGACGACGGATCAGCCTTGCGAGAGCCTCCGAAATGGCCTCCAGCCTCTCATCTTCTGGCATAGGTATAGCTTACACACAAGTTACGAACTAAACTGGAAGAAGAAAACCATGTCTGAAAACGAAATTCCCCTGCCGCCCCCAACGTTCGAATTCCTGGTATTTTCCTTGAAGACGCAAGCCGAGATTCGCCTGGGGCTGTTGAAGTTCGGTGAAGAACAGGAAGACGGGCCCGACCTTCCAGCGGCCCGCCACGCCATCGATCTTCTCGCCATGATTCATGACAAGACGCGCAACAACCTTTCGATGGACGAACAACGGCTGATAGAAAATTCGCTGACGGAACTCCGCTTCCGCTTCGTGCAGGTGAGCGAGAGCGTTGGAAAGTCGAAGCTTCAAGAGAGCGCCGGCGCCGAAACGGCGTCGTGATGGATCAGCCGCTTCACATTACTGTGCTCGGCTCGGGCACCAGCACGGGTGTGCCGACGATCGGCTGCCGTTGCGAGGTCTGCACCTCGGCCGACCCGCGCGACAATCGCCTGCGGCCGTCGATCCTGGTGCGCTACGCGGGCCGCGGAATCCTGATTGACACGACGCCCGATTTTCGCACGCAGGCCTTGCGCGCACCCATCGAACGGGTGGACGCGATTCTCTACACGCACGCCCATGCCGATCATATTCTAGGCCTGGATGACGTGCGCCCGTTCAATTACCGGCAGCGCTCGGAGATCCCGATTTATGCGATGCAGGATACGCTGGATGCCATTCGGCGCGTGTTTTGCTACGCGTTCGAACCGGAGCCGAAGCAGACGTCGATTCCTCGATTGAAGCTGCATCCGATTGGGGACCAGCCGTTCGATCTGTTCGGATTGCCGGTCACGCCATTGCGCGTAAAGCACGGCGATGCCACGATTCTGGGCTTCCGCTTCGGTTCCGCTGCCTACATTACGGATCAAAGCGATATTCCGGACGCGACGAAAGAGAAACTGCGCGACCTGGACGTGCTGTTTCTCGACGCGCTGAGACACAAGCCTCATCCGACGCATTCGACGGTGGCGCGAAGTCTGAAGTGGGTGGAAGAGCTGAAGCCTCGGCGGACGTTTTTCACGCACATCTGTCACGACCTGGCTCATGCGACGACGGAAGCAACGCTGCCGCCAGGCGTTCGTCTGGCCTATGACGGTTTGGAAATCGTTGTGGAGCAGGGCTCGTGAACGGTTCGGTTCTCACCATTGGAAATTTTGACGGGGTTCACGCGGGACACCGGCTATTGTTGCGGCGGGTGATCGAGTTGGGCCATGAACACCGTCTGAAACCGGCCGTGTTGACGTTCGATCCGCATCCGACGCGCGTGGTCGCGCCGCATCGCGCGCCGCGTCTCCTCACCTCGATCGAGGAACGAATCGCGCTGATCCGCGAGCAGGGAGTCGACGAAATTGTCGTGCTGCCGTTCACTGCGGAGGTCGCGCAGCTTTCGCCCTTGGAATTTGTGGAGCGGATTGTTGTCGGCCAGTTGCGCGCGCGAATCGTGATGGTGGGCGACAACTTTCGCTTCGGGCACAAGCAGGCGGGCGATATCCACACGCTTTCCGAACTTGGATCGCGCTTCGAATTTAAGACGCACATCGTGGAAGCGGTTCGCCGCCGCGGGCGATTGGTGTCATCTAGCGAAATCCGGCGGTTGATCGAACAGGGCAACGTCGCCATGGCGGGGCGACTGCTGGAGAGGCCTTACGACCTTTGTGGAGATGTCGTCTCGGGTCACGGAATCGGCTCCAGGCAGACAGTTCCGACCCTGAACCTGCGCACGCCGGCGGAAGTGATCCCGGCGGAAGGAGTTTATATCACGCGCACGAAGGATCTGGAAACGGGCGAGCGTTGGAATTCGATCTCAAACGTCGGCACCCGGCCTACGTTTGGCGGAGGCGACCTGACGATCGAAACCTACTTGCTCTCCTCCTTCGACGGCCTGACGCCGGGGCGCGTCGCAGTGGAGTTTCTGTGGCGCGTGCGTGCGGAGAAGAAATTCGAAAACGCCGAAGCCCTGAAGCAGCAGATCCTTCGCGACGTGGATCGCGCGCAGACGTTCTTCCGGCGGCTCGGTTTACACTAAAGATATCTATGTCTCTTTCTGCTGGAAAATTAAAACATTTAAAAGCCCTGTCGAACGCGAAGGGCATCATCGCGGCGGCAGCGATGGATCAGCGCGGAAGCCTGCAAAAATCGATCGCGACGGCCAAGGGCGTCGACGTGAAGGCCGTGACACCGGAAATGATGTCGGAGTTTAAGACCGCGGTGACGCGCGTGTTGACGCCGCACGCCTCGGCTATTTTGCTCGATCCTGAGTTCGGTTTGGATGCCGCCAAGGCGCGGTCGTCGAACGCGGGCCTGCTGCTCGCGTATGAGGAAACCGGTTACGACAACACCCAGCCCGGCCGTCTGCCGGATCTGCTGCCGCACGTTTCCGCGAAACGGATCAAGGATTGGGGCGCGGACGCCGTGAAGATTTTGATTTATTATTCGCCGTTCGACACCGCCGACATCAACGACATCAAACACGCCTTCATCGAGCGCGTGGGCGCTGAGTGCGAGTACAACGAGATTCCTTTCTTTTTGGAATTCGTCGGCTACGATCCGAAGGGCGGCGATGAAAAAGGGCTGGAGTTCGCCAAGATCAAGCCGGAGGTAGTGATCGGCAGCATGGAAGAGTTCACTAAGCCTCAATACCGCGTCGATGTGCTTAAAGTCGAAGTCCCGGTGAACGCGGAGTTCGTCGAAGGCAGCGCGGTTTACAAGGGGCAGAAGGCCTATACGCGAGCCGAGGCTCTGGGCCATTACCGTCGCGCCGCGGAAGTGGCGACCAAGCCGTTCATTTATCTGAGCGCGGGCGTGAGCAACGCGCAGTTTGTCGAGAGCCTGAACATGGCCACCGAAGCGGGCACCGATTATTCGGGCGTCCTGTGCGGACGGGCGACGTGGAAAGAAGGCATGGGCATTTACGCGAAGCAGGGAGTGAAGGCGCTGGAAGATTGGTTGTCGGATCAGGGTGTGAAGAACATCAACGCCGTGAACGCCGCACTGACTGGCGCGACGCCGTGGGCGAAAAAACTCGGGATCGCAGCATAAGGATCTCACGCAAAGGCGCCACGACGCAAAGAAATCCCTGAATAGCCCGAAGAAACTTGCTATCTCGTTAGCGGCGGAAATACAGTAAGACGACGCCCAGAGAGAAAGCTACGGAGAGCAGTGCCGCCCTAACTCGAAAGTCAGCAGATTTCCATTTGCTGCGCGCTGTAAACAGCAACGGGATCGTTAGAATTCCGATCCAAATGAATAGAAAAGCAGGTTGCGAGTGCTTAAGAAGCGTCATCCTGTAGCGATACTATCACCGTTTGAGCACTGCCTTAACGTGTGGGTCGATTTCAAAGGGACTCACTACCAGAGATATTGGCGGCTTTGCGCCTTTGCGTGATTAATTCGCAGCGGGGGCTTCTGGAATTGGCAGATCACCGATAACCGGGGGCGCGATCGAAAGGTCGACGCCCTCCCATCGCGCGACCACCGCCGTCGCCAGGCAATTGCCGAGCAGGTTCACCGAAGTTCGCGCCATATCCATAATCGTGTCGACGCCGAGAATCAGCGCGACGCCTTCTACCGGGAGGCCAAAGGTCGATAACGTTCCCGCCAGAATTACCAATGACGCTCGCGGAACGCCGGCGACTCCTTTGCTGGTCAGCATCAATGTCAGCAACATCGTGATCTGCGTGCCGAAGGACAACGGGTGGTTCGCCGCCTGCGCGACGAACATGGCGGCCAACGATAAATAAAGCGTCGATCCATCCAGATTAAAGCTGTAGCCCGTTGGCAAGACGAACGCCACGATGTGATTCGGGACGCCGAACTTTTCCATGTTCTCCAACGCCAGCGGTAACGCCGCTTCGCTCGACGCCGTCGAGAACGCCAGCAACCAAGGTTCGCGGACGGCGTCGATGAATCGCTTGAGTGGGATTTTGCAGATGAAGATCACCGTACCCAGCACCACGATGACGAAAAATACAAGCGCGCCGTAAAGCGTCAGCACCAATTTGCCGAGATTCACGAGCACGCCGAGGCCTTTGTCGCCCACGGTCGCGGCCATGGATCCAAACACGCCGAGCGGCGCAAACAGCATCACGTAATTCGTGTATTGAAACATCACCTCCGAAAGGCCCTTGCAGAAATCGACCACCGGGCGCGCTTTCAGTCCGATGGTGGCGCAGGCAGTGCCAAAAATGAAGCAGAAGACCACGATTTGCAGCACTTCTCCGCGCGCCATCGCGTCGATGATGCTGGTGGGGAACGTGTGCTCGGCAAGCGCCGCCGCGCTGGTGGCCGACGTTGCCAGATTCGCCACCGGCTTATCCGGCAGATGTACGCCGGCGCCGGGCTTCACCAGGTTTACCGCGCCCAGTCCGACGAATAACGCGACCGTCGTCACCACCTCGAAATAGAGAATCGCCTTACCGCCGATGCGGCCCATGGTCTTCACGCTGCCCGTTCCGGCGATGCCGTAAACCAGCGTCGCGAAAATCAGCGGCGCGATGATGGACTTAATCAGCCGCAGAAAAATCGTGCCGAGAAGCCCCATTTCCTTCGCCGGGCCCGGGAAAAAAGCGCCGAACGCGATGCCGGCAAAAAGTGCAATCAGAATCCATGTAGTGAGTGACGGGCGTTTCATCTGCTTCCCCATTTCAATTTTTCCCGCAGCACATCGAAGAACAGCTTGTCCGGCGGCCGGATGAGGCTGATCGAGTGTTGCGAGCGGCGGCAGACGACGCGGTCGCCCTGGTTCAGTAATTCCCCCACCTGGCCGTCGATCGTCAGGTAGGTGGTCGAGTCCTCGCCGCGATTGACGACGTCAATCACGCTCTCATCAGGGAGAATGACGGGACGATTGGTTAAGGTGTGCGGACAAATCGGCGTGATGCAAAACGCGGAGACTGAAGGATAGACGATCGGCCCGCCCGCCGAGAGCGAATAAGCGGTGGAGCCGGTGGGCGTGGCGACGATCAGCCCGTCGGCTTTGTAGACGCACATCAGCTTGCCGTCGACGTTCACTTCCAGGTCGATCATGCGCGCGATCTCGGCCTTCGATAGCACCGCGTCATTCAGCGCGTCATGCGCCAGGACGAGTTTCTCGCCGCGCCACACCTCGCAGTGCAGCATGCGGCGGCGTCCGATGCGAAGGTCGCCATGGAGAGCGTGCGCGAGCTGATCGTAGACTTCGTCGACGGTAATCGCGGTGAGAAATCCCAGGCCGCCGAAGTTAACAGCGAATAGGGGAACGTCGCGTCCGCCGATAGCGCGCGCGGCTGAAAGCAATGTGCCGTCGCCGCCCAGAACGATGACCAGTTGCACGTCGCGAGGCACGTCTTCCCGGGGGAGAAACTCCGCGCGGCCCGCGTAGCGCGCGCTCTCTTCGTCCAGGCGAACCTTAATATCGCGCTTGGCCAGCCATTGAACGATGCCGCTGACCAGAGAGGCGGCGTGGTCGATGCGGGGCTTCGAAATGATGCCAACCGTCTCAATCGTGGCCATAAAGAAGAAATTCGCGATTGCCTTCCGTCCCAAGGATCGGACTGGGAATGATAGCAGAATGGAGGCCCAGGGCTTCAACCGCGTTGCGGACCCGCGCGCAGGCGGACTCGTGAAGCGCGGGATCGCGCACGATTCCACCTTTCCCGATATCCCCACGGCCGACCTCAAATTGCGGCTTGACCAACACAATCATGCGGCGCGGAACCTTGAGCAGAGGCGCAATGGCGGGGACCAGCATCGTCGTCGAGATAAAGCTGGCGTCACAAACCGCGAGGTCAAACTTGACCGGATAGTCCTTCGCTTCGAGATAGCGCGCGTTCACGCCTTCCTGCACAACGACGCGCGAATCGTTACGCAGTTTCCAATCGAACTGGCCGTGACCGACGTCGATCGACCACACTTGCGCCGCGCCTCGCTGAAGCAGGCAATCGGTAAAGCCTCCAGTCGATGCGCCAACGTCGAGGCAGGTCCATCCCGCGACGTCGATCGAAAAATGATCCAGCGCAGCGGCCAGCTTGTAGCCTCCGCGGCTCACGTACGGCATGCGTTCCAGCACTTCAACCCGAGCATCGTCGGGCGTGCTGTGCCCGGGCTTCGAGGCTTTCTGGCCGTTCACGATTACCTGTCCCGCGAGAATCAGCGCCTGCGCCTTTTCCCGAGAGTCGGCGAGCCCGCGGTCCACCATCAGTTGATCGAGGCGACGTTTCGTCATGGCCATTCTGTCAACAGCCGGGATCATGCGTTGCGGCGCACGATCAGGTCCGCCAGTTCGCGGAGCCTTTCGGCGCGTTCGTCGAAAATGTTCAAGGCGAGGTGCGCTTCCAGGCGCTCCTGCTCGGCCATTTCGCGAGATCGCTCGATTCCATATACCGCGGGAAACGTGATCTTCTGCTGCTGCGCGTCCTTGCCCGCGGTCTTGCCGAGCGCTTCGGAGGACTGCTCAATGTCCAGAACGTCGTCGACAATCTGAAACGCCAGGCCGATGTGCTCGCCGAAGCAGGTGAGCGCATCCACTTGTTCCCGCGCGGCGCCCGCGTAAATGGCGCCCATGCGGACGCTGGCGCGCAGCAGCGCTCCGGTCTTGGCGCGATGGATGGAATCGAGCAGTTGCGCGCTTGGGAACTTGCCCTCGCCTTCGATATCATTCACCTGCCCGCCGATCATTCCGCCGGCGGTGCCGGAGGCGACGGCCAGTTCCCGCACCAGCGAAATACGCCGCTCCGCATCGACGCATTCGAGTTTCGCGAGAACTTCAAAAGCGAGTGTGAGCAATGCATCGCCGGCGAGAATCGCCATCGCCTCGCCGAATACTTTGTGACACGTCGGGCGTCCGCGACGAAGATCGTCGTTGTCGAGCGCGGGCAGATCGTCGTGAATCAGCGAGTACGTGTGGATCAGTTCCAGCACGCAGGCGGCGGATTCAATGCCGATGGGCGCGTCGGAAACCGCGTCTGCCGCGGCGATGGCCAGCAGCGGACGGATGCGTTTCCCGCCGGCAAAAAGGCTGTAGCGCATGGCGCGATGGATCGTCGCCGGATTTTCGGATTCAGCGGGAACCCAGCGGTCGAGGGCGGCATCGACGGTTTTTTGCTGCGCGGAGATGTAATCGGCGAGCGTCATCCTTTATCGAGTGAAAACGGCTCTGGGATTACTTCGCCGGCGCGTTTGATGAGGGTCTCGACGCGTGTCTCCGCTTCCTCCAGTTGCTTCCGGCACGCTTCGCTTAGCTTCATTCCTTTTTCGAAAAGTTCCAGCGCGCGTTCCAGCGGGAGATCGCCGCTCTCCATATCCTTGACGATCGCTTCCAGCTGCTGCAAACCGTCTTCGAAACTTAAGGGTGCTTCATCGGGCATGAGCTTCCATTCTAGCCAACGGGCACGGTGACGTTCAGACTTTGGCCCAGCAGCGTGAGCTGCTCCCAGATTCCGCGCGCGACCGGGATGCCGTCGCGCCGGCGCTCGGCATCCGACCGCCATTCCGGATCGCCGGCGATGAGCACTTCGTGGAAACCGGCGGCGGGACGCGAGCCCTTCACGGTATCTCGCATCTGCTGCATGCGGGCCTGGAACTGATCCATGGGCAGAAACCGCGCGGCGTCGATGGCGAAGAAAAAATGACTGACGCGCATCGGGCGATTTTTCACGCGCAGTCCGCCAACCTCGGTCATCATGGCACCGCCGGAGAGAACGGCGCACAGAACCTCGACCATTAGAGCGAGGCCTGTACCTTTGTATCCGCCAAGAGGCATCGGCAGGCCTTCGAGTGCGACCTTCGGATCCGTGGTCGGATTACCGTCGGCGTCCATCGCCCAGCCGGGAGGAATTTCGGTGTCGCCGCTGAGAATCGCCTTGTGGATGCGATTCAGCGCGACGGTGGTGGTGGCCATGTCGAGCAGAAACGTATCGGGTCCGGGAACGGCCATGCAGATCGGATTGGTGCCGAGGATTTTGTCTTTGCCTTGCCACGCGGCTACCAACGGGGTTGCATTGCATGTGACGATGCCGATCAATCCCGCAGCCGCGAGCTTCTGCGCCCACCACGCCGAGGCTCCGAAGTGACTGGAGTTTCGCGCGGTTACCATGCCGAGCCCGGTGGCTCGCGCAAGGCGGATGGCATGATCGCAACAGGCATCGGACACAACCTGGCCGAGCCCGTTCAAGCCGTCATACACCATGCAGGAGCCGTTTTCCGAGGCGATTTCACCTATGGTCGCGATGTCGATATTGCCGTCCTGAATCTGTTGCGTGTACCAGATGAGAAGCTGTACGCCGTGCGAATCGACGCCGCGCAAATTCGCGGAGACCAGCGAATCAGCTACCAGCGCGGCCGCCCATTGCGGAACGTGGGCGGCTTCGAGCACCCGTCGCGCGAAATCGGCCAGAGACCGGTGCGCAATCAGGAAATAATCGTTCGGATCATTCATGAATTTCTAAAGGTAGCACGGCCACGCGCGCTGCCCGCGTGTGCTATTTTCCGTATTTATGAAACGATTCCTGCTCGTTCTTCTCGTCATCTCCGCCGTGTTCGCCCAGACCCCGTACGACGCGATTCTGACCAGCGGCCGCATCGTCGACGGCACAGGCAACAACTGGTTTTATGGCGACCTCGCGATTCGGGATGGAAAGATCGCGCGCATCGCCCCGGTTGGCGTGTTGCGAAATGCGGCGGCGCGGGAGCGCATCGACGTGACGGGGCTGATTGTCGCTCCGGGCTTCATTGATATTCAGGGCCAATCGCGCGCGCAGTTCCTCTCGCAGGACGGTCGCGTAATCAGCAAGGTGACGCAGGGCGTGACCAGCGAAATTCTGGGAGAGGGCTTTACCAACGCCCCTTCGAACGAAAAAACCTCCACGGCGATGCGCGGCATGGGACGCCAGGGCGACGATGCCTTCGGAGGTCCGCACGGTTTCGATGCCTGGCTGCGCGCGATGAAGCAGCACGGAACGTCCACCAACGTCGGATCGTTCGTCGGAGCAACGACAATTCGCCAGTACGTGAAAGGGATGGCGCAAGGTGCGCCGACCGACAGTGAGGTCGAAGCGATGCAGACGCTGGTTCGTCAGGCGATGGAGGACGGCGCTTTCGGGATCGCGTCGGCGCTGATTTATCCACCGGGCAATTACGCGACGACGAAAGAACTCGGTTCGATGGCGAAGGCCATGGCGCCCTTTGGCGGCGTCTACATCACGCACATGCGGTCGGAGGCGGATCAGTTTCTGGAGGCGATCGATGAAGCGGTCGAGATCGGCCGTCAGGGCGGCGTTCCGGTCGAAATTTATCATTTGAAGGCCGGAGGCAAGAGGAACTGGTCGAAGGTGCCGGAGGCCATCGCCAAAATCGACGCGGCGCGGGCGGCGGGAATCGATGTATCGGCGGACATGTATCCGTACACCGCGGGTGGCACCGGCTTGACCGCGGTTCTGCCTCCATGGACTGCCGCCGACGGAAAATTGTTCGACAATCTTGGCGATCCCGCGGCTCGCGCCAGGATTCGCGCCGAAATTCAAAACGACAAAACGAATTGGGAGAACATGGGTCAACTGGCCGGGCCGGACGGCGTCTTGATTGTCGGGATCGACAAGGAAGAGAACAAAAAATACGTCGGCAAGCGCCTGTCTGAGGTCGCCGCGATGATGCACAAGGACTGGATGGATGCCGCCATGGACCTGATTCTTTCCGAACGCCGCCGCGTGGAGACGATTTACTTCATGATGAGCGAGGACAACGTGAAGCTCCAGTTAAAGGAGCCTTGGATCAAGATCGGAACGGACGCGCCCGGGCTCGATCCGGAGACGGCCAAGGATCTGGCGCACCCGCGCTCCTACGGGACTTTCCCGCGCATCCTGGGAAAATACGTGCGCGACGAAAACGTGATGTCGATGGAGGAAGCGGTTCGCAAAATGACCTCGGCCGTGGCCCGCCGATTATCGATTCAGGATCGCGGCCTGTTGCAGGAAGGCTTGTACGCCGATATCGCCGTGTTCGATCCGCGCACGATCATTGACCACGCAACGTATGAACAGCCGCATCAGCTCTCGACCGGCGTTCGGTATGTTTTCGTGAATGGTGTCGCAGTGGTGCGCGACGGCAAGCATACGGGCGCGTTGCCGGGGCAGATTATTCGAGGGCCCGGGTGCGTGCAGGCGCGATAGCCTATCCCCTCCATTACTGTCGGGGCTCCGTATCCGAAACCGAGCCCCGACAGTAATGGAGGGGTATAGTCACGCGTTCCGATTCGGAGGCACGCCTCGCTTGGCTTCCAGCCGATTTTCTCCGCGCAGCCATTCCGAAAGAGGCCTGCTGCCGATGCGGATCTGCGCGCGCCGCAGCATCGAGTTGAGAAACCGCAACTCGGCGATCAGACTGCGGTCGGGATTCCCACGCGCTTCCTTCTTGACGACGATGCGGCCCTTTTCAGCCCACAGGAGGCCCCATTTCTTTGGCACGTCCTCAGGCTGGATGACTTCTGGAGGGCACAGATAATACCGCCGCTGCCCCATACCTGCCTTGGGATTGCGCCGCACTGGCTTTTTTGAATCGCGGAGGAAATCGGCGCGGGTCGCCTTGCACTCGATCAGCGTCGAGAGCCCGTTCGACCATGCGATGATGTCGGGACTCTCCTTCACCACGGCGGCGAACTCATAAAACACGGTGGATGACTGGCGGCTCAGCCAGCGGACGCCGAGCGCGACCAGGCTCCCGTGGGTCAACTTGTTCGCTCCCGCAACAGCTGCGCAGCTTGGTTTGCGAATCGCTCGGCCACGGGACTCAACTGTTGGCCCGCCGCGAAATCCGCCACGGGTATTCGGCATTCAAGCGCGCGGCCGTGGAAACCGAACAGCGCGATCGAAAGGGCGACGACCTCGGAGGAACGCGATACGTGCGATAGCGGGGCCGGCGCCGTCGGCTGCGGCACGTCTTCAATGATCACGGTTTGAATGCCGGCCGCCGCATCCAAAAAAACGACCGTGTCGAAGCCGGCGATCTCCGCCGCGAGTTCGGGCGTCAGCTGCATCACCGAGCGCGCTTCCGCGCGCGCGCCCAGCAACTCCAGCACGCGATGCGCGACGCCATCATCGCCGCGCAAAGAATTTCCGCAGGCGATGAGCAAAGTCCGCATCAAGAATCCCGCGCGATGCGGCGGATCAAACTCCCGTCCGCCCCGATCACGTCCACCACCAGCGGCATTTGCCCCAGCGCGTGGGTCGAGCAGGAAAGGCACGGATCGTAGCAGCGAATCGCGGCCTCCAGGCGATTGAGCATACCTTCCTCGAACTCGCCGCTCGCGGACGCCTTCAGGAAACGGCGCGCGGCCTGATCCACGGAAAGATTCATCGCCTGGTTATTTTGCGATGTCGCGATCAGCAGGTTGGCGCGTTCCATCAGGCCCTCTGGGTCCACCCAGTAATGATGAAACAGCGTGCCGCGCGGCGCTTCGCACGATCCGACGCCTTCGCGCCGGTTCAGCGACGCATGGGCATGGATATTTTCGCCGTAAAGGTCCGGGTTGGCCATCAGTTCCTCGATACGCTCCACGGAGTGGATCATCTCGATCAGTCGCGCCAGGTGGAAATGGAACGATTCGCAGACCGCGCCTTCGCCGCGCTGCTTGAACTCTTTCAACTCGCGATCGGCGCGCGGGGTTCCGGCGTACGTCGCCACATTCAGTCGCGCCAGAGGCCCGACGCGATAATGCCCCTGCGGGTAGCCGAACGGTTGATAGTAGGGAAACTTCACGTACGAATAATCTTCGCTGGCCTCGCCCAGATACGTAAAGTACCGCTTCGGATCCAGCTTCTCGGCGATGGCATTGCCGCGTCCGTCCACGATGCGGATCAGTCCGTCGTAGTATTCCAGGCCTCCATGTTCGTTCACCGTCGCGAGGAACAGGGAAGGGAAGTTCCCCATGAAATCCATCTCCGGACGGAACGAATCGATCAGGCCCTTCCAGCGGTCCAACGCGATCGACAAGGATTCCGTGGCTTCCGGAATCCAACCGAGAATCTCGTCTCGCTGTTCGGACGTGAAGCGGTGATGAACGCCGCCCGGTCCGCTCCAGCCTGGGTGGACCTTCTTGCCGCCCACCAGTTCGATCACACGCTGGCCGAATTGGCGCAGCCTGATCCCGCGCCGGACAAAATCCGCTTCGTTCTGGAGCAATCCAAAAATATTGCGCTGCGCAGGCGGCGCGTCCATACCCATCAGGAAGTCGGGCGACGAAAGATGGAAAAAACTCAACGCGTGCGATTGCAGGATCTGCGCATAGTTCAGCAGCCTGCGCTGCTGCGCCGCCGCGATGGGAATTTCCACGCCCAGCAGCATGTCTCCGGCCTTCGAACTGGCCAGCACATGGCTCACCGGACAGATGCCGCAGGTGCGCGACATCAATCCCGGCATTTCCTGAAACGGGCGTCCTTCGCATATTTTTTCGAAGCCCCGAAATTCCAGGACGTGGAAGCGGGCGAGGCTTACCTGTCCCTGCTCGTCGAGCTGAATCGAAATCTTGGCGTGCCCTTCGATTCGCGTGACGGGTTCGATGAACTGAATGCGGCTCATAATCCGAACCTCGCTCCCACGCCGACAGGTTCATGGCCAGCCAGCAACTGCGTCACGAACGCGAAGATCGTATCGGCCGACGGCGGACAACCGGGCAGGAAATGATCGACCGGAACGACGTCCTGAATCCGCAGCACGCGAGGCAGCAGCCGCGGCACGAACTCATTTCCCAACGGGATGCCGTTCACGATGTTCGAATTTTCCTGGTACGCGCGATTCAGCACATCCTCCAACGGAAACAGATTCCTCAGGGCAGTCACGTTCCCGGTGACGGCGCAATCGCCAAAGGCGATTAATATTCTGGCCTGCCGGCGGATCAGCCGGATCTCCGCCAGGTGATGGTCATTGGCGACCGCTCCTTCCACCAGCGCGATATCCACTTCCGGAAATTCCTTAACGTCCGCGATCGGCGAATAACAGACGTCCACCAAACCGGCCAGATCGATCAGCCTTTCGTCCAAATCCAGAAACGACATGTGGCAGCCCGAGCATCCACCGAGCCACGCCGTTGCGAGCCTCGGTTTTAGACGATCCATAATTTTTTCTCCCGTGCCGTGGTGATGTATTTCAGGAAGCTGCGGTCTTTCCGCATCTCCGCCACGGTCTTTCCTTTCAGAAACAGCGCGCCCGTCGGGCACACTTGCACGCATTTCCCGCAACTGGTGCAGGTATCCGAATCGCCCCACGCCTCGCCCAGATCGGTAATCACCCGCGAGTTCCGCCCGCGCCCGGCCACATCCCAGGTATGCGCGCCTTCCACTTCGTCGCATACGCGAACGCAGCGCGTACATAGGATGCAGCGGTTATGATCCAGGCCGAAGCGGTCGTGACTCACATCGACCGTCAGCTGGGGATACTGCGGTTGCAGTCGGATATGATCGACACCCAACTCCGCGGCCACCTGCTGCAATTCGCACGCGCCGTTCAGCACGCACACAGAGCAGACGTGGTTCCGCTCGGCGAACAGAAGTTCGATAATCAACTTGCGATGCGCCTGCAGCCGGGGAGTGTTCGTGCGAACCACCATGTCCTCGGCCACTTTGGTCAGGCAGGCAGGTTGGAGTTTCTTCTGCCCTTGCACTTCCACCACGCACAACCGGCACGCGCCGACATCGGACAATCCGCCCAGGTGGCACAGCCGCGGAATCCTGATGCCGCTGTCCCACGCGGCGTCGAAAATCGTTTGCCCCTCCAGCGCCGTAATCGTTTTGCCGTCTACTTCCAGAGTTCTGACGCTCATACGAGCACCGCCATTTTGCAGTGACCGGCAGGACAACGATGTTCCCGCACATGCGCTTCATATTCATCGCGAAAATAATTCAGAGTGCTCACCACCGGATTCGGCGCAGCCATTCCCAGCCCGCAGAGGCTGGTTTCCTTTAACAGGAGCGCCAGTTGCTCCAGCATTTCGAAATCGGATTCCAGCCCTTCCCCTCGCGTCATCCGCCTAAGGATGTCGTGCATCTGCACGGTCCCCGCGCGGCACGGAATACACTTCCCGCAGGATTCGTCCATGCAGAATTCCATGAAGAACCGCGCCAGGTCCACCATGCAGGACGAACTGTCGAGGACGATCAATCCTCCCGAACCCATCATGGTTCCGATCGCATGGAGTGAATCGTAATCCATCGGCATGTCCAGGTGTTGCGCGGGAATGCATCCGCCGGCTGGCCCTCCCGTTTGCGCGGACTTGAATTCGTAGCCTTCCGGCACGCCTCCGCCAAGCTGAAACAAAATCGTGCGCAGCGTGGTCCCGATAGGAACCTCCACCAGGCCCGTTCGCACGATTCTTCCCGCCAGCGCGAACACCTTCGTTCCCGGGCTGGTGGGCGACCCGACAGATGCAAACCAATCGCCGCCTTTTTCGATAATTGTCGGAATATTCGCGAACGTCTCGACATTGTTGATCAGCGTTGGGCATCCCCACAACCCGCTCTCCGGCGGGTAGGGAGGCCTCGGCACAGGCTGCCCGCGCTTGCCTTCAATCGAAGCCAGCAGCGCGGTCTCTTCGCCGCATACATACGCGCCCGCGCCGATGCGCAGGTCGATACGGAAGGCGAAATTGCTGTCGAACATCTGTCCGTTCAGCAGACCTTCACCCCGCGCCTGTTCGAGCGCCGTCCGCAGCCGCCGGATCGCCAGCGGCGATTCGCCGCGCACATAAATGTATCCCTGCTGTGCGCCCACCGCTCTTCCGGCAATGGCCATTCCTTCCAGCACGCGATGCGGATCGCCCTCCAGCACGCTGCGGTTCATAAACGCCCCCGGGTCGCCCTCGTCGGCGTTGCAGACCACATATTTCGTCGCCGACCGTTGCCGGGCCACCAACTCCCATTTCAGTCCGGCCGGATATCCCGCACCACCGCGCCCTCGCAGGCGGCTCTTTTTTACTTCGCCGATAATCTCCTCGGGAGACATCTCCATCGCCGCCCGCGGCAGCGACTCGTATCCGCCGCCGGCGATGTAGTCGGCGATCCGTTCCGGATCCCGGTGGCCGGAATTGGTAAGAACAATCCGCCGCTGCCCCGCATAAAACGGGTGATCGGGTGTAAGCGACCGGTCCTGGAGACCGCTCCAGTCTCCAGCCACGAGCGCTGCGGCGTCCGCTGGCGACGCGTTGGCGAGCACGGCGTCCGCGGCGGCGCTGCGAACCAGCGGGCCGTTGAAACAAAGCCCCATGCATCCCGTCCCGCACACTTCCACCTCTCCCGCGCGACCCTGCCGCCCGATCTCTTCCTCGATCGACGCGCGAACCGCGCGGGCGCCTCCGGAAAGACATCCGGCAACGGTACAGCACAAAATCCGGTCCTTCAGCCCGTCCTGGCGATCCTGTTCGGACTTCTTCATGGCATGCAATGCATCGATATTCATTTGGCGAAACCTCCCAGGCGCGTCTCCAGGTCTTCACGCGTCACCCGCGATAAGGGCTCGCCGTCGCAGATCACCACCGGCGCCAATCCGCACGAACCCAGACAGCGTCCCATCTGTACCGACCATTGCGCGCGTGGACAGCGTTGTTTCACCTCCGCCAGCAAGTCCATGCCGCCCGCCGCGTAACAAGCGGTGCCCAGACAGACCACAGCCGAATGTTCCTTCAGCGGCTCGAACCGGAACAGGTGATAAAATGTGGCGACTCCCAGCACCTTGCTGGGCGGAAGTCTCAATTTATGCGCAATCGTGTCCAGCAGAGGCTTGGACAAGTATCCATAGAGTTGTTGCGCGGCGTGCAGCACCTCAATGAGCGCGCTGCCGGAGTATTGATGCCGCGACATCACTCGCTCGAGCGATTTCTCGCGTGGTTCACCAGGATTCATTTGATTTTTGACCTCGATTCGACGTCGAGTAAAAGTACAGGTAGGCTAAAGAGCACTTTCCAGCATATCGCTGTCGCCACCAGGGCGGGAACTTTCGCGATGGTGTGAGGAACGCTATAATAACAGAACGAGCCGAGTTTGCCGGGCGAAATCCGGCGGCTTGATTCCCTCGTATTAAGGGCGCGTAGCTCAGCTGGTTAGAGCGCCTGCTTCACACGCAGGAGGTCCGGGGTTCGAGTCCCTGCGCGCCCACCATTCAGAATTTCTAGGCGACGCTTACCCGGGTGCTTGATGGATCTCGCGCGCGGCGCGGTGTCCCGATTCAATCGCTCCCTCCATCCATCCGCGATATCTCCGGGCAGTGTGTTCCCCGGCGAAATGAATTCGACCTTCGGGCCTCCGGATCAGCAACAGGTCCGCCGGCGGAAGCGTGCCCGTAATCGACTGAGCTCCGAACGACCATTCGTCCCGCCCCCAACACTTCGAGGCAGAGACCTCGACCTCGGAACCGATGCCCGGCAGCATGTTTTCCAGGCGTTCGATCGTGGCGCGGCCCCGCTCCTGCTCGTCCATCGCCACGAAGTATCGGGCGAGGTCGCCTCGCGTATAGCACACCAGGATGTCCGCGTCGGATTCGCGGTCGAACGTCAGGTCCCAGATCTCGCCCACCGTGTCGGTGATGGCGAATCCATTGAAATCCATTTTTTTCAGGAAGCTTCTGCGAACCTGGAGAAAAACCAGGCAAGACGATTCATAATTCAACGCCGAAATCACACGTTGCTTATCCTTCGACAGTGCCTCGGCAACGCGGATCCGGGACAAAACCGAGAACGGGAGCGAGCAAACCAGCCGGTCCGCGGCTAGTTCGCCTGGCCCGTCGCTGTGGAACGCAACGCGAATTCCATGTTCGTCCTGAGCAATGGATTGCACCACGCAACGGTACCGGATGTGGCCCTGCAACCTCTCGGCGAAGGCGTTCGCCAGGGCGTCGGCGCCGGCCGCCAATTTATACGTCTCATAGCCGGCTTGCTGCTCGAAGCACCACTGTTCCGTTTCGGTGAGGGCTCTGGGAAGCGCGCCCGCGGGAAGCGGCTTCCATCGTTCTCGGGAGAGCCGGACGCCACCAATTTGCACCAGGAACGATCCGTGGGGTGGGTAGAACGGCGCGGTGGCTATTTTGAAGCGCTCCACGTAGGATTTCACCAGGAGGTGGTCGTCGCGAAAGCGAAACCCTCCGGCGTCGGCGTGCAATCCGCCGGTGAACGGTCCGCGGAGCGTCAGCGCACGGCCTCCGGCGCGGCCGGATCCTTCGAGCAAAGTGACCTCATGACCCAGCGACCGCAAGCGGTAGGCTGCGGAAAGGCCCGCCAGCCCGGCTCCCAAGACAATCACTTTTTGGCGCGCTTTACGCCGAGCCGCCACACGGTCGGCGATCGAGTCCAGCGCCAGATCGGAAAGACCGCGCGCGCGATGCACAAATCCGCGCCAGCCCCACCGGGGGCCACTCATTAGAACCGAAAGCAAGGGGGACCACACAATAGCTCCATCCATGTCACCATAAGCGCGGTCCGGATGGGGCCGCCAATTCTGGCGGCAAGCCGGCTTTTCAGCCACCGCTGGTTCCGCAAGGCCACCAAAAACTGGCGGCCCCACAGTCGACTACAAAAACCAGGGAAACCGGACTAGCCGAACATAACCCGGACCAGCGAAGTGCGCTGGTTGCGGATCACCGGCAGCAGATTGCGGGCGGGCATCCGATAGCGGAAGTGAAATCCGCGGCCTCGCCCGATCGGGATTTCTTTCACCTCTTTGATATTCGGATGGAAAGATCGAATGCTGGGGATCTCATCCACATCCATGCCGAACGGCATTCGGGGTGTAGTGTAACTCCGGGTGATTTTGTATCCTCGAAGCGTTTTTTCGCTATACCAGCGGGGGATGACATCAAACATCATTCGGCCCCCGCGGAAACGCTTCGCGCAAGCGGCAATGAATCCCCGGACCTCGTCCGGCTGGAAATACATCAGAAGGCCCTGGGCTGTGATGAACACTCCGGGAGCTGGGTCCACCTCGTCCATCCACCTCAAATCCAGGGCGGAGCATGCCAAATTACGATGGCGGTCGGTATCGGGCAGAACCTGCTTGCGAACGGCAATGGTTTCAGGCAGATCCACGGCCAGCCACTTCAGCCGGCCGTTATCCACGCGATGGACCTGAGTTTCCAGTCCATCGGCGAGCGCGACGACCGTGCACTCCGGAAAATCCTGCAGGTACCGCTTGATCTGTTCGTCGAAACGAAGGGCGCGAAGCACGTGGAACTCGTTCGGAGGGCCGAAATGTTGCTCAAAGGGATAGTCAATACCATCCGCTATTTGGACCGCGAACGGGTCATGAAAGAAGGCGTTCGGACGGCGAGCCTCCGAGGCCCGGTTGTAAAGCGGCCAAAGCAAGGTTTCGGGCACGCCCTGAAGCTCCAGCTGGACTTTTTCCCGTTTTTTGTCGGTCATGGAGAGGTTCAAATCACTTGTTGGAGGCATAGCGGCTTCGGTTCAACCTGGACAACCAGTATGACATCTCAACTCGACTGCCGCAGCAGGGATGCCCAAAGTCGTCCACCAAGTGCAAAGGATGTCGAGACGGTTTCGCATCGGTTGCCGGAATGGCGGTTCCCATGACGTTCCCAGAGTCGAAGAATCATTGCGCGATATGCGCTAATAGCGTATAGTGGTGACTGACCGTGCTTGTTCCCTTGACACTGGTGTAGACTCCTTCGTTCTTGCGGGAGGCTGCTGTCGCCCTCACCGGAGAGGAGCGAGTCGGACTGGTTGTATATCTGGCCATCAATCCAGAAGCGGGCGACGTTATGCCCGAGACCGGCGGGGCTCGCAAGCTTCGTTGGAAGGCGCAAGGACGTGGCAAGAGGGGAGGCGTCCGAGTGATCTATTACTATCACGACTCCGACATGCCCCTGTTCTTGCTCAATGTGTTTGCCAAGAACGAAAAAGGGAATCTGGCCAATGCGGAGCGAAATGAGATGAAGAAGCTGCTGCCCCGCTTGATTGCGGGGTATCGCAACCGGTTTACGAAATGAGGAGGGCGGTTATGAAAAACGCTCAGACAACAAAATGGCGCAAGCCCGGCTCGGGTAGCCGCATCGTTGCGAGCTTGAAGGAAGCCGTTGACTGGGCCGAGGGAAAACAGGTCCCGGTTCGGGTGACGACGGTTGAGGTACCGACGATCGATGTTCGCGCCACGCGGAAACAGCTTGGTCTGAGCCAGGCGGATTTCGCCGCGCGATTTGGGTTCCACCCAGCAACTTTGCGTAATTGGGAACAAGGCCGGACTAGGCCTGATGGGCCCGCGCGGGTTCTCCTTGCCGTAATCGCCCGGCATCCGAAAGCCGTGGAGGATGCTCTGCGAAGTGCATGCTGATCTGAGCGATACCCTGCTTTCCCTCCCATCCCCGGTTCATTCACCCGCGCCGACTTCAAAGTCCAACTCGTTCGAAGGCCCGAAGTCGTTCACCAGATGCACCGGATGACGCGCCGGTTTTGCATAAAGCTCCGCCGGCACCAAGGCGCTCAGCAGATTCGGATTTCCGTAGGAGGTCGCCAGCATCGTGGAACCCATAACGATGGCCGTCCCGGGAGTCGCGTTGGCGCATTCCACCACCATCGCCGCGCTCCCGTCGGTCTGGCGATTGAATGCCTCGCCGGCAATCGCCGTCGCCGGGTGCAGCCGCCGCAGGACGCTGCGCTCCGGTCCGCTTTGAAGAGCTCTCGCGTCAATACGCAGGAACTCATCGGGCGTAAACCGGACTTCGTCGTGCGGAGCGCGAACCCCGGGCCGCAACTTATGCGGCTGCCACGTCTGACTCCACTTGCTTTCGAAACGCTGCTTGTTCTGCTCGAAGATCTGTAAGGATTCTCCCGAAGGGAGCTTGGAAAAGGAGCCGTTGCCGAAGTGATGAATGAAGCAATCCTCGGCCGCGATCACGCGATAACCCCCTTTTTTCACCCGCAGCGAAAAATCGTCGTCCTCGAACATCCCGATCTCGAATCCGGCGTCGAGCTCGCCCACCTCATCCCACACCGGTCGCGGCACCAGCACGCAGTACAGCGGAGCGACATCGATGTCCCGCGCCTGTCCGTTCCGTTCCGCGGCCAACGTTTTCGCGAAGGCTTCCATCCCTAACAAATCGCCATAGTCGAAATTGATCTTGGTTTCGTTGCCGGAAAAATTCGTCACCGCCGCCACCGCTCCCACCTGCGGCGCAGCTTCGAAATGGCGCATCATACGGCCGATCCAGCCCGGCGTCACCAGCGTATCCGGATTCAGGAACAGGATGTATTCGCCGGTCGCCGAGCCCGCCGCAAGATTATTGGCGCCCGCAAATCCCAGATTCTCGCCATGATGAATCACCCGCAGGCGCGCGTCGGATGCGGCTCGCTGGTCGGCAAGCTCCCCCGACCCATCGCTCGAATGATTGTCCACCACGATCACTTCAAAGTTCGGCCAGGACGTATTTCGAAGGATCGAATCCAGGCACGGTCCGATGAACTCCCGGCAGTTGTACGTGACGATGAGAATGGAAATCAGCGGATAACGGGCCGCAATCCCCCGGTCGATCTGCTCCACGCGGGCCGCCCATGTATTCGCGCGGGCAAAATCGATGCGCTGATCGCGCAGGTGCGTACCCGTCTCTGTCAGGGCCTGATCGAGCTGTTGGGCGAAATGGTCGGCGCCGGAGGCGATGTACAGCAGCTTCGCGGCACGCTGCAATTCCGCCATATCGGTCGCCACCACCGGCTTGCCCTGGCTGAAATATTCGTACACCTTCACCGGATCGACCGCGCTGGTCAGGCTGTTGACCTTGAACGGAATCAGCGCGACATCGAAACTCGAAAGATAGCCCGGAATCTCGCGATAGTTCTTCTCGCCCAGCAGAAACACATTCGGCAGCGCTTTGAGTCGGGAAACATCGACCTCGTGAACCTGACCGATCAGCACGAAGCTGTATTGTGGCCTTAGCTTGGCGACCGCGGTGAGCAAATCGAGATCGAACCAGTTCGCAATGGCGCCGTAGTATCCGGCAATCGGCTTCGGGACGTCCAGGCCGGGCGGGTTGCTTGGTTCGGAGGTGAAAAACTCGAAATCGGCGCCGTTCCGCACCAGCAGCGGATCCAGTCCCTCGGCGCGGTGCCGCGCGCACAACCCTGTGGAACTGGCAACAAGCGCGTCGCATTCCCTGGCCAGCCGCCGTTCTTCGTCCAGGTTGAATTGATTGATCCTCGGCTCGGCCGTCCAGTTTTGCCAGTCGTCCATGCAGTCATAGACCACCTTCGCGCCGGCTTGCTCCCGCAGCGCGAGCGCCGCCTGGCGCCAGTAGGGAAACTGCAGCAGGCACGCGCTCTCGGAGATATCGAAATCCCGATAAAGCTGTTCTAAAGAGGATGCGTAGCTCCGTGCGTCCCCGGCCGTCATCTGGCCCCCGTACAGGTCCGGCCGTTCTCCCCGCAGATGGACCTCCCACATGCTCTCCCGAAGAGGGACCGCTTCGTACGGCGCCGCAGCCGGCTCCGGCAGGAAGCGCGAAGGACTGATCCAGAAAACCCGGTGCCCCGTGCGCGCGAACTGAACCGCAATCTGCTGCGGACGCTGAAACCGGAATTCAAAATCGAAAATCGCGAACACGATGACGTCGTATTTGCGTTTCGGCAGTGCATCGGCGGTTTCCGTCTGCCTGCTTTCCGCCTTGGCTTGCACCCGCTCCGGGATAAAATCCCAGACGTTCGGAAAATCCAGCTCGAACTCGTGCAGGTCTCCGGCGCCCTTGAACGGCAGGCCAACGGACCATTTCAGCAACGCCCACGGGCCCTTGCGCTTCAGCAAGGTGTACGCCTTGCGGATGGCGATCATCACCGTCCAGGCTCGCTGGGAGCGATAAGACGCCAGCGCTGAATAGAGCCGGTGATGGAATTGATCGAGGCCCTTCAGCGCGCGCGCCCTCAGGTCTTCGGCCTCCGTCAGCAGCGTTTGCTCGTCCTTCAGAAGAGCGGCCGTCGCGCTCAGTTCACCCTGCAGATCCGCCTTTTCCCGGCCCGCGCGCGCGATCTGGTGTTCCAACTCCTGAATTCTGGCGCTACTCCGTGCCCTCTCTTCCCTCAACCCGTCGATCGTGCCGGTCTGTTCCTCCTTTTCCCGTTCCAGCCGCCGGTTTAACGCGCCGACGTGCTCGATCTCACCCCGCAGCCCGGTTCTATCGTCTTCCAACTCCTGAATGCGGGAGGTGAGCGCTCCGGTCATCTGCCTGTGCGCCTCGACGGCGCGCTCGATTTCACTCCGCAGCTCGCGAATCTTGCTGGCCGATGCTTTCGCTTCGCCGGCGCGGATCAGGCTCTCCCGCCGGTATTGTTCGAGGCCGGCCTGCAGTTGCCTCACCTCGACCCGCTCGACCGGCCCTCCGGCGCGCGCGCGATCCAGGATGCCCACCGCGATGCGCGCATTTTCTCTCGCCTGGCTGGCATAAATCTCCGCCGGAACCGGGCGCTTTTCCGCCAGCGCGCGGCCCATGGTGTCCGCTAACCCGCCCGCCCGCAGCGCATCGAGCTGAATCGTGAAATCCGTCAATCCGGCCCGCCCCATGATCCGCTCCACTTTGGGGTCGTAACTCAACCCCACCACCGGGACGCCCGCCGTCATGGCCAGAATCGTGGAGTGCAATCGCATTCCGACCACCAGATCGGACCCGGCGATCGCGGTTTGAATCTGCCGCGGCGTCAGCGCGCGGGTCAGGATCGAGGCGCGATCTTGAGACTGCATCAGCGACCGGATGCGCGCCGCGGATTCGGCGTCGTCCTCACCCGACTTCGGGATTCGCTGGAACGGAACAAACAGCACGCTCCCCGCCTGATCGCGGAGATACAGATCCAGCCCCGCCGCCAGTTCACGCTCCCAGGCGGCCTGCTCGATGCCGATACTCCAGCTCCGCGGCGCGACCACAATTACCGGTCCCTGTGCCCTCCGTTCATTGAGGAACGCCGCCACTTCGTCGTCCTTTTGGACAGGGAACGCGTAGGCCGGATCCGCGGTAACCGTCACTTGCTCCGCCGGGACGCCGATCGACTCCAGAACCTCCTTGGACCCAAGGTCCCGGACGGTAATGGCGGCCGCGATGTCGCAGGCCACCCGCGTGATGGTTTTTCCCTGCTCGGAAAACAGAGGGCCCACCCCGACCGCGTACAGCATCACCGGCTTGCGGTAAAACGAAGCCATCAGGGCAGCGCCTGAAAAATAGCTTAAGCCGGAGTGGTTGTTGGTGAGAACGGTTTCCGGCGTAACGCCCCAATAATCGTGGAACAGGCCTCCTCCGCCGATCAGCACCAGATCGGCCGCGGCCACCGCTCGATGCATCTGCCCGGCGTCCGCCCATGGAATCGACGCGACCCCATATTCGGAAGCCGTCGCCTCCACCGACCCCGACAGGACCGTGAAGTGCAGATCGGCTCGAAGCTCGCGCAAGTGCGCCAGCATCGAGATGAGAATTGCTTCGTCCCCGCTATTGGTGAATCCGTAATGGCCCGTGATAACAACGGACTGGGGCATGCGCTAACCGGCCAGCACCTGAGCGATGCCGGCCCGCGCATTTTCAGATTCCAGATGAGCTGCCAGCGTGCCGCACCTCGCCGCCCAACTCTCCCTCTCCGCGAGCTTCCGCCGGCTATGCGCCGCCTGCGGATTATTTTCTTCCATGGCGAATTCCAGTTGCGCGACAAATTCCACCGGGTTTCTCGCCACGTACACCATGTCCCCGAATTCCAGGATTTCCGGCAGCGGACTGCTCACCACCGGGTGGCCGCAGGCGAAATATTCGTACAATTTCAGCGGATTGGTCGCCAGCGTGAGAGGCAGCATCCGGAAGGGGATCATGCAGACGTCGATTCCGCTGAAATAACTCCGCAGGCTGGCGTAAGGCACTTCGCCAACGATGCGAATATTCGGCAATTTCCGCAGTTCCCCGATGGCGCTCGTTTCCACCCGGCCGAACAGCAGAAAATCCCATTCCGGATGGCGGAGTGCGGCCAGTTTCACGCTGTCCACATCGAACCAGAAATCCAGCGATCCGGCATATCCAACCACCTTTCGGCCTGTCCGGACGCGCGGATAGACAAAATCGAAGTCCTCGGACCGGACTGCGTTCCGGATTAAAGTCGATTTCAGTCGAAGCTCGCTATGGAGCGCCAGTTTGGCGTTCATCAGCCAGCGCGCGGAAAATACCACCGCGTTGCTCAACGCGAATAGCTCGGACTCGGCGGCCAGAATATCGGGATGCACCCGGCCGAACCCGGACCATAAGTCGTGGCAGTCGTAGATCACCCGGTAACCGTATCTCTGTTTCAGCTGTAAGGCCGCCGGAGCCCATAAAGGCAGGCTCACCACGATGGTCGGATCCACGCTGCCGGCTCGCCGGAAACAGGTCTCGATGGTGGAGACGATCCGCGCGCTTTCCGCCGCCGTCAAGCCGCGATGATGGTACACCGGCTCGCGCGGAAGATGGACGTGCAATTCGTAAATCCGCGGAAGCAGCCGGAAAAGGGCAGCCCTGGGACTCAGCGGATAGGGGTTAGGAAATTCCCGGCCCAGATGCGGATTCAGGTAAAAACAGCGGTGCCCCTGATGCGCAAGCTCCATCGCCAAATGTTGCGAGCGTTGGGTTCGGGTGTGCCAGTCGGCCGCGGGCAGGAACAGAATATCGCAGCGTCCCGCTTCGTCGGTGTCCATCCACCCGCTCAGCTGATCGTCCAGTGCGTGCCCCGGATAATCCCAACATTGTGAAAATTCAGGGGGATAGCGCCCCGGAAACGCGCGGGAGTAGAACCATTTCAGGTAGTACGGCCGGAACCATTCTTTGGCGAAGAAGGACATTACGAGTATGTAACTAAGTTCAAAAACCCGGCAACACTTCTCGGCAATCCATCACTCTGGAACATTTTCCATGAAAAATGGCTTAGAGGGATTATAGCCTAACCATGCGGTTTGTGTCCAATAGAAGCCAGGATGGACTTTGAGCTCTGCCAAAAGGCCCTGCCCAGGCAGTTCGGGTGGTACTATCGATGAGTCCCATAAACTGATAGTTCCATTGACAGTGGGGGCTCAACCGTTTATTCTTCTTTGGTGGTGCCAGCTTCATTGTGGTACCCGTTACTTCTGGCGTCAATTATGTCCAGTTCGGTGGAGACTACGGTCGGCAGCAGCGTCGTGTTGGTCGGATCGGCGATGACCATGCGTGTCGTGTCCAGCGACCAGAGCCTCATTGCGCTCTGTCGGGACGCGATGCGCGAGCTCGCAGCCAGCCCTCTCGCCGCCCATTCCGAGGATGGTCTCGGACGCCGCGAAGTCTGTCTCTTGGATTACGATCCCGCAAACCCGGACGCCATGTCAGAGGCGTTTGAAGGTCAGCGAACGCTCTATCTAGCGTTTCCCACCCAGTTAGAATCTCTTTTGAGGACCATACCGTCGGCGCAAGGCAATGTGCTGCTGAAGCCGGTGACGCGGGCCGTGCTCGAGGCTTTTGTCGGGTCGGTGGTTCCGCACGGTGCGAAAGCCGAGGTCGGCACGCTTCGCGCAAACCGCGATGAGCTCCTGCAGCGTCTCCTGCACGCCAACATGCGACTTCAGGAATACGATCAGCAGCGGACCAACTTCATTGCCCGCGCCGTCCACGATTTTCGCGCTCCGCTCACCGCCTTATCCGGTTTTTGCGGACTGCTGGCCGGCGGGCAATTGGGCCCTCTGAACCATCAGCAGAAGGAGGCGCTCCAGCGGATGGAGCATAGCGCCAAAAGAATCACGCGCATGGCTTCCGCCATGTTTGAGTTGAGCGTCGGCCCGAAGCTGAATCGCAAATTGGATTTGCAGGAGGACGATATTCGTGAACGGGTGAAGCAGGCGCTGCATGAAATCCTGCCGCTCGCCCGCGAAAAAGATATCTCGCTTTACGCCGACGAGATCCAGCCCCCCACCCGGCCCCTCTATTTCGAACCGGCCCAGATCGAGCAGGTATTGCTGAATCTGCTCGACAATGCCTGCAAGTTCACCCACCGGGAGGGCGCCATCGAAGTGCAGGGATACCCATACTTCTGGGAGCGGCGCTTTCTCGCTGGCGGCAGCCGGCGTGACGAGAGGAGAACGGAAAATGTTCAAGCGCCGAACTCTTATCGCATCGATATTAGAGATACTGGCCCCGGGATTCCACCGGACCGCCTAAATCACATCTTTGAGGAGTATACTTCTTATGCGGGGCCCCAGGATCGGACGGGCGGAGGTCTCGGACTGGCGATCTGCCGGTTGATTATGGCCCGCCACGAAGGACACATTTGGGCCGATACCCATTCGAACGGCGCCGTGTTCTCCTTTGTGCTTCCTTATCGAAGGATGGAATCTCTGGAAAATACTGCGGAATTGATTTCAGTTTAAAAAAAGTCGGAGGACTTGTGAGTTCAGGAATAACGCGTAAAACCATTCTTGTCGGCGAAGACGACGCCGAAGTGAGAGATTATCTGGCGGTGACCTTGCGCTGCCACGGCTACGACGTGCAACTGGCTGTGGACGGCGAAGGCGTCGTAAGTCATTTGTTCGCGGGGCGTCCGGCCTCGCTGGTCTTGCTCGACATCATGATGCCGAACAAGGACGGCTGGGAGACCCTGCGCGATATCCGCAACATCAACCTCGATGTTCCGGTGATCATGTTGTCGGGAATGTCCACCCCTCCGAATATCGTCCAGGCGATTAAAGGCGGGGCGGTCGATTTTCTGCCCAAACCGGTAAACCACGACGACCTGGGACGCGCCATTGAGAAAGCGCTCGCCGGCCGCGGCGAGGGTGTCGCCTCCGAGCAGGTCGAGCATCCGGAGCCGGGAGACGGCCTGTTTTTCGGCAAGAATCCGGCCATGAGCGCGCTCCGGGCATCTCTGGCCAAGGTCGCCGCCAGCGACGTCCCCGTTCTTATCCAGGGCGAAACCGGCACCGGTAAGGAGGTCCTCTCCCGTCAACTGCACGCTCTCTCATCGCGCGCCAGAAAGCCCTTCGTGAAATTGAACTGCGCGGCCGTTCCCTCGGAACTGATTGAGGCCGAATTGTTCGGTTATGAGCGCGGCGCATTTACCGGAGCCTTTCAGAAGAAAGCGGGACTGTTTGAGCTGGCCGACGGCGGCACCATCCTGCTCGACGAAATCGGCGACATGGATCTGCGCCTTCAGGCCAAGCTTCTTCATGTTCTCCAGGACCAGGAATTCCGGCGCGTCGGGGGGAGCGATGCCGTGCGCGTCGACGTTCGAGTGATCGCTGCTACCCACCGCGACCTGGTGCGGGCGATCCATGAGCGAACCTTCCGCGAGGATCTGTATTACCGGCTGAATATCGTGACGCTGATGCTGCCCGCGCTGCGGGATAGAAGAGAGGACATCGCCAGCCTGGCCTCGTTCCTCATCAACCGGCATAGTTCGCAGGGAATGCTTCCCATCGCCCTGACGCCGGGTTTACAGGCTGCCTTTGCGGCCTTCCCCTGGCCGGGAAATGTTCGCCAATTGGAAAATGTGGTCCGCAAGCTGATGGTGATGCGCGACCCGGACCTCATCGTCAAGGAGCTGAGCGCGTCGTCGGGCGGCGATGATGCGGATGCTGCCGAACCGGGGATGCGCTTGCTGCGCAAGAAGCCGGTCGAGTCCGGATCGGTTCTGCACGAAGCCTCCCGCGCCAAAGCGGAGGCGGAGGTGCAAGCGATTCTAGACGCGCTCAACCGCTCGCGCTGGAACAGGAAACAGGCGGCGGCGCTTCTCAACATCGAGTACAAGGCCCTTTTGTACAAGATGAAGAAGCTCGCCATCGAAGACCGGGCGACCGGACTTTCCGCTTGAGCGCGCGCGGATTCTCGTTTCGCGCAAGGTATTGAGGCTCCAGCACTACGCCCGCCCGTCCCGGGTCTGGGTTTCCATTGACAAGACCCACCGGATGGGTGATGCTGGAGACTCAATCGTCCGATTGGTACTTGGGGGGCTAACTTGAGGATTTCCGAGGCTGCCGTGGGACAGGATTGCGGGCTCTATCCGTGGTTTGCGCTGCGCGTCCGGTCCAACTATGAGCGCGTTGCCGCGCTGCACCTGAGAGACCGCGGCTTCGACGAATTTTCGCCGACGTTCAAAGCCGAGCGCCAATGGTCCGACCGCAAAAAGCAAATCGATCAATTCCTGTTTCCCGGCTACGTCTTTTGCCGCATCAACCCGGAGGATCGCCTGCCGGTCCTGTCGATCCCCGGCGCGGTGGGGTTGGTCGCGTTCGGAAAAGGGCCGGCTGCCATTCCCGAAAACGAGATTGAGTCCGTCCGCACCATGGTCGGTTCCGGGTTGCTGGTGGGTCCGTGGCCGTTTTTGGCGGCCGGACAGAGTGTGCTGATCGAGCATGGGCCGCTGACCGGACTCGAAGGGCTCCTGCTGGAGGTCAAGAAGGCATTCCGCCTGATCGTCTCCGTCAGTTTGCTTCAGCGCTCGGTGTCGGTCGAGATCGACCGGAACTGGGTACGCCCGCTCGCTTCCGTCCCCAAGGCGGAACATAAGCCCGGGAAAACATCGGGAGTTTTGGTAGTACAGGCTCGCACAGGAACAATCAAAAAATGACCAATTGCCGCACTATAATCGGTTTCGGGGCCCTGCTTCTGATGGGCGTCGCCGCGCTGGGTCAGGCCCTTCAGCCCCAGCAGGCGCCCACTGGACCTCCGCGGATCGCGGAGTCCGTTCGCCCCGATTATGAACTGGGGCCGAACGACCAGTTCCTTATCGGCGTCCCTCAGGCGCAGGAGATCAATCAGCGGCCGTTCCGCATCGACTCCGACGGTTTCATCGATCTGCCCCTGGTGGGACGCGTTCATGCCGCCGGACTGACGGTTCGCGGCCTGGAGACGCTGCTCACCACCAAGCTCGCCGACTATATCCGCCAGCCGCAAGTGACCATCACCATGGTGCAGTTCCGCAGCGAGCCGGTTTTCTTCCTTGGCTCGTTTCGTACGCCCGGAATTTACCCGCTCCAAGGAGGCCGCACGCTGGTCGAGATGCTGGCTGTGGTAGGAGGATTGCAACCGACGGCAAGCCGGAGAATCAAGATCACCCGGCGCGCCGAATATGGAACGCTCGATCTGCCAAACGCGATCAAGGATCCGCAAAGGAAGGTCAGCACCGTCGAGGTCAGCCTGGACAGTCTGACGCAGAACGTAAATCCGGCCGAAGATATCATCCTCAGGGCCTACGATATCGTCAGCTCGGAGACCGCGCAGCCCGTCTACGTCAGTGGCGAGGTGGTTAAACCGGCCGCCATCGCGCTCGGCGAGCAGCCGTCGATATCCGTGACGCAGGCCCTGACCCAGGCGGGAGGCTTCACGCCCGCCGCAAGCCGCGGCAAGGTCCGAGTCCTCAGACCGATTCTGGGCACCACCCGGCGGGCCGAGATCATCGTCGATCTGAACCGCGTTTATGAAGGCAAAGCGAACGACTTCCCGCTGCTGCCGAACGACGTGCTCTACGTTCCCCGTGCCACGGCCCGCGCGATCCTGGCACCGGTCGGAACTGCCATGCTTACTACATTGCCGTATCTCATCGTTACTCTTGCAGTGTCCGGTGTCCTCTAGGTTCGGGCGGTAGAATGGTACGCTCATTGGATATGCTCAATCATGGCTGGCGAACCCATCGCTGGCTTCCACAGATTCTGGCCGTGCTTTTGGCCTTGCCTCCAGGCCTCAGCGCACAAGCGCCGGCCGCTCCGCAGCCGCTGGCGACAGTCAACAGCCTGAAAGTCGTCGCGCTCGCCGGCAACCAGGAGATGAACGACCTGGAACACAAAGTGATGGCGCCGTTGGTCATTCAGGTTCTCGATCAGAACGATCAGCCGGTGGAAGGCGCCGATGTCATTGTTCGCTTTCCTCTCACCGGCCCCAGCGCCCTGTTTCCCGAGCAGAAGAACGTCCAAACGTTCCGCACCAATGCCGACGGGCAAGCTGCCGCGGTGGGCTGGATGGCGAATGATCAGGTGGGCGCCTTCAAAGTGCAAGTCACCGCGACCCGCGGTAGCGAGCAGGGAACCGTCACCGTCTCGATGGCCAACGTGACCCGCATCACGGAAGCGAACAAGACGCAGAAGAAAAAGTGGTGGTCGACGCGCTGGGGCAAAATCGCCATCGTCGCCGGCGCGGCCGGTGTGGCCCTGGCCGTTATTCTGGCCACGCGGGGCGGATCGAGTTCTCCCAAGGTCGTGGTCGTTACCGGAGCTCCCGGTTCTCCCACCATAGGGGGGCCGCAATAAGGATGTCAAAAGCACGGGTCATTGCAGGTGCGCTGTTTACCATGGGTTTTGTTCTCGGCCAAACATCTGGACTATCCGGGGGGCTCTCCGGACCGGTCCAGGGTTTCACCTTCGATCCGCCGGCGCAGCACATACGCGCGGTGATCGGCGCTTTGGGCTCGGCATCGTTGGGGCCGGCGCTGCTGTCGCCCGTCGATACCGCATTCGTGGCCCCGCGGCAAAACTACGCCATCGCTATCCGCCGCGGACAGGTCCTGTTTGTCTCGGGTCTGGGCTCTCCGCAACTGTCCATCGCCGAACTCGCTGGCGCATCGGTTCCGGATGGAGTCGCCTGGTCGGACGACGCCTCGGTCGCGGTCTTTTACTCGCAGACGGGCGGCTGGATTCAGATGTACTCCGGGTTTCCCGGTTCGATCGGCGTCGGAACGCAAATCAGCACGACCACGCTCGGCGGATCGCTCAGCGCGGTCGCCGCCGACGCCCACGGCCAACATATCGCGATTGGGATTTCCGCGGATCGGGGCGGCGTTTTTGAAGTCGCCGGCGGCAGCTTTTCTCCCATCCTGGCGATGGCAAGACCGATCGCCTTGGCCTATGCGGCCGACGACGGAGCCTTGTATGCGCTCGATGCGTCGGCGAACCAGGTTTCTGAAGTCGGCACGGCGCAGGCCTGGGCTCTCGATGCCGGGGATGCGATTGCCATCCGCCCGGCGGTGGACGCGGCCAATCACAAGGTGCTGTACGTCGCCGGCCGCGCTAGCCGTTCGCTCCTGGTCTACGATCGCACCACGCATCAGCTCACGAGCAGCGTGCCCCTCTCTTTCGATCCCGGCATCATCGATCCGTTCGGACCGAACGGCTTCCTGCTGACGCACCGCTCCGCCGGCACGGATCCCTTATGGTCGTTCACGAATAGTGCACAGCCGGCGGTCTACTTTGTGCCCGCCACGCCTGTTTCCGAACCTCGCCGGGAGGTTCAGAAATGACCTCGCGTAGCAGCGGCCTGGCCGCGGTTCTGTTCGCGTTCGCCGCCACCGCCGCCGCCCAGATTCCATTTCAGTTGCTGGTCTCGCAATCGAATAGTGCCATCAACGTCCAGAACGGCGCCAGCCTGACATTCGTCTCGGCGGTCGGGCAGTCTCAGACCGCTCAGCTCACCGCGACCTATACCGGTACCGGTCAGGTCGTGATTTCGCAGACGCCGAATGTTTTTGGTTCTTCCGCGTTCACCGCGACGCTCGCCAACAAGCTTCCGGTGACGCTGAGTCCGGGCGGAAGCATTTCGATTACCATCAACTTTACTCCGACCAGCGCGACTCTCAGTTCGTCGCAACTGAATCTGCCCTACGTCGAAACCGTATCGACCACCACCGGGACGACCACTTCGACAACATCGACCGCGAACGTAATCACTCTGGGTTTGCAGGGGACCGCCCCCTCGTTTGCCTTAAGCTACGTCCTCCAAACCGACCAGAACGTGGTTCCGTTCCAATCCGGCGGGACCATCCCGTTCGTTCCGACCCTGGTGGGCACAACCGCGCAGGCGGCGCTCAACGTGACTAACACCGGCAGCGGCCCGGGCACCGTGACGGGGATTTCTATTTCGGGGAGCGCGTTTAAGATCTCGGGCAAACCACTGCTTCCCGCGACCGTGGCCACGAATCAGACCCTGCAAGTGCTGGTTCTCTACACCCCTACTGCCGTCGCCACCGACACGGGATTAGTTACGATCACTTTCGATAGCGGATCGCCGGTGACCGTCAATCTGAGCGGCAGCGGCACCGCGGCGGCCTTCACCTATTCCATCCTCAGCACGACTCCTCCCACAGCCATCTCGCCGGGCAGCACGATTTCGCTCCCCAACACGCAGGTTGGACAAAGTAGCACCGTCACCATTCGCGTTCTCAACTCCGGCAATGCGAACGGAACCGTCAGTTCGGTCAACATCGCAGGACAGGGTTTTTCGCTGAGCACTCTCGTGCTGCCGAATTTGCTGGCGCCCAACTCAAGTCTGACGTTTAATATCACGTTCACGCCCACGCAGCCTGGCGCGCAATCGGGAACTCTGCTTGTCAACTCGGATACGTTCACGCTGAGCGGCAGCGGATTGGGGTCGCTGCTTGTCTATTCCTACCTCGCTGGCGGATCGACCATTACCTTGGGTGCCGGGAACAGTTCCGTTATTTTCAGCCCCGTTATGATCAGCCAGTCCGAGCAGTTGATCTTCGATGTGAAAAACACCGGGACGCTGTCCGCCACGATTTCGAATATCGGCGTAGGGAGCGGGCCGTATGTGGTCTCCGGACAGCCCTCCTTGCCGGTTACGCTCGCGCCGAATGCCGATTTTCAGATCACGATTAAATTCACTCCCACAACCATAGGTTTTTCGAACGGCACGCTCCTGCTCGACGCCACCACCATCGCGTTGATCGGATCGGGAACCCAGCCCCCGCCGCTACCCGCTTATACCATCGCCGGGCCCAGCGGTAATGCCGCCGCCATGACGCAGCCGTCGGTCGGATTAACCTTGGCCAGCGCCTATCCCGTGGCCCTCACCGGCGTTCTCACGATGGGCGTCTCCGGCACGCTCCCCGCGGACCCGGCGGTTCAGTTTGCCAGCGGCGGGAGAACGGCCGCATTCACGATCCCCGCCAATCAGACCACCGCCGTTTTCGGAACCCAGGGCACCCAACTCGGATTGCAGACCGGAACCGTCGCCGGCAGCGTCACGCTGACGCCGACATTTGCGACGCAGGCCGGCAACGTGGATTTGACGCCCGCTTCCCCGCCTTCCCTGCAATTCACCGTCGCTCAAGCCGCTCCGTCGCTGATCGCGATCCAGTTCGCGAGCCCTACCACCACCGGCTTCACCATAGAGGTCACCGGCTTCTCCACGCCGCGATCGCTTAAATCGATGGCCGTGCAGTTTACCACCGCCCCCGGCTTCTCCATGCCGGCCACTCAGTTCACCATCGATGTCAGCCAGGTGTCGACAGTCTGGTTCAACAGCACCGCGTCGCAGGCCTTCGGCGGCCAGTTCACGATCGCGGTTCCGTTTACCTTTCAGGTGCCGGCGGGCCAGTCCATCCTGAACGCCATCGCCTCGGTTTCCGTTACGCTCAGCAATGCGGTGGGGGTTTCGAGCTCGATTCAGGCGGCGGTCCCATAACCTGCATCCAGCCCAGGATCGGAAACCGCTTGACGATCATCGGATAGATATCGCGATAACAAAAGACCCCGAGGTAGGTGCCCAGCGTGTTGGTGAACAGATCGGTTGTGCCAGAATCCCTCGTCGGGAGGAAGATCTGAAAAACCTCGATCGTCAGGCTGATCAGAAAGCCGAGAAAAACCGTTAGCAGCACGTTCTTGCCGATTGGGCGCAGTGCCAGGATCCATGCGTAAAAGCAAAAGCCGACCGGAAGAAATCCGACGATGTTTTTTAAATTCCCGCTCCAGTAGCTTTCCGAAAAATCGAATTCCGTCCAGAACGGCTCCAGCGCGATCTTATCCATGACCGTATAGCTGTTCGGAATATCAAGATCCACGCCGCCTGAGACCAGATTGTGAATCACGCGTCCCGTTTTCTCGTTGAACAGATACAACGCGGTATTGCGCTCCCCTTGGGCGATTTCCGGCGCGCCTCTCCCGGTCCAGCTCCGATAGTGATCGAACACCTGTGCCCCGTTCAGATCCCTATCGTAGATCGCCACGCCGCGGATCCGGCCCCGAAAGCTGTCCGGTTGTAACGGACCATCGCCGACGATCAGACGGCCCGCGAATACCTCGGGCGGAATCACAAAGCGTGGCGCAGTCATCCTCAGGGCCCCGTCCAGATACACCCTGGTCCCGTCTTCTCCGGACGTAACCGTGATGAACACCGGCTTCTTTTCGCGCAGGGCGGAACCCAGCGCCTCGCCGGCATAGAAATGAGCCTTCGATCCGCGCCCCGTCTCAATTGCCACTTCGAGGTCGGTCAAGGATTGCTTCACCTCGAACAGCACATGACTCCCAGGCCGGTAGAGCGCCAGCAGGGCGGCGGACCCGTTCCAGCGATCCGGCTGCGCCCAAATCTCCACGCTCGCGCCCGCGCCGCCCGATCCGCCGAACTCGCGCGAACTCAGCACGCTCCCGTATCTTCCCAGCACAATCCCATTCGATTGTTTCAGCCATGTGACATCGTTGCGCGGCGCATGGAAGGGCCACAGGCCCAATGGAAAAATGACGCAGAGCACGAGGACGCACAAAACGCCCAGAAGCGTGGGTTTCATTTGTTGGAAGACGCCGGCGCTCAGGGTTCGTTCAACGAGAAGATGCTCGTTCGCGAACGGGTGCGCGCGCGCTCCTGATCGTCCGAGCGGCGCATCAGTCGTTTGAGCAGGGAAGGCCGCCACCGGGCCCAGCTGTCCTTACCCTCGTCGAGTTCTTTCAACTCACCCGGCTCCAGCGGCGAGGGATCCTCGGGAGCCATCATCGCCCGCGCACCGGCAAACGACGGCGAACTCCGCGCGATCGTCGGCGTGGCCAGCGAGAGCTCTTCGCAAGCGTCGCGAACCGTCTGCACATCGACCGTGCGGTTCGTCTCCGAAAACGCGATCAGCAGAGCGTTTTCGCAAATCACATTAATCAGCCGCGGATTCCCGCCCGACCAGTTGGCGATGGCATGGAGCGCGGCGGAGCTGAACGGCGTTGGCTCCTGTCCCCCCGCTTTGCCCCAGCGGAACCGGATGTACTCTTCCACTGCCTGCCGGTCCAGCCGGCGCAGCGAGAGTCGGACCGCGATTCGCTGCTTCAACTGCCAGAGCTGCGGAAGATTTAACTGATCGTTGAGCTGATTCTGCCCCACCAGCACGATCTGCAACAGCTTGCGATCGCTTGTCTCGAAATTTCCCAGCAGCCGCACTTCTTCGAGCAGTTCCGGACTCAGCTGATGGGCTTCATCGACTATCAGCGCCATCACTTTGCCCTCGGCATCGGAGCGCAGCAGCAGATTCTCCAGCATCTTCAAACGCTGCGCCTTGCTCGTAGGAACGTCCCGGAACCCGAAATTGAGCATGACCATTTCGAGGAACTCAGGTCCGGTCAGCGTGGGCGCGAAGATGACGCTCGATTCGGCGTTCGATTCAGCCAGCAACTGCTGGAGCGCTCGAAGCGCGGTCGTTTTTCCCAACCCCGCTTCCGCCGTCAGCGCCAGATATCCCTTGCGCTCCAGAATTCCGAACGCCAGTCCGCTGATCGCGTCAGCATGTTGCGCGGTCAGATAGATGCAATCCGGATCCGGTACCAGCGAAAACGGAGCTTTCGAGAGTGCAAAAAAACTTTCGTACATATCGGCGCGTACGCCGCCTCCGAATAGCGGTCTCTCTCTTCAGTATAGAGGTCGCCTGGCGGGAACACTACCGATTATGTCACTTTAGCAGGCCGCGCGCGCGGCTGCGCCGCCCCAGCGCCAGGGCAGCCAGCCCCCCCGCGATTGGCGCGAAGGTGGACGGTTCCGGTACCTGGTTGCCTTGGAATTCCACATTGTCGATAGAAAAATTCAACGTGCGGCTGGGATCGGACAGGGGGTGATAGGAAACGTCCAACTCGACGATCGGGCTCGACTCCTCGAGTCCGGCGAATCCTTCCAGGCCGATCGGCGCCGTGGTTCCGGTGAAGTCCACCGATTCGAGGAGTTGGTGATTGGCGCCATACGCATCCAGCTCCAGATACGCGCCCGAGCTGCTGCCGTAATAGAAGCCGGCCATCGTCACGGGCACGGAAAACAGGATCTGAAAGGGCACCGCCGGCGTCTGGCCCAGCGCTCCTCCCTGTTCTACAAACAGGGCATTCGGCGCGGAGGCATCCGGAAAGAACGGGACCAGGTTCGTGTCCGCGGTGTCCTGACCGGGAAAGCTGGGATTGTTGAACGTCACGCCAAGCCCGGAATATTGATTGGTCACCGATGGGCCACACAGATTGCAGCTTCCGCCCGTCAAATCGTCGAAATTGACGACCGTTGCGTTGCTGCCGAAGTTGGCCGCGGTGATGGGGCCGCCGTCGAGAGAGATGCCCAGGGACAACACCCCGAGGCTGAGGATAAGTCGCCGCTTATGTTTTGACACAGAGTTGGGTGAATCCAAGCCTTTCGATCCCCATTCTGTTCGGGCGGCGTGAGTGCGTCTGTAGGACTGGGCGGTTAGGTGGTCCTGGGACCGCGCTTTTCTCCCCCAAGTCCGCTGCGATCTCTTGGGGGAAATGCCCCAGGCGTACTGGTAAATATTACCGGGACTATAAGAAGTACCCATTATCCCTAAGATCGCAGCCAAGCCTATCGGCGATTAACTATATTTAAAATTATATACATAAATCGATGCAGAGGTATGGACTCTGGATTGCAAACGCTCAGCCTTCAAACCAGCATTCTTGAAGGCCAGTTAGGGTTCCAATGGGAAAGCTCTCCGCCGGTTCATTACTATTGCCCTAGTCGGTACTAGATAGCTTTTGCCAGGTAATAGATATCTTATTGCGGCGGCGCGGCATTCACAAGGGAAAGGGAGTGGCCGATACAGTGACTAGAGAACAGTGGAATGATTAGAGCAAAAATATCAGTTTTTTTTAAATTTTCTTCAATTCTGGTCTTCTCGGGCTTCGCGATTGGTCAAAGTACTTCGCTGGTCCTCTCCTCGGGCTCTGGCGCCGCGGGCAGCGTCGTCACCTTGAATCTGTCGTTGTCTTCGACGGTTACGGCGCCATCCGCCGTCCAGTGGACCATGACCTACGCGACCAAGGATTTCAGCGCCCTCACCTTTTCGGTGGGTCCGGTTGCGACCGCGGCCGGCAAAACGCTCAGTTGCAATAATTCCGCCGGAGTTTCGACTTGCGTGATCTCGGGCGCCAACCTGAACACCATCGCCAACGGAGTGGTGGCGACCATGGCCTTCACCATCTCCAGTTCGACCTCCGACACATCGTCGTTAATCGCGCTCTCGAGCGCCAAAGGCGTCTCTGCCGGTGGTTCAACCGTCTCCGCGACCGGCACCGGCAGTTCGATGACCATCACGGGGGCTACGACGTCCGTCACCGGTATTTCGTGCACGCCGGATTCGGTGATCCCTCCGGCCCCCTCGACCTGCGTGGTGACCCTCAGCGCCACTGCGCCCGCGGGTGGGACCGCCGTCTCGTTGAGCTCCAATAGTGCGAACGCGATTGTTCCGTCCTCGTTCGCCGTTCCGGCGGGATTCTCCGGCGCCGGTTTCTCCGTTTCCACGTCCACCGTCACATCGAATCTCACCGCTCAAATACAGGCGTCGATCGGCGCCAGCTCCGCTTCCTATGGATTGTCCCTCGTTGCCGCATCGCCCACCGGCGTGACCGTGGATGCAACGGTTTCCCAAAATTCGGCCCCGGCCACCACCATTGTTTCCCCGGCTCTTTCCACCAAGTTTGCGAACGAACTGGTGCTCGCATTCGTGTCCGGGGGTACGGCGACAACTCCGGTAACCGTAAGCTCGGTCAGCGGCGCGGGTCTGGTCTGGGTGCTCGCTCAAAGAACGAACACGCAGAAAGGCACGGCTGAGATCTGGCGCGCCTTCGCGCCGGCTCTGCTGAGCAGTGTGACCGTCACCGCGACTTTCTCCACCAGCGTTTCCTCCTCGATTACCGTGATGAGCTTCGCGGGCGTGGATCCGACCGGATCGAGCGGTTCTGGAGCAATTGGAGCCACCGGCAGCGCCAGCGCGGCGACTGGCGCGCCCAGCGTCTCGCTGACCACCACCCGCGACGGCTCGCTGGTATTGGGCGTCGGCACCGACCCCACCAGCGCGATCGCGCGAACGCCGGGCAGCCTTCAAAACCCCGTGTCGCAGGACCTCGCGGCGAACAATAACACATTCTGGGTCCAAACCCAGCTCAATATTACCCCTGCCAGCGGGACGGTAGTCACCCTCAACGACCTCTCTCCGGCGACCGATGCATACAACCTCAGCGCGGTCGAGATCCTTCCTCCCAGCGACTGCATTCCGGCACTGGTGCCCACCGCCCGTTCGTTCTCCTCCGGCGGCGGCTCCTCCACCTCGCTGGTCGCCAATGGCGCAGGGTGCAGTTGGACCGGTACCACGGACTCGCCAACCTGGATCACGCTTAACGGGAATTCCGGAACAGGCAACGGCTCGTTCACGTTCACTGCGGCGGCCAATGCCACCGGCCAGGCCAGGCTCGGCACCATCAGCGTGGGCAAACAGTCGTTCAAGGCGATGGAGGGCGGATCGACGCCCATCTTTGGCGATGTAACGCTGGGAACGCAGTTTTTCGATTACATCGCGCTGATGTATCAAAAGGGCGTCACCGCGGGCTGCCAGGCGAGCCCGCTGATTTACTGCCCCACTACATCGGTGACCCGCGCCGAGATGGCTGTCTTCGTGGTTTCCGCGTTGCAGAATATCAATCACGCCGCCGGAGGATTGCCTCCTTCCTATCCCACCACTCCGTACTTTACGGATGTCACGGCCACCAATCAATTCTTCCCGTTCGTCCAGGAACTGGCGGCTCTGGGCATCACCAACGGGTGCACCGCCTCGACGTTCTGCCCGGATCAGACCATTAACCAGGGTCAAATGGCGAAATTCATGATCATTGGCTGGATGCAGTACAACGGTCTGACCTCCTTTACCTATAGCCAGACCCCATACTTTACCGATGTGCCCTCCACCGACATCTTCTTTTCCTACATCCAAAAAATGATGGACATGGGATTCTGGACCGGCTGCGGCGGCGGACAGTATTGCGAAACCAGCGCCGTGACCCGTGCCCAAATGGCGCCCATGGTGGAGCGTGCCTTGGCCGGCGCCCCATAGAACGAAAGCGCCGGGCGGTTATAATGATCTTGATCCATGCATCCGCTGCCGGCGCATCTTCACGACGCGGTTCGAATTAACTGGCACCTCACCTCCTGGTGCAATTACAGTTGTGAATACTGCCCGGTGGTGGTGTTCCATCGGCGTTCGAAAGCGGGGCACGCGCAGCCACACGCCTTCGATCACTACCCGGTTGCGGAGTGGCTCAGGATGTTTCGCCAGTTTCCGTTCCGCCAGATTCATCTGACCGTCAGCGGAGGGGAACCGTTCCTCGACCGGGAAAATTTTCACGCCTTGCTCGGCGGATTGTCGGCCATGGAAAATGTCGAGGCGACCGTGATTACCAACGGCTTCTGGAATCCGGCCCATTATGCCGCCATCGATAAATCCCGGCTGTCGCTGGTGGTCACCTTCCACCCCTCCGAGATCGCGGTAGAAAAATTTCTGGCCAATCTGCGGCGGATTCGAAACTCCGGTTTCCGCATTGGCATGATCAATTTCGTTCTGGCGCCCGAGAATATGGATCCGATGGAGTCGGCCTTGTGCCTGCTCGAACGCGACGGATTTTTCGTGAACGTCTCCTCCATGATGTCTGCCGGGATTTACTCGTCCCGTTCAGAGCGCGCGGAGCTTGAGCTCGATCTGATTGAACGCTACAACACGCCCTGCGACAACTATTTCAAACTGGTCCAGCCGCGGACCCTGGGCAGCCTGTGTTTCTATCCGGCCATGACCTATTCCCTGCTGTTCGACGGATCGATTCAAGTGGCCTGCCTGGACAGCACCGCGCGGAATCTGTTCACCGATGGAATTCCGCCCCTTCCGCGCGAAGCCGTGCCCTGCGCCTATGAGCGGTGCATCGGCTGCTCGGACATGTACCGCGGCTTGGTAAACCATCCGGGAGTGCAAACGCCGCTCGGCTTCTTCGACAACGACGACTACGTCGCTGAGGTTCGCAATGCCCGCAAGGAGTACCGCGTGGCGCCCGACCGCTCCCGTTTTTCCGTCCGCGCCATGCTCCAGGAGGGCGGGACAAGCGGCCTCGTATCCATCGAACTCCCTCCGCAGCCGCTTCCCCAAGGGGCCGTCTTCGGTTTCAACGATCATACGAAAATCGTGGCCCGCAGCAGGGATCGGATTTCGATCTCCGGCTGGGCCGCCAGCCGCAACGAGGGCGCTCCCGTTCAGGAGGTCCGGATCAAGGTCGATGGGCGCGACGTGGGCATCGTGCGGGATTTTTTTGACCGTCCCGACGTCGCCCAATCCTACGGCCGCGCGGATTTTTTGAAGTCCGGGTGGCGTGGAATGGTATATCTTCCCGCCCTCCCGCATGGGGAATATGAACTGACTCCGCATGCCTTCGACACGCGGGGCGATTACGCGGCGCTTCCGTCATCCCGCATTTCGATCGTAGACTAATTTCGTTAACGCCCGACGGTCGCGGTGCCGTTGAACCGCCATGCGTGAGCATGCGGACAGACGGAAAGCTTCCGCAAGCCCCAAGTTGACGAGTTTGCCTGAAAACTGCGTTGCGAGTGGGGCGGGCCATCGGCCCGCAGCCTACTACCAGCAGGCTTGTTCGTCAGCCGGCATGAGCCGCCTGGTAGGCGCCGCGGGCCGATGGCACGCCCCACATTTTCGAAGCTGGATTTTTCCTGTCCCGTCAGCGGGAATTCGGCCTCAGTGCGGCCTGTAACGACATCGCCGGGGTCATCGCTTTGTAAGGCGGCCAATCTGGCTGCAGCAATCGACACGACCCGCCTGAAATGCGGCTGCGACCGGCACTACGGCTTCGCCCGAACGTGAAACTCAATCTCGTTGGAGGCGTCTCCATTGGCGTTTCGCACCCGGACTTTGATTGTCCCCTCCTGGGCAATCGACTCGTCCGGAACCAGCGCGGACAGGAATCCCGGGTTCCCATAAGTGGTCTTCAGATCGCGTCCATTAAACAGCACGATTGCGCCAGGCTGAAAGTGAGCGCCCTCCACTGCAATCGCCGATTGGCCGTTCGGCTGAATCTGGAACCCGACGCCCGCTGCGGTCGAACCCGGATGAACTCTATCGACGCGAACCTGGCTCGAAGGCAGGTCGAGCACCCCTGTCCCATCCGCCGACAGCCTCAGCACCGGCGCTCCCGCGGGGCGCGGAACCTCCTCCATTGCGACCGTCCGGACCCGCCCCAGCGTCTGCGCCCTCAATTGCTCGGTGGTTCGATACGTGTCGCTGTCTCTCGGCACGCGGACCATCCAGTCGTGATCCAGTCCATAACGCATGCTCAGAAAGCGGCCGTCAGATTCGAAAGGGCTCAGAAACGGCGCGCCCTCAATCACCACGGTCTGGAACGGCCGCATTGCGTCGGCGTTTTTAGTAAGCGTCGCCAACACGTTGCGATTCACCTGCTCGGCGTTCCGGTACCATTGGGCGATATTTCGCCTCCCCGGCTGCCCAGTGGCGATGCATAGCACGGCAATCGCTGCCACCGCCCATCGCACCGCGGCGCGGCCGCTCACACTCCATAGCAAGATCAGCGCGGCGCCAATCTGCCAGACCACCCAATTGAAAACGTAGTAGAACGCTGTGTGCTGTGGAAGGGCGCAGTAAGGAAGCAGCAGCAAAAGGATGAGAACCTGCACCAGTGCCAGCCGCATCCAGCGCACCGGCGCCGGCCCGATCAGATTCCAGATGAGCATCGACGCCTGTAGTGCCGTCGCCAGCGTGGCGACCGGGCTCATGAACAGATACAAGACGCCGGTGCGGTAGATACTGAGCGGGCTGAGATCGCGTTTGTATGTTCCTGTGCTTCCTTCCGTGAACGGGCTGTGCCCGGATCGGTTGTAGAGCGCAAGCAAGGCGGCGAGCAGCAGCACGCCCGCGGCTAGCGCGAACCACCGGTTGCCGCGCGCGGTTCCCCTCGCCTCCCACGCAAAGTACGACGCCAACAAAATCGTCGGCAGGATGAAGTCCTCTTTCGACCAGAAACTCAGCGCGGCCAGCCCCCAGACCGCCACCATCACCGGCGCGCGCAGCCGCTCGCCCTCGCCCGCCATCAGCGCCATCGCCGCCAATGCAAAAACACCCGACAGCAGACTGGTAATCAGGCCCGTGTATTTCGAATATTCGACGACGCACTCCAGGCTCAGCGCCGCCGCCGCGACGAGAATCCCAAACAAGATACCCATCGGTCGGGCGCCCAGCAATTTGCGCAACACGGTCAGCGCCAGGAACGCATAGAGGACCACCAGCGCCTGGAGAGCCAGGTAGTACGCCGGCAGACCGGCCCTGCTAAGCGCGGTCCAGACGAGCTCGGAAACAGGCCGCGGCGGCCAGCCCTTGGCCCATAACATCCGCAGCGAGCTCCAATCCCAGGACAGCAGCGAAAAATCGTCGCGCTGTACTGGAAACCCGATGAGAGAGTTCCCGGGACAAAGCACCAGCACAATCAGGAGGTAGGCGGCGAGGACTCCAGCCAGTTCGGCCCAGGAAAACCGCGCGGCTTTCGATTCCATAAGTAGCTGTTTCAGCAGACCTGGTAGGGCGGCCAATTTTGGCTGCAGCCTGCTTTCAGCAGGCTTGTAGCCGGCCAACAAAAAGCCGCCTCGAAAAGCGGCTGCAGCCAGGATTGGCCGCCCTACCCTATCTGGAAAATAGTCCTCAACAGTATAACAACCGGATGAACATCACCACCGCCCGAACACCGCATACTGCCCGCCCAAAGGAATCCCCCTCAGTGCCGCTTCCACGCCGCCGAACATGCGATACCACCGCTCTGGACAGTACAGGAAATATTGCTGAGCCTCCACCCGGAATCCGCCGTCGTGCAGAAGCTGCCGCGCCTCGGAGGGGCGCAACAAAATGGCATTTGCATCCACCGGCGTGCGGCCGACAATGAATCGCGTCACCGGATTAAATGGATTGTGCTCGATGATGGCGAACCAGCCGCCCGGTTTCAGCACGCGCCGGACTTCCCGCGTCAGGCTCAAACGAAGATCCGGAGCGACGTGATGGTACACGCAGACCGCGGTGATGACGTCGAACCGCGCGTCGTCGTACGGGAGTTTCCGGGGATCCTGCTGCACACAGGTTTGAATTCCTTTTGCGCCGAGCCCTCCGGCGGCCAACATACCCGGCGACGGGTCGCAGCCGCAGACCTGCTCGAAGTCTTCCCGCAGCAACGTCAGCAGTTCCCCCTTGCCGCAACCGATGTCGAGATAGGAAAGCGCGCGCGTGTCCACCTGGCGGCGACGGAAGAAGTCGCGCATCAGGTCGCACTTGCGAACGTGGAAAAACTCGGACGCGCCGCCGGTGAAACGGTCCCGCAGAGGGTCCTTCAGCAACTCCTCGTAGGAGCCCGAGAGGGCGTCGAAATCGGGCTTCGGATCATTCACGCTGGTCCCCGGCCGCCCGCCTGGCTTGACCCAGATTAAAGGTTCGCGAAATCAGGTACAACGGGCGCACTTTTGACTGCTCGTAAATCTTGCCGATGTACTGCCCTAGAATCCCGACCGAGATCAGCAGGGCGCTTCCAATCATGCAGGCCACGATCATCAGCGACGTCCAGCCCGGCACCGTATACCAGTGCAGCGTGAGCGCCAGCGCGGCGCGAATCCCCTCTTCGATTCCCAGCAGCCCGACGAAGAAACCCAGCACCAGGCTCGCCTGCAGCGGCAGAATGGAAAATGACGTGGCGGCGGTCCAGGCAAACAACACCATTTTGCGCAGCGGATATTTCGTTCGCCCACCGGCCCGCGGCGCCCGCTCATATTTTACGGCGCACTGCGGATAACCCATCCAGGCCACCATGCCCCGCAGAAACCGGTGCGTTTCCCGCATGCTGTGTAAGCCTCTGAGGCACTCCCGGGAGATCAGCCTGAAGTCGCCCGCGTCCAGAGGAAGATCGCGGAAAACCATGGCCCGCATCACCCGGTAAAAGATCCAGGCCGTGAACCGCTTCAGCACCGGCTCGCCGCGGCGCTTTTCGCGCTGGCCATAGACCACGTCGTAGCCTTCGCAATACCGGTCGATCATCCGGTGAACGACAGAAAGCGGATCCTGTAGATCGGCGTCCATCAGCACGATCGCGTCGCCGCGCGCGTAATCCAGGCCCGCGGTCACCGCCGCCTGATGGCCGAAGTTTCGCGACAGTTGGATAATCTTGATGCGGCCATCGAGCGCCGCCCATCCGGCAATCATGGGCAGCGTTCGATCGGAGCTGCCGTCATTGATCAACAGAACCTCTGTCTCGCACTTTACTTCCGTCAGGAACCGGTCGATCTCGGCGTGAAGCGCCTCCACCACGCTCTCCTCGTTATACATAGGAATCACCAGCGAAAGAGTCCCCGGGTACGGCCGCGGCTCTAATAAATGGTATGTAGCTTCCATCGCTGACTCCTTCCGTGCCTGCCTCCGCCATCCGCCCTAACCATTCCTTCAGAGGCTTGTTTCCGGCGTGATCGGCTAAAAAAAACCGCTATACTTGCAGCAAATGTGATTATTTGTGAATCGGTCCCGAGCGAGAAATCGGATGGAGCCAGTTCTCTTCTGACGCGTGAATCGTCTCAGCCAGGGCTGCGCGCAGGTCTTCCTGGGTGCGATCTCCGCGGGAGAATTCCGAGATGAGGATATGCACGGTGCCTGCCAGAGCGCGCGTGTCCTCGTCTTCTTCATCAATTTCCCAAAGGGCGGGCAAGAACCAGTTCTCAAAATCGGCGAGCAAACCTCCACTCAAGTACTGCATGAGGTGCTGCTGAATTTCCAGTTCGAGTTTGGATGCCATGCCAAATCGCCCTTCAAAACGTCTCGTCAGCGTACCAACTCTGCTGCGAATGTTCAAGGAACTCGGCTATGAGCAAGCCATCCTCGAAAAACGAGCACGTGCCGGAAAACCGTACAAGGACATCCCGGGTCATCTTTTGAGCCCCCGGGAACACGCAGTCAAAGTGTGCCATATTCATGGTTGGGAGTCAAGATTGCCATTTGTCATCAATACCTTAGGCCGGACGGGACATTCGGTGCCTCTGGCCTTCCCGACCCGAAACTGATCGAGTATCAAGGGCTCGTCCTGTTTTGCCACCACACGAAATGCGAATGCGCTACCTGTTGTGCCGAGCCCGAAGATTGGCGCATCGTGATTGAAGAAATGAAAAAGCTCTAAGACGATCGCTGACGTTAATTCCCTTGGACACAGGCGCGTCTTTGATATCCTTCAGAGAAGGATTCTAGAAGCCTGGAATGCACGGTTCCGGCATTATTGTCTATGCGCGTGAAGGTCCAGGCGAAGTTCCCATCCGCGAACCCCAATGAACTCGACCAGCCCTCGCCCGATTACCCGCTGAGGTTATCCTCGTTCTTTGTCTCTTTAGGAGTGCACGGATTGGCGATTGCGGCGCTGGTGACCATCGCCGGCCTCCCGGGCGCGCAACCGGACCGGCCCATTTACACGGAATTGATCAAGCCGAACGAACGCAAAATCCTGATCTACGATTTCCGGAGAAAAGTGCCGGACGTCGCTCCGCTGAAGAAGGTCGGTGCGTCGAAGGACCCCCGCGGAGCCGAGTTGTCGAAACAAGTGATCGTCGCGACCTCGAAAATCCCGAAATCGAAGGAGGTTTTCATCTCCGTGCCCGCGCCCAAGTTCGAGGTGCACCAGGACATGCCCGCGCAGTTGCTGATCGCGCAACTCGACACGACCCTTTCTTCTCTGCCGACCAAGCCCAAGCCCAAGAATTTTGTCCCGCCGCCGGCCGCAAAGCGCGATCCCGCGCTGCCGATGCCGACGCCCGTAATCGAGGCGCCTGCCCCGACGGTCGCTTCCGGAGCCTCGCCGTTACCGGTGCCCGAAACGGCCTTTTCAGCGGCATCCACGCTGCCCCGAAACGTCCCCGAGGCTCCCGTCGCCCATACGGGCAATGCCAGGGCGGATATCGCCGTGGCCAGCCTGCATCCAAGCCCCGACGCCAACACTCCGCTGCCGAATGGGGAACGGCCGGCCAGCTTTTCCAAGGCCCCCGCTCTGGGCCCCGCCTCGAGCGGGGAAGGGAATGGCACACTCACCGTTCCCGACCTGACCGTACGGCAGCCCAGGCCGGAGCCCGTTCCTCCTCCGCCTCCGTCCCTCCCCCGCCGCGAATTCCTCTACGCGGACCGATTGCGAGGAGTGCCGCTATCGACCCTATCGGTTCCGCTCCGGCCCGCTAATCGGATGATTCCGCCCAATGTGGATGCGCGTTTTCGGGGACGCAACGTCTACATCATCGTGATTCCCATCGAGCACATGCCCGCCTACGGCGGAGACTGGATCATGTGGTTCGCCGACCGTGAATCGAAACCGGGCGAAACTCCGGTGGTGCGCGCGCCCATTCCCTTTCGAAAACTCGAGGTTGTCGATCAGAATCCGCCGGCCAATGTGAGCGGCGCGAGGATTCAGCTCGCCGCCACGCTGGGCAAAAACGGCAAACTCGCCGGCGTCACGCTCCTGACCCAGGGGAGTCCGGCCACCGCGCGCGCGGTCCTTGAAGACGTGACCGCTTGGGAGTTCCACCCCGCGAGCCGCGATGGCGTTCCGGTCGAGGTGGATGTGGTTCTCGAGATCCCTTTCCGGCTGCCGGTCTCGGTCGCGACAAATCCCCGGTAATGGAACCGCGACCATCGGACCCTTTCAGCAACCTGTTAGAGAAAGCTCAGCAACTCGGCGGGATCGATAATCCGCGATACGGCAACCAACCTTTCTGCGTCCCGATAGGCGAGCGCTGCCGCGTAGCCGGGAGCCAGGGAGAGATCGTGCAGCGTCCAGGCTTTTGCCGAGCTCACATCGTTCGCGATATGGACGAACCGCGCCGGTTGGTCCTGCTCGAGCGTTACTCGAAACCCGTCCAGCGGAGCGGATAAGCCGTCGCCGATGGCTTTGATGTATGCTTCCTTGCGCGTCCAGCACAGGTAGAAGCTGCGCTCGCGCTGGCTCGCCGTGAGGGACATCAGTTCCCCCGCCTCCTCTGGACAGAAGAACTGATCGGCAATCCTCTGCATATTCTCGATGGGGCGAATCTGCTCCACATCGATACCGATTTCGCAGCCCGCGGTAAATGCGAATACGGCCAGATCACCCGAATGCGACGCGTTGAACTGCACCCGCGCCGGTCGCGCGAGGGCAGGTTTCCCTCTCGATCCATAAGTGAATTGGATGCTGGCTGGAGAAACATCCAGATAGCATCCGAGCAGAATCCGTAAAGCGCCGCGCGCCAGGACGAACGAACGCCGCAGATGACTAAAGCGGTACTGGTCCGCCCGGGCAATCTCATCGGGCGCAAGAACTCCTTCGACTTCCCCGGCAACACCGTCCGGACCGGCGATATGGACCGCCCACACATCGACCGCCTGCTCCGTGAGCTTGAAGGAACCGCTGTTCATGGGCATTTACCGAGCCGCGACCGCGGGAAGCGGAGTACGCCTTTTTTCCCCAGCTTGGCCAGCTGGATATGACGCTATTTGGTCATTGTGACCTGTTTTCGTCAGACGTGCTCGGTAGGGGCAAGCGAGGCGGGACAGGCGCACCTATGGCTTCTCCAGTCACAAAAAGAGGAATCATAACCGACAAATCCCTGGCTGACGCCGGGGGTCATAACTCCGCCTCGTCAGGGCGGGGATTCAGACGAGCCGGGCGCGGCCCGTGCGGCTTAGACGCACTCCAAGGCCAGATCCCGGTCGACGATTTCAGATCCGATGGTGTAGTCCGACAGCCGGCAGGCGATGCCGAATACCGCTTCGTCAACGTGCTGCACGACGCGAACAACCTCCGCCTGGCAGCGCAGAATGATGTCGTGCTTGCTGGGCACACCCGCCTCTTGGACGGGAATCAGAAGTTCGCACTCCAAAGTTTCGAAAGGTGAAAAGCGGCGGTTGGTGACACAGAAGAATCCCTCACAGCTGATATCTTCCGTTATCGTTTCCGTCCGGGAAACCTCCCCGGAACGGTAAAGACGCAGAGGGTACGCCAACCTCAAGCGAGGACGCCGGCGGCGATCCGGCGCATCATTGGCTGACGAAATAGGGGATAACAACATAGGCAGAGTCACGAGAGCCTAACCTCACAATCAGTTGAACAGACTGGGTTCGAAAGCAGCACGCCACGGTAGGTTTTACCCGCGGCAAGATGTAAATTATACATTCCATCAGTAAAAGTGATCTTGAAGCAGTAAGGTCGAACGCTGTCGAAAGCCTGAGTTTCCTCTGCTAACCTGCTCATGCGCAATCTGCCAGCAATCCAAACGCCAAAATGCTTGAGAGCAATTTGTCCGGTTTGCCTCAAAAAACGCCTTCAATTGAACAATCGAAACGTTTTAGAAACAATGCCACGTGCTGAACTTGGCCGTCTAGCTCTGATGTGAGTTTTTCACAGAAATATCTCTATTCCTTACAACACTCTAGTATTACTAGCCTGTGGATAACTGTGGATAAAACAAATCCGCGCGTTCTGGTTTTGCTCTTCTTAAGAAAACCCCGCTATTATGATAGTCTGTCAGAGCGTGGGAACGTCTCAAGCAATTTGGATTCGCGTCTTGCTGTTCACTCCGCTTGGCTGGGCGGCGCAACTCTCTCTGCCGGTTCAGGTTACGGGTCCTGGCAGCAGCCTGGTGCTCCCGCTGTCGTTTTCGCCTGGCGGCGACCAAGTCGGCGGCCTCCAATTCGACCTCCAATATGACAGCTCCTCCATGAATCTGCTGGCAACCGCGGGCGACGCCGCGAGAAATTCCGGCAAGAGTGTCTATTACAAGGACTTGTCTCCCAACGTGCGGCGCTTTGTCGTGGTCGGATTTAATCAGAGTCCCGTTTCCGCAGGCTCCCTCCTCAGTCTCATAGTCAACGTAAATGCAAACGCCAGCGGAACATACGCGCTGGCGTTTTTAAACGTTGCAAGCACAAGTACTTCCGGAAGCACCGTGGCGATGATTGCTGCGGATGGGGCCCTCATTGTGCAGGGAACCACCGGATCGCGAATTCAGCCGGCCGGCGTCCTCAATGCGGCGAGCCTCGCTTCCGGAGCGATAGCTCCCGGGGAGATTGTCACTTTGATCGGATCTGCAATCGGACCTCCGATTGCAACACAGTCTGGTTCATCGGTGACGAGCGCGATGCTGGGTGGAACCAGCGTGCTGTTCGATGGGAACCCGGCGCCTCTGCTCTATGCCGCGCCGAATCAGATCAATGCGGTTGTTCCTTATGGGATTTCTGGACAGAACGCAATGCAAATGTCGATCACGAGTGGTGGCCAATTGATCGCCGGTTTTTCCCTGCCCGTGGTCGCGTCCGCGCCCGCATTCTTCACGCGCGACGGAAGCGGCTTAGGCCCCGGCGCGATCCTCAATCAGGATTCGACGGTGAACTCTTCTTCGAATCCAGCCAGCCGCGGCTCGGTCGTGGTTCTGTATGCGACCGGCGTCGGCGCGATGGTGCCTACCCCCACCGATGGGCAGGTTACCGGAAACATCCTGACTTACCCGAAATTGCCGGTATCGGTCACAATTGAAGGAATCGATGCGGAAATTTTGTACGCAGGCGCCGCGCCGGGACTGGTGGCAGGCGTTGTTCAGATAAATGTCCGAGTCCCCCAGACCGCGGCGCCGGGTGATTCGGTGCCGGTGAGTATCACCGCGGGCACAGCATTGAGCCCCGCTGGAGTTGTGATGGCCGTTCAATGAATGTAATCCCACGCTCATTGTACTTATTACCTAAAGGCGGCAGCGCGACTGCCGATGACATCAATAGGGAGCACGCCGTTGGCGGGAGTACCGTCCGGCGCACGAACTGTGTTTGGATCTAAGAGTTTCAAGGAAGGTATGGTTTCTCTGGTGGCACAAATGAATCGTCGAATAAAGGCTCGAAGCCTCGTACTCGCCGGAGTTCTGTGGATTTCTCCGGTATTGTGGGCTCAGACAAGTCCATGCGACCTGAATAAGGATGGTGTCGTCAACGCCACCGACGTGACCCTCGCTGTCAACATGGCTCTCGGAATGGCGACGTGCACGGCAACCCTCGAGGGGGCGTCCTCAACGTGTACCGTGATTACGGTGCAGCGTGTCGTAAACGCTTCTCAGGGCCAAACTTGCCTCACCTACAACACCCATGGCGTCACACTCAACTGGGGCGCGAGCACTTCTCAAAACGTCGCCGGCTATAATATCTACCGCGGCACCACGACGGGTGGACCATACACCAAACTGAATACCACCGGGCTCATCACCGTTCTCACTTACTCCGACAGCGCCGTTTCGGCCGGGTTGACGTATTTCTACGTGGCGACCACGGTCGACGTCAGCGGTAATGAGAGCGCATACTCCACCCAGACCACCGCTACCATCCCGACGCCTTAATCGCTTCTCTTGTTTGGAACGGAGATCTTGCTGAGCGCGCCGCGCGCATCGGCCGCATAAGCGAAGTTGGGCGAGCTTTGGAGCAACTCTTCTAAAAGCTGCTTGGCGGCGTGCGATTTGCCGTCCGCAATGTCCGCCATCGCCAGGTGATACACGTAGATCGGGTTCTTCGGCTCTTTCTGGACCGCCTGCTGAAGTTGAGCGACCGCCAATCCGGATGAACCCATTTTGTAATACGCCCAGCCCAGGGTATCCGTTGCCGGCGCCGAATCGGGCATCGCGCGCTTTGCCGCCTGCGCCAGCGAAAAGGCAGTGCTCACGTCGCCCCCATGATCCAGGTACAGAAACGCAAGCTGGTCCGCGACGATGGGAGACGCCGGATCAACTTCGTGCGCCCTCTCCCACAGCTTTCTCGTCTCCTCCCATTTGCCGTCTCTTGCATACCACGACCCTAGCGCCAGGTAGTTGGCTGCATTGCGCGAATTTAACTCGATCGCCTTGCGCAGATCGGATTTCGCTTTGTCAACGGACCCCTTCGCGTAATCGATATTCGCCAGCAAGCTGTAGGCGTCCGGTGTTCTCGGGTCCAGCCGGATCGCTTCATTCACGCTGGCCTCGGACTTCGGCACGTCTTTCGATTCGTAGTAGGCCAGTGCCAGCAGGAAATGCAGCCCGGCGGCCTGCGGCTGCTGTGTCAGGAGATTCGAAATTCGCGGTATCGCATCTTGGGCCCGTCCCTGCTGAGCGTACAACTTAACCAGCAATGCCAGCGCGCCGAGAGACGCGGGATCCTGTTTCAGCGCATCGTTAACTAGAGATTCGCCCAGCCGCGTGTCGCCCTTCGCCAGCACTGCCCTCGCATTGGCGAGATGGGCCGCCGGCGAACCGGGATTCGATTTGAGCGCGTCGCCCGCGAGGCGGGAAGCTTCTTCGTTTGCGCCGGTCTTGGCCGCAAGGTCGGCTAACGCAAGCGTTGCCTCAGTCATCCCAGGATGCAGTTCGAGTGCGTGATGAAACGAGGCCTTCGCCAGCGCCGGCAAGTCCAAAGAGCGCTGGGCCACACCCATAAAGTAGAACGCTGTGGCGGAACCCATATCGGCTTTGGTGGCTTTGTCGAAGTCCGCCGCGGCTTCCTGATATTTTTTCCGCGCCAACAGGATCCGGCCGTGCGCCAACACATCGCCCGCGGCCGGCGGATTCCTTTTCAGGTTCTCTTTGTTTAGCGCCTCGGCCTCGTCGATTCGATTCGAGTCGAGAAGCAGCTCAACCAGTTCGGCCTTGACCGCGTTGTCCTTCGGCTTCGACGCGCTCAGCGACCGCAGTTCCAGCACCGCCTTTTCTTTTTGCCCGGTCGAGAGATAAAACTGCGCCAATGCCTGGTAGGCATGGGGATCGTCTGGCGCGACGCTCTTCAGCGAGCGGGCGATCTTTTCCGCCTCCGCCGTTCTTCCCATCGCCACGTACGTGCGGCCCAACAGCAGCTGCGGAAGCGCGGCGTGAGGGTCCAGGCGCGCCGCCGCCTGCAACTGAGCCTCCGCCCCGGCGAATTTGCCTTGAGAAAAATAGAACTGGCCAAGACCGACGCGTGCTTCGACAGAATTCGGGTTTCGCTCAATCGCTTCGTTGTAATCCCGTTCCGCCGCCGCCGGCTGACCCAGCATGAGATGCAGAGCAGCCGCGTTCACCGGGTATTCGACCCGCGCAGGATCGAGAGCGATTGCCTTCTGAAACTCAACCAGCGCCTTCTCGGAATCGTGCATCGCTTCGTACTTCGCGCCCAGAGTCGCATGGGCCCTCGCGTTGTTCGGATTCGCCCTGAGGACTTGAGCGATCGCGACCTGCGCCTGATCGTACTGGTGATGCTCGATCAACAGCGACGCGAACTGGAGTTGCGCGTCGGAGCTGGATGGGTCCAGGGCAACTGTCTGCTGAAATTCCTTCAACGCCGCGTCGCGGTTGCCTAAAGCCACATACGTCAGACCCAGTTGATAGTGCGCCGCGCTATAATTCGGGTCGATCTGGACCGCGTTCCGCAACTGAACGACCGCTGCCTGGTATTCACCGCGTTTTGAATACTGTTCGGCGCTGTTGAGGTACTTCAGCTTTTGCTTGCCAGGATCAGTCGAACACGCTGCCAGCAGCAGGATGCCCAGGACCAGGCAAGCTGCTTTCGCGATAAAAAACTTCATGATTTATGATCCACGGTACCAAGCAAAAACCGGGGCAGGGAATAGAACGATGGTCCTGTCCGATCCAGGACCATCGGGCGGTCAACGGATCTCAAGCTGGCCGTCGCTTCCACTTAACTTTACCGTTTTCAGATCCTTGGTCACCGCCTCCACTTTGCTGGTGTGGACATTGGCGGTTCCTGGATGCGCATCCTTGCGAATTCGGAACGGAAATCTCGCGATCGGACCGTTCGCGAGCGGCTTCTGCCCGCCGGCCAGAATGCAGACGTATAAATACGGCTCACGCTGCGTGCAGGTCAGCGATTTTCCAGCTTCTTTGGACGCACTGCCCGCTTCCGGGCTGCCCACAGCTTCGAGTAGCTGCGCCGGGAAACTCGTCTCCCACTTCAGCGTCTCGGGCGACTCCCGGACGGTTGAGACCAGGGAGATCTCAATAACGACGTTGTCCCCGTGGGATCCGGAGACCGATGAAACGTGCAGCGCCTGGCCAACAACAGGCAGACCGGCGAGCGCGAAAGCAAGGCTTGCACGGAAAAAGGTTGATGGTGTCCCCACGGCTCTACAATCGCACAATCTCCTCGGATTCGCATCCCGGCCGCTTCGCTTATCAATTTATAAGTACTTCTTGGCAATGAAGTACGGCAGAAGTGCAAATTCCGCGATGGACGGAAACGGATCCGCCAGGCTGAACACCGCCTCGGTCCGGGCAGCGCGAAGAGAACGCACATATTGGCCGACGCTCAAACTGCCGTGCGCGAGATCGGATAGCGCGGTCGGTATATCCGTGACCAGCCTGATCCAGCCAACGCCAGCCTTTGCGCGAGCTGGCTCCGTCGCAAGCTGCATCTGGTCCGCAAACAAGAGATACGGGAAGTCGACACCGGAAACCGCCCCGATACTGTGGAATCCCCAGGTCCTGGCGTTCACATCCAGCAGTTTGTATTTACCATCCCGCGGGTCGCGCTTGTACTCGATCTCTACGACACCACTATAGTCAATGGCTTGTAGAAAACGCTCTGACAACTCCTCGATCGCCGGAAGTTCGATCGTTTCCACGTAGCTGGCGGCTCGTCCGAATTCCCTGGGGTGTTGACGGGCGCGCCGGGCGATGAGAGTGCTATGCGGCTTCCCATGTTGAACGTAGGCGCAGTAGGAATACTGCTCCTGGCCACTGCCGGGAATGATCTCCTGGATCAGAATTTCCTCGGGCTTTATCTGCTGCCGCGCTTTCGTGTAAAAGGCGGCCAGTGCTTCTTCGGTGTCCGCGCGCCAGGCTTTTGCGCCGGTTGCGTAGAAGAAGTTCTCCTTAATAGCGGGCTTAATCGCCAGTGGCAGTTTCGAATACAGCGCGCGCAGTTCGTCAAGGCTGCCGACAGTGAACGTCTGCGGACAGGGAATGCCTAGACGCTCCGAAAGTTCGTATGTCTTCTTCTTGTCCCACGCCCATTCGATGGTTTCCCAACCTCCAACCGGGACTCTGAAGAATTCGAGCAGCTGATCGCGGTATCGCGAGAAAGCGGCTACCGTCTCATCCCGCGTCGGGAATAGAACCCAGTTCCGCAGGTTATAACGCTTCCCGATCTCCAGGACCGCCTCGACCGTCTTGCGTTCGTCGCGTAACTCTTTGACCTTGATTACTCGCGTCGTGTATCGGGAAAAGGACGAGACGCAGTACTGGTCATCGACGACGTAAACTGGGATACCGCGCCGGCCGAGACTTCGCGCAATGCCTAAGCCTGGATGGTCGCCACCCACGACTAAGGCGCCAATCGGCCTGTTTCCGGTAACGTCCGCGGCGGCCGCGGCCAAACCGTTGTTGTTTTCCAAACGGGAAACCTCGATCACAATGCGCCGGCACGATTCCGAGTTACGTAAGACGTTAACTCGCGCGATGCAAACTCCGTGCCCGCCACGAAATAGAGAAGGGGACCAAAGTTACGCGCGGCAGTCGCACCGATAAAGTGGAGCCCTGGTACGGACGTGCAGAAACCAGGACCAAGTGCGGGATATCCGTCGAGCTGGCGGATTTCCTTCACCAGTTCGCGCGAGAGAAATTCATACTGGGAAATGTCCACGCGATAACCGGTCCCGAGGAAAACGTGATGAACCCTGCGTTCACTTCCATCGTCAAGGGTTAGTTGGATCTCATCGCCGATCTCTTTCGCATCCTGCACTGTTCTCCCCGTGGTCATCGTCACCTCGTGTAATCGGGGTGCCAGCCACGGCGCACCCGCGGGTCGAACAGCGCGGGTACGAATCCGATCTTTCAGTCCCATCGGGAAATTAAGCAACAGTTTGGGGTATGCGACCAAACGGCTAATTCCTATCGGCCCGACGTCGTGCTTGGCGTACAACATCTTCGAGACAGGACCGAGTTGATGCAGCCATTTATGCATTCCAATCCAACGCAAGGCGGGGACTCTGGCGATAACTTCAACAGCGGCTCCCGCTTCTTGCGACAGGGCCGCATATTCCAAAGCGCTTTGCCCGGCCCCGATGACGGCGACCTTATGGCCACGCAATTCTTTGAGATTGCTGCCATCGTAGCAGTGGGAGACGGAGGAGAGATTCGAGAATACCTGTGGAGACTTTTTGAACGGCCCGATTCCCCCGGCAGAGACCACACGCCGGCTCGTAACGACCGATCCATCGGACAAGATAATGGTGAAGAGCGATCCTGCTCGTCGGACCTCGGAGACGCTTCGCCGATCCAGGACCGAACCTAATTGCGACTGAAACCACATTCCGTAGTCGACGAAGGTTTCGAGCGGGACTCGCTTGACAGCCTTCCTGCCACTCGCAGCCTCGAAAGAGTCCAAGTCGAATTTGCCTGTAGGATCGGAGATGCTCGATGCCTCTCTCGGCGATCGAAGAAGCATGCCCGCGGGCATTCTATTCGCCCAGAACGACATCGGCTCTCCAAAGACAAGAACTCGATGGCCCTTGGACTGGAGGTGAGCGGCGGCAGATAAGCCATAGGGTCCCGCGCCGATGACCGCGACTTCACAATCGGGCGAGGCCGGGGCGCGACCCCGCGCGGAGTTACGCCCGATATCATCTTTAATTGTTGTGGCTGATTTCATAAAAATTGACTCTTGCAATCCAAAATCCAAAGCCTCCTACAATCCCACAATTTTGGCGGATTCGCATCCCTCAATGCGACGCGCGGGTCGACGATCAGCGTTTCCAAAGGAGGTAGTGCAAATTCCTGTCGTGGTACGCTGTTCTTCGACCCCGCTCGACCGTGGTCTTTCCGCAACACCTAGGAGGAACCGATGGCGCTACCTGTTGCCGACCTTGTCAAGACCGATAAGGATCACCTGATTCATCCGCTGCATCATCCGGTCGATCATACCGATCCCGTGATCTATGTCCGGGGACGCGGCGCTATCGTAGAGGATATCAACGGGCGCGAATATCTCGATGGGCTGTCCGCACTCTGGAATGTGAATGTCGGTCATGGTCGTACGGAACTGGCGGACGCCGCTGCCGCTCAGATGAAGGATCTCGCGTATTTTTCAGCCTATGCGGGATCGTCAAACGTGCCCGCAATCACGCTCGCCAACCGACTGGTCGCGCTTGCCGGGATGCAGGCCGTTTTCTTTACGTGCGGAGGTGCGGAATCGAACGAGTCAGCCTTCAAGACCGCCCGATTTTACTGGAGAGCGTCTGGCCAGCCGGACAAAATCAAAGTCATCGCTCGCGGCGAAGGCTATCACGGTGTGACGCTCCAGGCGATGAGCGCCACAAAAATGGGCTCCTATTGGAAAATGTTCGAACCCCGCGTACCGGGCTTCGTTCATATTCAGACCTGTTATCCGTATCGTTTCGAAGGGGCTCGGCCGGGCGAAACGGTCGGCCAGGCGGCTGCGCGTGAACTCGAGGAAGCGATCTTGCGCGAAGGCCCGGACTCGGTGGCTGCTTTCATCGGAGAGCCGATCCACGGGGCCGGCGGCGTGATCTATCCTTCCGATGACTACTGGCCGATCGTCCGCGAGATCTGCACGCGCCACAACGTGCTGTTGATCGCCGATGAAATCATTACAGGTTTCGGCCGGACGGGCCGCTGGTTCGGCATGGAACACTGGAACGTCAAGCCAGATATTATTTCGTTCGCCAAGGGAGTGACCTCCGGCTACCTGCCGCTAGGCGGCATGATGGTGAACCGAGCCGTGAAAGACGTAATGGACTCGGTCAAGCCGGCTGATCGCTGGATGCACGCGTATACCTACTCCGCTCATCCGACGTGTTGCTCGGTGGCGCTCAAAAATCTCGACATCATCGAGCGCGAACAGCTCTGTGCGAACTCAGAAAAGATGGGGAACCGGCTCCATGAGGCGTTGCTGGCCGCGTTCGCCGACCACCCCAACGCTGGAGATATTCGAGGCGGTAAGGGGCTTCTGGCGGCGGTGGAGTTTGTCGAGGATCGGGCGACCAAGAAGAATTTCCCCGGCGACCGCAAGATCGCGGCACGCCTGCAGGCGGAAATGATGAAACGCGGCGTCGTTACACGGACGCGTCCAACTGGCGGCGTCCACCCCGCGCCGGGCGACCAGGTGTTTTTCGCTCCGCCTCTCGTCGTTACCGGAGCGGAGGTCGACCGGCTCGTGAGCGTCTCGGCCGAGTCCCTCAAAGTTGTACTTGACTCCTAGCGACAGGCTTTTTCAGCTTGACCTTGACCAGCCCCGTATTGGAAGCCTGCCTGGATCGTTTTAGCTTCTGTGCGCCGATGTCTCTCAGCCAGTTTCCATAGAGACGCGCGCCTGTGGAGAGCCATCTGTTCTTTACACGGTTTTCAAGCAGGCCCAACGGGAAATCGGCGAGCAGATCTTCACACCTGTTTGCCAACGCCCGGTCTCGCAGCACGGACAATGCTTCCGTGACATTCTGATCGAAGTAGCCTTGCGGCACCTCGGGGTATGACGCACGTTCGTGCCTCAAATATCGTCCTATATCCCTGCGATATTCAAGCAACAGAGTGTTGGCCTCGTACTCCGGGTGACCCTGCAAGAAGACAAATAAACTCTTCGTCTGTTTGACGAACGCGTCGACGCCACCATCCTTGGTGCGCGTCAGCATGCGATATCCGCACTCCACTAAATCGCTCTCGCGGAGGTCGTTCCACCTGGAGTGCGGCGCCACGAGACCCGAAGGCAAGTCTTTGGTCAACAAATGATCGGACGCCTTCGTGCACTCGAAGACGCCGAAGCGCTTCTCGGCTAGACGGCGCCTGGGAATCCCATCGAGATAGAGGACGGCGGCGTGCGCGGCCAGACACGACCAGACAGTCGACAGAGTATTGTGTTCCGCCCAATCCAGGGCTTTCGCCAGACTTCCCCAATAAGGTTCATCGAGCAACAGCGGCGCGGCTGGCTCGGTTCCGGTCACAATCAGACCGTCGAGCGGCTTGTCCCACAGACTCTCGACACTCGAATAGTAGTGGTTGATGCGGCTCCGGCCCCACTCAGTACGGGGCACGTCGGGCAACGCGTAGAGGGAAAGATGCACCGAAATTCCAGGCGAAGCCGCGTCCAGCAGTTTCACGAACTGCCGCTCGGTCGCCTGCATGGCCCGATCCGGCATGTTGTTGATCAGCCCGATATGGAGGCGCCGCGATCCCGGCTTGCGGAAATCGGAGCCGATGGCGTGTTCCGCCAGGTCCGGGCTGGTTCGATTTGCATCCAAACAGACAGGCATAGAGTCTTAGTTCACCGGCGCCGTTCGATTCAGCGCCTGATTAAGGTCTGCAATGATGTCGTCAGCGTGTTCGATCCCGACACTGATGCGTATCGCTTCGGGCTTTACGCCGGCGGTGCGTTGTTCTTCGGCCGACATCTGCCGGTGGGTGGTTGACGCTGGATGGCAGGCCAGCGATTTAGCATCGCCCAGATTGACCAGCCGCTTGACCAGCTTCAGCGCGTCGTAGAACTTCTTCGCGGCTTCGAAGCCTCCCTTGACCCCGAAGGTCATCAGCGAGCAGGCCCGGCCGCACAAATATTTTTGCGCGAGAGCATAATACGGACTGTCGGGAAATCCCGCGTAATTGACCCAGTCGACGCGGCGGTCTTTTTGCAGGAATTCAGCAACCCGTCTTCCGTTTTCCACGTGACGTTCGACGCGCAGAGCGACTGTCTCAACCCCTTGCAGCAGCACAAAAGCGCTGATCGCCGGCAACACGGCGCCGGTGGTACGCAGATACACGCTCCGGCAGCGGGCGATGTACGCGGCGTCGCCGAAATGATCGGAGTAGACCAGCCCGTGGTAGGATGCATCGGGAAGGCTGAACATCGGGTAGTGCTCCGGGTAATCTCTCCACGGAAATTTGCCGCTATCGACGATCACTCCCCCCAGCGTCGTGCCGTGCCCGCCAAGGAACTTGGTCAGAGAATGGATCACAATGTCAGCCCCATACTCGATCGGCCTCAGTAAAATGGGGCTCGCCACCGTGTTGTCGACGATCAGCGGTATGCCGTGCGAATGCGCCACGTGAGCCATCGCCTCGATGTCACAGATGTTTCCCGCTGGATTGCCGACGGTTTCGCAATAGACGGCCCGCGTCTGATCGTCGATCAACGTTTCGATGTCTTCCGGACGATCCGACTTCGCAAAACGGACGGTCACACCCTGGCTGGGCAGAACGTGAGCGAACAGCGTGTGCGTAGTGCCGTAGAGCTGAGGAACAGTGACGATATTGGTGCCGAGCGAGGTGACGTTCAGCGCCGCATAATACAACGCGGACTGACCGGAGGCGACGCACAAAGCCTCGAGGCCTCCTTCGAGGGCAGCCACACGGCGCTCCAGGACAGCAGTGGTCGGGTTGCTGATCCGGCTATAGCGGAATCCTTCCGCTTCCAGATTGAACAACGCCGCGCCATGATCGGCGCTATCGAATTCAAATGCGACGGTCTGATAGATCGGCACCGCCACGGCCTTGGTCGTCGGATCTCCATCGTACCCGCCGTGAATTGCGATCGTTTCTCTTCTCATCGGTTTCCAACTCGGCTTCTGGTCTTCCGTTCCGCGTTGGCCGATACAAATCGTTCACTCGAATTGCCTTCTTCTGTCAGGCGCATCCATTCGAGTTGAAGTGCGTCCAATAAGGCGAGCCAGGTGGATTCGATCACGCTCCCCGAAACACCCATGGTCCTCCAGTTCCGGCGATGATTGGACCATTCGATGGAAACTCTCACGCGCGCGGCCTTGCCTCTACTGAAATCGATCACACGGACCGCATAATCCGTCAGCCGTGCTTCTGCGATCTCTGGATACTGCGTCGATAGACATTGGCGCAAAGCCAGGTCGAGCGCGTGGACCGGACTGTCGCCCTCGGCAGTTGATGAATGGACCCCGTCTATCATCTTGAAAGCCACAGTTGCCGTCGTCGCGCAGGATTGGCTGGTCAGGTGGTAGCTCGGCGCCTCGAACAGGTGCACGCCTGGGGTAAGGGCCTGTCGCGCCAGCAACTCGAATGTGCCTTCGGCCGCTTCGAATTGATAGCCCTGATTTTCCATGTCCTTCACGCGATCGAGAAGCTTTTGGCGCGCCAGATTGTCCAGCGGATCGAGTCCTAGTTCCTCAAGTTTGCAGAGAATGTTTCCACGGCCCGATAGCTCGGAAAGCAGGACACGCTGCCGATTGCCCACCGCGCCGGGGCTGATGTGCTCGTAGGTCCTTGGATCCTTAAGTACCGCGCTCACGTGAACGCCGGCCTTATGCGCGAAAGCGCTTTTCCCCACGTAGGGCTGGTCGCCGCGGATGGGAAGATCCGCCAGGTCCGCCACGAATCGTGCAACCGAAGTCAGGTTTGCGAGTTTCTCCTGGCCGATCGTCGCGCATCCCATCTTCAACTCGAGATTTGTGATGACGGAAGCCAGATTAGCATTGCCGCAGCGCTCGCCGTTTCCATTCATGCATCCCTGCACATGGGTAATCCCGTTCTCGACCGCGGCTAACGTATTCGCGACGGCAAGATCCGCGTCGTTATGTGTATGGATACCGAGCTCACCATCGATTCGTTGGCGGACGGCGGCACAGATCGAGCCCACTCGTCCGGTCAACGTGCCGCCATTGGTGTCGCACAGCACGATCACGTCGGCGCCTGCTTCTTTTGCCGCCTCGATAGTCCTGAGGGCGAAGCCCGGATTGGCCGCATAACCGTCAAAGAAATGTTCGGCGTCGTAGATCACTTCCTTACCGTGCGCCTTGAGATAGCCCACCGTCTCGGCGATAACCTTCAGGTTCTGTTCTTCGCTGATCTCGAGCGCGCGATGAACGTGCAAATCCCAGCTCTTGCCGAAAATCGCGACAGTCCGGGTTCCCGCATGCAGCAATGCCTGCACGCTCGGATCGTCGTTCACCGAGAAGCGCGCCAAATGTGTCGCTCCGAACGCAACTAATCGAGCGTGCGTGAGGCGTAACTCATTGGCTCGCGCAAAGAATTCCTGGTCTTTGGGATTCGAGCCCGGCCAACCGCCCTCAATGTAGTCGACACCTAGTTCGTCGAGCGCCTGGGCGATCAGGAGCTTGTCATCCGCCGAGAAACAGATGCCCTCGCCCTGCGTGCCATCCCGGAGTGTGGTGTCGAAAGTGAAAATTCGCATGGAGATCCTCTCGGATCATTCGCGGCCGGTCGATAAATCTAGAGCGAGTGATTCGGATGGCTGAAAAGCCGTTCTATTACTTTCGTTGGCAGCGTCCAAACATAGCTTTACCGTGTCGGCCAACGCCTGACAAAATGGTTCAACTAGCATCCCTCTTGGATACACCGGTATCTCACGGATTTCGAGACCATCCCCAACCACTCGATCCCATCCAAATGCCGGATCATTGAGGCCCGCAAAGTAAACCTTGGGACGAATGAGTGCGACGCGACCACGGTAGGAAGTCGGCGTATAGCCAAGGCTAGCGCGGTCATTGTTCTCTCGCACTCGCGAAGGATACCTGTGTAAGCCGCTCCCGGCGCCGCGCTTAAAAGAGCGATCCCGGATCTCCTGAAAGCGGACGGTAAGGCGGTGGCTGGCGACATTCAACTTCTGCCGTAAAAACTTCCAACGCTTGCCTGCGGGAAGAATGGCGCTGTTGGCGCCGTAGAAATATGCGCCTTGAAAAAGATACCGAAGCCGGCTCCGATACCGTCTGGAGGCCGCGCTTATATTGTAGGTCTCCAGCAACAGCACCTGACCAACGGTCTTCCCCATTCGTTGAAGCTGCTGGCCGATTTCAAATGCGATGATTCCGCCCATGCAGTATCCGCCCACGAAATAAGGCCCATCCGGCTGTATCTCAAGCATCTCTTGAATGTAATGCGTTGCCATTTCGGCGATGCTCTCATGGTGAGTGGCCTCATCAACAAGTCCCCGGGACTGAAGGCCGTATACAGGAACGTCTGGCTGAAGACAGTCGGCTAACTTTCTATAAAGCATCACGTTTCCTTCAGCCCCGTGCACCAGGAACAACGGCCGTGTGGATCCGCCTTCATTGATTGCGACGAGAGAAGACCAGCGAGGCTGCTCAGTGGCTCGCAGAGTGCGCGCAAGCGCTTCCACCGTAGGCGCTAGAAATAATGTCGCGAGGGGCAGCTTTCTACCGGTTAACGTCTCGATTTCCGACATCAGACGAGCTGCGGCAAACGAATGGCCACCTAAGTCGAAAAAATTATCGGTAGGCTGCACGGGCTGGACTCGTAGAATCCTTTCCCACAAAGCCACGAGATCTCGTTCCAGACTGTCTCCAGGTTCGATCCTAAGCGAAGCAGTTGGCCGGCTCTGGCCGGTCGGCGCGGGCAGCGCGTTTCGGTTTACTTTGCCATTGGGCGTGAGCGGCAAACTCGACAAAAACTCAAATCGCGCCGGTATCATATAGTGCGGCAACTGCTTCTTGATGAAGTGACGCAATTCGACGTCGCTAGCTTCAGAACCTTGCGAAGGCACAACGTACGCGACCAGCCCTGCGTCTTCCCCTTCGCCAAGGGCGACTACGGCCTCCCGAACCTGGGGATGCGCGACAAGCACGCTTTCAATTTCGCCAAGCTCAATCCGAAAACCATGTAGTTTGATCTGATGGTCCAGACGGCCGAGAAAGCGGAAGGTCCCGTCCGGCAAGCTCTGCACTAAATCGCCCGTTCGGTAGAGGCGGGAGCCCGAGTTGAAGGGGTTGCTAATGAATTTCTCATCGGTAAGATCCGGCCGATTGCGATAACCCCGCGCCAAACCCTCACCGCCGATCAGCAACTCGCCCGGCACGCCCAGTGGTTGCAAATGCAGGTTAGAATCCACTACGTAAAATTGAGTGTTTGCGATCGGAGGGCCGATTGCCACTTCGGTTTCCGCATGAACTCGGCTTACCGCCGACCATATCGTCGTCTCTGTCGGCCCATACATGTTCCACAGTGAGCTGCATTTAGGCAAGAGTTTTGCTGCCAGATCCGCGGACCACGCCTCGCCGCCGCAAAGGATCTTCAAATGAGGAGCGCCTGGCCATCCCGCCTCGAGCAAGAGTCGCCACGTAGCGGGCGTCGCCTGCATTACGCGCGCGCCGGACTTACGGATTGCGTTCGTAAGTTGCTCGGCATCCCTGGCCGTCTCCTCCGAAGCAATTACGGTCTGCGCTCCGGTCGTCAGAGGCAGCCAGAGTTCGAGGCCAAAAATATCGAAGGAAAATGTGGTTACGGATAGAAGCGTGTCGCTTTCGTCCAGGCCAGGATTGGTCCTCATCGAACACAAGAAATTGACCACAGCCCGATGGCTAACTTCTACCCCCTTCGGTTTCCCAGTCGATCCCGATGTGTACAGAACATACGCCAGATCCAGCTTCTCATGACGTCGGACGGACACCGATGGTTCTGCTGCTTCCGTGGACCGATCCAGGAGAACCTTGGAACCTCGGAAACCGGAGAAGCGTTCCGGCAAGCTCCTCTGGGTGATCAAAGCACGAGGGGCTGCGTCATCCAGGATGAATTCGAGTCGCTCTGGCGGAAACGATGGGTCTAACGGCAGGTACGCGCCCCCCGCTTTCAGGGCGCCCAACAGTGCGACAGCCATTTCTATAGACCGTTCCAGATATACTGCAACCAACTCGCCTGGACGAACACCCAGCGATTGCAACTGAGCGGCAAGTCGGTCGCTCCGCTTATCCAATTCCCCGTATGTAAGTTGCCTGCCACCGGAAATTACCGCAATCGCCGACGGTCTCCGCTTTGCCTGAGTCTCAAACAACTGATGGATTCCCAGCTCGGCGGGAAAATCCGCGGCAGGTGGGTTTCGATCGAGGATCTGCTGGCGCTCGGTTCCAGTTAGGAGCCGCGCCTCCGCCACAAATTCGTCGGGATCGGCCACAACCGAACTTAACAGTGTTTGAAAATGCCCCAGCATTCGATCCATCCGTGCTTCGTCGAACAGATCGGTGCTGTACTCCACGTCCAACCACAACTCATCGCCACAGTCGGTTGCGAATACTGTCAAATCGAATTTCGCGGTCTTGCTCTCGGACAAAAGGCACTCTATCTCCAGGCCTTCCAGTCCGATGAAGGGGAGCATCTGGTCACGATCCCGCCAGATAAACATTGCTTGGTATATGGGCGAGTAACTCAAACTTCGCTCGGGCCTGATCCTATTGACAACTTGCTCGAACGGAACTGCACGATGCTCGTACAGCGCAAGCGCTTGCTTCTGAACGCGACTGAGCAACTCCCGAAAGCTGATGTCTCCCGAAACGTGAGTGCGGAGTACCTGAACGTGGAGCAGAAAACCGATTAAGTCCCGTAGCTCTCTCTGATCTCGATTGGCCACCGGAACACCGAGCAGAATGTCTTCCTTGCCGCTATACCGATAAAGGAGAACGTTCAATGCCGCAACAAATATCGTGAATAAAGTCGTCTCTGTTCGCTGACTCAACTCGCGCACGGCGGTCGTTAAAGTAGGGTCGAGGCGTAAGCGCAAACGGGCGCCGCGTTTCGAAAGTACAGCGGGTCGGGGGCGATCGGTGGGCAGGTCAAGGACGTCGGGTGCGCCACGCAGGGTTTCCTCCCAATACGCCAGATCTCCCTCGAAATCTGCACGCTCCGTTTCTTGAACACTCCATGCCGCGCAATCTCCAAACTGGATCGGCAGGGCGGGGAGGGCGACTGGTTGTTCGTGACGAATGGAACGATAGGCCGAGGCAAGCTCGCGCCAGAAGAGTCCTTCCGATGCCCAATCGCAAATGATGTGATGCATCATCAGGATGAAGACATGCTCGCCGCCGCTGAGACGGACCAATGTCGCCCGGATTCCAGGTTCGGATTCCAGATGGAAAGGCCGTCGCGGCTCCGCGACTAATAGGCGCTCAACTTCGTCCTGACGATTTGAAGGAGAGAGGGCGCTTAGGTCGATCGTCTTGATGTGCGGACTCCAGTCGTCTCTTGCGACTGCGAAAGGCTCTCCGCCTAATACCCGGATCGTGGTACGCAGCACTTCGTGTCGCGAGACGATCACGCGGAAGGCGGATTCCAGTGCTTTGACATCGAGTCGTCCCACCAAACGCACAGCTTCAGATTCGTTGTAGAGTGGCGCGCCCCCGCTTAGCTGTTCCGTGAACCACAGGCCGCGCTGTCCGGGGCTGAGAGGGCAGGGAAGGCTTCGGTCACGGAGGGGGATCGGCGGTAGTGAGCCGGTTGATCCACTCTGCGAGTTCCGTTCGAACACGCCGGTGTCTGTCGGATGGTGTCCTTCGCTCTGACTATCCCGAGGAAGTCGTTGCATCACCAGCGTGGTTTGCTTTGCGATCGTGCCGTTGTCAAAAAAGTCCGAAAGCGAAAGTACAACCGAGATCTTCTCGCGAAGCCGCGAGAGGCATTGAACAGCAAGCAGCGAATGGCCGCCGAGGGCAAAGAAATTGCTCTCAGAATCGATGTTCGATGTTTGGAGGACCTCGGCCCAGCATTCCGTAATTATCTTCTGGATAGACGCCGCAGCAGACAAACCACTTTGGAATACCCTGGGGCCGCTGGCAGATTTCGCGAACTCGCTCCCAGACCCGCGTGCAACAAAATAGCTGGAGCCTTCTTCCAGCAGCCTTAACCGCTGGACCTTCCCTGAAGGACCCTTCGGCAAATCGTCCGCGAAGTGGATCCGGGTTGGAGACTTGAAATGCCCCAGCCGGCCTTCGCAGAAGGCCAGCAAATCCGTCTCTTCGACCGTCGCTCCCGCACGCAAAACGACAAACGCGATAACATCTTCACCTAAGTGACGATCAGGAACACCAATAGCGGCGGCTTCCAGCACCGCCGGATGGGCTTCCAGAACATCATCGATTTGCCTGGGAGCGATGTTGACTCCACCCTTGATGATCAGTTCCTTGGCCCGCCCAACGACGAAGAAATAACCGTCTGCGTCCCGATATGCAAGATCGCCGGTATGAAGCCAGCCATTAGCGTCAAGTACGGCCGCCGTCGCCTCTGGTTCCTTGTAGTATCCGTGCATCATCGCCGGACCGCGCAAAAGGATTTCTCCCGGGTCACCCGATGCAACTTCGGCTCCGTCCCGATTAAGAATCTTGGCTTCGAAGCCCCAGGGCAAGCCAGGCGATCCGATTTTATTCTCGCGAGGCGGCAGGGGATTCGAGAAGATGTTTCCACCCTCGCTCGAGCCCATCGCCTGGATTAACAGGATCTTGAACTTCTCCATGAATTCGCGATGCAACGAAGGCGCCAATGGCGCGGAGGAGCTTCGCAAAAACCGGAGCCTATGGAAGAGTTCTGCACGATTGTCGGCGTTGGGATCCTTCCAATCGAGAAGCTGAGAAATGATTGTCGGCACGACCGCCGACCACGTGCAACGGTATTCGTCGAGCCAATCCCAGAACCGGCTGACGCTGAAGCGCTGGGGGATGACTACCGACCCACCGCTGATCAGAGTCGGCATCAGAGTGACGCATTCTGCGTTGATGTGGTAAAGCGGAAGAACGAGAAGAGACCGATCGGCGGAAGTGAGTTCGTGCGCGCTGACGGAATTCCACGCCGCGGCCAGCAACGCGCGATTGGAATGGAGAGCTCCCTTGGGCCGGCCCGTACTGCCGGATGAGTACATCAGAAGCGCTACTTCTTCGGGCTCTGGCGCGGGGGGCAGCGGCTTCGACAGGTCTATTTCAGCAGCCTCCAAGTTGGCCCAACGGTCGACCTCAATCACTCTTACTGGTCGGTGGACCTGCGGCATCACCTCACGAATTAGGTCTTTGTACTCCTCGCTGACGAAAATCGCTTCGGCGTCGCAATGGTCGACCATGTAGGCCAACTGAGATGAGCCGGCGTTCACATTCAACGGCACCGAAACAAAACCGCCGTACATCACTCCCAGGAATAGTTGTGCGGCAAACAGGCCATTATCAGTGAGAAAAGCAACCTTGTCGCCCCGCTCCAATCCCGTTTCCATCAACCGGGCCGAAAGAAGTCTTGCCCCTTCTTGCAAAGCCTTGAAGGTCAGCACCCGCTTGGTTTCGGGGCTGATCAGGTACACCGCCTCGGGATGTGCTTCCGCCATCCGGTCGATTGACTCGCGGACAGTTGTGACCGTCAAGTCCTCGGCTGAACTCTTATGGGAACAGCTTGCGCTGTTTATCGACACAGTAGTCGTCTCCACATGGACCGTCCTCATTGCCGCACCAGCTCGCTCATTTCGCGGACAACATGCTCGATGTCTGACTCCGTTGTCCGAAAACTCGTGATACATGCCCGCAAAGCCGGAACGCCGCCGCTTAGGCGAACCTCGGACATCCACGCGATCTGCCGGTCATAGAGTGCGGCGAGGAACCGGGTCGTATCCAGCCCGTCACGCATGAAGCACACCACCGGCAGCGGCGTGTCGTTGACGATTCTCCATCCCGCCCGCTTGAGCGAGTCGCGCAGCACATCGCCCATCCGTGCCTGATGCTCGATCATGTCGATGTATCCCGATTCGCCGTAGTGCGCCAGCGCGAGGAAGAGCTTCAGCCCGATAAACCGGCGGGACCATTGAACCGACGACGTGTACGGATCGTTCACCGGCCCGGCGGTCTTCGGCGGCATGTATGCGGTCTCCGCGCGAAACGCTTCGGCGACCGTTTCCGGGTGGCGGCAGAAGAACATCCCGGCCCCCATCGGGACGGAGAACCACTTATGCGCGTCGCAGGTGATCGAGTCGGCCAAATCGATTCCCGCCAGGTGCGGCCTGAGAACCGGCGAGACGATCGCGGCTCCTCCCCACGCGGCGTCGGCGTGGAACCACAGGCCTTCGCCTCGGCAGAAGTCGGCGAGTTCCGGCAAAGGATCGATCGCCCCGGCCGCGGTTGTGCCGGCCGTGCCGACCACCATGAACGGCACGAATCCGTTCTTCCGGTCCTCTGCAACCTGGCGCGACAGATCGCCGGCATCCATCTTAAGATTGGAATCGGTTGCGACAGTGCGGAGGACTTCGCGGCCAAGCCCGGTCATGTGCGCGATTTTGTTGAACGAATGATGCGACTCACCGGTCAGATAAATTGTGGGAGCCAAAGCGAGGCTTCTCAGGCCGAGCTCGCCATATTGCGGAAAGGCTCGCGTCAGCGCCGCGATCACGGCCGAGAGATTCGCTTCGGCGCCGCCACTGGTGAATGTTGCGGCCGCGTTTGCCGGAAGTCCGAATTTGCCGGCCAGCCAGCCGAGCGTGTGCCGTTCGATCTCGTTCGGTCCGGGCGATGTCCGCCACGCCGCCAGTTGCGGGTTGTACATCGCCACCAACGTGTCCGCGATGATCGACGGAGTGGTCACGCTGGGGTTGAACAGGCCGAAGTAATGCGGATGAGTTACGTGCACCTGCCAGTCTTTGAGCATCCGCTCCACATCGGCCGTTACCTCATCGAGCGGCAGTGGCGATTGGAAATCGTACCGTGAGCCCAGATAACTTCGGATCTCATCGACCTTGACGTTGGGAACGATCGGTCCCTTCGCGATTTCCGCCCGCACCCGGTCAGCAGCGTCGCGGAGGTCGTTCGAAAGAGACGTTCGCGCTTCGCAGGTCATAGGCGGATCTGGCCGGCTTGGATGCGGCCGAAGAGAGCCGCATCGAGCCTCACGAAGGCTTGTTGTTCCGGATGATCGAAGTAGAGAGCGTCCGCGGCGACCGTTGGATCGAATCCCAGGCGGACCAGGTCGGCTTTCGTGTGCTTGAACGTGCCGGTCACTTCAATGTAATCGCGGATTCTCAGGAACAGAGGACGCGCGTAATGCGGAAGACGCTGGCTCAGATGTGTGCGCAGGCCGGCGAGGTCGAGGCCCTTGCCGGTAACCAAAGTCGCCATGCCGGCGCGACCCTCGGCGTTTGGAATCGGGACGCCGTAAACGGTGGCTTCCTTCACTCCGGGGAAGGAACAGATTGCTTCGGAGACTTCAGAGGTGGAGACGTTCTCGCCTTTCCACCGGAAGGTGTCTCCCACCCGATCGACGAAATAGAAAAAGCCGCGCTCGTCCTTGCGCATCAAATCGCCGGTGCGAACCCACGCGTCTCCCAGCTTGAAAACGTTGGAGAGGATTTTTTTCCCGGAAGCCTCGGCGCTGGTGTAGCCCTCGAAACGGCTGCCCACGTTCGACGGGTGATTCAGAATCGGGCCGATCGCCTCGCCGGCTTCGTTTGAGGCGCAAGCGATACAGAATCCCTGCTCGTTGCGAAGCGGCTCCCCGGTTTCCACGTCAAAGCGAACCAACGCCGGGGATGCGCGATGCGCCAGGTACCCAGGGACGCGGCCGATAGCGCCGCACTCGCCCTCGATGTTGAACAGCGAGACTCCGCCTTCGGTGGACGCGTAGAACTCAAAAACCTGTGGGATGCGAAACCGGTGCTTGAATTCGTTCCACACATCCGGTGTGAGGCCGTTGCCGCACGCCATCCGAATCCGATGACCGTTCGCCTCGGCGGAAGGCTCGGCATGAAGAAGATAGCGGCAGAGTTCGCCAATATATTGGAACAGCGTGCAATCCCAACGCTTCACATCGCTCCAGAAATGACTGGCTGAAAATTTCTCCCGCAGCACCACGGACGCCCCGCCGGTAAGCGCCGCGCCCACCGCCACGACGCCGCCGACGCTGTGGTACATCGGCAGGCAGTTGTACATCCGGTCCGACGGCTGCACGTTCATCATCCCCGCGAACCAGTGGCTCCACTGCACCACACGGGCATGGCTGACGTTGGCTGCTTTCGGCAAGCCGGTTGTGCCGGAGGTATAGATGTAAAGCGCCGGATCCTCGATCGTCACCGGGCGGCGTTCATCGTCGGCGAGCGCCGCTCCGCTATACCGCTCCACTTCCGGCTCCAGACGGCCGAAACGATGATGGCCCGCTCCGTGAACCCAAGTCGCCACCGCGCCCGTCAGATGGCGAATCGCGGTGGTAAATCGCTTCACGAGTCCCGCCGAAACGATCACATGCTTGGCATCGGCGAGGTTGATGCAGTGCGCCAGCGAGGGGCCGCTTAAATTCGTATTGACCAGGGCGACGACGCCGCCGATTTTAGTGATTCCCAGCCAGATCGCCAGGTATTCCGGCTGGTTCGGCATCAGCAGACACACCTTGTCGCCCTTGCCGAGCCCCTGGCCGAGCGCCCATCGGGCATATTGATTGGCCCTCCCGGCCAGCGCCCGGTAGCTCAGCGATTCTCCGTCCGAAAGCAGCGCGGGCGTGTCACCCAGGCGCGCCGCCAGCTCCTCGATGACTTCGGGAAAGGTCCGTTCGGGATGGCGTGCAATGGCCGACGTAAGTTCAAGCGCGCGCGACCACGCCTTGGCGGCGGAGTTGCGGGGAATGGTCACCGTCTTTGTTTCGCTGGCTGTCACGCCGTTGCCCCCGCGTCCACGGTGAGGACCGTTCCCGTGATGTTCTTCGCCTGGTCTCCCAGGAAAAATTCAACCGCGTTTGCGACGTCATCGACGTCCGCCATGCGCTTGAGGGCGCTCCGCCGGACGATCTGCTCGCGCCGCTCGTCTGTAAGTCCGTGAGTGAGGTCGGTATCGATGAAGCCCGGAGCGACCGAATTGACGTTCACTCCCATGCGCCCGACTTCTCGCGCCAGCGATCGGGTAAAGCCGATGAGCGACGCTTTGGTCGCGCTGTAGACAGACAGGCCGCTGTAGCCTGTGAACGCCGTGATCGATGCGACGTTGACGATCCGCCCGCCGCCATCGGCCATCATGGCTCGGACGACGTACTTCGTTAGCACCATCGGAGAAACGGTGTTCACGCGCACCAGTTGTTCAATGTGAGCATTGCTCATCAGTCCAAGGGCGCCGTCGAAGCTGATGCCCGCGTTGTTGACCAGTCCGTGGATTGGACCAAAATCCTTGCGCACAGCCTTTACCAGGTTGGCGAGTTCTCCGATCTCCCCCAGGTCGAAGGGAACAAAATGGAGCGAGCCGCCATCCGCTTCTTCGATCGCCGACTTGAGCTGGCTGGTTTCCTTACGCGCCACGGCAATAACGTTGTAGCCGGACGCCCGGAGCTTTCTCGCGATCCCAAGACCCAGTCCCCGGCTGCCTCCGGTAACCAGGACATTACGCATGGTTTCGCACTAATTTTCCCGTATCCGCCAGCGCCAGGGAAGCGACGAAATTGATTGCCGTGGGGACTTTGTGCGACGGAAGAGTCTCGCGGCAATGCATCAGTATGTCTTGCTGGAGTGCCTTCCTGTCCCCGTTCGCCTCGGCATGGAGGACAACGTCCGCCACAACGAGAGCACCCATAATCGAATTCTTTCGTGTGCGAACCAGCGACATCCTCACCTGCGAGTGACGGTTGATCACGGCCTCTACTTCCTCGGGATGAACCTTCTGGCCGCCGACATTGATCACCCCATCTCGCCGGCCGGCGAAGTAGTAGCGATCCCCGCGCAATTCGAGCATATCGCGGGTATCGACAAAACCGTCGGGGCCGACCAGGGCCTCATGCGCAAAAAGGGGACTGGCTCGAATTTCGCCGCTTTTGCGAAACTTCGCGCCTGTACCCTTTTTGTCCAGCGACGAATCATACTTCTCGAAATCAGCGACGCATTCCACTAGATAACGCTCCGCGATTCGGTTCGATCGGATCCGGAGCGAGCCGTCCTCGACCTTCATTTCGACATCGCCCTGTTTACCGATCATACTCGCCGGGAAACCCGCCAGACCATCGTTAACCTCGAAAGCCAGGCCGGCTTCGGTCGAAGCGAAAGCATGCGCCACTCGGGCCTGCGGGTAGACGGACCGAAGATGGGTGAGGATCGCCTGATCCGCGATCTCTCCGGACAGTCGAACATACTCCGGAGCGATTCTGTTTACCGCGGGGCTCATCAGCGCGCGGCGCCAGTGGGACGGTGTCCCGGAGATATGAGTCACCCCGCGGGCTCCGGCCCGGACCAGAAAGTCCGCGGTTGCTTCCTCGGCGCTCGAGAGCACCAGGGAGGTTCCCGTCAGAACAGCGCGCAAAAAAATCAGCAGACCACCATAGCGGCGAATGTCGTAGAAGGTGCTCCAAATAACCGGACTGGTGGACTCGCGGCGCTGGATCGCTCCCGAGAGGCTCGCCAGAGTGTGAACCACCAGCTTGGGCGGCCCCGTCGTGCCGGATGTGAGAAGAATCCATTCCGTCTGGCACGGTTCGCTCCGATCGTAACCGGCTCGCACGATGTTTGTCGTGCACGTGTAATATTCAACCTCGACAATGGGATCGTCACTCTCATGATCGGATACGACCGCATCCACGCCCGCCGCAGCGATGACCTGGGGAAGGTGTTTTCGCGGCACATCGGATGGGCAAAGGACCACCCGCCGTGCAATGCCATCAAGTTCGATCAGCGCCAGCGCCGCGGTGAGCTGGTCCCGCGTGGCGATAAGCACGGTGCGGCCACGCATTTCCTCGGCGCGAGCATGGAGGACCGTTCCCTCCGCGACGTCCGCCAGGCAGACGCTCGCTTTATGATCCGAGAAAAGGCGCGACTCAAGCCCCTCAGTAGCGCGCAGGCTGTGCCACAGCGATTCGCGGTTACTTCGAGGCATTTTCATAGAACTTGACGAATTCTCGCACAGTCATGGGAAACGAGATGTTCTCAACGCTAAAGGGGTCTACGTCCAGCAGATCCTCAAGCCGGGCGACAACGATCGCAAAACATAAGGAGTCAAGTCCTGAGTCCGCCAGGGGCAGATCGTCGACCAGCGGGACCAAGGGCCGGCCTTGCTCTTGGGCGACTTCCGCGAACTGAGTGAGAACTACGGATCTTAGCGACATAGAGTTAGACACTAGGGGCGGCGCTAAGATCAGGAAAATGCGATCGGGCGGGGTGCGTGAAAGGTCGTGTCGCCATCGAACGGAGAGGCGTACCAAGACGAACTTCCCGCCAGGGCGGCGTGTAAAGGGCGATCTTCAGCTTTGTAGTAAAAGGGACTGGAAGGATATTTCCTCATGAACGGTTTGCTCTTTGAAAACGCACTTCGGACTTTTTCCGGAAAACCCTGAAGCTCAAGAACGTGGCTCCCGACGCACTTCGCGTGAGCATAAGCTCCCGTGCACAGAGCCTGGATGACCTCCGAGTCATCGTCCCTTACCAAAAGATCGGATACGAGAGACCTCCGGAGACCGCCGGCTTGGTCACGGTCGTCCCGAATGACTAGGTAGCCGAGCAGTTCTGCGCTCTTGTAGCAGCAAATGACTCGAGCGGTTCGGGTATCGCCAGGTGCTTGGAAATGCCACTGCAATATGGACGGCGAGCGGTCGGCAAGAAGGCGCGGCGTTTCTCGCACCTTGTGCATCCAGAGATCGTGAAACTCGTCACCGATTTCGCTAATCGCCATTTCCTTAATTTCCAAGCCGTTCACCGCGACTCTTGGCCGTCGTCTGCGCACAACCCGGCGCGCATGCAAAGCCAGAGAAGCAAAAAAAGCACTGAGGTCTGTCAGGACTCGCGGCATGTTCAAGTTTTTCATGACGGCGCGGCAGTACGGATGGGGTCTCAGGATCCAAAAGAGCACCTTGTCGAAATCTGCTTGTGGCAGCGGATCGGAGCCAAACGCCTGCGCGAGCTTCCCCGTGGATTCATTCGCCGTGGTTGTCAGGTAAAGGTCCACTGATTTCTGCCGGTAGAAAGCTGAGACGAGGCTGAAGCTTATCGCCCGATATTTTGACTCGGCGACAAACCCGGATGCCGTCGCCGCGATCAGCGTCTTTCCTCCGTATCGATACAGCAGCGGGATGTTTCCCAGGTAGCCGACGATTCTTCCTTCTGCCTCCAGAACCCAGCCCATCGGCGTTTGAACGTGGCACAGGGCAGGATTATCGCGCCAGAGATGGTTCCAGTTCTCAAGGGAGTCTTCACCGAGGCCCCAGCGTTGCTTTAATTCCGCCACCCCTGGGAAGTCGGAAAATCGCGCCTCTCGGAGCTTAGCGGGCTTTGCATGTGGCCGATCGACGTGGTGGTCAAGCTGCGCTTCATCAACCCCCTGGGCTTCCCTGGATGGCCTTAGTTTTCTAAGGGCTGCTGCCACGAGTCTTTGTTCAAGTGAGGCGATCATTTCCCTCCAAGGTGCGGTAACGGAACAAGCTCCGCCCTTTCGGTCCCACGCATGACTTTTTTGGACTTTCTCGGCCTCCGTTAATGCAGCTAGAGGGCCAGGATCGCCGAAGTGAAAATGTGCTGTAGTTTCAGTAGGTTGAATACGGAAGTCCGTCTCAGGAGCAGTGAGTGGCATTGGATTTGCTCCCGATCTATGGGACTATGTCAAACAAATGTGTCAGCGGTGTTCTTCCGCTAGACCGCCTACTGTACGGCATTTTCGTAGGTGTTGACAAGGTCTCCGACCGTAATGGGGAAGGGAGTATCGGCCGAAGAGCTGAACGGGTCCACCCCCAGCAGGTCCTCCAGCCGCGCGATCACCACCGCCAGGCACAACGAATCTAGCCCGGAATCCAGGAGCGGCAGATCGTCTTTAAGCGGCGCCAGCGCCCTGTTTTGTTCCTCGGCCACTAGCGTGATTTGGCTGAGAACCTCAGATTTAACGGACATCGCTTTGATGTTTTATCCTCGATTGTTGATTTTCAGTCAAACCTGGTTGGTAGCCTGCCTTTATCTGCGGCGTCATGATGAAGTTATGTCTGCTGCGCAAATTTACCCCGATATCCAGCTCCGGCGGCTTCGCGTTCTGGTAGTGCAATCTAAGCCCCTTGGCTAAGGTGATCAAGTGCACCTGCATCTCCAAGCGCGCGAAGAACTCTCCGATGCAGTTTCTCGGGCCGGCAGAGAAGGGAAGCGTTGCCAACGGGTGACGATCCGCTGAATAACCCTGCGCGAACCGGTCAGGGTTGAAACGATCTGGCTCTTCCCATAAGCTCGGATTCCGTTGAATGTAATAGGGCGAGATGAAGATTTCTGTCCCCGCGGGAACAAAATACTCGCCGAGCTGATCGTCTGCGAGCGCCCTGCGTGTCATTAGCCACCCGGCCGGATATAAGCGGAGCGTCTCGTCGATAATCTGTCGCACATAGGTGAACTTCGAGAGCTCGCCAAATTCGGATAAAGCGGTACTACCTGGATTTTCAAGCTCGCACGATAGTTTAGCCTCTGCCTCGGGGTGCTGTGAAAGTAGATACCAAACCCAATTGAGTGTGCTGGCGGTCGTCTCGTGACCCGCCACGATGAGGGTCATCGTCTCATTCACCAGTTGCCGATCGGGCATACCCTCACCCGTATCTCGGTCGCGCGCCGCCATCAGCATGCCGAGAAAATCCGCCGAAGTCACATTCTGCTCTCGTCGGCGATTTGCGACCTTGAGGACGAGCTGCCCTAAGGTTCTGAACTTACTCGCGAACTCCAAGCTGCGTACTGCATCTTCGGAGAGAACATGGAAATGTTCTTCCACATCGCCATAGTCGTCTCCAAAGATTGCAACGAGCGTGGTCTTTAGCACTAAGTGGCTGATGTCGACGGTGACGTTGACATTCTCATTTCTGTCGGCAGCCCGCGTCCACGTCTCCAGAAGCCGGACATTAGCGCTTGCAACCGTCTCGAGCAGGGAAGTGATCGCATCGCGATGGAAAGCGGGTTGAATAAGGCGCCGTTGAGTCTTCCACAGGTCGCCTTCGCTCACCATGAGGCCATTACCAAGGAGCATGGCGACTCGCTTAATGGCTTGACCCTTGATGTAATTTCGCCAGTTGTCGCGGAGAACGCGCTCTGCGAAGACAGGGTCTCTAATTACATAGATGTTTGTTCCGTAAATCGAGGCCTTGTAAATATCTCCAAACCGTGTGAACTGATCGCCCATCCAGTCCAGGAGCTCCTGGGTTCCATCGTACTTCTTGTCGGGCCCCGGTGGAACTCGCCCGTATGCAGTCGTCATGTTCAAACCGTCTGGCGACTGGAAGCGGTGGGAAGCTCAGGGTAACGCAAGGTTCGGACCCCGTACCTTTTCAGAAAGTTCAAGACCTCGTCGCCCAGTTCGTTGGAAACTCGAGGTTGTTCTCTTTTTGTCATATCGATCCAGACGATGTTCTTTGCCGTGAGAGATGCTCGCACGTTTTCAGGTATCTGTCTGAAGCTGAGAAATACGTCAACCGCGTCGCTCTCCGCCCCATCCTGGACGTCCCCATCCGTGACGCGAAGCCGCCATCCCTTGGTCCGGCGCCAGAAGCCATTCGGCTTGCTGACCTCGTAAATCGGGCCTTTCTTGTCGCAGCGCAACCCAGATCCGATAAAGAAGCCAACCATCTCGTCGACAATACGCCGAAACATCTCGACCTTATCTTGATCGGAGAGTTGCTTCGGAAAAACCGGAGGTCTTCCGACTATTTTCGCCGGAAAACCGGCTGCCATTGAATTGGGTGGAATTGTGCCCGAGACCACCGAGTTGGCTCCCACAATCGAGCCATCTCCGATCTTGGTACCTGGGAGAACGAATACCCTCCAAGCCAACCCGACGCCCCGGCCAATTTCAATGGGAGCGAAATCCACCGCGTATCCGTCAAATTGATTCAACGACGAATTATGGCCAAAAATCAAACAATGCCCGCCAATCGCGCAATCGTCCCCAATAACGACGGATGGAGCCGGGTTGATAAAAGACAACTGCATGATTGAGCAATTTCGGCCGACCACGAACCTAGAGTCCGGAAACTGCAGTCCGCCTACAAATACTTGCTCGTTAATCTTGGTTCCTTCGCCGATTTCAATGAATGGGGTGTCCAGAAACGTCATGGAGCCGATTTGCACGTACGGCCCGATCCGGATCTCTTTTCCACGGACGATTGTGAGAAATCCGATCGAAGTGTGGTCCCCGATTTCCACGTCGTCCCCGCAAATCACCGCGCCGGGGCCAATCGAAACTCCTTTGCCGATTCGGTAACCCTTCAATCGATACAGAATAATCTTTATGAAGTTTGGCCACAGACCGTACAGGAGAACGGAGCGGATAGGTATGCGCGGCTTTTCGATCAGCATTTGTGAGGGTGAGGGCGGCGTTGCCCATGCGGCTGAGCAGTTCGCAACGGTCGCGAAATCGGTCAAACAAGCATGACACAAGCGCGCTCGCTCCGCTTTGACCGAGCGCGACGTCTCCTGGTTTCGAACAGAAGTCGTCAGTTGCGACCGCATAATTGCACCTAATTCATCCTTTGATCAAGCTCTCGTTTGCTCGATCCGGCACGGTCATTTCTTGCGATAAGATCCATAATATTTTGAGTAAAGGCTAGTCAGCCCCTCAGCGCCGTTGAGAACAATCCCCACCACATGCTTCCGGCCAATCAGTTTGAGAGTTTCTTCAATCGCCTCACGAGGCGTGCGGTCCGCCCGCGCCACCAGGAGCGTAGCATCGACTTGGCGAGAGAGCGAGAATGCATCAGTCAGGGGGAGTGCGGGCGGAGAATCGATCAGGATCCAGTCGAAGTGCGGCGCGACTCTCTGCATCAAACCGGAGAGCGTCTCCGACTGGAGAAGTTCCGTCGGATTTCCTTTCGTCTTTCCTGCATGAAGCAAATACCAGCCCAGCGGCTCTATCTTACGAATTTCTGACAACGGATCGAATTCGCTCTCGAGGCATTCCGCAAGCCCCCGCTCCGGGCGGAGCCCAAGGCTGGCCCCCAGAGTGGGATGATGCAGGTCGGCTTCGATCAGAAGTGTAGAATGCTTCCCCCCCTCCGCCAGTGCGGTCGCCAGACACATGGCCATGGTGGATTTGCCTTCCTCGGGAAGAGGGCTCGTGATCACCAGACTCTGTAATTTCGCTACCTGTCGAAGGTCCTGAAGTCGCATCCGCAGGTAGCGAAACCGGTCTGCAGCGGCGCTTAGGGGATCCATTAGAAGTGCAACGCGGCTGTTGGGCTCGATGACCACCTTCTCGATCTGTGCATGCTTGAGCACGGACGAGATTTCGATCTCCTGCACTTCGCCTGCTGGGGCAGTCCTGCGAGATCTGTCAGTCGTTCGGCTGGGCTTCCAGAGAAGTTCAGAAAAGTTGATCATGACAACCTTGCGAGTGCCGCATGGAAGCGCCGTCTAGCCATTCTTGAAGACATAAAACTCCGCGGCAAACACCATAAGAACCATTACACACCCGGCGAAAAGTTCCGCTGAGATCCTCCAACGCCGCACCCGCTGTTCCAGAGGCGTACGCACCAACGGCACGCCGAGTACCAGCGGTAAGGAAAAACTCTGAACTAGACTCTTTTCGCTATGAAATGAACTGTCTCGCAAACCCATTAAGAAAGCTAGGACCAAGCCCAGCGCGATGCCTCCACCGAATCCACCGAGCGCAATCTTGAGCCGCTTCGGACTAGACGGTTTGACCGGCAAACTGGGCGGATCCACGAGGCGGAACTGTTGCCCCTCCTGGCTCTCTTCCAAGCTGGTCGCCATTTGCGATTGTAGCTTTTTGTTCGAGAGATCTGTGTAGTCCTGCTTATAGAGATTATAGTCGCGAAGGATTTCGGCAAGCTGCTGCTCGCGTAACGGCGTCAAGTTCAGGTGCTTCTGGTACCGTTCGCACTCCGCCTCCAGTCGTTTCTGCTGCTGTGAGAGGTTGGCGATATGGTCAGCGACCCCTTCCGCCTGCCGGAGAATCGTGTCCAATGCTGGGTCGTCCGTCGTTTCAGCTTGTGGCGTTTGCGGCGACAGGGCATTCGTCCTCAATCGCTCCAGCGCGGCTTGCACTTTTGCAATCTCACGCTCCTTCTTTACAACTTCAGGATATTGAGGGGTGTAATGGACCAAAAGAGCGTTCTTTTCACTCTGGAGGCGCGCCAGCCGTTCGCTGAGCGGCAGCTGCAACGAAGACTGCTGGTGCTGGGCCTCCAGCAAGTTTGATGTGACTGTATCGAGGCGCTCTCTGGCGCTTGACAGTGCCGATACGTTTGACTGCTGTTGTTCAGGCAATTCACCAATGTTACTGGTCATGAAACCCTGAAGACGTTGTTCTTGCTGCGCGAGCCTCTGTTTTGCCGCGTCAAGGCGCTCGCTCAGGAACTTGGTGGTGTTGGTCGCCTGGTCGCTTCGAGTCTTCGAGTTCTGCTCAATGAAAAGCGACGTGAGCCGGCTAGTGACGTTCTGAGCCAACTGTGGACTGCCGGTTGTAAACGAAATCGTGAATGCGTTGAAGTCGTTTCGCTCAGATGTGGGAACCTCAAGCGCCTGAATTTCTATTTCCTGTCGCATTGTTTCCACCAGGAGGTCCGGCGACCGGTCTTTCGCCGTGGGGTACAACCCTGCGTCGTTAATGATACCTAGCAACCGCTCACGGGACAATACTTCAAGCTTCATTGCCTGGATGGCTGCCGGGGTCGTTGTAACGCTATCAGATTCGACATATCGGTGCGAAACCTGCTGCTGAACAACCAGCAGGGTCGCTTGCGATACATAATGATTGGGCAGCTTCATCGCAACCGCGATGACCGCAATTGGTACGCAAAATGTGGGAACGAGAATCCACCAGCGATGCTGAGCGACTATTCCCCTCAAACGCCTGATCATGTCGCCGAGATTGGCGTCTGTCTCTGTGGCGTTATTTGTTGTTTCCTGCATATCCAACTCTTCGAGAATCAAAATCGCGCGTCTTCCGACCGGCTGCTAGTAAACCACTATAGCAACGGCACATCTTGTCATTCCGCTTCCGTTTTTCTAATTCCTAGCGAGAACGTCCGCTTTTGACAACCTTGTTTACGAGCTTCGCGCCGTCACGGGAGTGCGCTCATTCGTTCCGAAGCTGTAGCGAAGTGTACCGTTCTCGACCTCTGCGTAAGCGATACAGGCCCGCTCTCGGCCGGCTCCATCGATTCGCCACGAATCGCCCGCCCTGACCAGCTTCAGCTCACTCCGCAAACGCCACCATGAAGCTACCTCGCGAGGCAGCGCGATCCAGGTATTTCCCTGGGCGCGTAATTCCGAAAGGGTATGAAGTAAGTCGACATACACTCGCCGCGTAGCCTTCGTATTAACATAGTCGGGGTGAACAATAAAGCTAATCAGTCCATTTCTTTCTAAGATATGCGAAATTTGCTGTTTCCAAAGCTGGATCGAAAAGTCATTTAGGATGTGGAACAAGGAATAATCCTGAGTCGTCGTGAGTGGCAACTCGACAAGTTCTCCGATAAAGAACGGAAATATCGTGCAACATCCGCCTCTCTGTGGGTCAAAATGTGCAGCGTTCGGAACGGACATGTCGTACGATACATCGAGCGCGTTCATCCAGTCTGCGTTTCGATACATCACCGCTGAACGGAAGCCCAATGCATTGAATTGGTGCGCATATTCGTTAATGCGCTTCGCTCGTCGCAAGAACTCTTCACGCTCGAAAAAGAGGCGTCCGTCATGGTTTAGGTCGTGAACGTTGACTTCAAAACCTCGGTCTCGAATCTCGCATAGCAGGCCGTTGGGCAGCGAATATCGCTCTTCTGGGACCAACTGGAACGAGCTTTTGATTTCAAATCGGTCCGCTAGGTCCATCAGTTCCCGACAACCGTTGGCACCCTGAGACGTCTCCACATCGTGCGTTAAGATTGTGCAACTGGGCGCTCCGTGCGGCCAAAACCACACAAAAGGCATTTTCTTGACGCCACTCGCCGTCATCGAAAGCATTAGGAGCCGCTCCATCAACTTCTCCACAGTGCAGTCGATTGGCCACGACGGGAATGGGCTACGGACTCGTTGACGGAAATACAATCTTTGCAGATGTTTGCGCGCCGAGACCGGGAGAGCGGGCCGAAGTTTATAATAGAGGCTCCGAATCAGGCTGTTCGTTGGAAGAGATGGGTTCTCATCGCCGGTCTGGGCGACATAACGCTCAAAGCGAAGGTTGTCCACAACCTGAACCGGATCGAACGGTAGAGCGACCGTAGATTGCTGAACCCGCGCATGCTTACTCGCGTCGTGAAGCGCAACCTTCACATCAATTTCCGGAATTCCGGATGAACAGTTTCCGTAACAAATCACATCCGGCCCAAAGTTGAAATAACCGGGCGCTCCAGGTAAGGTATCTGGGCAAGTCAATGTCGCGAGGTCCTCCCCGGAACATCGAAAATACTCAGCAACTAGGCGTCCAGCGTTTCTTTGGATCAAACTTCACTCCTTCACGGTCAGGGGTAACGATTTTGATCGATGCGTTTTAAGTCTTGGTCTTACATTCAAATAGAACCCGCATCTCTGGAAGTGTCCTTGGACGAAGCGGGCGGGAGGAGCTGCAGCCTCGCTGCCTTGTCGAAACTCCTTTGGTATGCCGCAAGCAAATTCGAAACAGAATATTTCCAAGACAGTTCTTCTTCTACTTTCTTGCGACCAAACTGTCCCATTCGCTCACGTTCATCAGGATTGTCGAGTAGCCATAGCAGCTTAGCGGCGAAATCCACAACCTGATTGTTATTGTCTGCGTAGAGAGATGCTTCCCCGGCGCTAAACCTTCCCTCCTTCAAATCAAATTGAACAATAGGCTTAGCGAATGCCATGTATTCCATAATTTTGATCATCGTCGACTTGTCGTTCATCTCGCAAGGTTTGTCTGGATTGACACATACGTCGGCTGTTGCGAGAATGTCGAACAACTCGGCATCGGACACTCTTCCAGTGAAGTTGACCATGTCCCCAAGACCCTTGTCCTTTACCATCTGTTGCAGGCCTGGAACGCTAGGGCCCCCGCCAACACATGTGAAGTGAATGTCATGTCGCCCCAGATCCTTGATGAAGCCGGCTACGTTGACGAGAATATCCAAGCCCTCCTGAACGCTTATGTGGCCCACGTAACCGACGAGAAAGGACTTACCGTATTTTAGAGCAGTATTCCTGGTCGCCGCCTGGAACCTCTCCAGGTCTGGTCCGTTCCTGACGACAAACACGTCGTTGGGATCGCGGTCGCCCCTGGTTATGGCTATTTCTTTATAGCTCTCATTGGTTACCATAACGACGTCGCTGAAGCGATAAGTCAACCTCTCTAACCGGACAAGAACGTTATAAAGAAAATCTTGCCTTTCGTATTTTGCGATATATAGTTCTGGATTCAAATCGTGGTGATCGAAGATATATTTTACTCCCAGGAGTTTGAACGGGAGGGCTACCAGAAACAGATGATCGGGGGGATTACATCCCTGGATAACATCGAAACCATGTCTCAAATAAATCCACCAAGAATAAAGAACCTCCCAGAAAAGAGCGACACCGTATTCCCAGAGATATGTAAGCGCCGTGTTTCCCCCCTTCGTTGCCGGGTGCCGGTAGACGTGCACCCCCTCAATTATTTCGTGACGCCGTTCGTAGTCTTTATCGCATGGACACAACACAGTGACGCTATACCCATTCCGATTGAGAGCGGAGGCCTCGTTCCAAACTCGAGGATCAAACGGTACTGTCGAGTTTTCTTCGATAATTAGCACTTGTTTCTTCACTGCAGCCCCTTCCTTGACAAGATCTGATAGAGTCCTGCCAGCGCACAAAATGTCGTTGCTTGCCCCCAATGCAACGTGGGTGTCTTGTTCACGAGCAATGGAGAATACCGGCGGTAGTAGAAATAGCCACTGCGAGCCTGCATGTGCTCGATTGTCCATGTTGCCACTTTCACGGCCAGGGCCAGACTTTCCACATCCAGATCGCTAAAAAAGACGAGCGTATCAATCGCCTGTGAACAGCATTGGATATCGATTGGTTGTGTCTTATGGTTATAGTAACGGGGAGTTCCGTCGGGGAGAAAGAAGGTGTTCTTCCAATAATAGTAGCCCTCCATAAGACATTTATTGAATTGGGAGTCATTTGTGCTTTGCGTATAATGCTTGAAGCAGTCCAAGACGTACGCAGTGTGAAAATTGTCCACCCAATGCAAGTTAGAAGCTTCTCCATAATACCAAGATGAATCTGCCCTTTGAAACTTAGCGGTGTAGCGGATCGCCTTTTCAGCGACCGACCGATAGGCCTCATTGCGGGTGAATGAATAGACACGCGCCAGCAAACTGGCGCCTAGCGCATTTGCGTTGTGGACTTTGTTGGTTGAGGCGGGAAAATATCCAATGCAGATCGAATCGTTTTCAGGAAGGAGCTTCAAGTCGTGGACGATATGGTCGCAAGAACTCACCGCTACATCTAGGAAGCGATTCTCGTGAAAGTGATCATAAGCGTCTAGAAAGGCGTGGCCGATAAGAGACGTCCAAACGACACTCGGCAGGCCCTTGCGTGCGAAACCCGTACGTGATTGATAGTCGAAGTGATTGCCCCAGCACGCCCCAGAATAGCCGGGAGACTGGTTGGCAATAAGCCATTTCAGCGCAAAGTCGGCCTTATCTCGCCACACGGGATCGCCGGTGGTCTCATGAAGGCGCATGAAGCCTCTGGCAAAAAAACCCATGGCCTTGGTGGAGTGACTCTTTGGAATTCCCAATAGAGGGCGAAGATTGATCGGGAAACGCCGGACTCCCTGCTGGAGAGCGATGTTGAGGAGTTTGTTATTAAATGTGAAAGGACGTAGGAACTTTGCGCTGAGTCCGTCGAATGTATCGTAGCCTCGATAATCGTTGCGCTCGAGCCATCCTGACAATCGCCCAATGGACTCATGGATCTTGGTCGTGGCTTCCCGAGCGCCTTGGTGAGCGGGCGACAAATCACCAACAGATCCCGTCATAGTTGACGTTCTCTTTTCTGCCGTTGGCAATGCGCACAAAATCGACCATGACCTGCTCGCCTCGTAACTGCTCGGGCACGCGCTCGAACTCCGGGTCGTTGTTGCCGATCACGACCGTCTGAGCGTGATCGAGTACGGCGTCAATACTGTCGACCATAAGTCGCGATATGTGAGGAATGTGATTGAGAATAAAGTCGCGATTTGCTCCGACCAAGCTGGCCATGTTCACGTTTTTGTCGTAAATGCGGAGGTCATATCCCTTACCAAGAAGCCTCTCCGCTACTTCGATCACCGGACTTTCTCGAAGATCGTCCGTTCCTGCCTTGAAACTGAAACCCAGCACGCCAATTCGCCTGTGACCCTTCCCGATGATCAACTGCAGTCCCCGGGCGATCTGCATTTCGTTGCTTTGGAGAATTGAATTAAGTATGGGGAGTTCCAAGTCTTGCATCTTGGCCCGATAGGCCAGCGCCCTTAAATCCTTCGGCAAACACGATCCGCCGAACGCAAATCCCGGTGAGAGATAGGCCGATGAAATATTGAGCTTTCGGTCCTGACAGAAAATGTTCATGACCTTATGGGCATCGATATCGAAAGACTTGCACAGATTGCCGATTTCATTGGCGAACCCGATTTTGAGGGCGTGCCAACTGTTGTCGCTGTACTTAACCATCTCCGCCGTTTTCAGGTCTGTCCGAATCACGGGACCGGGTATGCCTTCATATAGCTGCACCAACAGGTCACCACTGGCCTGATCCAGTTGACCGATCACGGTCTTCGGAGGGCAGTGAAAGTCCTTCACCGCAGAACCTTCGCGCAAGAACTCGGGGTTGTGGCACACGCCGAAATCAAGGCCCGCCCGCTTTCCGGAAAACTCCTCCAGCACGGGGATGACGATCTGGTGCATGGTCCCGGGCAGGATCGTGCTGCGGATCACCACAGTGTGCCATTCCTCTTTTTCTTTCAGGGCCAGTCCGATTTGCTCGCACACCCGCCGGATGTAACGCAGGTCGAGGTTCCCATTGGGTTGGCTTGGAGTGCCAACGCAAACAAAAGAGAGCTCTGTCGCCAAGGTTGCGTTCAGCACATCTTGGGTGGCCCGTAACCGCCCATTCTCCACTGTAGAGGAGATGATCTCGCCGATGTCCGCTTCGATAATCGGAGAGAAACCTTTATTAATCAACTCGACTTTGGTCTGCGCCGGATCGACGCCGATGACTTCGTGTCCTGCATTGGCAAAACATCCGGCCGATACGGTTCCGACGTAGCCTAATCCGAAAATGGAAACTCTCAAAATGCTATCCTTTCGCTTCTGTTTTTCTGCGCCGAATGCCTTCGGGAAATTTCGCCTGATAAACCAAGAGAGCTCGATAATGCCTGGGGCTGCTAGTCCGGCTGAGAGGCGGCCTGCCTTTGAGCGCCGTACTTAACGTAACTGGCTGGATAACTTGCATCGGAGACGGCAACCCTTCGGCTTTGCAAGCTCCGCCCTTTCGGTCCCATGCGCCACTTTCTTGGACCGGCTGGACGCGGTTAATGCAGCTCGAGGGCCAGGACTGCCAAAGGGAAAAGGTGCCCTGTTGTCAATAAGATGAGGGCAAGAGGGCATCTTGGGGAGCTTGGTGGATTTGGATTTGCTCCCGATCTATGGGACTAAATCGCATAAATATGTCAGGGTATCTGTTGCATCACCATGCGAGAAGTCCGGCCGGGTCCGTAAATCCATGCTCGCTTGAGGGTTAATCAACAAGACCGATCCGCAAACTCCTCAGGAAATGAACGACACGCTTTCGAATATCCGCACCGCCCCTGCCCTCTGGAAGCGGTCCCCTCTCCTAGGGTGCTCGTGGAACCCGCAGTTCTTAGCATTGATCCATCCGATCTGTTCATCTCTATGCCTTCGGTCTTTCCGCGCCTCCCCGGTGGCCTTCTCTAACCGCCAGCGGCAACCATCCGTCCGTCCGTTTGCTGAAAGCCCTGTCGTACGCCGATAACAAATTCGGGACTGAGTACTTCCAGGCCAGTTGTTCTGTAACCCTCTTGAGCCCGAACGCTCCCATTGTTCTACACGCACCGGGGTTGTCGATTAACCAGAGAACCTTGGAGGCGAAGTCGGCCACCTGGTTCCGGCTGTCGGCATACAGAGACGATTCTTGAGCGCTAAATCTTCCCTCTTTCAGATCGAATTGAACAATCGGCTTGCCCAGGGCCATGTATTCCATGATCTTGATCATCGTCGAAAGGTCGTTCATCTGGCACGGCTTGTCCGGATTCACGCAGACATCGGCCGTCGAGAGGGTCTCTAATAACTGCTTGAAGGGAACCCGGCCAGTGAAAGTGACCATGTCCTCAAGGTTTTTGTGCTTCACCATCTTTCGCAGTCCGGTCAATCCCGGCCCCCCGCCGACGCACGTGAAGTGAATATCTTGGCGTCCGAGGTTCCTGGTCGCTTCTGCCACATCCAGCAGAATATCCAGTCCGTCCTGGTGGCTCATGTTGCCGACATACCCCACCAAATAACGTTTGCCGTGCTTCAGGTCGGAGATGGGCGGAACCGCCTGAAACGTGCCCAAGTCCGGTCCATTCCGGACAACGAATACGTCGTCGGCCGCGATGCCGCCTCTTGACAGCGCCAGGTGCCGGTAACTCTCGTTTGTTGCCATCACCACGTCACTGAAGCGATACGTCTGTTTCTCCAGCCATACTTGTATCTTGTAGAGCATGCCCTTCGTTTCGTACTTGGCAAGGTACAATTCCGGATTTGCATCGTGATGGTCGAAGATGTACTTGACACGCAGGATCTTGAACGGCAACGCAATCAGGAAAATATTGTCCGGCGGATTACAGCCCTGAATCACGTGAAATCCGTGGCGCAGATAGATCCACCACGAGTATAAGAACTGCCAGAACAATGCACAACCGTATTCCGATAAGTACCCCAACAAGCTGTTTCCCTCTTGGGGCATGGGATGACGGTAGATGTGAACACCATCGAGAACTTCATGTCCTCGCTCATACCCTTTGTCCCGGGGACACAGCACTGTTACCTGGTAGCCAACCTCATGAAGCGATGCGGCTTCCTTCCAAACACGGGGATCCAGCGGGACCGGCGCATTTTCGACGATGATGAGTACTTTTCTATTCACAGGTGTTGTCGTTTACAGAAACTCTTCGAGTCCAGCGCCCGCTTCGCCTATCGGGATTGGACCAACCGCTGAATGTGTTTGGCGAGAAGTGTTGGTTCTTACTGAGATATCACGGTGATCGGAACCTTTTTTTTAGAGAGCTTTATAAAGTCCAGCGAGCGCGCAAAGCATGGTTGCTTGTCCCCAATGCAATGTGGGCGTTTTGTTGACCACCCAACTCGAATACCGGCGATAATAGAAATAGCCGCTTTGATCTTGCATGTGACGGATCGTCCATTCGGCAACGTTGAGGGCCAAATCCATTGCTCCCGGGTCTCGGTCACGAAAGAACACCAGTGTATCGATAGCCTGCGAACAACACTGAATATCAAGCGGTAGCGTTTTATGATCATAGTACCTAGGCGTCCCGTCTGGCAGGAAAAATGTAGATTTCCAGTATTGGTAGCCAGCCATTAACTGGTCCTCGAACTGTTTGTCGCTGGACCCTTCGGCGTAATGCTTGAAAGAATCTAAGACGTAGGCGGTGTGAAAATTGTCCACCCAGTGCAAGTCCGATCGTTCACCGTAATACCAGGAGGAATCCGCTCGCTGGTGCTTGGCAGTATATTGAATCCCTTTCTGCGCCAAGAGCCTGTACGCCTCGGTGTGAGTAAAAGAGTACGTGCGCGCCAACAAGCCGGCGCCTAGAGAATTGGCGTTATGAACTTGACCGTCTTGCCCCGGGAAATACCGGATGCACAGCGAGTCCCCTTCGCTGATCCCGCCCAGGTCGTGCAAGATGTGCTCGCAGGCGCTGACCGCTACATGCAGGTATCGATCCTCCCCCGAATGTTCATAAGCGTCGAGGAAGGCATGGCCAATCAAGGACGTCCATACCACGGTTGGCAAACCTTTCGGGACGTATGAGACCCGAGATTGGTAATCGAAGTGATTCGCCCACGCCGCTCCGCTGTAGCCGGGTTCCTGGTTATCGATCAGCCATCGGAGCGCGAAATCCGCTTTATCCTGCCACGCAGAGTCGCCTGTTGCCTCGTGCATCCTGATAAAGCCCCTGGCCATAAAGCCCATACCCTTGGTGGAGTGGCTTTTCTTAACCCCTATTAGAGGACGCAAGTTGATGGGGAACCGACGCACACCCTGTTGGAGTAGGATGCGCAGGTACTTGTTGTTAAAGGTCAAGGGTCGGAGGAATCTGGAACTCAGGCCGTCGAAAGTGTCGTACGCGCGGTAGTCGTTTCTTTCCAACCACTTGGACAGCTTGCAGATAGATTCGTAAACCCGAGCCTTCTTGTCTTTGTTAGTGCCACTAGCGGCAGGCATCGAACCAGCAAGTGCCGTAATATTTGCCATAGTCGCTCCTATGATCGGTAATTTGCACGAATTCCTCCAGGACTCGATTCCCAGTCAGCCGCTGCCGCACGCTCGCAATCTTCTGAAAAGGAAAGGGATACAAATTTTGCTCCAAGTCTTCGGAGATGAGCACCATCATGGTACCCTGCGTGCACTATGTCCAAATACGCTAAAGAGATTGCGGGCGCGTGCCGATAGGCAGTTTGGAGAACTCTTCATGAGTTCTAACCGACTCAGTCTATGGATCGAAGCTTACCCATGAAAACAATCTGGTGCATTTTGCTTGTGGCCGTTGCAGTTAATGCGGCAAGCTATAGCATGAAGGCTGCAGTGAGCCGCCTGGAGGGCTCGGCGCAGATCACCGTTAGCGGATCTGCCTCGAAGTACTCGAATGAGTCTAATAGAGGGACCCATCAATGAAATACCGACTTCTTTTCTTACTAGCGTTGTTCAGTATGTCCGCCTATTCGCAGGCATGGTCCACATTTCTGGATCCTTCGCGGGCTATAAATTGGACGAGCGCCGGTTTCGCGATACCAGCCTACAGTACCAATTGCGCGGTCCAGCCGACATTGACCGCCAATAGCTCGAGCGCAGCTGCCGCCAATACTACGGCTATCCAAAACGCCCTGGCCTCTTGCGATGCAACGCACAATGTCGTCAACCTGCCAGCGGGAACCTACTACGTCAACGGCATTACCTTCGGGTCGCAGGGAAACCAGGTGCTTCGCGGGGCAGGAGGAAGCGCGACTTATCTTTACGTACAGAGTCTTGCAAGCTGCGGCGGTATCGGACATGGGCTCTGCATGATCGCTCCCAACTGGACATACAGCGGTGCTTCCAATGTGCTGCCCCCGAGCGGAACTAATCAATGCACCTGGACTGCCGGATATGCTCAAGGGACGACCTCGATCACACTGAGCGGTTGCGGCGGCACTCCCCCGTTGAACAACACAATAGTTCTGGATCAAGCCAACGACACCAGCGACACCGGGGGTGTCTATATCTGCGACGGGAGCACGTCGAATTGCACCTACGAAGGCGTACGGAACGCGGCTGGTCGAATAGTTGGCGGGGCACTTTATAGCAACGAACAAGTTGTTTATATCACAGGCGTCACGTCTCTTGGGGGCGGCTCCTATAACGTGACGATCTCTCCAGGAGTCTATTTAACCAACATTCGATCCGGCCAGAGTCCCGGAGCATGGTGGCCTGGATTTGTGCAGAACGAAGGCGTCGAGAACATGACCATTGACATGACCAACACGTCGGTGAGCGGGAGTGGAAATGTCGGCATGTTCAGTTGCTACCAGTGTTGGGTCAAAGGTTGCAGGCTCATCAATGGATACCGCAATCACGTTTGGATTTTCCAGAGCATGAAGGACGTTGTTCGCGACAGCTACTTCTACCAAAGTCCAGGACATGCGGCAACAAGCTATACAATCGAACCGGAAACTGCCAGCAACTTCCTGGTGGAGAACAACATCTTTCAACAAGTGACGACGCCCTACACCTCAACGGGCGGCGCCGTGGGGGGAGTGTTCGGGTATAACTTCGCGATCAAGGACATATTCGCCGACGGGTCGTGGACGTGGCCGCTGTTCGTCTCGCACAGTGCGGGCGACGTGTTCGATTTGTTCGAGGGCAACAATTCGTATGGAGTAGAGGCCGACAGCGCCTCTGGCCCCTCGGATCAGATAACAGTGTTCAGGAGCCTGATGACGGGGTATCAGCCGGGTTCGCCCAATAACGCAGAGCCAGCTATACTAACAACGCTGAATCGCAATTACAACTTTGTCGGGAACGTCCTGGGACAATCGGGTATTCAAACTCAATATCAGGCTTATGCGACCTCAACGACTACATATTCGGGGGCAGGAAAAAACAGCATCTACGACCTTGGCTACGGAGGCACTGGAGGCGCATGCGCACTGAATCCCGGCACCAGCACGCTATGTGACCCGCTGGTAATTTCAACAATGATGCGTTGGGGAAACTACGACGTGGTCAACGCGGCCACGCGATGGAACACGACGGAAGCGGCTCCGGCAGCGAACACCTACGTGAACGCGAATTTCACCACATCGTACTTCGGTTCCCTCGCTCAAACGCTGCCCGCGTCTCTCTATTACAACGCCAAGCCATCCTGGTGGCCCGCTTCGAAGGCATGGCCGCCCATTGGTCCTGACGTTTCGTCGGGGAACTTGGGCATTTGCAGCGGGACATATTCCGGTGTGCAGGGGACTGCTGCCGGCCAATGCGCGGGAGGCACTTTGGCCGCTGGGTGGGCGGGTCATGCGAATTCGATACCAGCACAAGACTGCTATTTAAACGTCATGCAGGGTCCGCCTGATGGGACCGGGAACATATTGAATTTTGACGCGAGCGTTTGCTACGCCTCGTCCGGGACCGGGACGGGGCCTGCCAGCCCGCCAGGATTTGCGGCGACGACCGTGCGTTGAGACGGCTCCGACGGCCGACGATCAGGTTAGCGATTGATCGTTTCCTCGTGCGGCCAGCGGCACGCTCTCTGCATTTGGTTTGCCGGGCTCATTTGTATTCCGCGATGGGCTCGGCGGTCGGTCTCGTGGCGTTTCGTGCGGGGGCCAGCTCGTGTAGAAGCGTCACAATCTGCTGCAGCGGTGCCAAACCCCAATGCAAAAGGATGACAGTGCCAACATAAAGTGTGACAAACAGGGCTGAAATCACGATGAGTGCCCCAAACGCAGCGCTCGTGCCTGAAGGGGTACCCCAAAATGGCGTGCCTCGGATGATTGCAGCAGTTGCTGAGCCGGCCGCAAGCGCCGCGGCCGGGAAACGCCAGATAGCAGCAATCAAATCTGAGACGCCAAATCCGATTGGCCGCCCGGCATACCAGAACCCGGGAATGAAAAGGATCCAATACGAGATGCTCCATGCCGCGGCAATTCCCGCTGGCCCCCAAGGGAGCGCCGCCAGAAACAAAGACACAGTAAACGCGAGTTCCACCAGACTCCAGCGAAGCAAGCGGCCCGGTTTCCCGATGGACAAGTGGATCCAGGCAACGATGCCGTTGAGGAGCATGACTCCGATTCCCGGTCCGAACAGCTCGAAAATTCTGCCGGATTCCGACCATCTTGGTCCGAGCACCAGGCGCACCGCGTCCTTGCCAACCAAGGTAAGATCGGCACTCACTGCCATGCTAATGAATGCGATGATGCCAAGCGAATTGGTAAGATATCGCCTGAAGCGTGGCGGGTCATGATTCAACCTACTCAGCGTTGCCAGAGCTACATTGAAGAGCGGCGCCATGAGCTGGCTGGCAGAAAGCGCGAACAAGTCATAAGCCTTCTTATAGAATCCAAGCCCCACCGCATGGAAGTGCCAGCCAACCAGTACGTTGTCAACATTCTGAGTGGAGTAGCGCAGGGTGAACATAGCGTAGACTTTGGTCGCAAATCGCACCATGCCCCCTGTCTTACGCGTCCGCTGCGGTAAACTCGGAATCCATCTGCAAAGCCACCATGCTCCGATCGCGATGGTAAGCTGCTGTGCAACGATTCCTATCACTAAAGCCCAGTATCCCCAGCCCAGGAAAGCCAGCGGAATAGCAACGGCCGTATTTACCGCCCGGCCGACGATGTCGTTCCTGGAGGTCGCCGCGAAGCGCATGGCTCGTTTGAGGAGAGCCAAGTGTATGACCGAGGATGCCGCAATAAGGATTCCCGTCGAGAGGCCAATGGCGACATTCGCAACCAGCGGGTTTTGATAGAAGCGAGCTAGCAGCGATCCTGAAGCGGCGAACCCGACTGCAAGAACCAGGCCTGCCGCCGAGTTGAGCCAAAACAAATTGCTGGCTGTGTAGTGGTCAAGCTCTTCTGACTGGATCACCGCCTCCGTAAATCCATTGAGGCCAAAACTAACAAAAAAAAGACTGAACGTGGTGACCATGCCTAGCAGGCCGAAGTCCGCAGGCACCAACAGCCGGGCCAGAATGACCGTGCTGATTACCTGAATGGCGAGCCCGGCGCTCGAGGCCGATACCGTCGCTGCACCGCCGCGGACAGCGAGCCGTCGCAACTCGTGACCTCCAGCCTTAGGACTGAAGGCGCCGCTGGCGTCAAACGGAATCATGCATCCTATCAGTCATATCCACCTACTGCGACGATCGAAGCCCGAGCAAGTATGGGCAGTCGTAAGCTTTTTTTTGCATCGACATACTCCTCACGATCAGCCCGCACGCCCCACCTGCAGCAACTTATTAGGTGGCAGCAGTTCGGGTTTCGAAGCTCGGCCTACCGCCCAATTCAGGACTCGAGTCGTGCTCTCTGCCTTCGCTTCCCACGTTAGCCCCTCTCGAGCGTACGACATGCCTTGGCGCCGTAAGCGAGTAAGAAGGTCCCGATTGCCCGCGAGATCCCCCAAGATCTTCTCTATCTGCGACACTATATCGCTTTCACTGGTAAGGGGCACCTTGTACCCTACCTCGGGAAGGACGATATCGCCAGGCCCCCCAAAATCCACGACCACAGGAACGCACCCGACGGCAAGAGCCTCAAAGACCACACCTCCGCCGAAGTCGCGAAGGGATGGAAACACGAACACATCGGCAGATCTCATCCGGTTGAGAACTTCCGCATGGCTAAGCCAGCCGCAGAAGGAAACAGCTTTCTCTATTCCAAGGGATCTGGTGAGCTGCTCGAGATTGTTCCGCTCCGGGCCATCACCAATCACCGTAAAGCGAGCCAAATTGTTTCGCAAAGCAGGAGCAGCCGCACGCAAGGCAAGGTCACAAGCCTTCCGCGGAACAAGGCCGCCAACGAAAAGCAACTCCAGCTTGGCGTCGGGTGCTGGGCTGCGCGAGTCCTCGGAACACACGCTGCGGCCGATGCCGTTCTCTGGGATAAAGAAAAGTTTGTCGCTGTATACGTCAAACTCAGTATAAGTATTAGACGAAGCGACGATAATCGCAGTCGCGTGGCGATAGGTGGAGCGGGCAAAGGGCGCAAACCGGTACAGATTCCTTAGGCCGGAGATCCATTCCCTTTGCTTCTTGAGCTGGCTAAAGCCGGGCGGCCACGGTAATCCGCCGTTAAGCGGACCAATCACGAAGGGTATTGGTCCCTTGCGCAAGAAGGAAGCGAAAGGACTCGGCAACACCGCTGTCAATGGTACGACGCGCACCACGACATCGAACTCCCCTGCAAAAATGCGGCGTCGAAACTGTCGCCAAGCGAGCAATTCAAAGGCAATGGCAAACGGATACCTGAAGGCGGTTAGCGCCTGACTGTCATAATTGGATTTGAAGATTCTACGAAACCCCCACTCATAAATTCGATCGAGCAGTGGCATCTGTACTACTTCGACAGAGCTAAATGGAGCCTTCCCGCGCCGCACAGCTCCCTCAACGGAGGACCGAACCACGAGGGTGACATCATGTAGCTTGGCAAGGGCTGCCGCATGATTGTAGGTAACCAATGGAATGCTCACCGTCTCCGGATCACAGTTCGGCCCTAGCAGTAAAATCCGCAATTGACTCATAAACTCTCCAATATCTCTCGCGACTGTTTCTCGCCGCCCGGGATGGCGTCGCTACCGCAGGCTGATCTCGTGCAATCCTCTTCAGCCATCTCTCCCGGACGTCCACTATGGGCTTCCTTGGGGAGCATCGGATTGGATAAAGAAGCGAGGCCGTTTATCGAGATGGCCGGAATACGAGTAATAGAGCCGGCTCCTGAGTACGTCTGCATTCAATCACCTCGAAATTTTGATGGACAACAGCCTCAACCTGCGCTGCACGGTGCTTTCCGCGAGGTGCGCCGGTGCTGAGACGGCAGATCATAACGCCATCTGGCGCCAGCATTTCGGAATATCGCCGCAGAAAACGAGCCACGTCAGCCGCCATGTGCCTTTGGCCGCGGGAAACGTACTGCAGCGACTCACGGAACAAAAAAACATCGGGCTTCCGTTCAGGCGTGAAGCTATGCATGAAACCCTGGACGAAGGCAAACTGCTCGCGTCCGGCTTCAGATGCTCGTTTTGCAGCGATACCAAGAGCTACGTCCGAGATATCCACTCCCGTGTAAGTTTTATAGACAGGCGGCATCTCAGTGATCGTGTTGCCGTGACCTGACCCAATATCGCACATATCCCGGCCCGCGCAATACTTTGCGAGAAGCTCGTAAATGGGATCGTTTGGCGTGTGGAGGATCCTCGCATCCCACCGTCCCATGGCGTATTCGCGGTTCCAAGTGATTCGCTGAATCCACTTAGGCAAGAGACGGCGTTGCACAAGAGCATGAATGACGTTCATCTTCCCTAATTCCCCATGTGCTTCATTTAATTCTATGAGACCGCCGCAGACACTGGTTTACCCGCGAAGACGGTCACCCCCCCAGCCGCCCACCACGATCCGGCAGTTGCCAAGGCGAGCCCACTTGAATTGTCATAGGTACCGCCTCCTGGTCAGGTTCGGGAGATATCTGCCCCCAGTGACCACCGTCGCCGAGCTTTCGCACAGAAGAGTGGCCCTCTGTTTCGTTCGCAAACAGTCGTGCATTAAAGGAACTCACGCTAACTACCGCGAGCAAGATAAACATCCAGACCGGACTCAGTGTTCGGAATCCAGCTTCCGTGATGCTGTAAATCGCTCCGGTGACGATGATAGCTAGCGCTAAGCTGCCGATTTCTGGATCGCGTCGAAAGGCCTTGAATGCGCGCCAATAGCCGGTTATCAGGATCAGGGCGATCAAAAACACGCCAATCCATCCCAGATTGAGATAGACCTCTATATAGCCATTGTGCGCTTCGTTGATTTGTTCAGGATGAAACCAATGTAAGAGATTTAGATTGTGGTGAAAGATACCAGCTTCGGGGCTGGTCCAAAAGCTATCGAATCCAACGCCGATCAGAGGATTTGATACTGCGAGAAACATAGCAGCCCACATAAGTGTGCGCCCCGAAAGATTTGAGTCCCTACCCAAAACACTCGCAGCCAAATCGCCGGAAAGCCAGCCTGCAAGCACGATCGCGAAGCAAAGCAGGTGCACGAGGGCGGGCCGCTGCCGAAACGGGCGCAAATGACACGAAAGCATAATAACGCTTCCGAGGAGAAAGCACGCTTTCGAGGTTGACGAGTTGGCAACGACTAACAAGTACATCCCGAACATAAACACCAAACCCTCAGCCATGAGACGCCCACGCCGATTGGGCGCGCCCTTGTTCGTCAGGAGCCATCGGAGATTCCATAACAATCCCAGCGAAATCACGAAGGCAATGAGGCCGAGCATATTCTTGTTGTCCGTTACGCCGACGATTGACATGTTTCCATCGTTATTCCACATGCGCCCCAGAGTGGTGTAACGAATGAAGACGATAGAGAACGGAAAGAGAATCAGTGCGAGCCGAGAATACACTCGTCGGAGCGCCCCTAATGGTTGAGATTCCATGGCTATGATGAGTACCATCACCACGTCTCCCAAATCCTTCGTCCAGCGCTTCAGCGCAGGAAGCTGGTACGGAGCCCAAATTACGCTAATGAGGCAATAAACGGAATAAGCGATTAGAGGAGTTATTGCTGCGAGATAGGCGCCTGTCTTCCTCCCTCGACTCAGGAGGACGATGATACCAAGTGCCTGAAGTGTTCCGATTACGACCGAATCTACAGGATTTCCCTCCAGACTACCCTGAAGGCCATAAGGAGCGCCCATGCCGAACCATTGGGCAACGCTTCTTGAGGAGGCAAGCCCTATCCAAATAGAGGGCACCCAAAGCGCATTCGAGGTCAGGACGGACTTATCCCGATCGAGGTAAAAGAGAACCGCGACTCCCAGACAACAAATCAGGATGGCAAGCTGTCCACCCATTCTAAGCTCCGTCGAAAACGCCGCGACCCTTACTCGGGCCGAACGTCTTTATCTCAAACCGCTCGTCGTTCCGCGGCTTTAGCAATTGCAACCAAATGTCGTGCGCAACTTTCCTACAGACGTTCAATTGAAAACTGCCTTGTATAACATATCTACCCTCGTCGCTCTCGACCTCGCGCGATGAACCACTTCTACGGCGATCACGGTGAGGGCAAAGGCAGCAGGAAAAGAGATAAGCGCCGCGGTGCCACTGAGATTGAAATGTCGTAGACTGACGGAGAGAGACTGTAATATGACGATCTGCGAGATGTATCCAAACAGCGAGTACTTCCCAAGGAGTATGATCTCATCTCGAATCCAGGTCGCTTTGACGTCGATGGTGCCAACGAGGTAGATGATCGTCACACTCAAGACCGTTCCCACAACTGTAAGCGGGTAAGGCACATTCCATATTGCTATCGCCACGGTATAAAGCAGATACGACACCGCGAGCGCGTATGGGTGTCGGGCCAGTTTGTTGACCTCCGCGAGTGGGCTGAATCCTGCCAATATACCAAGGGCTCCGATTGCGACCATGTCCAGGTTGGGATTGTTCCTGCCGCTCACGTCTAGCATCCATACGAGGGCGAACAGGCATACAGAAACGACATGGACAACATATTTAGAAACTCGTAGAGGGAACATGAGAGTCCCGGAGACGATAAGTAAGTAAGCAATAGGAAGTAAAATATAGAAGACCACGAGCTTGCCGGTGAAGTTTCCGGTCAAGAATATCGCTAGCAGGCTTTCGGGGTCTAACGGATTGGGGGGCAAGGTGCCCGTGGACAATATGGGGACTAGGCAATCCCGAAGCACGTTGAGCGCGACAAATATGCCGACAAGCTTGAAGCCCCTATTAAGTAATCTCTTGACAAGTCGCGTGTCGCCAACATCGTACTTCGAAAGATAAACGTTGGAAATCATGAACCCCGTAATGAAAAGAAAAGATGGAGTCAGAAACCGCAAGTATCGATAATATGGCCATTCGCTCCCTATGAAATAGTTGAGCCAGTGGTAGAAAATCATGAAAAGTACGAGTATACCCTTTGTGAAATCTAGTGCGGGAACTCGCCTATCTTTCGCCGAGCCCGCCGTCGTGTGGGTGTCCCGCATTGCTTGATGGGGGCCAGCAGTGTGAGATTGGAGTGTGCGGCTCATGTTAAGGAGCGAGATTTGCAACTGGGATGTCGAATTTCAGAGTCTGCTGCAAGGAACTCTTAGTAATGTGATGCTAGCCTGCTGATCCCTGATCCGTTTAATACTTAACCGAAAACCTGTGCTTGAGACCCCAAAAGTGCTTCTCAACCAAGTGCCACGACATGACAGCAGCCACATAGGACAGGCCCATGCCGACTAACAACGCGAGAACCCAAAAAATGAACCTGGATCCATCGGGCAACCCGACAGAAGCTCGGCGAACGGCCAAACCGTAGACAATGAATAGCGGGTAATGAAAAACGTAAATGGCGTAGCTGTACTTGCCAAACGCTCGCAGGATGGGTTTTCGTAACAAGGTAGCCGCTCGAGTCGACGATTCAGAATAAAGGTAAGCGTAGAGCACGAGACACACGTAGATGATTGCAAACGAGGTGAAACCGTAGGTTGCCATTGAGGGATTTCCGACGCTCGCTGATCGTCCTATCAGCAGCGCCGCAAATAGCATTAGGACCCCGCAGCTAGCTGTCGCTAGCAATAGCCTACCATTTTGAAGTAATGAGAGTACCCTGCAATTCCTGACCAATAGGGCGGCTAGCGACCCCAAAGCCAAAGGCTCTACGCGAAAGGGAGTCAATTCATAGAGAAACATTACCCCAAAGTTATTGTGCGCATAGATAGAGCGAAGAGCAAAGGATGTGCCGATGAGCGCCAAGCACACGTACGGTAACCAGCGACGTCCGGCGAAGAAGACTACTAAGGGCCAAAAAAAATAGAATTGCTCTTCGACCGAGAGAGACCAGAAATGGGCTAGCCAGTTTCCATGTTCACCGAAGGCGATTTTCCAGTTGGACAAATGAGACCAGAACCAGGGTTCCGAGGTATTGTTTAGCGCCTGCCAGGTGCCAAAATGATGAGCCAAGGGAAGTGCGAGGTGAAAATATGCAAAGACGTAAAGGATGTAAAGAGGGAAGATCCTTAAAGCTCTACGGGCATAGAAGGATGAGAAGTAGTTCTTCGAATTGGCCGTGTCCAGTAAAATCCCGGTAATCAAGAAGCCGGACAAAACGAAAAATAGGTCAACTCCCGACCATCCTAAATCCAGAAGGCCCTGCAAAAGCATTGGGCGCACACCTTCAGACAGAGGCATTGGTTGGATCATGCCAGAATGGCACAGCATAACGATCAACACAGCGATGCCCCGCACACCATCCAATTCCGGTATCAGCCGGAGTGTGGTCCCTCGACCACTCTGGACGACGGAGTGCGCTCGTTGCTCAACCCGGGGATTGGCCACCATGTATTGAATCCTCCGTTGCGTGGACAGGCAAAGCCGGTCAGCATCGCCTAACGGGCCAGAAACGCCCCGTCTACTTGGCCGTTGAGTCGCCGATGCCGTTCAATGTTCCTCCGTTGTATCCAATTCCAGCAGTGGCCTGCGACTCTTCGCGGAATGAGACCTCTTTTAGGGCGCCAAGAAGCAGCACACAGGTGAACACCAAACTCTCCGAATCGGTTCCAATTGCCTACATCAGACTTGTCGTTTGGCGAAAGAACCGTCACTGTTCTAGCCAGGTCAGGGTTTTCAGCAAACGTCCGAGAGAGGAGCCCGGGCCCGGTCGTGTTCAAAATAAAGAACTCATCTTGAATGAATGGCGGGGAACCGCGCATCATAGGCCGTACCCAGTTCGGCTCCGACTGGGCTCTCACGCAGCCATCAATTACTGCCTTAATGAACGGATGCGCTGGAACAGAGCCAAACGCATAATTGCCCATTATCCAATCCATCCCGAGATCGACGCGTAGAAAACGACTGACAGTCAGAGCTTCAAACGAAAAGACACAGCTATGCTTCAGCAACGGAGCGAGAGGCGAAGCAAGGAGAACATCCGTGTCAAAGTAGAAACCGCCATAACGATATATCGCAAGATACCGAAAGAAGTCGTATTTCTGAATTGGATACTTGAAAGCGTTGAATACTGAAAAATACTGCGGAAACTCGTTGGCGATAAACTCGTCGACTTGGGCGTTGTCGAAGAAAAGGAAGTCAAAATCCGGATTCAACAATCTCACATTCGCCATCATGGCTCGTGTGAGTAGCGGGAGGTTCGTGGTCTTCGCCGTTTGGATAATACGTTTTGGTATTTGGTTTTGAGGAAGCGTTGGACCAGTCGTCATGTCTTCACCGTGTCGTTGTCGAGGCAAGGTTCGGGGAGTCCAAACCGAAGTAAGCTGAAAGTGGAAACCTGAAGTTGCACCGGTTTATGAAACGCGCTCTAGCAATTTCGAATAGACATGTCCTGTTAGGTCAGCCACCGTACGCCATGAGTGTCCGCAGAGAGCGTAGTCCCTGATCTCCTGACGTCGGTGCTCCTCCAACTCTCTATACAAGTTAGTCTCAAAATACCGCTGGATCGTGGTCGCCAAATCGTCAGGATCTCGTGGCTTACAAAGAAAGCCCGTTCTACCCTCGACGATATCCTCCGAGAAGGAACCTACGTCAGTCGCAATTACTGGTAGGCCGTATGCGTAGGCCAAGAAGAGGATCCCGCTTTGGAAAATGTCGGTGTAGGGCAAAACAGCAACATCTGCTGCCTTGAAGTACGTTTCGGTCTCAGGATCTGGAATGAACTCGATCTTCTGCAAGACCTTCTCCCGATTGGGACCGCGCTCTATTGTCTGCTGGATCGATCGCCAGTACTCTTCGTGCCCCTTCTTGCGCTCGCCGGCGATGATCAACCGGTAATCTCCCCGGCTGGCAAACTGCTGAAACGCGACCACCAAATCCTCAAGCCCCTTGTACTGTTTAATTGCGCCGAAGTACAGGATGGCTTTCTCGTCATTTCGCAGTCCGAGCTTTCGCCGTGCTTGCTCCCTCGTAAGTGTGGAGATGGGCACGGCATTATTGATGCCGTAGGGAATTACGGTAACCTTATGTGCTTCCACGTCAAATTGATCGACGAGTTCATCCTTCATCTTGTTTGTGTGAACGAAAAGATGATCGGTGAGTGCGTACTGGCATCTCAATGTAATTCGGTTCAGCCAGGAGTCTGTTCCATCTCGTTTACCAGCGTTGACATTGTGAGCCGTCAAGACGACTTTTTTCCCCGCTACCTTATAGAACAACATAAGCAGCGTTCGGTCGAACACCGGGACTTTGTTATTCCAGAGAATGTGAAATATCTTCGGCTTTGCACTCAGAGCATAGCGGAGCAGTCGCGCGTAGAAGGCAAGAATCTTGCCGATTCTTCGCGGCAGGCTCGCGCTCTGCTGGCTGCCGTGCAGATTCCGAAACCGCGCACGCGAATTCCCTTGGAACTCGGGGCCGTCGATTTCGTCGCTCCCGATGACATCTAGCGTCAAATCGCGCTCCATCAAGGCTGTTCCGAGACCGACAGCATAATGCCGATCTTGTCCCCCTGTTAGCAGTCCAATTTCCAGAGGGCAGGGGACCGGCGCAGCGCCGGCCTGAACTTGCGCCCGCACCGGAGGGAAGGGCTCCCGTACCGCGGCTTCTCCGATCGCTCTTCTTTCATGTCCGGTCTGCATCAAACAACCTGCGTGGTGGCATTGAACAGCGGTTCGGACCTATCCCGCGATTGCGCGTCGAAGAACTGCCTGAACAGGAGTTCCATCGTCAGCAGCTTGTGTATCGCGGTCGTCGAGTTGCGAGTTCCCCGCACATGTCCTTTTACCAGGGCTTCAAGATTTCGGCGCTCGAGAAATGGGCGCGAGAGGGTGCGCGGATCAAGCAAAACCTGTTGCACGTAGCTGGCTAGCGCGTCGCGATACCATACTCGGTAATGCAGAAACTTGTGGCGGCCCAAAAAGATCCGCTCCAGGTGCAGCGGGGAAACCCAGGAGTTCATGCGCGCTGCCCACTGCGGCATACCATAATCGCAGGCGTATTCGGCTTTGAACGTGAACTCAAAGTAGGCCCTCGCCAGAGCGGATGTCAGCGGGCCAAGTGTGCCGCCCACCCCACGATCCGATGGAATCTGCCGCAACTCGCGACTTCCGTCGCCGATCAACCGCAGCCGGACGTCCTCGCTGGCTGAAAGATTCGCAGGCGCGCGGTAGACCGCGGCGACAAAGTCATTTGCCAGGAACGGTGAGCGTACCGTAAGCTGCGTTTGCTCGAGCGCCAGCACTCCCTGGTGATACCACGGCGACTGCCGGAACGCGGCGAATGTTACCGGGTGTACGCTTCGAATCGCTTTATAAGTATCGTAGGCCCGACGAACGTTGGAAACCATCTCGCCTTGAAAAAGCCCGTCGGCTGGCAGCATCGGCTTGAACATCACTGCCTGGCGGACAATCTCGCTGCCATAGGTGCCTACCGCTTTGGCTGGCGCAATCTGACGCGCCTTCTCGCTCACATAGAGATCGGAGGCACGGTACACATCCACACCGCCTTCAGTCAGGTAGACAGTCCGCTCAGCGTAATGCGGAAAGCTGTTCAGGAATTCGTTCCCGACCGTGATCACCTGATGTGTCTGTCGGCAGACGTTGGCCACTTTTCGCGCAACTTGTACATCGCGGCAGTCCCGAAACATGCCTCCGAATGTGTACATCGGTAGTGATCCCGCAGCAGGCCCGTATTGCGCCAGAATTACCCGCGTATCCATTCCTCCAGTCAGTGCCACTGCGGTCCGCTGTGGCCCATCGAAATAGCTCGGGAGGCTCTTCACCAGCGATTCCCGTAATCCTTGGTAGTAGGATTCGGCATCCAAAGGCGCCTGTTGCTCCCACTCCTTTGGGTCGAAGTAAGCGTCCTTTTGCTTCAATGCTCCATTGCGGAAAACCCAGCGCGAAGCTGCGGGCATCACCGCGATATCCTTGAAGATGGTGCGATTCTCAAGCACGCAGCTCAAGGCCAGAAACTCTCCCAGGCCCTGCGGAGACGGCACGCGCAGATCGGGACGCGCCGCCAGGATTGCTTTCGCTTCGGCGGCAAAATAAAACGCGCCATCCGATTCGTGGTAACACAGCCGATGCATTCCGTAGCGGTCGTTGAACAACGTGACGGATCCGGTGGCGGAATCCGCCAGCATACCGTGAAAGATCCCGTCGAGGCGCGATACAAAATGAGGATCAGTCGTGGCAAGACGTAACAGAAAGGCGGCCTGGCTTTCGTCGTCTTCCGATGTCAACTTCCTGTGTCCGTACTCCTCTCCGGAAAAGACAAGTGTAAGATCCCGTTCTCGGTCACGCAGCGGCATGCCGTCGGAAAACGAGTCTTCAATTACCGTCCAGCCAACGTATACGCCGAGCGATTCGTCGATCCACGTGCCCGTCCGGTAGAAGGGCTCGTGGCGCAGCTCCGCAACCATCCGCAAAAGTTGCGGTTCGGCCCACTGGCGCGGCCTCTTCGTAATCAATCCCACAATCCCGGGCACGGCTTCTCCTAAAACTCCATTTGACACGAGCGCGTCGGCTGAACTTGCTGTCGTCGCGGCTGTAAGATGGTTGACAAATTCACTCGCTCCGGGTGCGCCCGCAGGCCTGCGACCATCCAAAGGTCTTGCTACTCGCTATTCAGACTGCTGAAACAGGCGGGCGATGAAAAGAGGTGGGCGATGGATAGGTGGGATCCCATGACGGGATTCGCGGCAGGCGATACAAGTGATACGGTGAGAACTGTTCAGCACGCGGAGCTGCGCTCTCGATCTAACGATCTATCGGGCTCATTCCCTTTTGGAATTGGAGCCGGCGGGAGGATTTTCACACTCCATCTGCCGATTACTATTCGGCCGCTCTGATTGAGCTACACCGGCTTATGAAACTTCTTGAACAGCCACGTCCTGGCTCGTACTCCGGCAGAGATCACCGGATGAGGAAGAATACCGATCAGGCCCCGATGAAGATTTGCCGTCATACAGATCCTTCCCCAAGCGGTAATAGGTACGAAATACCTGGGAATCAGAGTGTTCTGGAAGCCATTGCGAATTTTGAACTCTCGCAGTGAAGTGTCGCGTTTGTTCCCGTAATTATAAAGCCCGTAACTGAGATGTGAAAGACCTCGCTGTTCGCAGATCTCTACAGCTCTGGCCATTAAAGCATTTGCCGGCCTCTTGTCGGATTGACTCGACTTCACGGTCAAATTCAGGATCGCCGCCGCATCGTCTCGATAAACGAGATGCAGGAACCCGATCATCTCCTCGCCAGAATACGCGCAGATAAAGTTGCATCTGCCGTTGAATTCGCCGTAACGCTTCCAGGTCTCTTCATTAGTCAATCCATAATAGGCATTCTTCAGGCCTTGCCTCACCGGAGAATCGTCGTTGATGGCGCGAATTCCTTCAACAACCGCCTCGTCTAACTCTCTGACCGCAATTGTGACACCGCGCTTCTGCGAGCGCCGTACGTTTTTTCGAGTTTCCTGCGGCAGAGCCTCCCACCACTCTTTGAAGCTTACCAGTGGAATGGCCGCCACACTCTCCCATTCCGTCGGGTATGAGTATTTCGGCTGGGTCACGAGCAGTTGTTGAGTGAACGTGAAAATATCGGCCTTTAATAACTCGCTGTCATTCTTTAGGGCCGCAATATATCGTTCGGGATCTTCGATTTCCCTCTCCCGCATTTCTTCGCCACGAATCCTGGCAATCTTGAGCCGCTTACCCGTGGTGATCAGTATGTCGCGGTCGACTACTATCCCGGGAATCGTAACCCATCGCCCTTTTGTCCTGACTTCAACCGAATGACTAGTCTGGATCATACCTGGATATGGGACCTGTGAACTCATGCGACCCTTCTTCGGAAGGAATGGTGTTGCCCCTGGAACGTGCCACGATCATGCCTGACGGTCGCCGATGGATACTTCAGACGGCGTATCCCGGTGCGACGCGAACGTCGGCAAGGAGTTGAATGAATTCATCGCCCATCAGAAATTGATACTCTTCGGGATTCACGGGGTGCGTCTCGATCTCGACCGCACACTTACGGGCCAGGGCGACAATCCGTTGCAGCCGGTGAGGCTCAAGCGGATTGATCGAAAAGAAAAAATCCGTTAGCCGATGACGTCGAGCGAGTATACGATCAACAGACTGTCGATAAAAGCGATTGCCCCAGCTTTTCTCGCCTCGGCTAAACGAGAAGCTTCGCCTGACGATTATGTTGGGTGGGAGCAACCGTCCGGCGAGGACGTCTGTGCACAGGTGCATGTGATGATGGCCGTCCATTCTGGCTGGGAACGCGCCATAAAGCCTGTGATACTCCTCAATCTGGGCGGACACCACATACTCTAACGATTGCCTGAGCAAGGGGTGAAAGAGAGTCGGCGCAAGGCGATGGCGTCGCAAGCAGGACGTCACTTTCCTCTGGCTGTCAACGAGCTCCGGTGGGCAATGTGGCGCTGAGAACGGGGTGGTAAGGTTCAGGTGAAGGCCGGTATCGATCCCCTGGTCGCGAGCAATCGTGGCAGCCCGCTCGGAATCTTCCATGAAAACCATAGCGCTGGTGGAGGAAAGAACTCCATGTGTCGCGCAATCCAGGATACGCTGGGTCGTTTCCTGGTCGCGCCCCCAGTCATCTGCGTTCAGGATAAGCCGCCCCGCACCCATGGTTGCTTCGGCGTCGCGCTTGTGAATCATCGAATTGTGCGGCTGGCTCACTCGAAGATCAAATCCCGCCTAGCGGAGGGCTGGGGATCGCGGACTTGAATCTAGCGAGGGGATTGCCGAGAAAAGCCTTCAGCCGGCACAGTTGCTCACTCCGGATGAACCTTCGCATTTCACCGGAAATCGGCGTCTCATAACGGCGCAACAACCCCCACCAGTAGCCCGCACCGAGTAACAACCCAGCAAGCACATACGGCCTGCTGGTCATCTGGTACATCGTTCGGAAGATTTCCCATGCCGGATGATTGCCGAACTTGTAATCCTTGATGCCTTGGTTGAACGAGGCCCGCCACTTGCCATG
>Ga0182030_10000177_pt1 | contig 110390 bp, 84 predicted proteins | sample 812S3MmetaG_FD_121299 | JGI IMG/M metagenome (GOLD analysis project Ga0182030, IMG submission 121299) | Permafrost microbial communities from Stordalen Mire, Sweden - 812S3M metaG (Illumina Assembly) | ecosystem: Environmental > Terrestrial > Soil > Wetlands > Permafrost | place: Sweden...
CAAATAATAACAAGGAGGAGAGTTATTGTGCGCATGTTAATTACTGTTATAATCGAAGGGCAGAATACAAACATGAGAATTTATAATGCGTTTAACACCTGGTGACTTTGTCAGCAGACCCTATTTAATAGGCTGATTTTCAAATTTATAGAAGTGCTAGTCGTTTCAGGTCAGCAAAAAAACGGTTCGAGAATTGTCCTGTCGTGGCGACCAACTTCTGAAACCCGCTCCCAGAGCGGGTTTCCCTTTTTGGGGAATCTCCAGTTGTTATAACATGCTCAAATACAATTCTATTTGGTTCGAATCCATTCATCTTGATCGGTATTTTCTGTCTTATTCGTTCCTTACTTTTTTATTATAGTTGCTTTCCCTATCTTACCAAAAGACAAAAACGCATCCAGTGACTCTCCGGTTAAGGACTTCGACTTTTACCGCAAGTATTGGAAATTTCAATTTTGTGCAGGAGTGGCTACCAAAATGATTAACATTCAGCACAATAAGTAAATTTGCGCTAACTTTGAGAGATGAACGGTACCAAAAATACCTTACCATTACCTGGATATGCGTTTTGGGACGTGAAACGAGAAAATCTTGATTTTTCAAAGGACAAGCGATTTATTGTTTCCAGGATGTTTGAAAGAGGTAACTTGGATGACGTTCTTTCGTTGGTCGCTTTCTACGGAAAAGATGAAGCGGGAAACATATTGAAGTCGAATAAATACCTGAACCGCCAAGGGCTTTATTTGGCGCATGCCCTGCTTGGATTTCCTATACAAGACTTTAAGGCTTATGGTACACTTAAACACCATTGATCCCCCTCTTTACAAAGTTCTCATAGATTTTTGTCAATTCCCTGAGTTGTCAAGTTTTTCATTGGTCGGCGGAACCGCTCTTTCTCTACAGATTGGACATCGAAAATCCGAGGATCTCGATTTTTTTACGGACCGCTCGTTCGATATAATAGAACTAAAGCACGCGATTCTTACATATAACCCGAAAGTTGTCTTTCTAAATGAAACACGGCAGGGCATTAGTTTTAGTTTGCCGCTGCCGGATACTTCAGATGATAGGCGTAAGCTTGATATTTACAATTGGGCTGTAAAATTTATTCGGCCGGCAATTCGCGAAGACGGTATCCGTTTAGCCAGTTTGGAAGATATTGCAGCGTTCAAATTTGATTCAATTTGTCACCGGAAAGAAAAGAAAGACTATGTTGACATTGCCGTACTATTGGAAAGATTCTCTTTTGGCCAAATGCTGGACTTTTACAAAGAGAAATTTCCGATGAATGATAAAAGAATTGTTTTATCCCAAATACTTGACATAGAAGGATTAGAGAATTCTGTTGAGCCGGTCATGCTTATTGATCTTACCCCTGCGCAAGCGATTCAGCGAATCGAAGAGCATATTAAGCTATTTTCCCAAAAACAAATTCAGGATAGAGATTCGCAGGAACAGGAAAGGATGAAGCGAATCTCAGACATGCTGAACAAGAAGAATGATCGGTGCATGTGAGTGCATGGGTGAGTTACGATTTCCGAGGATATTAATATATTGAATTACAGCAGCACACCGTTAAACGGTGCGTACTGTCTTCCCGACCAACAAAATCAGCAAAGCCTCCACGTAGTGGATGTTTTTGCTTTTGGAATGGAGCGCATCGAGCTCGCTCGAAAGCGCACAATGAACAAAAGCAAAAAGCCCAAAGGGCATTGCTGGTTTTGTTGAGGCCCACCCCCTCCAGGATCGCCGTAGCGGAGCGAAAGCAATCCTGTCATCCCGACTTCGCAGGATAAAGTTTCGTTCGCCGAGCTTTACACCTTAACTTAGTGTCCGTCAAAAAAGGGCAAGATCAAACCTTATGTATTCAACAGCATTTTTGTTCCGCATTGCAAAAGCGACCTCTGTAGCAGCCATCGGCTTAATGGCCTTGCTGGTTGCGATAGGCAACACTACAGAGTATTACACCAATTATTTATTTGTGGAACATGTCCTGAAAATGGATACCACTTTTCCCAATAGCAGCATTCATTACAGGAGCATCAACGAGCCATTCAGGAAGCCCAAATTCAGACCCAACTGTAAAATTGCCCTTCCCGTCATTAAAATAAACCAGTTTCCGATCCGGGGCATCATTGCTAACGGCAATATCAAGGAAGCCATCTCCATTGAAATCAGCCAACCCGCCGGTATATGAGCGGTCAGATACCTTCCCGAGGCTATAAGCCTTTCGTATTCCGCCCGACCCATTACCAAGCAGAACCCGGTCAACAATAGGCCAATGTCTTCCTTTCACTAACAGAATATCAAGATGGCCATCGCCATCGAAATCCCCAAAACTTACATTCGCTGTTGTATCAGATGTCGCTTCAAGCAGTAAACTATGATCGAAGTCGGGAAGATCATCAATATACTTTCCCTTTTTTTCTTGTTTGTGGTTAGAAGCGTGAATATTCGTCTGAGCAAGAACTTTCTGAGCCGTAGTACTTATAAGGCACACAATAAAAAAGTAAATTTTCATGGCATTTATTAAAAGTTATATTTCATTATTTCGAGGTAGCCTTAAAGTTCGCTAAAGTTGCGTACAACCCAAAAATATGCGAAACTTTCATCTCCTGAAAATTTTTGCTTTTTTGTATATTGAATTGATAGTCTTTTTCATATAACTATTGTTTCGCTTTAAAAAAATATCGCAAACACAACTCACCCAAGATTCAAATTATCCAACGGATTGCAGAAGTTGCCTTTTTTCGTTTATTGTAGGATGATGGACAGCATTCGGCTCAGTCTTATTGTCGATGAATATGCGATTACGTTGCAACAGGCGTTTTCATCCCGTTCCATTCCATTGAATGAAATAAAGGGCTATCGGATCGACAATGCGACAATGCAGGCGGAGAGAAAAATGCCTTCTTTCTGGTGACCGAAAATAATGCCCGGGCGCTCCATGTGCCGCCTGGATTGGAGCGCCACGACGAACTGCTGGAATGGCTGAAAGAAAAAATACCAGGATGTGGATGCACTGAGCTGCAAGGGATCAGCTGAAAATATGCTGGAAGACCAGCATTATGGCGTTACCCGGGTGGAGAGGTTAGTAAAACTTAGCCATGCGATACTAACATCGCTGATAGCAAGAATATTAGCCGTTGTCCTGGTCCTTAGGTCAGGGCCGCTGGGATATTCCCTGGTATTGGATCGATTATCAGCATTCAACTAGAAACTGATCCCATGATGAATGCTTTTGGACGGTAAATGACTTCATTCTGACCGGAGACTTCCTATTGGGTTGCTTAAAGCTGCCTTTAGGGTCTGTACGCTTATTGTCAATAACGTAATAGCGATGGATGAGATACCGGCTATCGCAAAGACCCACCATTTGATATTGGTGCGATAGGCAAAATTCTGTAGCCATTGGTTCATTGCCCACCAGCTCAGGGGAAATGAGATCAATATAGCAACAAGAATCAGGAAGAGAAAATTCCTCGAAAGCAATGCCATAATACTTCCCGTGCCTGCCCCCAGCACTTTACGGATGCCGATCTCTTTGGCCCTTTGTCCGGTGGCAAAAGTAATCAGACCGAATAAGCCCATGCAACCGATCAAAATGGCCAGGAAGGCGAAGAATGATATTAGTTTGCCGCTGCGTTGTTCCGACCGGTACAGATTGTTGAAGACGTCATCCAAAAAGCTATACGAGAATGGCTGCCCTTCCATCCTGTCCATTCCATAAAACCTGTTTTTTACCTGATCAATGATCGGCGCCGTGTTCTCTGTATTGATACGGAAGGCCATTATGCTTTTCCTGCCTGAAAGAGTTAATGCGATCGGTTTCGTTTTGTTGCGCAGGGAGCCGACATTAAAATCCCTAACCACTCCAATAATATGGTACACATGTATGGAGTCTTCGTATAAACTTTGGTTTAAAGGGTCGGCATAACCTAAAAGGCTCGCAGCGGTTTCATTGATGATCATGGAAGATGAGTCAAAGCCGGGGATCGGTGAAAAGTCTCTGCCTTTTGCCATTTCCATTCCCATTGTCCGGATGTAATCTGCATCTATCCGGCCGGTTGACAAGGGGATCGTCTTATCGATATGCAGGCTTGGGTCTTTGAAATAAATATAGTCCTCCCAATTGGAAGAAGTAGGAAGCACGGAGGTTGCTGTTGCCATTTGGACGCCCGGGATCTGCAAAACCTGATCTTTGAAGGCCTGGGTATGGCTACCCATTAAAGAGATGTTTTTAATCACGAGAACCTGCTCTCTGTTATAGCCCAGTTTTTTGTTTCGGATATAACCCAGCTGACTATAAATGACCATAGTACCAATGATTAGTATATTGGCAGCAGTGAACTGCATTATTACCAGGCTATTCCTCAGGAAGCTGCCCTTGAGATCAGTAACGAACTTTCCCTTCAGCACATGGGTTGGCAATAAAGAAGACAAGAAAAATGCCGGATAGATACCCGCCAAAAGACCTACAACGACGGGGACCAGTAGTGTGGCAGGCCAAATCCACCAGGAAGAAAGAAGATGTAGGAGGCTGATCTGTTTGCCGGACAAATTATTGAAGAAAGGCAGAAGGAAAAAGCTGATGAAGAGCGCCACGATTGCGGCAAAAAGACAGGTCAGCACCGACTCAAGCTGGAACTGGACAATGAGCCCCGATCTGTCTGAACCAAGCACTTTTCTGACTCCTATCTCCTTTGCCCTCCCGGCAGAGAACGCCGTCGCAAGGTTCACAAAGTTAAAACAGGCGATTAGTAGGATCAATGCTGCAATGATGATGAAGACGTATACTAATTCGACGCTGCCTGAAGGTTCAAACTCCTGTCTAAATGTAGAGTATAAATGGATCCTTGTTAAAGGAATGGTAGTAAACCCGATCCGATCACCTCTCTGTACAAGGGCATCCAGGGAACTATGAGTGAGAGTCTGGATTTGGGGTCCCAGGTATTTCCTTGTCAATTGCGCCACGCAGGTATTTACGGTCTTTTCGGAGACCCCGGGTTTTAGAAGGAGATAAGTGGTGACATCCGGATTTAGCCAGACATTTGTCTGGCTTTCAGCCCATCCGGAAATGGCCTTTATAATGTGGAAGTGGAAATGGGATTGAGCCGGGACATCCTTTATCACTCCTGTAATGTTATAAACATTTGAATTATCGTCCAGCAGGGTCTTCCCGATTATATTCGTGCTATTGAAATATTTCTTTGCCGTCTGTTCGGATAATACAATGGAATTGGGCTGTACCAAAGCGGTTTTGGGATTACCCGCGATCATAGGCAGGGTAAATACTTCAAACAAACCAGGATCAGCAAAAAAGCAGTTGGGCTCTACCACCGTTTCGTTAACCTTTTTTATGCTCATGAAACCGTTGTTCTTGATACGCACTTCGTTTTCGAAATATGGATATTCCTTTACCAATGCAGGTCCCATCGGTGGAGGCGCAAAGGGAGCATCCAATACATTTCCATTAACGACCCAGTCGGTATTTATTCGTATTATCCGATTGGCTGCTACGTTGTACCTGTCGTAACTCCATTCATCGACCACAAATAAAGTGATCAGCAGGCAAACAGCCAGACCTATTGACAGACCCACGATGTTGATGATGGAAGGAAATTTGTTTCGCCAAAGATGACGAAAGGCTACTTTAAAATAATTTTTTAACATGGGAGCTAATATATTTCACTAATATACATAAATATAGGATGCATTGGACCAAAATGCATATAACTTTATTGCAGGCGAAAAAAGCGAATTTTCCAGTTGCTTAGCCTGACACGCAGCCGGACCATAAAGCTGGCCAACCCTAGTAATCCCAGGCAGGCACGATGATGGTAAGGATCGTAAACAAACCGAAGACTTTCCCGAACCGCTGATCGGACTGATACTGCCGGTCAAAGAAGTCGTTCAGGAAAAAATAAGCATAGTTAATATGGCTGTTTATCGTTAAATAGGCTGTCGCTTGGGTCGTCAGCTGTCGTATCAAACAACCTGTTAATTCTTGGTTGAATGATCCAAATCCCAACGGGGAAAAACCAAATCAGGAAAAATTCTCCTGCAAAGTCGCTAAACGTTACAGGCTTTAACACAAAAAACGCTGTAAACGTCAATTCTATCTGATATTACTATCGGAGTAAGTATTGGGCTTGAACTTCGCATACCGCGTATCCCCAGATCAATGGCTGCGCCTTTTGCCTGGACATGCATCACAAAGATGCTATCCACCGCGGTGAAACGGAACAGCGCCTGCACTCACTGACGGCCTGGCGGGATTGTCCCTGGTATAGCGATGCGGAAAGAGCAGTACTGGCTTATACAGATTGGAACCGCTTTAATAAAGCATTCCGCACCACACCTGGCACCTATCGGGTAGGTCAGTTCGGATAATTCTAAAAAATTAAGCGTTGAAAGACTACCAGTCCATACTCTTTCCCTATGCCTACGATATCCTGGGCTCCGTCGAAGATGCCAGGGATGCTGTACAGGATGTCCTGTACAAACACCTTTCCGGTCAGCAAAAAGAGGTGGACAATGAGAAAGCCTATCTGATCAAGGCCGTTATTAACCAATCTATCAACATCAAAGAGAAAAATAAAAGGATCCGATACGGCGATGAATGGCTGCCTGAACCCATAGCTACAGAAGAAACCGACAAAGCCATTCGACTCAATGACATCGCTGCATACTCTCTGCTGATCCTGCTGGAAAATCTAAACCCGAAAGAAAGAGCTGTCTTTATCCTGAAAGGGGAGGTCATTGATCTCATATTCCTGGTTTATTCCCAGTACCTGGCAACTGCCACCTTTGTTCCCACCATCATTAATCACCAGCCAGCGTTCCTCTATTATCGCAATGAGAAACTCTTCCTTTGCCAGATCTTTGGCTTTTCCTACGATGGGAAGATCGCGCAGATCAATAATGTACTTGATCCACAGAAGTTAAGAGGTCTTGAGCTCTAGGCGGTATACTTTGCAGCATTGATAGAAAAACTTCGTACATTAACAATTGATGCTAAATACCCTCCGACAAACGTACGGCAATATTGATATTTACCTGTTTGATCAGTTGCTGAAAGGCCGTTATGATCATACTAAAAAAGTGTTGGATGCAGGCTGCGGCAGCGGGCGAAACCTACACTACTTTTTACGGAACTCCTACGAAGTATATGGCATTGATCCCAACCCTTTGGCTGTCGAAGAAGTCAGAAAATTATCGGCCGCACTTGCCCCTGATAATTCCACGGAGAATTTTTTGATATGCCGTGCGGAAAACCTGCCGTATGATGATGTGACATTTGATTTGATTATTTGCAGCGCGGTATTACACTTTGCGGAGGACCAGCAGCATTTTGACGCCATGCTGTGGTCTATGTTCCGAGTCTTAAAACCGGGAGGTTACTTTTTCGCGCGGTTAGCATCGGATATCGGGATAGAGGGATTGGTAAATCCATTAGGTAACGGTCGTTATTTACTGCCCGATGGCTCGCAACGTTTTTTGGTTAACGAACAAAAGCTGTTGAAATATACCGGCGAGTTCGGGGCATTATATGAACCCATAAAAACCACCAACGTGCAAAATATGCGGTGCATGACGACGTGGTGCGTGCAGAAAACCCCCTTATCGAGCACATTCTGACAGGTTTATGTCCTAACTGCCCCCTGACATTGTCGTTTTTAGCCCTTCTCTTGAAGTAGTAGGTCTCATATCTTTATTGGCAAATCAGCGACTATGCGAAAAATTGTATTGCTATGGGCCCTCTTCATTTCCGGACAAAGTTTTGCTCAAGGCATCTCCGACTGGCATCTTGAAAAAATGCCGGTTGACCTGGAGACCGACTACGCATTAAGTGCGCTCCCACCCCACTTGCGCAGCGAGGCCACTGTTTATTTGCTGGATCCCCAAAAGGGATATTATGTAGGCCGCCAGGGATCAAATGGTTATATCTGCTTCCTGGCGAGGACGGAGTGGGAATGGAGCGAATTCAGGAACGATCTCTGTACGCCCATTAGCTATGACGCCGAAGGCGCAAGGGCCATCTTTCCTGTTTACATGGATGTGGCGGCGATGAGGGCATCCGGGAAATACCAGGCCATGCAGATCAGGGATTCAATAATATACAGGATCAATACGGGAGTATACAAGGCGCCCTCAAAACCAGGCATGTCCTATATGCTGGCCCCTGTGCCGGATATGGTCTTTCAATTCCGATTGTCCAATCCGGGCCGCGGCATGCAACACAACCAAGGCGTAGGGCCTTTCCCCCCAAATTGGGTGCGGCAGCCCCACCACCGCCACTTCGGCGACAGCCGGATGCATGCCGATCATGCCTTCCATATCCAGGGACGATATCCACTCCCCTCCGCTTTTGATGACATCCTTGATACGGTCCGAGATCTTCAGCGAATGCCTCGCATCGACAGTCGCCACATCTCCCGTATGCAAATAACCGTTCTTCCAAAGCGCCGCTCCACTTTCGGAATCCTTTACATAGCCTTGCGTAAGCCATGGAGAACGGACGACGACCTCGCCCGTTTCTTTGTCATCAGCCGTCACCTGCAGGCCCGACTCATTCCAGATCTGCAGGTCCGTGAGAATACAAGGGACACCCGATCGGGTCCTTGCAACCAGTTGCGCATCCATATCCATATTCGCGTCAGCCATGCGGATATAGCTCGTGGCTATCACCGGACAGGTTTCGGACATGCCGTACCCCACGCTGACATCTACCCCTCTTTCCAAGGCCATCCTGGCCAGCGCCTTGGGCAGAGCCGATCCTCCGATCATGACCTTCCATCCTGACAAGTCTATTTCTTTCGCCTCCGGACAAAGGAGGATCATCTGGAGAACGGTCGGAACGCAATGGGAAAAGGTCGGTCTTTCCTGCTTGATCAAGCTGGCGACTATTGCTGGGGCTAACTTGCCGGTATAGACCTGCTTCATGGAAAACAGGGTGGCCAGGTAGGGAAAACTCCAGGCATGCACATGAAACATAGGCGTCAGGGGCATATAAACATCATTACTGCGGAACCGGCAGGAGGCGCCTTCGACGAACCCAAATGTCGCTGCCAGGTTCAGCGTATGCAGCACAAGTTGCCGGTGCGTGAAATAGACCCCTTTGGGATCACCTGTTGTACCTGTCGTATAAAAAGTCGTGGCGACGGCATCTTCATCGAAATCGGGGAAGTCAAAATCCGCTGAGGCCGCATGGACCAGTGATTCATACTCAGGGAGGGCCCTGTTGATCGAAGGACTGTCCGATGCGACAATTATATGCCTGACCGTCGGCATCTTTCCGGAAAATTGCTCAATGACAGGCAGGAAATCTGCGTTCACAATCAGCACCACATCCTCTGCATGATTGATGGTGTATAAGATCTGGGCGGGTGACAATCGCCAGTTGATCATATGGAGTACGTTGCCCGTCATGGGAATGGCAAAATAACACTCCAGATACCGGTGGCTGTCATAATCCATAACAGCCACTGTTTCTGCGCCGGTCAGCAGATGCACCAGGAAAGCTACCTGCCCCATACCAGAGCCTATATCGACAAAGATGTCGTCTTCGCTAAAATGAGCCGCCTCAATGATGTCGAAAACGATTCTGGCCGGCGTTTTCTGATAATATACCATTTCCGGCTCCAGATCTTTGGTCTGTGGCGGGATGGCCTCAAAGAAGAATAGCCTGTTGATAAAGATATCAAGGCTATCATAGCCTGGATCGTCGCGGTGATCGGGGTCATCTGCCTCAAAGCCGACGTATTTCTCCACCATATCTTTTAAGCCTGCACCGGCAAATCCCTCTTTCCTGATCGTTGCCCGAAGCCTCCGGAACAGGTTGGTGTCAATTTGCTCCAGCGCTGACTTCACTTTTTCAGCCCGTGTTTTCAGCGAAATCAATTCGCCGGGTGGAGAAGAGTTTTGCAGGAGTTCTTCGATCTGCCACAGGATATGCCACTCAATGAAGTCTGTCACCTCGATACGCCGATCGAATTGTTTCTCTTCACAGAGTGAGGAATCACTCTCTATGGATTCGATATATGATGGTATGTCAAAAATGGGAATGGCCTTTGCTCATTTTGTTTGACCGAAAGTTGGATAGTGTTCCGCCGCCGCCCGCACCTTATAATTTAATCCCGCCGTTGTGCCTGCCGTTACGTCCACGGTGACGCCGGTAATCTTGCCGGCCATATCGGATGCCAGGAATACTGCCGTATTGGCGATATCGGCCATCAGCGGCATCTCCTTCAGCATCGTATCCGCTTTCATCATTCGGATGATCGGCTCCATACCGGCAGGGTTACTGTCGATAGCGTCTTTAAATACCTTGGAATCAGGTGAACCGCCGGACCGGATAGTCACTACCCGGATGCCGTAGACTCCTAACTCTGATGCCAGGTTCCTCGACAGGCTTTCTACGGCACAACACGCCGGTGCAAAACCGCCTGTGAAGGGATACCCTATGCCACCGGGCGTCGCCGTAAGAAACAGGATGACGCCTGAACCCTGCCGCATCATTACCTTGCCGGCGGCTATGGCTGTTAAGAACCGGGTTTGTATGGTCAGGGTGACGGGGGTTACAAAATCATCTACGGCGATATCGGTCAGGGGAATGTTTTGCACCACGTCGACACCTACGGCATTGAACGATAGATCAACTTTACCTGCCTTTTGCACCACTCGTTCCAGATGCGCGCGAATGGCGTCTCCATCGAATGCATCCACCTCATCAACCTCCACGGTTCCATTGGCGGCAAGAATCTCATTAGCCACTTTTTGAACGGACGGAAGTCGATGGCCGGTCAGGAATACCCTGGCGCCGGCACCCGCGAGCGCTTTGGCTACTGCCCCTCCTAACGAGCCGCCGGCGCCATATACCACTGCATTTTTATTTTGAAGCATCATCATACAATTTAAATCTTTTCAGTGAGATTCCGGCTGCATGTCGAGCGGGATTCGCCGGAATGTAATATGTTTGGGGAATGAGTCAGATCAATACTCCCCGAAATCCTACTTCCCGGATACTGTTGGCCAGCCTGGTCGGAACAACCATCGAATTCTTTGATTTTTACATCTATGCCACTGCGGCCGTTTTGGTGTTTCCCAAATTATTCTTTCCGTCGGCCGACCCTACTTCGGCCACCCTGGAATCCCTGGCGACATTTGCGCTGGCTTTTTTTGCCAGGCCGCTGGGGGCGGCATTATTTGGGCATTTTGGCGATCGTAAGGGCCGCAAAACTACCCTGGTAGCTGCATTGATGACGATGGGCCCCTCTACGGTAGCTATCGGTCTTCTCCCGACGTACCGGTCGATCGGCGTTATGGCGCCGATCCTGCTGGCGTTACTGCGATTCGGCCAGGGCCTGGGACTGGGTGGGGAATGTGGCGGCGCCGTTTTATTGGCGACGGAAAACGCCCCGCAAAGCAAAAAGGCATGGTATGGGATGTTTCCCCAACTGGGAGCCCCCATCGGATTTTTGATCTCCAGCGGTACCTTCCTTTTACTCAGCAAGACCCTGAACGACCAACAGTTCTTTACCTATGGCTGGCGGATTCCGTTTCTTGCAAGCGCCATTCTTGTCTGGGTGGGCCTGTACGTCCGTCTGAAACTGACCGAGACACCCGACTTTTTACGGATCGTCAAGAACAACGAACGGGTAAAATTACCAGTGATCGATGTATTCGCCAAACACACAAAAGCGATAGTACTGGGCACCGTTTCCGCCATCACCACGTTTTTGCTGTTCTACCTGATGACGGTATTCACGCTAAGCTGGGGCACCTCGGCGTTACACTACCCCAGGACGAGTTTTCTGATTGCTCAAATGATCTCCGTAGTGTTCTTCGGCTTCGGCATTCCGATATCCGCGGCTTTGGCCGACAGGCATGGCCGTGGAAATATGTTGATATTTGCTACAGCAGGTATTTTTATATTCGGCTTGTTTTTTTCGCCTTTGTTTAGCACAGGAAGTTGGGGAATGACTGTCATATTCCAGGTTCTCGGCATGTTTTTAATGGGCTTGACTTATGGCCCGCTGGGAACCGCGCTGGCCGAAATCTTCCCGGCATCTGTCCGGTATACTGGTTCATCGCTGGCCTTTACGCTGGCTGGCATACTGGGTGCATCGTTAACCCCTTATCTGGCCACCACGCTGGCAAAGAGTTACGGCCTGCCCTATGTAGGCTATTATCTTTCCATCGCTGCAGCCATCACCTTAGTAGCCTTGATAGCCGCGAGGTCTTTGATGAAGGAAAATAAGCCCGCGGCCTGAATTTATAACACGGAGAGAGACACCCGGATGATATCTTCCAACGTCTTGCGATCGGTGCCGGACCTGGCGGTAACGCGAATACCGGAAAGGTTGGTATAGATGAACCGGGCGATCGACCGGGCGGCCAGGGTAGCGGCCAACTGGCCGGATTGCTGTCCTTTTTCAATGGCCTTGCAAAGGATATCTTCCACTTCCAGGCGGTTGACCCTGACGATCTCGGCAATCTCCGGATCCTGGGAAGCGAGTTCGACAGCGCTGTTGACCATGAAGCAACCTTTTTGCAAAGGAGAGTCGTTGCTTTCCGGGAGAACGGATTCGAAGACCTTTGCCAGGGCTTGCCGGATGTCGGAGGTTGTATTGATGTCTTCCTTCAACGCTTCCAGGCCTTCACGCTGATATTTCCTTAACGCCTCCAGGAAAAGCTGCCGTTTGTCGCCGAACGTTTCATAGATGCTTGACCGACTAAGGCCCAGCCCATCCACAACATCCTGCATGGAGCAGCCGTTGTAGCCCTTGTCCCAAAACAGGTCGATCGCCTTGCTCAGGACCTCGTCGGTATCGAATTCTTTTGTACGTGCCATGACAAAAACCTTTACAGTTTGCACTGCAAAGGTATTTAATTAATGAGATATCGGCGGCTCGACTAGGCCATGACTGTATTGACGCCGATGCCGCCGTCGACGACGTAATCAGTCCCCGTTATAAACGTCGCCTCGTCACTGGCCAGGAAGGCTACCAACTTGGCCACTTCCCCTGAAGTGCCGATTCGCTTGAGCGGAACCTTGGCGCGGATCGCCCCCGTGAACCCCTCGAGGGTAGCCTCATCCAAACCCAGCTTGCCCAATATGGGGGTTTCGATGGGTCCGGGGCTGACAGAGTTTACCCGGATCTTTCTCGGCGCCAGCTCAGTGGAAGCTACTTTGGCCAGGGAATTAAGGGCCGCTTTGCTGCCGCCATAAACAGAGGAGTTGGCCATACCGGTGGTGGCATTGATGGATGACAAAAGGATGACGGATGCGCCTTCCGTCAGCAGGGGAATAAACTTGCTGAGGGTGAAGTAGGCGCCTTTGTAATTGATGTTCATGATATGATCGAACTGCTGTTCCGTAGCGGTTTCGACCGAAAAAAAGTGACCTACGCCCGCATTGATGAAGAGTATATCTACCCTACCATAAAGATCCCTGACTTTTGCTACGAGGGCGTCGGTATGTTGCAGGTCGGCTGTATCCGCCAGAACACCGACGACATTGCCGCCCAGTTCACGCACCGCTTCGTCGACGGCCGCTTGCTTACGCCCGGTGATGACAACATTTGCCCCCTGAGCGATGAATTCCCGGGCTGTGGCCAATCCAATGCCGCTATTGCCCCCGGTGATAACGGCAATTTTGTTCGATAATCTACTCATATCTGCTAATGATTTACTGTCTGCTGGTGATAAAATATATTTTGAAGTCTTTCATTCCGGAATGATCGTTCCGCAAAGATATAATATCGGGAACGTTCGTTCCAAATAATTTTTAGGGAATCTTTCACCTGTCATAACTGACCCACCCGCCCGGCGGCCGATCATGGTGCGGATTTTGCACTTACCTTTGAATGAGAAAAGGATGCGCTACTAAAATCAACATGCAATGAAAGTCTTTATTCCGGTCGTTATACTGTTACTGACGCTGGGCTCCAACCTCCCGCGCGGAGCTGTCGCTTCTAGTATCGGCCGCGCCCTCGCGCGTCCTCTCGTCCGGGGGGGAGAACCTGATGTCAGCGCCTGGCATGGGCCCGGTTCGGTAGACAGCGAATTTTGCGGCAGCATCCGCAATACCGCATTCAATGCCGGCGAAAACCTCACTTACAAAGTATCCTATGTGGTAGCAGGCGTCTCCTTGTCCGGCGGAGAGGCGACCTTCAAAACCGACCTGGAAAAGCTGATGGGGAAAAATGTATACCATGTCGTCGCCGAAGGGAAAAGTTATCATGACATCCTATTCAAGGTAAGGGACAAATACGAGACCTACATCGACACCAGTACCCTCCAGCCCTATAAGTTCATGCGCAATGTCAACGAAGGTGGCTATAAGACGGTCGAGAACGTCTCTTTCTATAAGGCTACCAATACCGCGATCACTAATACCGGCACTTACCAGGTGCCTAGTTGTATCCAGGATGTCCTCAGCGCCATCTTCTACGCCCGGAATATCGATTTCAGTCAATACAAGCCCAACGACAGAATACCCTTTGACATGTTCCTGGACCGCCAGGTTTATCATCTTTATATCAGGTACCTGGGAAGAGAGACCATCCGGACTAAATATGCCAAATTCCGCACATTTAAATTCAAGCCGCTGCTGGTCAAAGGAACTATGTTCGAAGGTGGGGAAAAAATGACGGTATGGGTTACCGACGATCCCAATCATATCGCTGTCCGGATCCAGAGCCCCATCACGGTCGGCAAGGTATCCATCGATATGATCGACTACCGCAACCTGCGTTACCCACTGTCTTCGCTGGTCGATCTGTGATCATGCAGGCATCCTGCCGATTCCCTATTTCCGCTCCATCGGTTTGGGTTGACAGACGAACCCGAATAAACACCGATCTTTTATCATGGCTGCCACTTCGGCGGGAACGTATTCCTCCCACCCCTCCGTCCCCTGCTTGATCAGCTGCAGCACCTTGTCGGTCTGGACCTGCAGATTGCTCTCCTTGTAATGATGAATATCCTCGATCTTGTTATTAGCGATCAGGTAACGATAGAGGTCCACGAGATGCGAAGGGGGATTAAATCGCAGGCAATTATAAATGATACCATTGCGTAAGGTAGGGTAAATAAAGAGCTTCACCTTCCGGCTGAACAGGGTCGCAAAAGATTCCAGGATGCCTCCCGGCAGATCCTGGTAATGCTCTTCCGAAAAGATATACTCCAGGTTGGGATAGCCCAGTACCACGCCCATTTTGAGTTTCGTGATCTTCGATAAATAAGCCACCAGTTTGTAATACTCATGAAAATTGGAGATCAGAACCGTCTGCCCTAACGCGCAAAGAATATCCACTCGGTCGAGGAAGTCTTTCTCATCGATTTCGGCAGTCGGGTCCGCATCTCTTTCTTTCAGGGCTTGCAAGGTCAATTCTGCAATCACCACGACCTGGTCCTTGTCTACATCGGGCTCCTGCAGGAATTGTTTAACGCCCGTGTTCAACATATCCAGGTGGACATTGATGACAGGCCGGAAACGGCCGCGTATCACGACAATATGCTTCTTGTACAGTATCTCGGAAGGCTGCATGTTAATGCCGTCCGGACCAAATAGCGCCGCATCTGTAAAACCGTATTTGACCAGGTGCAGGCTCATCAGCCTGTTATCCACCTTGCTGAAGTCCGGCCCCTCAAAACGGATCATGTCGATCTGAATGGCATCTTTCGACAAATTGTCCATCAGGGACAGCAAAAAGATATTGGGGTGCGTATGGTAGTAAAAACAGGCGTACAACAGGTTTACACCAAGGACGCCGACAGCATTCTGCTGTAAGACATTGTCGTTGTCCAGTAATTTCACATGGATGACGACGTCATTGAAATCTCCGCCGGGTTCCAGTTGAAATCGAACGCCCATCCAGCCATGCCCTTCATTGGTCTTGTGATAGTTGAGGGCCGACATAGTATCGGAAAAAGCAAAAAATGTCGTTGCATTCCCACGCTTTTCGGCCAGCCGTTCGATCAATAATCCATATTCCTTTTCCAGCATCGCGATAAGCCGTGCCTCACTGACATACCGCTTGCCATGTGAGCCATAGATGGCATCAGAAAAGGTCATGTCATAGGCCGACATGGTTTTGGCAATAGTGCCCGAAGAGGCGCCCGCCTTGAAAAAATAGGCGGCTACGTCCTGCCCCGCGCCCACTTCCGCAAATGAGCCGTAAATTTTGGGATCCAGGTTAATGGCAAGCGCTTTTTGTTTTGTTCCTAAGTCCTTATTGTGAATGACATCCATAGAATTTGTCATTTATATATACCGCTGCCATAATCAATTGTAATCATAAGACAAAGACGCGTAAAGGTACGGTTTTCTTTTACAGGATACGCCTCAGCAAAGGCAATTTTCTGAACAGCAGCGAGCACAGTGCATAGCTGACCAAAATGCTGACGATTGTGAGGAACAGGAATTTCAACAATAGCGGCGCCTGAACAGGACTGGTGAGGCGGCTGATGGCAATGAGAATCGGAGTGTGGAAAACATATACGGCAAAGGCATTCGCCGAAAAAAATCGGGCTGCACTACCCTGCCGGTTGAATCTTTCCCGGAACATCACCAACAGATACAACGAAATGGCAGTCCCTGTCATAGATTCCCAGAATGACATCCCCAGGCTTTGCCAATGCATGCCCCCTTTATACGCAGGTAACGCGCCTTTGGCTGCACCCCCCAGTACCAGCAAGGCCACCCAACACAGCAGTCCGCCGATCAGCGCTACCCTGCCCCAGTATTTCCCGTCAGCAGTGGTGAACATACCCAGCCAGCCGCCCCTGAAAGCCAGCGTACCGGCGACAAAATAGGCGACGTATTGGGAAAAATAGCAGAACTGCAGGTTGTAAAAGGATGTGCCGTTGGGCCAGGGAAAACGGACCAAAAAAGTCAGCACCGCGATCAGAAAGATCAGTCCCCATATCCGGGCTTTTTGCGGCACGGCAGTCCCGCCTGGCGTTCTACCGGTGCCGGCCATTCTAAGCCGCCCCTGCAGCGTCCTGAACAGCGCATACGCCACGCAAAAGATCAGTAAGGCTTCGCAAAACCAAAGGGGCCCTGTGCCGCTCAGCCAGTGGCCGCTGGTGATATAATGTCTGTAAAGACCTGTAAAGCCATTCGGCGCAACATCCTCGCCATGGAAAAGCCCGATACAGTAGATGGCCACGGGCTGCAGGATAAACACGAAGAACAGCAACGGCAGGCCAAGCCGGAACGCCCTGTCCCGGATAAACTTACCGGGCCCTTTGGTGTCGTAAGCGCCGGGGACAAAATACCCGGCAATAAAGAAAAGGAAACCCATAAAGAAGGACTGCAGGGTTGCCTGGTAGGTAGCGAACAAGCCGGTTTCCGCCGCGCTCACAGGCCTGTCCTCCATATAATACCAGCTGCCGAGATGACTGTAAGTGACGGCGGCATGCATGCTGACGACCAGCATGATCATCACCCACCGGAGGTTGTCGATATAAAGAAGACGTGCTTTCATGACCCTAAACTACCCTGCTTTTTCGCCCCGTTGAGATTTCTTTGACGTAGGGACAGTTTCGGGCGGCCAATAGTACTTTTTGACGCGGCCGGCATCATAACCTTACCGACAGCATCCCTTCATCGATCTCCCCGAGGTTCCGGCATCCGGCCAGCCTTGCCGTCAGTTCGAAGTCATTGACCAGGTTCATGATCACCTCCTTAACTCCCTCCTGCCTTTTGATCCCCAGCCCGTACGCATAAGGCCTGCCGAGAAGCACCGCATCGGCGCCCAATGCTAATGCCTTGAAGATATCGCTGCCGCTGCGGATACCGCTATCCAGGATCACCGGGAATGGCTTGGGGAGCGCCTTCCTGACAGGGCCAAGGGCATCCAGGGTAGGAATAGCGCCATCTACCTGCCTGCCCCCGTGATTAGAGACAATGATACCGTCCGCACCGCATGCTGCCGCCTGAATCGCATCTTCGGCGCACAATATTCCCTTGATGAGGATCGGCAGTTGCGTCTGCCCGCGAAGCCAGACCACCTTGTCCCAGCTTAGCGCCGGGTTCGAATAAATATTGATAAACAGGCGAACTGCTTCCAGTGGTTCCTTGCTGAATAGATTCTTCCACAACCCGCCGGGATGATGGCTTTTCTGCCGCAGCAGATTGGCAATAGTCGTCAACGTGATCGCTGGCCGGGGTGCGCCGATCGCAGACAGTAACTTTTTTTGATGCAGCAGATCCATGAATACAGGGTCCGAAGTGTACTGCGCTATGCCCAATCCCCGCAGGAACGGCAAATAGCCAAGGGCCAGGTCGCGGCTGCGCCATCCGAGAAGTGTGGTGTCCACGGTAAGAACGATCGCCCGGCATCCACATGCCTCGGCCCGCCGGACGAATGACAACACCAGGTCATCTGATTTGCTCCAGTATAGCTGAAACCAGCGAGGCGTATCACCCATCTCCCCAGCGCATACCTCCATAGGTGTACCTGCCTGGTTGGAAAAGATAAATGGCACGCCGGTATCCCTGCAGGCCCTGGCCACCATCCCGTCCGCTCCGGGACAAATGAGATCTAATGCGCCGATGGGTGCAAGCAATAATGGGAAGGGCAGTTTCATCCCCAGCAAGGAAGTGGAAAAATCTGCCGTCTCATTGGGTCGCATCATACGGGGCCTGATCGCCACTTTTGAAAAAGCAGCCGCATTGGCAGCAATGCTGTCTTCGTTGCCGGCTCCCCCATCAACGTAGGCCCATACATGTTCAGCCATTTTTTTCCTGGCCTGCTCGCGCAGCGCATGAGCATGAAAAGGAATGACCGGTCGTCTTCCCGACAGCCCATTTCCGTATATCGATCGCTGCCGGTCGAGAGCCTGGAGTAATGGCATGAACTGGAATTAAAGTTTTTTTTATTTTACCGGCCAAACATTATCCTCGGGATGACTGTCCGGTGTATACGTGCTTCCCAGCGTCACTTTTCGGATGCCCTTACCGGATAGAACGGAAATGACCGCTTTCGCATTTCCTTTCTCCCAAACGCCAACGGACCGGTGGCTTTTCTCGGTAGTACCATCGGTGAAGGTAATGGTGAGGTCTATCGGAAGAGGCTTACCGCCCTTGTTGACGACGATCACGGCCGTGCTGCCCTTTTTATGCTGCAGCCCGGTAATGGCCAGGTCTGGATATCCTCCGTCATAAAACCAGCGTTGCCAGAACCAGTTCAGGTTCCGGTCCGATCCCGCATTCATGCTGCCAAAGAAATCCAACGGGCCAGGATGTTTGCCGCGCCAATCCCTGATGTACCGGTGCAACCCCTGCAGGAACAAGCTGTCCCCCAGCAGGTCTTTGACATAGAGATAACCCAGCGCCGGTTTAGGATAGGAATTGAGGTAATAGTCGTTGCCCTCTTCCTGGGTAGAGGGCGTGATGATAGGCAGGTCATTTTCCTTGCCGGCGCCATTCGCATAAGGGCCTACGCCATATTCGTCGACCAGGCCGGTGTCGATCATGGGTGAGATCAGCCATTCCCCGATCGTCGCCCACCCTTCATCCATCCAGGCATATTTAGTTTCGTTGACGCCCATGTAGAAAGGAAACATCGTATGAAAGATCTCGTGGTCGGTGAGCTCGATCGACTCCGCCCTGCTGTCCAGCGGGTTGTCGTTGACCATCATCGGGTATTCCATCTGGTCGAGGCCATCGAATACAGTTTCATGCGGATAGGGATATGGCCACGCCGGAAACCGGTAACTCATATCCTGCACCGTCTTCCGGGCAAAATCCATTACTTCGTAAAAATCCTTGTGCATTGGGTTGAACACGGCATCCACCCGGGTCCGCCTGCCAGTCGACGGATCGACGATCAGGCTCGATGCCTTCCAGACGTAATGATTACTGACCGCAAATACAAAATCCGTCACACTGTCGGCCACGAACTTCCAGGTCAGGGAATCGGCGTGCCGCGTAATGTCCCGAAGGTCAAGGTCACCGGTATCGATAATGGTCACGGTGGCATCCCCGGTGTTAGCTTCGTCTATCCGTTTGTTATATTTTTCAGCCAGCACTTCCTGACGGTTGACGAGGTCTCCGGTGCCCCATGCCAGGTAATCGCCCGGCAGCGTGATGGCCACTGAAAAATGACAGAAATCATTGTAGAATTCCTGCGTCCCGAGATAGGGATTGCGGTTCCATCCGTCTATATCGTCATAAACGGCAATCCGGGGGAAAAAGTAGGCTATAAAGAAAGCGCCGCTGTCTACCTCGCCGGTGCGGATGTGAGAAGTCTTATTGAGCGTATAGGCAAAATCGAGGGTTACGCGCAGGCTTTGACCGGGGCCGAGCGCAGGGATCCTGACGGGCATATCCGTTCCTTCCGCAGATCTTTTGCGGCCACCAGTTGCCTTTTCGGCCGGAGTCTGGCCGTCGATAGCCAGATTAGTCACGGACACGCCATCGGTAACATCCTCCGGGCGGATGGTCATCATCCGCTCGGCGCCCTTTTTATACAGGTTGGGATAGAGCTTGAAAAGCAGTTGCCGGAGCGTATCCGGACTGTTATTACTGTAAACGATGGACTCCGAGCCACTGACCAGACGGGTCGCGGGGTCAAAATTCACTTGGATGGAATAGTCTGCCCTATTCTGCCAATAGTGCGATCCAGGCTCACCGGCAGCCGTACGCGTTCCTTTATCGAAAGCCTGCCGGATATTTAACGGAACAGGCAGGGCTGACTGGGCGATACATAAGTTGAAGGACAATACACACAACAGGAATGGCAGGGATAATTTTATCATACGGTTACATTCAGCTTGGCAGTGTGTCAAAAATAAGCTTATTTCTTCGGAATGCTTACCGCGCACCGGGTTTATAGAGGTCCAGTGCAGCAACGGATGCCCTGAATTTTCGCGGTAACAAGGCCACTCTTACCCAATAGTCCAGCCGTAGCAGCCGGACCAGCTTATAAACCTTGATGAACGGTCCTATCACCGCCGCGGCAGGCAGCGGCAGTAATCGTCGTGCCGCGGGCGGAACCAGCAGGGCCTGCCCCTGTAACAACAGCCAGTATCGGAAAGCCCCCAGATGTTTCCGGTATTGTTGATACAGATCCGTAGAAAAAGGACCCCAGACCAGGTTCTCCCGGAGATGTTGTGCCCGCAGACGCTCCCAGTCCGTGAAATCGCCGGGTAATCCGGTCAATCCCATCCGTGCGCCAAGCCGGTTGAATACCGCAAAGACATCAGCCTTCTCTTCGCGGGTCAGCCTTCTCTGCAGCAGTTCGAAACTCCGGATGGAGTAATCGATCAACAGGAAAAGCAAGTCGAGATAGGCCGCTGCCGGTATGGACGCACCACGCTGCGCCTCCACACCCCGGTGAATGGAGACAATGTTGTCTATCGCACCCAGGGCCTTGTCCCGGGACGAAAAAACAATCTTCTGTGCGTACGTGACGGTCGAGAACAGCCTTCCCAACGGATCTGCCGGCAGGCGCCCCGTAAAGTACAGCCAGTCTACCGCCTTGTTGAGGGCAAATTCCGCAGAGGCGCCGGCAAAGATCAGCAGCACGGTGTCTCCCCTCCCCCATATTTTTCTGACGATGGAATCTTCCGGCACGAATAGCTCCATAGATCCTAAATTAAAAAGTGCTTTGCATTACAAAGTAATTAAAAAATCCGCATGTAAAAAAATCCTACATTTGGAGATTGGCCGTACATCTCATAAAGCAATAGGCCGCGAAAGAACAGTCACCAGAAATAGTCATTAGAAACCGATAGCAAAATGAACAGGCACGACATCTGCTGCATAGGACACATTACATTGGACAAAGTGGAGACTACCCGGTCGGTGGTCCATATGGCGGGCGGTACGGCTTTCTACTTCTCCAACGCTCTGGCCGGGATGGATGTCAGCTATATGCTGGTCACCGCATTGGCGTCGACTGAAATGCAGGCGGTAGCTGACCTGCAGGCCAAAGGCGTCGAAGTGAGAGTCCTCCCCAGTGCTCATACCGTATACTTCGAAAATATTTATGGCGAGGATCCCGATCACCGTACCCAAAGGGTGTTGCAGACAGCCGATGCTTTTACGGTCAGTCAGCTGAACGATGTCCAGGCCCGGATCTTTCACCTCGGCCCCCTGCTGGCCGGCGATATTCCGGTCGATCTGATCAAGACCCTGGCGGCGAAAGGGCAGGTGTCGCTGGACGCCCAGGGCTATCTGCGTAAGGTAAAGAATCACGAGGTGCTTGCGGTGGATTGGCCCGATAAACGAGAAGCCCTCCCCTATATACATATTTTGAAGACCAACGAGTCGGAGATGGCCGTGCTGACCGGGCAGCCCGATATCCTCAAAGGCGCAAAGATCCTGGCCGACTGGGGCGTGCGGGAAGTGGTCATTACCCTGGGAAGTTTAGGGTCCGTCATCTATGCAGACGGCAACTTTTCCTATATTCAGGCCTATATTCCCACCACTTCGGTGGTAGACGCAACAGGATGCGGTGACACCTATATGGCCGGCTACCTTTATCAACGGACAAAGGGCGCAGCCATCCAGGATGCCGGAGAGTTTGCAGCGGCCATCGCCACTCTCAAGATCGAATCTTCCGGTCCCTTCACCGGCACCAGGAAAGATGTGATGAACCTGCTGGCCAGCAGGAAAGACAAAGTATATGTCGGCATATTTTAACCAGGAAATCGACAGTTTGTCCTTATGGCAGAATCCATTCCATCGACACAGGATATCCTGGCTCTTATGTTGCAGCGCGACCGATTCTCCCAATGGCTGGGACTGGAAATCGACGAATATGCAAAAGGATACTGCAAATTGCATTACCGGGTGACGGATGCCATGCTCAATGGCTTCAATATCGTCCATGGCGGCGTGCTGTTTTCCGCAGCCGACTCCGCGTTTGCGTTTGCATGTAATTCTCATGGCATTCTCACCGTTGCCCTGGACGTCAGCATCAGCTTCACCCGCTCCGCAAAGTCCGGCGATCTGATGACGGTTGAAGCCCGGGAAGTCCACCTAAGCAATAAAATTGGTGTATATGACGTCAGGACGACCAATGAACAAGGCGAACTGGTAGCGCTCTTCAAAGGGACCGCCTATCGAACCTCCAAACCGGTAAGTTAGTTTTTCACCCGTTTATCATGTCATATTTCCATTGGTCAGGAGGTTTGTTAATTATAATCCTTTCTCCTTCATTATCAATTAATAGGACATACCTTATTTAATATCATTTTAATTCAACAATTTGACAAAAAATCTAATCTTTGCGCACGGATAGCTGTCTGCTGGCAGACGGCATAAACCTGGCCTTGTCAAATAGCTCCTCCACTGACTGAAATTATATGATAAATCACTATAATCGATATGCCAAAAATCGCACTCATTGTTAAAAACCTGATTTCCAGCATTTGTCTTCTTTGTCTATCGATTGCCGCTTTTTCTCAGCCTAATACTTCTCCGGACACGACTGCGCAGGTCCTCAGTCTGGATCAATGTGTGGTCTATGCGCTCAAGCATGAGCCGATGATCAATATGGCCATTATCAACGTGGCCATCGTCAGGGCTACGAATGCCATCAATACCTCCGGGTGGCTGCCCCAGGTGAATGTGACAGGCAGCCTTACGCATTACAATACGCTGCCGACCTCCTTTTTCACTGATTCCGGCAAGCTCACGCAGCAAAAAACGGGCATCGTCAATACCATTACGCCAACACTGGCCGTTACCCAAACGATCTTCAATCCTGCGCTCCTCTATGCCGTCCATGCCGCTCCCCTCTATGTCAAACAGGCTCGGCAGATCACCGACAGCACGAAGATCGAGATCATCGACGCGGTCAGCAAGTCCTTCTACAGCCTGCTGAATACGCTGGAGCAGATCAACATCCTGAAAGAAGACACGGCCCGGCTCAATAAGAACGTCAGCGATACCTATCACCAATACGTCGGTGGCATTGTGGACAAGTCGGATTACGACGAGGCCGTCATTACGCTGAACAACTCGCTGTTCACCCTCCGGCAGGCGACCGAGGCTGTCAGGCCCCAGTACGCGCAGCTCAAGCAGGTGATGGGCTATCCGCCGCTGCAGCAATTCAATGTCTTATACGATACGTTGCAGATGAAAAACGATATGGCGTTCGACACGACCCAGGGACTGACCTTCGAAAAGCGTATCGAATACCAGTATCTGCAGACGACAAAACAACTGCAGTTACAGACTGTCAATTACTACCGGCATGCATGGCTGCCGACAGTAGGCGCCTTCTTCAATTACGAAGATGAATTCGAGAGCAATAATTTCGGTAATCTCCTCTCCCAGGGGTATCCTTTCAGCTATGAAGGCCTGTCCCTGACCTTTCCCATCTTCACGGGTTTCGCCCGAACGCAGAACCTCAAGAAGGCCAGGCTGCAATATGATCTGCTGGACTGGAGCGAGGTAGAGCTGAAATCCCAGATATGGAACGATTACACCACTGCAATGTCTAATTATAGAAGCAACCTGTATAATGTCACTGTATCGGAAGAAAATGTGGGCCTGGCCAAAGAGACGTACGACATTGTCCAACTGCAATATCTGCAGGGGATCGTCCCCTATCTGAATGTGATCACCGCCGAAACCAACCTGATCACATCCGAACTGACCTACGAAACTTCCATCTTCCAGGTCCTGTCCAGTAAAGTCGACCTGGAAAAAGCGATGGGCATCATCACGGTAAACCCTCAATAAAATAATAATCAATCATCGGTATGAATAGACTGGCATCGATCCTGGTTCTTATAGGTGCTCTGGCGTTTTTCGCCTGCGAGCACAAGCAAACGCCGCCCACACCCCCCGTCCCCGTCAACCTGATCACGGCGACGGCTCAGCGTGTGCTTTATTATGATAAATATCCTGCCACGACCGTCGCGCTCAAGCAGGTAGCCCTTTACGCGCAGGTGACGGGGTATATTACCTCGATCAACTTTACGGAGGGTACCCACGTACATAAGGGGCAAGTGCTGTACCACCTCGACGAACGTCTCTACCTGGCAACCGTGGACCAGGCCAGGGCCAATCTCCGGGTGGATTCCGGCAACCTGTTGCAGCAACAGCAGGATGCGGACCGTTACATTTACCTTGCCAAGCACAACGCGGTGGCCACCCAGTTGGTGGACCATCAGCTGATTGCCCTGCAGAATGCCAAGGACTCGGTAATGGCGGCTCAGCAACAGCTGAAAACGGCGCTTACTAACCTGACCTATGCCTATATCTATGCCCCCTTTGACGGCACCATCGGTATCTCCCAGGTCCGCGTAGGCAACCTGTTGAGCCCGGGGACGACCCTGATCAACACCATCTCCACCGACGACCCCATGGCAGTGGATTTCTATGTGGCTGAAGCCCAGCTGCCTCACTTCGAGGATCTTCAAATGCATAAGCAAAAGGAGATCGACTCCCTGTTCACTATTATATTACCAAACGGTCAGGTCTATCCTTACCTCGGAAAGATCGCGATCATTGACCGGGCCGTGGATCCGCAGACGGGCACTATTGATGTCCGCCTGTCCTTCCCCAATCCCCAATATATGCTCCGAGCCGGCATGAGCGCAGTGGTCCGGGTGCATAACCAGGACGCAGCTCCGCAAATCGTCGTCCCCAGCAGGGCCGTGGTCGAACAGATGGGCGAATACTTTCTGTTCGTCGCCAGAGATACCATCCTCAATGCGCACCCGACGGATTCCGCCGCTGGGAAAAAAGGCACCGATTCCGCCGCGAAAAAAGGCGCCGATACGGTAGCGACGCCCAAACTCCGCACGTTCCAGGTAAAGGTGCAGCTCGGTCAGACCATCGGACCGAACGTCATTGTCAAGTCGGGTATTAAAGTCGGCGACCGGGTAGTCGTGGATGGCGTGCAGTCTATTCATGAAGGCTCCTTCATCAATGCATCTTCCAAACAACCGGGTAACAAGGACAGTACAGGTACTGGTGATCAGAAAAGAGACAGCAGTAAAAATAAATAGGCCAACCGCCGATATTATATTTCTATGATTGCGAATACATTTATAAAACGTCCGGTGACCGCGATGGTGGTGTCGATTGTGTTGGTGATCGCCGGCGCTATTTGTATACTTACCCTACCCATTGACCAATATCCTGATATCACGCCGCCCGTTGTGCAGGTCAACGGTCAGTTCACGGGCGCCGACGCCGTAACGGTCGAACAAACCGTGGCCACTCCCATTGAAGAGCAGGTCAACGGCAGCCCCGGAATGGAGTACATGCAGAGCAACAGTACGAACAACGGGCTGATGTCCATGAACGTCACGTTCAATATCGGAACGAATATCGACATTGCGACCCTCGACGTCCAGAACCGGGTCAGCATTGCCAATCCTTTGCTACCTGCCGTGGCCGCCCGCCTCGGCATCACCGTCCGCGCCATCAACCCCAGCCAGTTGATGATGATCGCGGTCTATGCCCCCAATGGGACACATGACATCACCTTCCTCGACAACTATACCAATATCTTCATCCAGGATGCCCTGCTGCGCGTACCAGGCGTCGGCAGCATTGCCCGGTTCACCGACGACTTCAGTATGCGTATCTGGATGAACCCCCAGAAAATGGCTTCCTACAGCCTGATGCCCGGGGATATCATCACTGCCCTGAATGCACAAAACGTACAGGTTGCAGCAGGGTCCGCCGGCGTGCCACCACAGGATAAAACGCAGGCGTTCGAGATCGGCATCCTCGTCAACGGAAGGCTCAGCAAAGTGTCGGAATTTGAAAATATCATCATCAAGAATAATCCGGCGACAGGGGAACTGGTGTACATGAAAGACGTGGCCAGGGTCGAACTGGGAAAATTCACCTTTTCGAGCAACTCCTTCGTGGACGGCCGCCGGGCCTCTTTTTTGCGCATCTACCAGGCCCCCGGCAGCAATGCCCTGGAGACCGCCAACGGCATTTATAAACAACTGGCGATATTGAGACAGTCCTTTCCCGCCGACGTCGAATACTCGGTGCCCTTCGAGGCGGTCACCGTGGTCAAAGTCTCGATGTCGGATGTGGTATGGACCTTGCTGAAAACACTGGGTCTCGTGGCCGTGGTGGTATTTGTGTTCCTCCAGAGCTTCCGCTCAACCCTGATCCCGATCCTGGCCATCCCGGTGTCGATCATGGGCACCTTCGTCTTCTTCATCCCGCTCGGCTTTACTATTAATACGCTGACGATGTTCGGCTTCGTGCTGGCTATCGGGATCGTGGTGGACGATGCGATCATCGTCGTGGAAGCCGTTCAGCATTATATGGACCATGAGAAAATGTCGCCGAAAGAGGCCACCTATACGGCAATGAAGGACATTTCCGCCCCCGTGGTAGCGATAGCCCTGATCCTTGCCGCAGTGTTCGTTCCCGTCGGATTCATTCCGGGCATTGTGGGACGGCTGTACCAGCAGTTTGCCATCACCATCGCCATCTCGGTCCTCCTTTCCGCCTTCATCGCCCTGTCGCTGACGCCGGCCTTGTGTACCCTGCTGTTGAAACCTACCGACCCGAATAAACAAAAGAAGGGTCTGAACAAATTGTTCGAGCACTTTAACCACTGGTTTGACAAACTCACCGAAAGTTATAAGAACGGCGTGCACAGGAGTATTAAGGGGGCGCCGTTTATTATTATCCTGTTGATCGCTCTTTGCGTCGGCGCCTTTTTCCTGTTCGAGAAAAAACCTACCGGCTTCATCCCTTCAGAAGACGATGGCAACCTGTATGTCACCTTCCAACTACCGCCGGCCTCTGCTACGGCGCAATCGGTGGACGTCATGCAAAAGCTGATGAAGGTAGTGATCGAAACACCGGGGGTCGCCCATTATGCCGCTCTGTCCGGGCTGAACGTGGTCAATAACGCTACCAACTCCAATGCGGGTACTATCTATGTTCAGCTCAAGCCCTGGGATGAACGCAGTGAGGAAAGCCAGCAGGTGCCCGGCATCATTGGGGTGATGCAAAAGAGGATTCTTGACGCCGGGATAAAAAATGCCAACGTCGAGGTGATCCCGCCCTCGCCTATCCCCGGCGTAGGGGCCACAGTCGGTTTCAGTTTGCAGATCGAACAACGCAGCACGGGCGACGATTTTCAGGCTTTTCAGCGCGTCGTGACCAAATTCATCGATGAAGCCAATAAGAACCCGGCCATCATGAATGCCAGCAGCTTTTATTCCGCCAACAGCCCCAGTTTCAACCTGAAGGTGGACCGTGACAAGTGCGAGAAATTAGGTGTCAATGTCGGCGACGTGTTCACCACGATCCAGGCCTTCATGGGCAGCCTGTACATCAATGATTTCACCGAATACAACCGTACGTTCCACGTGGTGGTGCAGGCTGATACCGCCTATCGCGCAGTGATCACGGATATGGACAAATACTATGTCCGCAACCAGGACAGCACGATGGTACCGCTGAGCACGCTGGTCACTTACTCCCCGACTGAAGCACCGCCGCTGGTGTCGCATTTCAATATCTTCCGCTCGGCGGAGATTGATGGATCCCCCGCCCAGGGCTACAGCAGCACCCAGGCTACCGATTCGCTGATCGCCATCGCCAACCGGGTATTGCCCCAGGGCTACAACTATGAATTTTCGGGACTTAGTTACGAAGAGATCCGGGCTGGATCTACCACGATATATATTTTCATGTTTTCCCTCACTTTTGTCTTCCTGTTTCTTGCCGCTCTTTATGAAAGCTGGTCCGTGCCCTTCTCAGTCCTGCTGGCCGTCCCCGTCGGTGCGTTCGGCGCCATTCTCACCCTGACCTTTGTCCCCAGTCTGACGGATAACGTCTACGCACAAATAGGTTTGATCACGCTGATCGGGCTGGCCGCCAAGAACGCCATCCTGATCGTGGAGTTCGCCAAGGTACGCGTGGACCGCGGCGAAGAACTGATCCAATCCACCCTGGAAGCCGTGAAGCTCCGTCTGCGTCCGATCGTTATGACGTCCCTGGCCTTCATCCTGGGGGTGTTGCCGCTTGTACTGGCTACAGGGGCAGGAGCCATCGCGCGCAGAACAATCGGGTATACCGTGCTGGGTGGCATGACCGCCGCCTCTACCCTGGCCATTTTCATCGTTCCGGTACTCTTCGTCGTCATCTCGCGCCTGTCTTACGGTAAAGAAAAACTGGCGTGGCTGCAGGCGCATCATGAGGAACTCATGGAGAAATCCCGGAAAGTGGAGTCTCAGGATATTGATGCGGAACTCGAATACGAACTTCAAAAATCACGTGATTTGAATAAATCTCAGGAAGGATGATCGCTAATACCTTTATAAAACGGCCTGTCACCGCCATCGTAATATCGCTGATATTGATGATTTCAGGAGTTATTTCCATATTCAACCTGCCGGTCGACCAGTTCCCGAGTATCTCCCCGCCCAGCGTGTCGGTCAGCGGCTCCTATACCGGCGCTGATGCGCAAACGGTGGAGCAAACCGTCGCCATCCCGATCGAAGAACAGGTCAACGGGACGCCCGGCATGGAATACATGCAAAGCACCAATACCAACACCGGGGGGATGAATATCCGGGTGACCTTTAATATCGGTACCAATGTCTATATTTCCGCGCTCAATGTCCAAAACCGGGTCGGTATCGCCCAACCCCTCCTGCCTTCGGTGGTCAGCGCATTGGGATTGACGGTCCGCGCCAGTAACCCGGATCAACTGATGCTCGTCGCGATTTATTCCCCGAATGGGTCACACAATATTACCTTCCTGGACAACTACACCAACGTATTCGTGGAAGATGCCATTTTGCGCGTGCCGGGCGTTGGAGACGTAAGTGCCCGTACGGATCAGTTCGCCATGCGCATCTGGATGAACCCGGAAAAGATGGCTTCCTATAGTATCACCCCCGGCGACGTCTCTAACGCCCTGAATTCACAAAATGCCTATGTGGCGGCAGGCGCAGCCGGCGCCCCCCCGCAGGTCTCGTCACAGTCCCATGAAATAGGCATCCTGGTCAACGGGATGCTCAGCAAACCGGTGGACTATGAAAATATTATCGTGAAGACAAACCCGGGCACGGGGAAAATGGTATACCTGAAAGATATCGCCCGTGTCGAATTGGGAAAATTCACCTTTTCCAGTAACGCCTTCGTGGACGGGAAAAGGTGTTCCCTGCTGATGATCTACCAGGCGCCGGGCAGCAACGCCCTTCAAACCGCCGATGGCATCTACGCGGAGCTGGAACTGTTGAAAAAATCCTTCCCATCGGACGTGGACTACAAAGTTCCCTTTGAGGCTATCACGATCATCAGGGTATCCATGGAAGAGGTGGAAGGGACATTGCTGAAAGCGCTCGCCCTGGTGGCCCTCGTCGTATTCCTGTTCCTGCAAAACTGGCGTTCCACCCTGATACCGATATTCGCCATCCCGGTTTCGATCCTGGGTACGTTTTGTTTCTTCATTCCCCTGGGGTTCACCATCAATACGCTCACGATGTTTGGCTTTGTGCTGGCCATCGGTATCGTGGTCGATGATGCCATCATCGTGGTGGAAGCCGTACAGCATTATATCGATGAGCAGCATATGTCTCCCAAGGAGGCGACGTATCACGCCATGAAAGAGATCTCGGCGCCTGTCGTGGCCATCGCGTTGATATTGGCCGCAGTATTCGTACCGGTGGGCTTTATTCCGGGCATCATAGGGCGCCTGTACCAGCAATTTGCCATCACCATCGCCATCTCGGTCATCATCTCCGCCTTCATCGCCTTATCCTTGACCCCGGCCCTTTGTACGCTGCTGCTAAAACCGACGAATCTTGAAAAGAAGAAAAATCTCCTGGACAAATTTTTCCTTTGGTTCGACCGGGGCTTTCAAAAATTCACCGAGAGCTATACCCATGGCGTAAGAAGAAGCATTAAATACTCGTGGGTCATCGTCATCGTATTGCTGGGTATTTGCCTGGGCGCATACTACCTATTCGAAACCAAGCCCTCCGGGTTTGTGCCGAGCGAAGACGGGGGCCGCCTGTTTCTTACCTACCAGCTAGCGGATGCCAGTTCCACCACCGAATCGGTGACCACCATGGAGAAGATCATGAAAGTGGTGGGATCGACCCCGGGTATATTGCATTACACGGCCATATCCGGTTTTAACATCCTGAACGGCGGCGCCACGTCAAACGCCGGTTCCCTGTTCATTATGTTGACACCCTGGGACGAGCGGACTACGCCCGAAACTCAATACCCCGGCATCCAAAATGTTCTGTACAAAAAAATAGCCGCAATCGGGGTAAAAAATGCCCAGGTGCACGTGATTCAACCACCGCCTATCCGGGGTATCGGCATTGCTGCAGGATACGCTTTCCAAATCGAGCAGGGCAGTTCCACGGACGACATATACGCTTTCGAAAAAGTAGTGACGAAATTCGTGAACGAGTGCCATCACGTACCATCCCTGGCGAGTGCCATTAGTTATTTCTCTGCCCACACGCCCAGTTACGACCTGACTGTTGACAGGGACAAATGTCAGAAACTGGGCGTCAACATATCGGAAGTTTTTACAACTATGCAGGCCTATATGGGCAGCTTGTTCATCAACAATTTTACCCTGTATAACCGTACCTATCACGTCGTGATCCAGGCTGATACGATGTACCGGATGTTGATCGCCAATATGGATAAGTATTATGTCCGCAACCAGGATAGCACGATGGTACCCTTAAGCACACTCATCAGCTATAAACCGTCCCAGGCCCCCCCTCTGGTCACGCACTTCAATATTTTCCGTTCGGCAGAGGTGGATGGCGCCCCGCCCGAAGGGTTCAGCAGCGGCCAGTGCCTCGACGACCTGAGGACATTGGCCGCAAGGGTCCTGCCGCGGGGATATACCTATGATTTTTCCGGCCTGAGTTATGAAGAGATCAAGGCTGGTTCGATGACGGTATACATATTCTCTTTCTGTATCATTTTCGTCTTCCTGTTCCTGGCTGCCCTGTACGAAAGCTGGTCTGTGCCGCTGGCAGTCATGCTGGCCGTCCCCATCAGCGCTTTTGGCGCCATCCTGGCCCTCACACTGATCCCTGAGCTGAACAATAACGTATACGCCCAGATAGGCCTGATCACCCTCATTGGCCTGTCTGCCAAGAATGCCATCCTGATCGTGGAATTTGCCAAGATCCGGGTCGATCGCGGCGAAGAGCTCATCCAATCCACCCTGGAAGCCGTCAGGCTGCGTATCCGGCCTATCATCATGACCTCTATGGCCTTTATCCTGGGCGTACTGCCTCTTGCCCTGGCCACCGGGGCCGGCGCAGCCTCCAGGAATACCATCGGCGTCACCGTACTGGGCGGAATGGTCGCGTCTTCAACCGTTTCGATCTTTATCGTCCCGGTGCTCTATGTTTTATTTACCCGCTGGTCCTATGGCAAGAAGGAATTGGCCTGGCTGCAGGAGCACCACGAAGAATTGATGGAGAAAGCCAGAAGGGTCGAGGAACAGAACATCGATCCGGAACTGGAATATGATATAGCCCAGGCGAAAGCCCAGAACGACGAAAACAAGGAAAAGGCTAACGGGAATAGCGGAGCTTAGCCAGGCTGCGGTCCGCTGATAGTAGCTTTATTCTGCTCTTAGTCTCCTCACCGGGTGTCTGTTTACAATTCGCTCAGGTTGGCTTCCAAACCCGACAGCGCCGCTACTTTTGCCACATACTCCTGCTGCATGGCCGGAGGCATATTCTTGATACGCGCGCGGCCATGTGTGGCGCCCGGAACCAGGAACCTTTTTGAATTGACGGTAGGCGACACAATGATCCCCGCAGCCGTCCAGGCATCGATACCGCCATAAATATAGATGATATTGTTGCCGCTGTCGGACAGCCACTGTGCCACTTTTGCATTCAATGTGGGGTCGAACGGCTTAACGGGTGCCGACTTCGGCGGGAAAGACGCCAGAGGGTTTTCTCCCGTAAAATAATGCAGGTATTTTCTGAATGGCGCGATGTTATACCCATAATAACCGCTTTGGGTAGCTGCCTGGTAATAATGTACTTCGAACTCTTTTAAACCTTCATCGGAAAAGGCAGCCACATCGGAAATTCTCAACAACGCATCCAGGTTCTCCTCCAACGAGGTGCCGGTAGGAATGCTGTCGCAATGGCCATAATTCTGCCAGAATGCAAAAGGATATTCAAGCACCGCATATTCAAATGACCTGCCGATGTCGCCGGTATAGCTGTAGTGCAGCCTGGCGCCTTTTGAATACCATTTTAATTTTTCCACTGCCTCCTTTTCATGCTGCAATAAAAACACCTGCAGCTGAAATATTTTATTGCGGCATTCCGCCGTGCCGATCGTGTCAAAAAAGTGATAAAGCCGCTTGTCTTCGAGACTGTTATCCAGCGGGGCGACATAAGGGAGTGCCAGGTCTACATCCTGCGGATAAAAATATTTATAGTAGAGCGTCGTCTCCCCACCCTTGCTGATGCCGGTGCTAACCCATTTTCCGGTATAGATATTCCTGAACAACTGGTTGATAGCATGAAGGTCTGCCGTTGCCTGCTCGATGGTCAGATAGGCCCACGGTACCGAATCAGGCACGGACTTTCCGTAGAATCGATACTCGATATTCAGATCGTTGGCGTTCAGCATTTTTTCCACCTCGTTCCTGCGGTCATCGAGCCAGTATCCCTGTGTTTCAATCACGGTCGGACGGCTAAAGCCTTTATGAAGCAGGGTCGCATGCTGATAAAAATATCCTTTTTCGGGATGCCAGTGGTCCAGCGGCTGCCGGATCACCAGTTCATATTTAAGGTATCGGTCTGTGGGCGCAGAGACCTTTTTGAAAGATACATTGGGTAAATTATACAATTCCCTTTCCAGGGCCGCCTCATCGCTCTGGGCCATGACATGGAAAAGTGACAGACAAAGCAATACCGACAGGACTGTTTTCATTTTTGTTTATTTTATTTAAATCGCTGCAACAAATGATCCGCCGCCGAAATCCAGGCATTATGGGCACCGCTGTCCCTGATCTCGCGGCCCGCCTGTTCATTCATCCCGTTAGGGGTGGCCGCGTGTTGGGCCAGTAGGGAGAAATCGATCGGGGCAGATTGTTGGGCCATATAGGACAGGGATTCGAACATATCGGCAATATAGGCATCTGCGGTTGCCCCTGGTACCGCGTGGGTAGTCGCCCATTCGCTTAAGGCCCCCAGCTGCTCATAAAAAGGGGTGATCAGGCCTGTCAGCGTCCATAACGCATGCAGCTGATCTTCATCGGCGACGGTCAGCGGCTGGCCAATCCGGCTGAACAGTCTTACGACGGCCTCACCGGCGCGGAAAAGAGGGATAGGACAGCGATGATGCATCACGGTCGGGAGTGGGATAGCCAGGCTGACTTCACCGGCCGGGGCTACGGCCCGCAGTAAGCCGGCATATTTCAGCAGCGGTATCAGCGAGACGATGATATGACGCCGGTCGAAGCGTAATCCGCCTAAGATCTCCACCGCAACGGCAGGGCGCAGGGCGATGATCACGATATCGCTATGGTCCAGTACCGCCTGGTTACTCTCCAGCCGGCTCACCGCTGCATACTTTGTTGCAAGGGCTGCTGATTTTTCCGCATTACGCGGCGAAAGAAAGATCTCCGGCGCATCTGTTCCGGAAGTACACAACCCTTCTACTATTGCACCGACAATTTTGCCGACGCCAATACATCCTATTTTCATGTCAATTGCTTTACCAGGCCAAATATAGCCTATCACCTGCATTCCGCGCCAATTCGGCGACTAACGGTTAAAATCGGGTTAACTTCAGTGAAGAATTGCTAAATTGCTTTTCCGGGCTTCCGCTAAATTTAAACACCATTGATCATTACCATGCGAGAATTCCTGTTGCTGTATCTGCTTTCTTTCCTGTTTTTTGCCTTACCTGCTCAGGCACAGACCATGCCTGCTGCCGATACATCCCGCTCATTCGCCGTCATCGCCGGGATCGACCGGGATGTGATGGTGGACGGAAAGACCTGGCTTAACGGCCATATCCGCAGCGCCGGGCCAGTCACCCGCGTCGCCTGGACGGCGACGGCCGGCCCCGGTGCAGTCCGCTTCAGCAGTACGTCTTCACCGCAAGCCACCGCCGTCTTTTCCAGCCCCGGTATCTATACAATGACACTGACGGCGTGGCAAGGAAATACCAACGCTTCGTCCTCTCTCCGGGTGAAAGTGATCAGCCGGCCGCCGGCCAGGCGCCTGGACGTTGTCTACACCAAACGATATAGCATCGACAGCCGCCTTTGGAACGATCGCTTCAAGGCCATCATCGTCAACTGGATACCCTTCTGCGTTCAACAGATCGAACGAAGTGATCTCAGCACCGGCCAGGGCGGCATCGACAATTTCATCGAAGCCGCCAAAGCATTGAAGGGCCTGCCCCACGGTCGCCATAAAGGATACGTATTCTCCAACGCCTGGGTCTACCAGACCGTGGAAGCCATGTGTGAGGCGCTTATGGTCGACCCGCAGGGTGATACGGCCATCATCGCCGCCCAGGCAAAAATGCAGGAAACCCTCGACCGGTGGATCCCCATCATCCTGGCAGCGCAGGAACCAGACGGGTACCTTCAAACCGCCTACACGCTGCGGGATACCAGCAAATGGCACGAACGCTGGTCACCGGAAAACCGCGGCAACCATGAAGGATATACAGCAGGTTATTTTATCGAGTCCGCTATCAATCATTATACGCTGACGGAAGGGAAAGACCTTCGTCTCTACAATGCCGCAAAAAAGCTGGCCGACTGCTGGGTAGCCAATATCGGCCCGGGAAAGAAGGCCTGGTTCGACGGACACCAGGAGATGGAACAGGCCCTGGTCCGTTTTGGCCGCTTCGTCAACGATATGGAAGGACAGGGACATGGCGACAGCTATATCCGCCTGGCCAAATTTCTGCTGGACAACCGCGGCGGCGGAGACGAATATGACCAGAGCCAATCGCCGGTGCAGCAGCAGTACGAGGCCGTCGGCCATGCCGTACGGGCTACCTACACTTATTCCGGCATGGCCGATATCGCTGCGGAGATGGGCGATATAGACTACCAGAGCGCAGTGATGTCACTGTGGGATAATATGGTCAACCGGAAATACTATATCACGGGCGGCATCGGCAGCGGCGAGACCTCCGAAGGATTCGGCCCCGACTACTCCCTCCGCAACAACGCCTACTGCGAGTCCTGCAGCAGTTGCGGACTGATCTTTTTCGAATATAAGATGTGCCTGGCCTGGCACGACGCCAAATATGCCGATCTGTACGAAGAGACGTTGTACAATGCCCTGCTGGGTTCGTTGAGCCTGGAAGGGACGGATTTTTACTACACCAATGCACTGGCCACTGCCCAGCCACGCTATGGGTGGCATGCCTGCCCCTGTTGCGTCGGCAATATCCCCCGCACCCTGCTGATGATGCCCACCTGGACCTATGTCCGGGGCGAAGACGGCCTTTACGTCAATCTTTTCGTCGGCAGCACGATCAAAGTGGAGAAGGTGGCGGGTACGGAGGTGGAAATGGTACAAAAGACCGATTATCCCTGGAGCGGTAAGGTATCCATCACCGTTAACCCATCCGCCACTACTGCATTCACAGTCTATGTGCGGGTACCCAATAGAAAGACGAGCGACCTCTATACACCCGTTCCCGAAGTCAGCGGCCTTGAGGCTCTCTCGGTCAATGGCCGCCGGGTGACCCCGACCATCGTCAAGGGCTATGCCGTCATCCGCCGGACCTGGAAGAAAGGCGACCGCATCGACCTGGAACTGCCGATGAAAATACAGAAAGTGACGGCCGATAGCAGGATCGCTGCAGACAGTGGACGGGTAGCCTTGCGTTATGGCCCCCTGCTATTCAATGTCGAGTCCGCTGACCAGGCAAATATCGCCCAAAAGATCGGCGCCGCACCGCTGACGCTGCAATGGAAGGGCGATCTCCTCGATGGGGTCATGACCATCAATGGCGACTGGGCAGACGGTTCGCCCCTGCTGGCGATCCCCAACTATGCGCGGATGAACAGGGTCCCTCCTACCGCTACGCCGCAATCCAGCCGGATCAAACAGCCCACATTACCCAATGAACCGCCTAAATACCTCGATAAGACCCCCCTCTCGATTATCTGGATAAAAGAATAACATGAAAAACAGACTCAGCTATCTCCTTGCCTTTCTATTGCCATTGTGTTTTATGCCCCGCGGCAGCCGGGCGCAGGTCTCTTCCGATCCTTATGTGCCCTGCCAGGAAATGCCCCATCTGATAGAGAACTTCAACGCGGACTCCTGGGCCATCGTCCGGTTTTACAACACCAGCTTCTATGGCAGCCGCAATGGCGGCTATGGCGGGAACCAGGCAGGCGGATCACCGGAAAAAAGACAAAGGCTGGACGAGCTCTACCACGAATATCTGCATAAGCTGGAAGAAGTCGATTTCAAGAGCCTGCCGCAGGAATGCAAGGTAGATTACATCCTTTTGAAAAGGGACCTGGACGAGAAACTTTACCAATCGGCGAAAGAGGCGGGTATATACGAAAAGATCAAAAGCTGGTTCCCCTTCTCCGATTCGATCTATGCCATCGAAAAACTGCGGCGCAGGGGCCACCAACTCGATGCCCAGCAACTGGCCAGGAACTGGTATGACTATACCAATCAATTAAAGGGACTCAAAGACCGGCTCAAAGGCGACACTACGCTTGACATGGCATCGATTTATGAGGCCGGGCTGGTGATCGGCGATCTGAAAAGGGCGATCACGAACATCAATGACTTTTATACCGGCTACGATCCGCTGTACACCTGGTGGATGCCAAAGGTCTATAAAGATTTGGATGATGCGCTGAGCGGTTATGCCACGGCGTTCAAGGAAAGGAACGACCGGTTCGCTGCCCCGAATAAGAGCGGTATCGTCGGACATCCTGCAGGGCGCGACGAGATCCTTCGTGAATTGAAATATGAAATGATCCCCTATACCCCGGAAGAGCTGATCGACATCGCCAACAAGGAGTTTGCCTGGTGTGATAAGGAAATGCTGAAAGCTTCGCATGAAATGGGCTTTGGCGATAATTGGAAAGCCGCGCTGGAGAAAGTTAAAAATACAACTGTACCTCCCGGCCAGCAACCGGAAATGATCCTGGGGTTGTATAACGAGTCTGTCGCTTTCCTGAAAAAGCATGACCTGGTGACCATCCCGCCGCTGGCGGAAGAAACCTGGGGAATGATGATGATGTCCCCCGAGCGTCAGCGGCAAGCGCCCTTCTTCCTGGGCGGCACGGAGATCACGATCTCTTATCCGACCAATACGATGGACGAGGACGACAGGCTGATGAGCATGCGCGGTAACAATCCGCATCTCTCGCGTGCGACGGTGCATCACGAACTGATCGCAGGACATAACCTGCAGGCCTATATGAATGCCCGCTACCGCACTTACCGCGATTTCGGATCGGGTTTCTGGACGGAAGGATGGTCGCTGTACTGGGAGCTGTTGTTATGGGACCTCAAATTTCCGCAAACGCCGGAAGACAAGATCGGGATGCTGTTCTGGCATATGCACCGCTGCGCCCGCATCATCTTCTCTCTCAATTATCACCTCGGCAAATGGACGCCCGAACAATGTATCGATTTCCTGGTAGACCGGGTAGGACACGAACGGGCCAATGCGGCGGGGGAAGTCAGGAGATCCTTTGAAGGGCATTACGGCGATCTTTATCAATTGGCTTACCTGACAGGTGGAAGACAGTTCTATGCGCTGAAGCATGAAATGGTAGACAGCGGCAAGATGACATACAAGCAATATCATGACACGATCCTTAAGTTGAATGCCATGCCGATTGAAATGATCAGGGCGATCCTGGAACATCAGCCCCTGGAAAAGGACTATACCGCCCAATGGCGGTTTTACGATCATATGCAGCTGCCGGCCAACTGATAATCATCAGTTAGGCGCGATCACATAGGTGGCTACAGCCCCAGGGTCGAGGGTGGGATGTATCCGCCGGTTCTTGTAGTCGATCGTGAAAGTCCGCTTGGTCTCCGTATTATTCAATACGATCAGCACCACCTGGCCCGTATGCGTATGGAAGGCCACATTCGGCAACGAATCATCCGAATTCGTACCGATACGGACCGAACCCGGCCGGACGAATTTCGACGCGTGGGCGATGATATAATAGGCAGGGTTATGCCGCACCCTGTCCCCATCGATGGTGACGGCGCCGAGACAGCGGTCGCAACCACCCCTGTCGGTATGCGGTTCATAAACCGAATCGGCGGCGAGGTTCCATTCGATCACTACCTTACACCAGTTACGCGTCGCCCCGATGATTAGTTTGCGGATATGTTCGGGGATATCCCGGCTGAAATTGCCCGGACCACCGACCCATTGCTCGGTAAAGTAGAGGTTCTTGTCGGGAAAGGAATCGTGTACCGCCGACAAGGCTTCAATTTTCCCCCCATACAGATGGAAAGCCGATCCATCAATATATTGCCTGGCTTGCGGATCGTCCAGGATCGAGATCGGGTACTCCGGGTGATCGGCATTATGGTCATAAATAATGATCTTAGTATCGAGCCGTTCCTGTTCGAAGGCCGGCCCCAGGTAATTCTTAATAAATTCCGCCTGCTGGGCAGCCGGCATGTACATGCTTGGATTGTTGCCCGGGTGCAGGGGCTCGTTCTGAACAGTGATAAAACCGACGCCGATGCCCTGTTCCTGCATCGCCAGGATATATCGTACCAGGTACCTGGCGTACGCGGACTCATATTGCGGCAGCAGGCTGCCCCCGCGGGTGTCATGGTTGGTCTTCATCCAGGCCGGCGCCGACCAGGGCGAACCCAGTATTTTGATGGTGGGATCGATGTCAAGGATCTGTTTCAGCACGGGAACTACATCCTTCAGGTCCGGCCCCAGATCGAAGTGAGTCATGGCCGTATCCGTCTGCCCTGCGGGGAGATCGTCATAGGAGAAGGCATGATCGTTCAGATCGGATGCACCGATGCTGACCCGCAAATAACTGGCGCCGATATGGGTGCTGTCCGTCGTGAACAGGTCTTTCAACAACTCCGCGCGGGCGGCGGCGCTCATCTGCATGATATGCCCGGCACTCCCGCCGGTCAGGGCAAAACCGAAGCCGTCGATACTTTGATACCTTTTCGAGTCGTCGATGGTGATGATTGGATCGCCGGGAAATTCATTTCCTTTCTCCAGCCGGACCTCCTCCGGCTGCTGCTGAAAAAAAATAGACTGTGCCGGGTCCGTCAGCCACGTGCTGACCGATTTATCTTTTTGAGCCGATGCTTTTTCCAGGCCGCAGACAAGTGCTGCGGCAGCCAACGTAAGCCCCAAAGTAATCCTGCGTGTCGATTCCATTATTCTTATTTGATCATTATCGTAGCGATAGAGTGCGGCAAACTTTCGGTGGCCGCCGCGTTGCCTTTCCAGATCAGATAGACAGTAGCCGTCTTTTCCTGCCCCAGGGCCGCCAGTCCCGGCAGGTACAACAGCAATGACCAGCTAATTCTCGTGCAAGCATTCATATAGTGCAATTTGTATGATAGTTCACCAGTTGAATGGGTTCGGCGGCAATGGTATATCCGCGATATTGCCGCCCGATGGACTGCAGGGAGGCGACCACCGCCTCAGGCTCGGACAGCCGCACCAGGTCTTTCAGGTGATCCCGCATACCAGGTAATCCTTTGAGATAATGCCCGTACCGTCCCCGCATTTCCCTCAATCCATGGACCGGGCCGTTCCATGCCATAGCCCCTTCGAGGTGCTGCAGACAGACGGCTACACGCTCTTCCACCGTCGGACCAGCCAAAATCTCCCCCGTATCGATATAATGCCTGATTTCCCGGAAGATCCAGGGATAGCCGATCGCCGCCCGCCCGATCATGACACCGTCGACGCCGTAACGATCCTTATAGGCCAGTGCCTTTTGCGGACTGTCGATGTCCCCATTGCCGAAAATAGGAATACGCATCCGGGGATTGTTCTTCACTCTGCCGATCAGCGTCCAGTCCGCATCACCCTTGTATAGCTGACAGCGCGTCCGGCCATGGATCGTCAGCGCCTGAATGCCCGCATCCTGCAGCCGCTCTGCCACGTCTTCGATATTCCTGGAATCCTCATCCCAGCCCAGCCGGGTCTTGACCGTGACGGGCAGGCGGGTCGCTTGGACACACGCCGCCGTCAACCGCACCATCCTGTCAGGATCTTTCAGTACGCCTGCCCCGGCCCCCCGCCCTACCACACCCTTCACCGGGCAGCCGAAATTGATATCCAGCAGTTCCGGACGGGTCGCATCGACGATGACCGCAGCCCTGGCCAGGCTATCCTCGTCCCCGCCGTAGAGCTGAATGCCCACCGGCCGCTCTGCGGCAAAAATATCCAGCTTCCTGCGGCTGCTGGCAGTCCCTTTCAGCAGGCCTTCACTGGAAATAAACTCTGTATAGGTGAGATCAGCCCCGTTAACCCGGCAGACGGCACGAAATGGAGGATCGCTGACGTCTTCCATAGGCGCCAGCAACAGGGGGAAATCGGGCAAAGAAAGGGAACCAATCATGATGGCCGCAAATTTAGATCAAATTCGTTGATCCATAGACAATAGCACGTTTATCAGCCTATATGACACGGTAATCGCCAAAATCTACTATCCGGCAATAAAGAAAATGGATTGTCGTCTGACACGCCAACCTTCTTTAATAAAAAGGTCAAACCGTTATGGTTTGACCTTTATTTTTATTTGTTGGATGTTACTTATCAGCCTACCGTTGCAGTAATGAAGATATACGATAACAACATGACCAGACCCAGAAAGGAGACAGCCAACAACACCGTGACAGCTGTCTTACCGAGATGAAGATGAATTGAATGTTTCATATGGCGGATTTTTAATGAGTAAATCGAATAGTCATACACAATATATATAAAAAAATCCGCATTTGCAAGCCCCATAAAGGACAGATAGACCGCATTTTATGGGATCTAATGCTTTGCACTCATATAAAATACCAGTTTTCCCCCGTTCAGGATCTCCTCATGGGTAATATACCGGCGCACGAGGGGTTGCCCGTTGAGCGTCACCCTACGGACGTAAACATTTTTTTCGCCCTGGTCTTTCGCCTCGATGGTAAAGGTCTTCCCGTTCTCCAGTTGTAAAACTGCTCCATCTACGGCCGGGCTGCCCAATGAATATTCATCCGAGCCCGGGGCCACCGGGTAAAAGCCCAGCGCAGTGAAGATATACCAGGCGCTCATCTGCCCGGTGTCGTCATTACCACCCAGTCCGTCGGGCCGCGCATGGTACTGGTTCCCGAGGATCATCCGCACCCTTTCCTGCGTCTTCCAGGGCTGATCCGTCCAGTTGTACAGATAGGCAACATGATGGGAAGGCTCATTGCCATGAACGTAACCGCCGATGATGCCATCGCGGGTGATATCCTCCGTCTCGGCAAAAAATTTATCCGGCAGCACCATGGTAAATAAAGAGTCCAGGTACTGCACAAAACGCTTTTTGCCGCCCATCAGCTGGATGAGCCCGGCCGGATCGTGCGGCACATACAGCGTGTAATTCCAGGCATTCCCCTCGATGAAACCCTGCCCGTCCGTGCTCAGCACGTCGAAAGCAGCCCGAAAACTGCCGTCATTCAGCCGCGGACGCATATAGCCGATGGAGGGATCGAAAACGTTCTTATAATTCTCTGCACGTTTGGAATAGACGGCATACACATCCATCCGGCCCAGTTTCTTCGCCGCCTGGGCGATGGCCCAGTCGTCATAGGCATATTCGAGGGTAGAGGAGACGGATACGCCGCTGACCTCGGAAGGGATATAACCCTTGTCAATATACGATCCCAGCCCTTCGAAGCTGCGCCGGCCGGAGGTAGCGATACAGGCATCCAGGGACGCATTGGCATCGAAAGGGGCATTCCCTTTCACGATGGCGTCCGCAATCACCGCTACGGCGTGATAACCTGACATGCACCAGGTCTCATTAGAGGCGAAGGCCCATATCGGCAGCATGTGTTCGGGGCTCTGGCTGTAATGCGCGAGCATCGACCTGATCATGTCTGCATTGCGGTGCGGCTGCAGGATGTTAAACAGTGGATGAAGCGCCCGGTGAGTATCCCAGAGTGAAAAAGTAGTGTAATTGACAAAACCTTCCGCCTGGTGGTTGACCTTGTCGAGTCCCCGGTATGATCCGTCTACGTCCATATAGACGGTCGGGTTGATGTAGGCATGATACAGGGAAGTATAGAAGTTGTCCTTCAGTTCCTTGTCGCCCTGTATCTGTACCTTCCTCAGCTCTGCATTCCAGGCTGCCTGCCCCTGGCGCTTCACCTGGTCGAAATCCCAGCCCGGAGCTTCGGTTCGCAGGTTGAGAAGGGCGCCTTCCGTACTGACACTTGACAGAGCAAATTTCACCTTGATGGCCTCGCCTTCCCGGGTATGAAAGTCGAAGTGCATCCGGATCAGCCGCCCCGCGATCTCAGGGAAATTATGGTTCTGATCGAATTGTCCCCAGAACCCGCGGTATACTTCTTTCTTAGAATAATTGCTGGCGCCATATTGCTCGAAGGGCCGGGAAAAGGTCATCGCAAAATAAAGGGTCCGGGTCCGGCCCCAGCCACTGGTCTCGCGATAGCCGGTAACAAGGGTATCGTTCACTACCCGCACGTATGTCCAGACATTCTTGTCTTCATAATTGTAGATACCGCTGACCAGGTCCAGGATGATATGCGCCTGGTCCGATGCAGGGAAAGTATATTGATGAAACCCTACCCGCGTGGTGGTGGTCAGCTCGGCCAGGATATTATAATCTTCCAGTTTTACCTTATAGTAGTCGGCCTCGGCCACTTCCGTCGAATGACTGAAGGCCGAACGAAAACCGCTCCGCGGCTGGCTCGCCACCCCCGGATTCATTCGCAGCTCGCCCGTCGTGGGCATAATCAGGAAATCTCCGAGATCGGAATGCCCGGTACCGCTGAAATGGGTATGGCTGAAGCCCACGATGGTCTTGTCATCGTACTGATAACCGGCACAGTACTTATAAACGTCCGGATTGTATTTCCCGTTCTGTTCGTACGGGATCGTGTCGGTATCCGGGCTGAGTTGCACCATGCCGAAAGGTGAAGTGGCGCCGGGATAGGTATGCCCCATCCGCTGGGTACCGATGATCGGATGTACATATTGCAGCAGATCTTCTGTCATGGGGGTCTGTGCGGATAAGGCAATAGGAAAGACTAACAGGAAAAAGTTGACAATTTTACGCATATAGATCTTTATCGTTTGTTCCATTGATAATCGAGCAGCCGGATAAAATAACCCCCGACGACACTGCGGGCCTGGAAACCGACCTTGCTGCCATTTGTCGTCTGGTGCCAGTCGCTCAACGGTACCCGGTCAGGCGTTTCCGTTACAAATTTATAGATGGGGTCGGTCAGCGCCGTGAAGTCATCGGGCCGGGCGGCGAGGGTCGCCGTCCAGAGGACCCAGTCCGACTTTGTGTACGTGGCGCGGTTGTCCAGTGGCAGACCAAAAAGGTTCTGGTGTTTCAGATACCAGGCGGTCTCTTTCTCGTATACGGTCGGGGGGAAGAGACCCAGATTCAGCAGCTTGTCCCAGACCAGATTGTATTTCTGGCTCCAGCTGTCCTTCTTATCGAAGGTCAGCGCATAGTGATCGCCGGCATCGGCCAGTACCATCCATTTCTCTGCCATCGACTTGGCCAGTGCCTGGTATTTTGCTGCCGTGTCCGGCTGTCCCAATTGCCCGGCCATCCAGCCATAGGCGCCCAGGGCAACGATGGCCTTCACGGAGAGGTTGGCATTACGGGCCAGGTGGCCGGCGAAATCATCCGTGCAGAGCTGGTTTGCCGGGTCGAAGCCGGACTGCTGCAGGTAATGGGCCCAGGTGGTCAGAGTATTCCAGTGCCGGCGCGCATAGTCCGTCCGCCCTTCTGCCCTGGTAATGCCCGCAGTTAGTAAGATCATATTTCCGCATTCCTCCACCGGCATATCCTCGCCATAGGTTTGGCCGTTAGCCAGCGGATAGGTGCCCAGGTCATGCGCGGCAAAGGGCTTTTTCCATTTGCCGCTCTCACTGTAATAAAAGTTGCCGTTCAGCATGCCCTCCAGCAGCGCAGGGTTGTACATGAGGTACAATGGCGCGGAAGGATAGGTGACGTCGACCGTATTAATGGACCCGTTGCTGAAATTCTCCTTGGACAGGAAGAGGATCTCTCCCTCCGGGCTCTCCACCAGCGCATGGGCGGCTACACTCTGCCGGTAAGCTGCCACGCACAATTGGGCGTAGTGCTCACCACCCGCATCCATGGCATTCGCATACATAACCTTATTGAAAGTGTCACAACGGGACAGCACCTTGTCGTAGTCGGCCAGAGACCGCCTCAACAGGCCTTCCATGGTTGGCTTTTTTTCCCCCGTCTCAGGATGGCTCCGCCACCAGGGTGATAGCTTGTGATGAAAGAACTCCACGGAATAGCCTTCGTCATACCCGACAAGGATGAGCTTTTCCACAGGATCCTCCGTTACCTTCACCACGGGAAAAACCGTGTTCAGAAATGGGGAGCGAAAAAGAGTATCGCCGGGCGTTCGGGAGATATCGATATTGGCATCATCGAGACTATCCTGGAATGACACGAGGGCTGCATCCGAAGGGGCGATAGACTGTCTCAGGCCCTTTTCTGATGGGACAGCCACGAAGAGATGCCCCCAATCGATCCGCAGATCATCTCCCTTTTTCTTCAATATGGGTTGTTCTTCGGTCCCGGCCCGCAGGAATACCAGGTCGCCCGTGCTGCCCCGAAGAGTCTGCAACGCTTGCCGGGGAGTATTGGTTGCCAGGTTACCGGATACGCCGACATACAATTGTGCAGTGTGTGCTGCACCGTCACTGCTGCGAAGACGGAAAGAGACATATGTCACGGGCCGGGATAACAACGTCAGGTCGTTCAGCAACAGCGGCGAGGTAAAGGTCAGCGTCAGATCTACATCTCCGCAGGCGAATTGATATTTGGTCTGAGTGGCATTGACGCTGACCCATTGCTGCGTGGCAGGGATGTCCGCAACCCGATCGATCGAATCCTCTTTTCCCATGAATCGGTACAATTTGCCGTCGACGCGAAGGACGCCCAACAACGACTGCGGCTGTCCGGTCCAATGCCGGGTTGTTGAACTGTTCAGTTCATCGGTAAAAGACCAAACGCTGAAATACGGGTCATGCGTGATCAGCGGATAGGCCGGCATATGCTGCAATTGCCCCGCTGCACGCTGAGAGAGAAAAAGTAAAAGAAGAATTTTTTTTATATATCTGTTCATAGCGAGTAGGTGGGTCTAAACTGTTCGGGAAGGGGCAAATATATTACTTCCACCGACATTTCCCCCCCTTCCACCGGCCTTTTCACGGCCATTCCGGAATATAACTTATCCCCTATCCCGAATTTGCTAATTTTACCGCGCTATGAGTCAAAAGAATCCAAAACAAATGACTAAAACGCCCGGTGGTCAGCCCGGCAAACCCAAAGGGCCCGGTCTTTTCTCTGTGCTAAAGCCTTATCGCGGGATGATCATTCTGCTGATCCTGCTGTCCCTGATCAGCAATAGCATCAGTCTTGCCATCCCCAATATCAGCCGGCATGCCATCGATGCCTTTATCGGTAATCGCCTGGATATCCGTCGGATTATTTGGGAGTTCGTGGGCGCTGCAGTGGGCGTATTCCTCTTCACCTACGGGTTAAGCTATGTTCAGACCTATACATCCGAACGGGTGGCGCGGGACCTGCGTACCCGGCTGGCCGGCCGGATCTCGCGGCAGAATTTCAGCTTCCTGCAAAAAAACAACCCCGCCCAGCTGCTGACCAACCTGACGGCGGATGTGGATTCCATCAAGGGGTTCGTGGCGCAGGCTATCGCCAGCATTTTTTCTTCCATCTTTATTATCATCGGGGCGAGTGTCATGCTCCTTACCATCCGGTGGCAGCTGGCGTTGTGCGTTATCGCCATTATCCCCATTATCGGATTTACCTTTTATATAGTTTTGAAGAAAGTGCGGGCTTTGTTCAAAGCCGCCCGCGAGGTCATCGATGCACTAAATAAGGTCATCAGTGAAAGTATCCTGGGTGCCCCCCTGATCCGGGTCATCCATTCCCAGCAATTGGAATACGCCAAATTTCTGGCTGCCAACTCCAAAGCGCTGGGGCTTGGCCTGCGGATGTTGAAATTATTCGCTACCCTCATTCCCGTGATCATCTTCACGGCGAATATCGCCACGCTGACTATCCTGGCCCTTGGCGGGCACTATGTGATCGCCGGCCGGATGACATTGGGAGATTTTGCGGCCTTTAACAGTTATCTGACCATGCTGATCTTCCCGATCCTGGTCATTGGTTTTATGAGCAATGTCATTGCACAGGCACAAGCTTCCTTCGGACGTATCAGCGGAGTACTTCATACGCCCGATCCGGAAGAAAAGGGCATGCTGGTGAAGGAGCTCAAAGGCGATATTACCTTTAAAAATGTCTCGGTGAATTTTGGGGAAAAATCGGTCCTACGTGATATATCCTTTCAGATCGGGGGTGGTTCTAAAACGGCGGTTATCGGGCCGACGGCAGCCGGCAAAACTCAGCTGCTGTATCTGCTCACCAGCCTGAGCCATCCTACGACCGGGTCCATTGAAATCGACGGGCAGCCGCTGGACGATTATAAAAAAGACGATTTCCACAGACAGGTAGGGTTCGTATTCCAGGACAGCATTCTGTTCAATATGAGCATTCGGGAAAATATCGCCTTCAGCGACAGCGTAACGGATGAATCTTTGGCGAATGCGATTGCCACCGCCGAGTTGAAAGACTTTATCGATGCCCTGCCGGAAGGGCTGAACACCGTGGTATCTGAAAGAGGTACGACCCTTTCGGGCGGTCAGAAACAACGCATCATGCTGGCCCGCGCACTGGCCATCGAGCCCCGGGTGCTTTTATTGGATGACTTTACTGCCCGGGTGGATACGCAAACGGAAAAAAAGATCCTGGCGAATGTGCGCGCGAATTATCCGGGCATTACCCTGCTGTCTGTGACACAGAAGATTGCTTCTATCGAAGACTATCACCAGATCATTTTGCTGATGGAAGGTGAAATGATCGCAGCAGGAACGCATAGCCGGCTGATGCAGACCTGCCCGGAATACGTACAAATTTATCAATCACAAAGAAGCACCAGCCACTATGAGCAGCCAGAATTACAATCTTAACGACCTCACCGATGGCCAGCCGAAAAGCAAGCTCTGGCCGGCCCTGATCAAGCTGGTCGGATTACTGCCGGAGAAGCGGGGCCAGTTGATCCTGGCCCTCATCACCATGGTGTTCTATTCTATCCTGTCCATGCTGCCGCCGGCGCTGATCGGCTATACGGTCAACCATCTGATTGCGGACAAGGTCAATATCAGGGGGCTATCCATTCAGACCACGTTTATTTCGAAAATTCTTCATGGAACAGGCTATTCGCTGGTGCTGACCGTCTGCGGCTGGCTGCTGGTGATCTATCTGCTGAACCTCGGCGCAGTGTATATGCGTACGATCCTGATGGGAGGATTTGGCCAGCACCTGCTTTTCACTCTCCGCAATGCCATTTTCAATAAGCTGCAGGAATTGCCGGTCGCTTTTTTTTCCCAGAATAAGGCCGGCGACCTGATCTCCCGTATTAACAACGACACGGATAAGGTGAACCAGTTTTTTTCCCAGTCGCTGATGCAATTTGTGTCCAGCATTTTTATCATCTTTGGCGCTGGCGTTGCGCTGGTCTGCCTCAACTGGCGGCTGGGGCTGGCTACCTTAGCTCCCGGCGCCCTTATGTGGCTGTTCACCAAACTGCTGTCCCCCTGGGTGAAAAAGAAAAATGCGCTCAGCGCCAAAGCTACCGGCGGACTGAGCGCCGAAATTCAGGAGTCCCTGAATAATTTCAAGGTCGTCCTGGCCTTCAATCGCCGGGATTATTTTCGACAACGCTTCGAAGTCGCTAATAGCAGTAACTATTCCACGTCTGTCAGCGCCGGTATCGCGAACAACGTCTTTATGCCTGTCTATGGCTTTTTATCCAGCATGGGTCAGCTGGTGGTTTTGCTGTATGGCATTTATCTGATCACGATCGGTTATTTTACGCCGGGCTTCCTGATAGCCTACTTTATGTATACCTCCAGCTTTTATGACCCTTTGCGGCAGCTGGCAGCGTTGTGGGCCGGCTTCCAGGTAGCCATCGCCAGTTGGGACCGGATCTCCCATATTCTTTCCCTCGAATCCGATCTGGTGACCATGCCTGCTGGCACCGATTCGGCGCATGCTGTGGTTTCGGTCGTTCCCGGTGGCGGTAATGGCAGGGCGAACGGCACTCCGGCCCTCATCGAATTCCGGGATGTATCCTTCCGCTATCCCAACGGCAAAGATGTTCTCCATCATGATAGCTTCCGGCTGGAAAAGGGCAAGACCTATGCGCTGGTCGGGCCCACGGGTGGCGGCAAAACGACTACGGCTTCACTGCTGGCCCGTCTCTATGATCCGACCGGAGGAATGGTGCTGCTCGATGGGCGGGATATCCGAACGTTTACTCCCCGCGAACGGGCGCAGAAGATCGGTTTTATCCTGCAGGACCCGATCCTGTTCACCGGCATGGTGCACGACAATATCCTGTACGGTAACGAACAATATAAAGATATCTCCAACGAGGAGCTGAAGGCCATTCTGCAAAAGTCCAACCTGGAGACCCTGCTGACCCGTTTTGACGAAGGTCTAGATACAAAGATCACCCTGGCCGGCGATGGCATCAGCCTGGGGCAGAAACAGCTCATTGCCTTTATCCGGGCCGTCCTGCGCAATCCCGAACTGCTCATCCTGGATGAGGCCACTGCCAATATCGACACCGTCACGGAAAAAATGCTGGAAGACATCCTGCGCAAACTACCGGATACTACCACAAGGGTCATCATCGCCCATCGGCTCAATACCATCGAGAATGCCGATGAGATCTTCTTTGTCAACTCGGGCGAGATCGTCCGAGCCGGCAGTCTCGAACAGGCCATGGATCTTTTGTTACAAGGGAAAAGGGTTAGCTAGGCGGATGCGGGTTATTTCCGGGCGAAGGCCAAATACTACAGAATTTAATCAGAATGGGGGTTTACTTTACCGGCTTATATTAAAAAATTATGAGACTAAAGCTCCTTTCCTTCTTGATTGCCTTGCCGTTCAGCCTGGCCTTGCAGACATTGCAGGCACAGGGTACCAGCGGTTTCCACGTTTCAAAAACATTTAAGATCGGCAGCCCCGGTGGCTGGGACTATATCGCCGTCGGCCCCGATCAGAAGATCTACGTGTCGCACGGCACCCAGGTCAATATCCTGGATGCCCGAACGGGCGATTCCGTCGGAGTTATACCGAACACAACCGGCGTTCACGGTATTGCCTTTGCCGGTTCAAAGGGATTTACCAGCAATGGCCGGCTGAATACGGTTACCGTATTTGATCTCAAGACCGCCGCCGTGCTGCAGCAGATCCCCACCGGGCAGAATCCGGACGCGATCATGTATGATCCTTATTCCAAGCTGGTCATCACCTGCAATGGCCGGAGCCATGATCTTTCCCTGATCGATCCTGCCACCGGACAGGTGACGGGCACTATCGCCCTGGATGGCAAGCCGGAGACCGCCGTTTCCGACGAAAACGGCAAAATTTATGTCAACATCGAGGATAAAAATAAGATCAGCGTCGTGGATATCAACGCCAAAGTGGTGGTCACCAGCTGGCCGTTGCAAGCTGAAGGCCCAACCGGCCTGTCCATCGATATAAAGACCAAACGGCTTTTCGCCGGCTGTGACAAGCAGCTGGTGGTAATGGATGCGAGCAGCGGCGCAATCGTCGCTTCGCTTCCGATCGGCGACGGATGTGACGGTACAGCCTTCGACGCGCGTCTGAAGCTGGTTTTTGCTTCCTGCGGCGAAGGCAAGCTGACGGTCATCAAAGAAGAATCGGCCAGTTCCTTCAAAGTGATCGACAATGTACCCACCAAAAGGAGCGCACGCACTTGCGCGGTCAATGAAACGACTCATGAAGTTTATCTGCCGGCGGCGGATACCGAACCGGGAGCTGCCGGAGAACGGCCAAAAGTGCTGCCAGGCACTTTCGGCATCGTCGTCGTCGGCAAAGGCTAAGTGTTTTTGTCAGGGACCCTATCCAGCAGGAATCCTATCAATATAGAAGTGCCCCGGGGAGTTATTTTTTGGTAATTTCCCCGAGGCACTTGTGCATTTTTTGGGTTAAATTGTGTACAGCCGCTCGGCCGGCGGTCCCGTGACCGCCTCAACATAACCAAACGCATATGCAATCAACCGTCACCGGGCCTGCCACTGACACCGGGACATCCCTATAATACCTATACGATAAAGGAAGAGGAATGCGTCGGCTGCAATCTCTGCAAACTGATCTGCCCGGTCGACAGTTGCATTACGATGATCGAGCAACGCCATGGGGCAGAATACCTCGACTGGAAGGAATTCCAACGCAGGGGACTGCCGCTGAATGATCACTAGGGGTGCAGGACGTGCCCATCAAAATTATCCATCAATTATTTTCTGAGGCCGTTCTTTTTAGTGTAGAAATCTATGTACTTGAATATGGCATTACCGAGCATCGTCGCAGAATCATTCATTTCTTCTTCGGTCAATGATTGATGAAGCAAGCGCTCGTATTTTTTGATCACCGTTTTTTTAGCTGTTGCTTCGTCAAAGTCATCGACAAAAACCTCGTATTTAATGTCGTTAAACTTGATACTGATAGAATAATCGCAGCTAAAGGATTTAAGGCCACCTTTGATCAAATTGTCGTAATAGGCCTGAATGATGACATCTTGCGGAAAGTGATCTATGCGTTGAGATTCAGCGATTTTAAGTTGCATTTCGCCAATGACAGCAGAGGCCGGTCTATTCAAAAACGGCTCATATATTCCAGCTTGCGGTAGACTAATGGCATGTCTATTGTCTACAAAAAATCTATTAAACTTTTCGACCACCGGAATGACCGCTAAAATTAACTTGGATATCCATTTTTGGCACTTGATGAAAATGGTTTTCGAATATTTTTCCTTTACCTGATCGTCCGGGTCGACTGTATTTAACTCTCTTTCCAGGAGTTGAATCTTTTTATCAATATCCTCCGGCTCTTCTATTTCCTTACCGGCGATCGCATCGGAAACAATATTCAATGAGCGAATAAGGTAATCGGACATCAACTCAAAAAGCATGTATTTATCGGCGCCGTAAGCCTGAACATCTGCCAGATAGAGATAATATGAGCTCTTTTCGTCATCTTTTATATAGATCGGAGGATAACCATGGCTTATTAATATTACATTGGTCAGTATCCTCCCGGTTCGTCCATTTCCATCGTAAAAAGGATGGATGGTTAAATAACGTAAATGAAAATCGAAAGCCAGCTCTACAGGATGTAGGGCATTCTTCTTTCCAGCTTCTATTTTTTCTTTCTCTGCATTTACCCAATTAACTAATTCATGAATTTTGTCAGCTACTTCGTAAGGGTCTGCAAACTCAAATTTCTCATCCCGGTAATTATAGACATGATTAGGTTGCATTTTCCATTTACCGATCTTTTCTTTCTCTCCGGGGCTGTCTTCATACATAATGGCCTTATGAAGCTCTTTTATCCTCGATTCAGAAATATTCAATTCACCCTTTCCCATTTTCAAAATGGTCAGAATAGCCTCATCATGACCCTTCATTTCCATGATATCCTTCAAAGGTTTCTGATGGACGTCTATATTGCCCACCATTACGCTCTTCGTTTCATCGATGGTAAGGGTATTGCCTTCCATTCTATTGGAATAATAATTCCAATCTAAACGAAATTTATAATTGATTTTTTGCAGCAATTCTTTACCCAATGTTCCATATTCATCAATGGACCATTTTGACCTGTCTATTTCTTGTAATTTATTTTGAAAGGACATGCGACAAAATTACCACCTATTTCGCCGAAAACTGAAAAATAGTGGTAGACTGGAATGTCTCGCCCGGGTTCAGCTGTGCCGTCGGGAAAGATGGTTCGTTCGGCGAGTCCGGGAAATGCTGAGTCTCCAGGCAAAAGGCCGAACGATAGTCGTCTCGTTTGCCGCCCTTTAGCGGGTTGGTGCCCTTCAGGAAATTACCGCCATAGAATTGAACGCCCGGCTGATCGGTGTAGACGTTCAGCACGATACCGCTCTGGTCGCCCTGGACTGTCACGGCATGTGCCAGCTTACCGCCGCCGATGATTGTATCGCCTTTTGCGCGGTTCAGGACAAAATTGTGGTCATAGCCTTTGCCATATTTTATCTGCGGGTTGGTGTTGTCGCCGACGCGGGCGCCGATCGCCACAGGCTGGCGGAAATCCAGGGGCGTCCCGGCCACCGGCTCGATCCTGCCTGTCGGGATGAGAGTGGAATCTACCGGCGTATACTGGTCGGCATTAATCATCAGCACATGGTTGTTGATCGTCCCACTACCCTGCCCGTTAAGGTTGAAGTAGGAATGATTGGTAATGTTGAGGACGGTCGCCTTGTCCGTCGTTGCGTAATAGTTGATGATAAGGGCGTTGCTATCGGTCAGCGTATACGTGACCTTTACCGTCAGGTTGCCGGGATATCCTTCCTCACCGTTTTTCGACAGATAAGTGAACTGGACTGCGTGGTCGTTTAGCTGCTGGCCCGTCCAGACGACTGCGTCAAAGCCTTTTTTACCGCCATGCAGGTGATTGGGGCCGTCATTGGTGGCCAGCGAATATCCCTTCCCGTTGAGCCGGAAGCGTCCCCTGGCAATTCTATTGCCATACCGGCCTACAATGGCGCCGAAATAGGTATCAGGCTGGTGGATATATTTCCCGACGCTATCGTATCCCAGCACCACATCGGTCAGGACGCCCTTCTTATCCGGCACCAGCAGGCTCACCAGCCGTGCGCCGTAATTGGTGACCGCCGCGCTGGCTCCTTGCTTGTTTTTCAGCACATACAAGGCAGTGGAAAAGCCATCGACCGTATCGTGGAAAGCGGCCGTATCCGGCAGGGCTGCGACATTGGCCGTCGTGCTGCCGGCTGTTGTATCGGTGCCGGAAGCCGGCGCCTGGCCGCCGTTGCCGCAACTTGTCAATAAGATGGTCGCCAGACCCGATGCAAATAAAATCAGCTTATTCATATAGCAATGTTTATGTAGTGACTAGTGATGTCCCGTTCTCTATCTGCCCGATATAGACTTTCAGCTCCTTGCCCATCGCCTGGCGGTAAACCGGGGTGAGCCTCTCCACGAGCGCGTCGATGGCCTCTTCCCTGACCAGGTTGATCGTGCAGCCGCCGAACCCCCCGCCCATCATCCGGGCGCCCATGACACCCGGATCTCCCTTCACCTGGTCAACCAGGAAGTCCAGCTCTTCACAGCTGACCTCATAATCATGACTGAGCCCTTCGTGGGAGGCAAACATCTTCCGGCCGAAGGCCGCCAGATCGCCTTGCTGCAGGTCTTCCGTGCCTGCCAGCAGCCGGGCGTTTTCTTCCACTACATAGCGGCAGCGCTGGTAAACCAGCGCATCGACCGGGGCCACGTCCGACTCCAGCATCGCGAGGGTGACGTCACGCAGGCTTTTGACATGGGGATGCTGCACCCGCACAAGGCTTACACCGGCTTCGCACTGCTGACGCCGGGTGTTGTATTCCGAAGAGGCCAGCGAATGCTTGACGCCGGAATCGAGCAGGACGATCCGGATGCCTTCCGTAATAAAGGGGAAATAGACATACTCCAGGCTCTGGCAGTCGAGCCTTATGACATGGTTCCGGCGGCCGAACATGCTTGCAAACTGGTCCATGATCCCGCATTGAAGACCGACGAAAACGTTCTCTGCCTTTTGCGATAATTTCACCATCGTCAGCGGATCGAGCCCCAGCCCAAACACTTCGTTGAGGGCAAAGGCCGTGGCACATTCCAAAGCGGCAGAAGAAGACATGCCGGCTCCCAGGGGAATATCCCCGCCAAAGACGCAGTTGAAGCCACCCGGTTGGTGGCCCAATGCCTGTATCTGCTGGATAACGCCCTGCAGGTAATCCGGCCAGTGCAGCGGAGACCGCTCCAGCCGGTTTATCGACCCATGGTAACTGCTGTCGAGATCCAGCGCAACGAAATGCAATTCATTATCGGAACGGGGACTGACGGCCATGCAGATGGCTTTATCGATAGCCGCCGGAAGGACAAAGCCGTTATTGTAATCCGTATGCTCGCCGATGAGGTTGACACGGCCCGGGGAGCGGACCATCAATGGACGATCATCGGGAAACAGTGATCGGAATTTCTCTTTTACCCGGGAAGATAAGGACGATGTCTTTTCGGAGGCTGCTATCATATGATTCGCTAATCTGTAAGTGTCAAATCTACATCTATTTTTTTAATGAAATTCCCTGGTCTTTGGAAAAAAGCCCCGTGAATTCAACCCCCAGGCCCGGACCGCGGGGAATGGTTACTTTACCAGCGGATATGACAAGACCTTTCGCCAAATCTTCCTTTAATAATAGCGGTCCGTCCATATCCACGTAGTCTAAGTCCGGCAGCAGATGTGCGATAGCCGCACTGCCGATCGAACTCTCGTTCATGCTTCCCACCATCACTTTCATTCCCAGTGACCTTGCTTTTTCGATCATCCGTCGGGCCGGCGTGACACCGCTGCATTTGGTCAGTTTGATGTTGATGCCGTGGAAATGCTGGTGACAGGCCTCGACGTCCTCTTCCCGGACACAGGATTCATCTGCGATAAGCGGCAAGGCGGATTCCTTATAAAGGATCTTCATTCCGGCCCAATCGTCCCTGGCCAGGGGCTGTTCCACGAATTCCACCCCGAGCGCCGCCAGGCGGGGGATCTTCTGCAAGGCTTCCTCTACCGTCCAGGCGGCATTGGCATCTACCCGAAAAGTGGCATCCGTTTCCCGGCGTAGCGCTTCCATGATCGCAAGATCATCATCCGGAGTCCCCAGTTTGATCTTATAGATCGGCCACGGCTGTTCTCTTATCTTGTCAACCATCTTTTCAATGGTATCGATCCCAATGGTATAATCCGTCGGCGGTCCCAGTGTGGGGTCCAGCCGCCATAAACCATACAGGGGTTGCTGCCGAAGCTTGCCGAACAGATCCCAGGCCGCTATATCCAGCGCACAGACCAGGAATGGGTTGTCAGGCAGCAAATGATGCAGGTAATGCCAGTAACGCTGGGGATCGGTGAGGGCAAATTGCTGAATAAATGCTTTTTTCCCTTCCAGATCGGCAATCATCTTCTCTACGGGAATATGATAATAACTTATAGCCGGCGCCTCGCCATAGCCCTTTAACCCCTTGTGTTCCAACTCTACGACCAGGGTCGGCTGATGGGTCTTGGTACCCCGGGAAATAGTGAAGGGATGTCTGAAAGCCAGGTTGTAAGAATAATAGTTGCAGATCATGGGCCTCAAAAGTACGCATTTTGCGTACTCAGCCTTCGGAAAGCGTGATCCCGGACCGTGCGGAAACTACTGTTCAAACAAGGGCTTTTACTGATTTTTTTGCAGAAATGAGAACAATTTTCCCGCCCTGGGAATGATCGAAGCGGACATTGGTCTGTAAAAACCTGGAATTCAACCGCTTGCTTTTTGGCACCTTTTTCACATCTATCCTGACATAACACGCAAATCCGAACCAAATGAAATCGAACTCTACCCTCCTCACTCTGGCCCTGATCGCCGCCCTCCTGATCTCCAACGTGAATAAGGTATCTGCCCAGGAAGTTGCCGATGCCAGCACCAGCACGAGCACGCCGATGCTTTTGTTGAGCTTTACCGGGACCAGCCAGGCAAACGTTGCCAACCTGCAGTGGATAACGGAGAATGAGACCAATTCCAAATGGTTTGTCATCGAAAGGTCCGGTAACGCCGGCGGGTTCGATTCGATTGGCGTAATATTAGGTATCAATAAAGGTAATGAAACTTACTACAGCTTTACCGATGACTATATGCTGAGCGGCGCTAATTCCTACCGCCTGCGTGAGGTAGATATGAATGCTGTGATTCGTTATTCAATCGTCGTAACCCTTAGCAGCGTGCAGATCAGCTCGAACATGGAAGTATACCCGAACCCTGCAGTAGCATCGATCAATTTCAGCGTGCCCAGCACCGTTCCGCAATCAGTACTCGTTCAGGTGTATAGCATGACGGGTGTGATGATGATAGCCACCCAACAGCAACTGGTCGCCAGCAACAATCTCCAGACCTTAACGGTCGGTAACCTCAGGGCCGGTAACTATATCCTGAAGGTCAGCAGCCAGGATGGTTCCAGCCAGTTTGTACAGCCCTTTGTAAAGATCAACTAATTATTTATAACCGGGACATCCCCGGAGAACCCCTAATCCCCAGACCCAACCCCTAAGCCAGGCCAGCACGGACTCACCTCCCGCTGGCCTTTACTTCTTCCCGGAAGGCGGCATTGAAGTCCTTCTCCACGATCAGTTCTTCCAGCGTCAGGTGCATCCGGTATCTCCAATAATGGTGCGGATTGGCCGGCACGTTGATCCGCTCGTCGTTGGGGGTTTCCCTGCGGAAATGCTCGCTCATCCCCATGATATCCTGCAATTGGAAAACACACCATTGAGCAGGGGACTGCAGATGCTGCAGGACAATGGCTTTATTGATCCATGGTTCACAGAAGATCGGTGCTTCTCCCCACTGGCCCAATTCCCGGTTGTAAAATTCCTGGATCTTCGCCCGGTCTTCCTCCCACCAACCCCGGATGGTGCTCATATCATGGGTTGAAGGCGTCACCAGGGATAAATAGGGCGCTTCGGCAGGGTTAAAGAACTCCCGGGAGGGATTTTTGGGCATTCGCTGAATTTCCATGCTGAGGATACCCAGCCTGCGCATGACGTCCGGTACACAACGGGGCACCATACCAAGGTCTTCTCCGAAGACCAGCATGTTGGTAGCCCGCTTCAGGGCAGGCAGCCTCCGCATCGCCTCTTTCTCCCAGAAGGCGTCCTGCCGCTGATAAAAGTAATTGATATAAAGGTCCTTCAATTGTTGCTGGGTATGCCATTCCAGGTAACGGAACGAAGAAGTGCCATCCATGGCGATCCGGAAATGAAACGCCTGACCTCCCGATCCCTCTGCTTCCAGCAGGATCACGTTGGACAGAAGATCGTACAGGCCCTGGCGGATGCGGTCATTGAAGGCCGATGATTCTTTGGTGCGGAAACAGGCTTCGATCTTTCGTTGGGTGCTGTAAGCCTCCTTTAGCGTATGAAAGGCGTTGCCCGCGGGGTCCAGATAATTGGCTTTTACATAATCAGAATCATTGCCGAAGACCTCCCACAGTATCGCGTCATTGATAAAAGGGCGGGTATACCGGTCATGGTCAAACCAGATATTTCGAGTCTGAAATTCTACCCGATAGACCGGAATAGCCGGTGCAAAATGACCCAGGATGCCTTCGACCACATCCATCGGAATACTCCAGATCCGGAAGAAACCCAGGATATGATCGATACGAAACGCGTCGAAATAGTTACGCATATGCTCAAATCGCTGTTTCCACCAGGCATAGCCATCGTGTCGCATCTCTTCCCAGTTGTAGGTCGGGAAACCCCAATTCTGTCCTTTGACGGCAAAATTATCGGGCGGGGCCCCCGCCTGCTGATCCATATGATAGAGTTGCGGTGCCATCCATGCATCACAGCTATAACGGTAAATGCCGATCGGGATATCCCCCTTGAGGACTACCCCATGCTCGTGCGCATAGTCTACCGCATCCCTCAATTGAAGATGAAGATGATACTGAATGAAATATTGCAGGAAAACAGCGTCATAATGCTTGGTAGCAGGAGAAGTGTATTTCCGGATGGCCTCCGCATCATAACGGCTGTGCAGGATCCAACGCGTAAAATCAGGGGTTGCGTGCTGGTCCCGCAGATAACAAAAGGCCGCATAAGGGACCAGCCAGCCCTGATTCCGGGCAAAAAATTCCAGGAAATCAGGATCTTCCTTAAATTTTTCTTTCTGTAACTCGTATAGCTCACTGACAGTCAAAAGTTTAATCTTCATCACCTGCTCGTAGTCCAGATCCGGCAGGTCGTTCAGTTCTTTCTGTTTTTTCTTTAATGGCTTGATCAGCTCGGCATATTTCCGGCCTGCACAGATGGACAGATTTAGGTAAATGGGATGGAGTGCAAAGGCAGAAATCGCCGCATACGGATAGGAATCGATCCACGTATGGGTGGCAGTCGTATCCTGTACAGGCAGGATCTGCACCAGGCGGAGATGACATTTCACCGCCCAATCGACCAGCCCTTTGAGGTCGGAAAATTCCCCCACGCCCATCGATTTACGGCTGCGAAGGCTAAAGACAGGAATGGCCACCCCTGCGCCCCGCCAGCCCGTATTCGGCAAATGCGCGAAGCCGTCATGCAAAATGCTGATCTTTTGCCGGCGGGCATCCCCCGGCAGGCTACGGTTGGAGCCTGCCTCATAGCGCACAAACTGCCGGTTGTTTTTATCGTAGATCCCGTACTTATAATAAACAGGAAATGATTCCCCGGATAGCTGGAGATATGCCGTCCACCACGCGCCCTCGGGCGCCAGCAGCAAAGGGTCCTGCTGGTTCCAGTCGTGCAGGTCAGTGCCGTTGCCCAACAGGCAAACCACCTCATCTTCCTCCAGTAAAGGCGCCTTTATCCTGAACACATGCGTAAAAGGACCTTTCGCATGGCTCTTTTTCCCCGCCTTATGCCTGGGCAGCAGGACCTCCTGAAATGGCGAGGTGTAGAAAGTGTTTTCGAATTCGCCGGCATAGTTCCACGTATCGATCGCCTCTACTTCTTCCGTCCCCGGTGCCGGCGGGTCGATGAACTTTTCCTCGCCTTCTTCGGTCAGGGCGCCATCCTCTCCCCGAAGAATATAATGATAGCAAAGAGGATCAGCCGGAAACTCGTCCAGCTGCAGCGTTCCATGCCAGAACTCACCGCTGACATACTGTAAGGGATAGGCTTTTTCAGGGTCACCGTCACCCAACACTGTCCAATTTCCTGACAGCCAGATGGATTGTCCGGGTTGCGTATAAAAACGCAAATAGAAATCTATTTTCATGGTTATCTCACAATCTTTTTTCGTAAAGCAGGCAAATCTGTAATGTGTACTTTTTACATTATGCCGCTAATTTATACCAAATTTCTGTAATGTATCAACGGCGAAGCACTCTTTTTTTAATAGAAATTATCTCAGGTGGTATACACAACATTACCCCATTTCACTTAGATTTGCACAAATTTTTTTCCAATGGAACAGCAAAAGAAGAATACCGGCATTTATTGGATCTTGTTCTTATTATCCACTGTTGCACTGATCGTTGCTATCGATAAACATTTTGAGTACCTGACCCTGATCCTGCCCTTTTTCTGCACGTTCTTCGTCAAGGCACTGGATATCATGTAATACTTTATTTTTTTAATATACAATGAAATGCCACTTGTCACCGGGTGGCATTTTGCTTCTCTGACCCGGTGGTGCCTATGCAATTATCAACCTTCTACGAATCAGCCATTCAGTCCTGTGCAGAAAAGATCCGGTCGGTCCGGCGAAAGATCAATATCGTATCCCTGCTGCGGCTCTTGCTGTTCGCGGGGTTCATTGCGACGCTCTATTTCCTCATCAGCGGGTTTTCTCTCCCCCTCGCGATCCTTACAGTCGTCATGGCGATCCTCTTCATCGGTAGCGTCAACTTTTATTTCCGGCTGAAGGACCAGCTGGCGCTGTGGGAAAAATTGTCATACATCAATGCCAACGAATCCGGACTGCTCGCCGGCCGCGCCAACGGGTTCCCGGACGGGCTCAACTGGCTGGACCCTGATAAGGATATCTATGTCGATGACCTCGACATCTTCGGCAGCGCTTCCCTTTTCCATTGGCTGAACCGCACCACTACTTCCCATGGTTCGGCTGCCCTGGCCACCTTGCTGCGGGATAGCCTGCCCGACCCGGACATGATCCGGCAGCAACAGGAGGCAGTAAAGGCCTTCGCCGGTCAGGCCGACGTCCGCCGGCTGCTGGCAGCCAAAGGACTCCTGTCAGGGGATAAGGCCGGAGACCTCCACAGCCTGGGCGGCTGGCTGACCACCGGATCACGGCTCTATCACCGCAAGACGCTGAGGATCTTCCTGGGGGCATTGGCCCTCTACAATGCCGGCGCGATTCTCTTTTGGCTATCGGGCAACAATAGCGCTCCCCTGGCCGGCGGTGTCATCACCGCATGGCTATGCACCGGCTTTTTCTCCGGCTATGTGTCCCGGCAACACGAAGGGGTGGCCCACAAACAGGCCATCCTTCAACAATATGCAGACATACTTGCCGTCTTTACGACGGCCGACGCGGGCAGCTCGTCGCTGCTGCAACAATGGAAGACCAGCGCGGCAACGGCGCACAAGGCTATCCGTCAGCTCTCACGACTGGCCTCCTTCTTTGACCAGCGCGGGAATCTGCTGGTGAATCTTTTCATGAACAGCCTGATGTGCTACGATCTGCAATGCGTCATCGCCCTTGAGCGATGGAAAAGCAGGTATAAAAAGGATTTCCCTCAATGGATTGACACGGTGGGCAGTATCGAATGCCTCAATTCGCTCGCCACCTTCGCCTTCAACAATCCGGGATATGTCTATCCGTCACCAGTAGCTGCCGGTCCATCTGCCCCGGACAGACATTCTCCTTCCGCTGCCGGTAATGATCTCCACCTCGTCACCACCGGGCTGGCCCATCCCCTCATCCCACCCTCCAGGCGGGTCGCCAATGATTTCAGCATTGGCCACAGCGAAAGGCTGATCCTGGTAACGGGATCCAATATGTCAGGCAAGACGACTTTCCTTCGGACCATCGGCGTCAACCTCCTGCTGGCCCAATGCGGCGCGCCGGTCTGCGCAACATCCTTCGTGTTTACGCCCATGCGGTTGCTGACTTCATTGCGGATCAGCGATTCATTGCAGGAGCAGACTTCCTACTTCATGGCCGAGCTGAAAAAGCTGCAGCGTATTGTCCTCCGGCTCAGGACCGGCGAACCTGCGCTCGTACTGATCGACGAGATCCTGCGCGGTACCAATTCCGAAGATAAGACCTATGGCTCCGAGCAGTTCGCCCGCAAACTAACGGGATACCACTGCCTGTCTCTTTTCGCCACCCACGACCTTACCCTCGGCCAGCTCGAACAGGAATGCCCGGGTGTGATAGCCAACTATTGTTTTGAGAGCGTTATCGAAGGCGACGACCTGCATTTCAATTACCGGCTCCAACAGGGCATCGCCCGCAATAGGAATGCCAGCTTCCTGATGAAGAAGATGGATATTATATAATAATACGCAACCCTCCGCCTTCCGCCAATAAAGAAGGCCCGCATAGCGGGCCTCCATCCATAAACGCTGAACCTTAACCGAAATCCGGGCAATAGCCCAATAAATCCTATTAGTAACCGATACCGGTGACAATCCTGGGTTTCTTATTGCGGGCATGCGCTGCATACCGGCTGTTGCGCCTGATATTCCACAGGCTGACTACGCCGAAGCTGTTCTTTTTTTCCTTCGGCAATTGAACATCCGTTGCCACTGTTTCGGGTACTTCCGTTACTAAACGTTTAAGGATGTCTGCTTCCATTTGCACACGCGAGTGCACTAGATCACTTTTCATAACTATCTGTTTTAATTAATCTAAAATTTATTCGGAGCGACTAAGAGAGAAATGACACTTAAAGAATCGTTGTAAGAAGTGCTGGCTTAAATACTCTGCAGAGATGGCAAACGAGTTTATATTATTTAGTCGCTCTATTTCGGATGCAAAAGTACGAATTATTTTTGATTCGGCAAGCCCCAATACCCAAGAATCTGTTAATGAAAAAGCCCCGCACATGCGGGGCTTTAACTATTTAATATTCAATATCTTACAGGACTTATTTCACTTCCTCGAATTCCGCATCGGTAACATTTTCGCCACCGGTGCTCGCCTGCTGGCCGCCGTTAGGGGCGCCCCCGCCGGGCTGTCCACCTGCCTGCTGCGAAGCCTTGTACAGTTCTTCGCTGGCCGCTGTCCATGCATTGTTCATTTCCGCCACAGCAGCATCGATCGCTGCGACATCCTGTGACTTGTGGGCGTCCTTCAGCTTGTTCAACGCTGTTTCGATCGGGGCCTTCTTGTCGGCCGGAAGCTTCTCACCGAATTCTTTCAGCTGCTTTTCCGTCTGGAAAATGAGACCGTCGGCCTGGTTGATCTTTTCGATCTTCTCGCGAGCGGCCTTGTCGGTCGATTCGTTGGCCCTGGCTTCTGCCTTCATCTTTTCCACTTCGTCCTTACTGAGACCGCTGCCGGCTTCGACACGGATCTTCTGTTCCTTGCCGGTGCCTTTATCCTTAGCCGTTACATGCAACAGCCCGTTGGCATCGATATCGAAGGTTACTTCGATCTGCGGTACGCCGCGGGGGGCCGGGGGAATGCCATCGAGGTTGAAGGTGCCCAGGCTCTTGTTCTGAGAGGCCATGGGACGTTCGCCCTGCAGGACATGGATCTGTACGCCCGGCTGATTGTCGCTGGCCGTAGAGAAAGTTTCCGACTTCTTCGTAGGGATGGTCGTATTGGATTCGATGAGACGCGTCATCACACCACCCATCGTCTCGATACCGAGCGATAAGGGAGTGACATCCAGCAGCAGCACATCCTTGACCTCACCGGTCAGCACAGCGCCCTGGATAGCAGCACCTACCGCCACCACTTCATCGGGGTTAACTCCTTTATTCGGCTTCTTGCCAAAGAATTTTTCCACGATCTCCTGCACCTTGGGGATACGGGTCGAACCACCGACCAGTATCACCTCATCGATCTGCGCGGCACTGATACCGGCGTCCTTAAGGGCCTGTTCGCAGGGTTTAAGGCACCTTTCGAAAAGGCCATCTGCCAGTTGCTCGAATTTAGCCCGGTTCAGCTTCTTCACCAGGTGTTTCGGCACCCCATCCACAGCCGTAATATATGGCAGGTTGATTTCCGTCTCACTGGAAGAAGACAGTTCGATCTTGGCCTTTTCAGCCGCCTCTTTCAGGCGCTGCAACGCCATCGGATCCTTCCGCAGGTCGATATTTTCATCTTTCTTGAATTCATCGGCCAGCCAGTCCATGATCAGCTTGTCAAAATCGTCACCACCCAGGTGAGTATCACCATTGGTGGACTTCACTTCGAATACGCCGTCGCCCAACTCAAGAACGGAAACATCGAATGTACCACCACCTAAGTCGAATACGGCGATCTTCTCATCCTTTCCAGCCTTGTCCAGCCCATAAGCCAGCGCGGCAGCCGTCGGCTCGTTCACGATCCTGCGGACAGTCAGCCCGGCAATCTCACCGGCTTCCTTGGTTGCCTGCCGCTGAGCGTCGTTAAAATAAGCCGGAACCGTAATAACGGCTTCTGTAACCTCCTGGCCAAGATAATCTTCTGCCGTCTTCTTCATCTTCTGAAGGATCATCGCAGAGATCTCCTGGGGAGTGTAAAGACGCCCATCGATGTCGATCCTTATCGTATTGTTGTCACCTTTGACGACTTTATAGCTCCAGTGGGTAATTTCATTGGTCACTTCGTCAAAACGACGGCCCATGAACCGTTTGACCGAGGCGATCGTGTTCACTGGGTTCGTAATCGCCTGACGCTTGGCAGGGTCCCCGACCTTTCTTTCTCCGTTCTTCAGGAAAGCGACGATCGACGGTGTCGTCCTGCGCCCCTCATCATTGGCGATGACTACGGGTTCGTTGCCTTCCATGACGGCTACACAACTGTTGGTCGTGCCGAGGTCAATACCTATAATTTTTCCCATATTGATTTGATTTTATCAGATTTTAAGATTTGCAAAATCATCCGGAGTGGATTGACAATCATTATGCCATGCAGTGAAAAGTGAAAAAATGGCAGGTCTTTGGGGTCTTTGGCAGGCCCGTCAGCGGACGACCTCCAGCACGGGCTTCAGCGACGTGTCCCTAAACACATAGTCTGCCACTTCATCCAGCCCCGGAGTGACGGAATTAAAGGAAATACCCGTTCCCGCCATTTTGACCATACAAATGTCGTTTTCGCCATCACCTACTGCCACAGCGTCCGCCAGGCTGATCCCAAAACGGTGCAGGATATATTGAAACATATTGGATTTGCAATGGTCATGCTCACACTGGCTGAATTTGTCCTTCAGAAGCTGGGAAGGGATCCTCACCTCGCCTGTAGCCACGCTTTTCTGGAATTCCAGCTCATTACCCAGGGTAAAATCGAGCCCCAGCAGATTTTTGATGTGATTGGCGATAGAATGGTAACTGTCACTGATAATACCGCAGACGTACCCCCGGACCTGCAGTTCACGAATGACCAGCACGGCATCCCCGATAAGGGGAATGGATTCCACAACATGGATCAGTTCGGCGAAAGTCCTCCCTTCCAGCAGCCGGCCAATTTTCTGAGTCTTGATAAAGTTGCTTTTATCCTGAGCCTGGATATCCGTCAGTTCCCGGGTAAAGCCAAACCGCTCGGCGGCGGACTGGATAAAGCTGCCCTGCAACAGCACCTGGTCCATGTCGAACACGATCATTTTCCGCGGCTGCCGGACGAGCTCCTTCAAGGCGAATTCTACCTGCTCGCGCATCATCGGGACGGATTCCTCCTGCCTGCGGCTGGCATCGAAGATATTCACCCTTTTGAAAATAGCATTGGCAACCTGCTTGGCCATCCGGCCCAGCACATGCAGCGGCTGCCGGTCGTTCTCGACCTCACCGATACAGACCTCTTTTATCCGGGCACGGACCTGGTGCATATCGATCAGCAACCCGATATCCACGCCGTAATCGTTCTCGAACTCCACTTTTTGAAGGATCGATTTCTTGCCCGCGATCATTCCGCTGAGCGGCTGACGAAATTCCAGTAAATGAGGGAAAAAGAATTCCAGCATCGGTTTGACCAGGATCTCGGCCACCCTGCCCGCCGGCCGCTCGAAGTATGATTTCACGAAATCGGCCTCATCCCTGATCAGCGGCGCCGTCAGCATCCCGACAATGTCTTGTTCATAATCCGGAAGATCCGCCTCGAGAAAGACCAGGATCTCGTTCTTCGCCATCAGCATGCCTTCTCTCATCGATTCTCCCTTTCCCACATGCGTAGGGGTGATCACCTTCACATTCTCCTTTCCTGCCTCGGCCACTGTGGCATCCGTCGACATGTCGTCAACTACAATGATCTCATCTACCAGTTCGTTCCGCTTGGCCTGACGAATGACCTGCCGGATCGTTTTTTCTTCATTTAGAGCGGGTATAATTACGCTGACCATGGGGGTTCATGCCCCTAAAATTATGCCAATAAGTTTTCACAAAACTCTGAGAAACAAGAATTAAATTTGTTTACATTCTTTTAATTTGCCTCCAGTGCCGATCGCCGCCGACGTATATCAAAAAATTGTCAGGGCTAAAATTTATATCGACGAGAATTTTCAGCAGCCCATCGACCTGCACCGCCTGTCCCGCGAAGCCTGCCTTTCCCGTTACCATTTTCACCGCCTGTTCAGGCGCATTTATCGCCTGACCCCACACCAGTACCTCACACGAAAACGGATCGAACAGGCCCGGGTATGGCTGGCCGGTGAGGACCATACCATTATGGAGATTTGTAACCATATCGGTTTTGAAAGTATCGGCTCTTTCAGTACGCTCTTCAAAAAGGAGATCGGTTATGCGCCACGTGATTATCGACAACTGGCCCACACTAAAAAGCAGCAGGCGCAGCAACAACCCCGCAGTTGTATTCCGCATTGTTTTATCGACCGGCACGGATGGGATACCCCCCATCCCACGGACAAAAGCAATATTCAAGAAGTCCCGCCACCCCGGATCGCTTAGCTTTGGTGACAAACATTTTTAACATGATCACCAAACTCTCGCATGTCAGCCTGTTTGTCCTCGACCAGGACAAGGCATACGACTTCTATGTCAACAAACTAGGGTTCAAAGTACATACCGATGCCAAAATGGACAACGGCTATCGCTGGCTGACCGAGCTTCGTCGGAGCTCCGGGCCCTCGCTCCTACTCGCTCGTAACCTTCGCTGAAGCTCGGTTATCCGCCGGAACAACCTGACCTGGAGATCGCCCTCCTGACACCGCTCGCCGGCGGCATGGGCTATGACGAAGAAACGACCCACGCCTTCCGCGTCCTGCTGGATAACCGAGCGAAGCGAAGGTTACGAACGAGTCCCTGAACAGTGTTCAGGGACGAAGTTCTGGGTGCTGGGCGCCGGGGTCCTGCAGACACCCGATTGCCTCGCCACTTATGAAGAGCTAAAGGCCAAAGGCATTGCCTTCAAATCAGCGCCGAAAGAACAGTTCTATGGGATAGAAGCCCTCATCACCGACGGAGTAGGTAACTGGTTCAGCATGACCCAGCCGAAATAGGGCCGGCCAAACTGGAGGATCTTCGCAGGCTTTCACCGGTCAATGCCGTAAGTGCCGAACGGCCCCGATCATTGATCCTCTCATTGATCGGCAGACTCGTTGCGCTCTACCCGAAAGGTGTAATTCTTCTGTGTCAGGTAGCTGAAAGAAACCACGATGACCGTCGTGAGGATCTTTGCAACTGTAGGGTAAAGGTGGAATTGCTCCACGAAAAGCTTGATGAAGATATAATTCAATAGCAGGCAGATCATCACCAGGACAAAATATCTGAAAAGCTGCACCCGGCTATGCAAGGTAGATCCTGTAAATACAATATTCCTGTTGAGGAAAAACCCCGTCGGAAAACTGACGGAAAAAGAAATAAGGAAGGAAAAGATATAAGGGGAGATCACCAGCGGGCCCAATATTACGTTGTGCTGACGCAAAATAAAGTTATAGCTGATGGCATAAATGAAAATATCCAGGAAGGTAGTAGTTCCTCCGCAAGCTGCGTACCGGAACGTCTGCAAGGGCATCAGCTTGCTGAAGGGAGGATAGAAAAAATCAATAAAATCGATAATCCATTTCTTTATCATTCGGATCGCCCTCTTAGTGGTTCAAAGATAATTACAAAATGTGATTTGGCCATTGATAATGCATTAGGATTCGTGAACATGCAGTACTTTTGCATCCCAATCAGCGGAAAAATGGATATGGATATTATCAGCCAGATCAAGGCAGCCACGCGGCAGGTACTGCAGGAACAGTTCAGCTATGTCCCGGAAGCCGGTGAGGTCCCCATCAATGAGACCAAGCCGGAGTTCGAAGGCGATTATACGGTAGTCTTGTTCTCCTTTCTCAAACCGCTGAAAAAATTGACGGATGCGCTGGGCGCCGAATCCCCTGGCGTCGCATTGGGCCAGGCCCTTGTCGGCCGTTTTCCCAACCTTTTCGCGAAGTTCAACGTCATCAAGGGTTTCCTGAACCTTACCATTGCCGACAACTACTGGCTGGGGTTTCTCAGCAAACAGTACGCCAATAATAATTACGGCCGAAAGGCGCCTTCCGGCAAAAAGGTCATGGTGGAATATTCCTCCCCCAATACCAACAAACCCCTCCACCTTGGCCATCTCCGCAATAACTTCCTGGGCTGGAGCATCGCACAGGTCTATAAGGCCAATGGCTATGTAGTTGTCAAGACCTGTATCGCCAACGACCGCGGTATCCATATCTGTAAGAGCATGATCGCCTGGCAATTATTTGCCAATGGCGCCACTCCCGCCAGCACAGGCATCAAGGGCGATCATTTCGTCGGGGACTATTATGTGCTCTTCGGGACAGAACACAAGCGGCAGATGGAACCGCTGATAGCCGCCGGCATGGATAAGGAACAGGCCGAAAAAGAGGCCCCGATCATGAAGGCCGCCCAGCAGATGCTGGTGGACTGGGAGGCCGGCAAACCCGAAGTCATCGAATTGTGGAAGACCATGAACAGCTGGGTCTACGCCGGTTTCGATCAGACCTATAAAAGGATCGGCAGCGATTTCGACAAGATCTATTATGAAAGCGATACCTACCTGCTCGGCAAAGAACTGGTGGAATTGGGACTGCAAAAGGGCGTCTTCTTTCAAAACGAAGACGGCAGCGTATGGATCGATCTCACCGCCGACGGCCTGGACCAGAAGATCGTGCAACGCAAGGACGGCACAGCCGTCTACATGACGCAGGATATCGGCCTGGCGGTACGCAAATACGAAGAATTCCAATCAGACCTCAGCATTCACGTTGTCGGCGATGAACAGAATTATCATTTCAAAGTCCTCAAGCTGATCTGTCAGAAGCTGGGCCTGCCCTCTGCCGATGGCATCTTCCACCTTAGCTATGGCATGGTGGAACTTCCGACCGGTCGCATGAAGACGCGCGAAGGCACCGTCGTCGACGCCGATGACATCCTGGACGAAATGCACCTCGAAGCCGAGCGGAAAACCATCGGGCAAGGCAAGACCGAAGGGTTCACTCCCGATGAACTGCAAAGTCTCTATGAGACCCTTGGACTGGGCGGCCTCAAGTTCTTCCTGCTGCGCGTGGATCCGAAGAAGAAAATGCTGTTCAATCCTGAAGAATCCATCGACCTGCACGGTTATACCGCCACGTTCATCCAATACGCCTATGCGCGGATCAGGTCCATCTTTCGCAAAGAGAGCGCCGGGGTCATTAATGACTCTCCTGCCAGTAACGATTCTCCTGCCAGCGGCGATCAGCCAGCGTCATCAAAGCGTGTCTACACACTGAAGCAAGTTTTCGACGCACAGGCCCAGAGCCTTCTCCCGCTGGAAAAGACCCTCGTCATTACCCTGGAGAAATATGCCGCCATTATCAGCCAGGCCGGCGCGGAGATGAACCCCTCCCTCATCTCGGCTTACAGCTTTCAACTGGCGCAGACCTTCAATTCTTTCTACAATGTTCACTCTATCTCCAATGCAGAGACGCCGGAGAAAAAGGCGCTGCGCCTTCAGCTGGCCCAGCTAACGGCTATCGTCCTGAAATCAGCAATGGGACTGCTGGGCATCCGGATGCCGGAGAGAATGTAAGGACCCCGGCCCGCGTGGATCGCCGGGGCAAAGCATGGACCGATAGGCCGGTCCGTAGCGTCGGTTTATTTCAACACTACCGCGCCGAGCGGCGGCAGATGCACGATGATCTCATATTTATCTTCCCGCTCGTCGACCAGCCGCACCTGTACCATCGGGTTATTCGTATCTCCCGTCCCCCAGTACTTCCGGTCATCGCTGTTGAAGACTTCTTTCCAGGCCGCCTTTCCCGTCGCATAGACCTTCCAGTCCCTGCGCACCACCGGGGTCAGATTGAGGATCACCAGCAGGTCCGCAGCAGGGTCTTTACCCTTGCGGCGGTAGACCACTACGCTCTCGTTCCGGTGCTGCAGATCCACCCACTCGAAGCCGTAAATGGAAAACTGGTTCTCATACAAAGCACCCTCACTGCGCAACAACCTGTTCAGATCGCGGACACAGTCTTTCAGCAGTCGGTGGCTGTCATATTGCAGCAGGCCCCACGGGAGCTCGGTCTTGTAGTTCCATTCCGACGTCGCCCCGAATTCATTGCCCATGAACAGCAGCTTGCCGCCCGGATGTGTCATCATATAGGTATACAACAACCGGAGGTTAGCGAATTTCTGCCAGTCATCGCCCGGCATCTTGTAAAGCATCGGTGATTTCCCATGGACGACCTCGTCATGGCTCAATGGCAGCACAAAGTTCTCATCATAGTAATACACCATGCTGAAGGTGAACTTATCCTGGTGATCACGCCGGTAGACAGGGTCCAGTTTGAAAAAGTTCAGCGTATCGTGCATCCAGCCCATCATCCATTTCATGCCGAAACCCAATCCGCCGGCAAAGGTCGGACGGCTGACACCGGGCCAGTCTGTCGCCTCTTCGGCAATGGTCTGCACATCGGGGAAATCCCGGTACACCATCTCGTTGAGGTTCTTGATAAAGGCAATCGCCTCCAGGTTGCCATCTCCGCCGTGCTCGTTCGGCTCCCACTCTCCTTCCTTCCGCGAATAGTTCAGCTTGAGCATCGAACTGACTGCATCTACACGCAGCCCGTCGATATGATACCGGTCCAGCCAATACCGTGCATTGCTCGTCAGAAAGGATTTGACCTCGCCCCGCCGGTAATTGAAGATATAGCTGTTCCAGTCCGGATGAAACCCCTTGCGCATATCGGCATATTCATACGTGTTGGCGCCATCGAAGAGATACAGCCCGTGATAGTCATAAGGAAAATGAGACGGCACCCAATCGAGGATCACCCCGATGCCTGCCGCGTGAAAAGCCCCGACCAGGGCCATAAAACCCTGCGGATCGCCGAATCGCGAGGTGGGGGCATAATAGCCCGTACCCTGGTAACCCCAGCTGCCGTCGAACGGGTGTTCCATCACCGGCATCAGTTCCACATGCGTAAAGCCCATCTCTTTCACGTAGGGCACCAGCAACTCACACATCTGGGCATAGGTGTTGTACGATTCTTCGCTGAAAGCGTTTGGGCGCATCCAACTGGCCAGATGCACCTCGTAGACACTCCAGGGAGCTTCCAGTGAATTATGCGCTTTCCGGCTCTCCATCCATTTCCGGTCCTGCCAGTCATAGTCCAGCTCCCAGGTGATAGAGGCCGTCTGGGGACGCATCTCCCAGAAATAGGCATAAGGATCACCCTTGTCCAGCGTGCCGCCCTTATAGCCCCTGATATGATATTTGTATGCTTCCCCCGTCTTAAAATGAGGAATAAAGCCTTCCCAGATGCCGCTGCGGTCCAGCCGGACGAACAGCGGATGCGTATCCGGCGCCCAGCCGTTGAAATTGCCGATGACGGACACCGCCGTGGCGTTGGGCGCCCAAACGGCAAAATAATAGCCCTCCGTACCTAACACCGTGGCACGGTGTGACCCCAGCAGCTCGTATATACTATAGTGAGTACCTTCCTGAAAATTTCGGATATCCTCATCCGTAAATAGAGAATAATTCCAGACAGGTTTTGTCGAATCGACGAAATGGACCTCTTCATATTTCTGACCGGTAGTTGTTCCCACGATATTTTTTTTTATTCTTTTATGTAAAAAGAGCTGCGTTGCATCTCACCAGTTACCTGCAACAGGTATGACAGACCCTTGTCTTTAACGTAAATTTAAGGGATAGGGTTTGCATATTCCTTTTTTAAAAAATAAATTGCTTACGGATCATAAGCACCGAAACCTTCTTATGCCTAAACTGATCTGCCTTCTCCTATTGAACTTTCTAACCTATACGGCTGTCAGGGCACAAACGCGTATCAATGGAACGATCACGGATACAGCGGAAAAAAAGCCGCTTCCGGGGAGCGCCGTCCTCTTAATACGTGCGGCCGATTCTATCCTGGTCCAGTTTACGCGGGCCGCCGGCTCGGGTGATTTCAAGTTCAGCCATATCCCAACCGGTCATTATCTCTTGCTGGTCACCTATCCTTCTTATGCCGACTACGTGGATGAACTCGAAGTAAAGGATTCCCTTCCACTGGTGCTGCCGCCCATCGGCCTGGTCCTGAAAAGCAAACTGCTGGAGGCGGTGGTCGTTAACGGCAGCAAAGGATCCATGCGCATTAAAGGGGACACTACTGAATTTACGGCCGACAGCTTCAAAACCCAGCAGAACGCCACCGTGGAAGACCTCCTCAAAAAATTGCCCGGCATTCAGGTGGACAGCAAGGGCCAGATCACGGCTCAGGGGGAAACGGTGAAAAAGGTGTTGGTGGATGGCGAGGAATTTTTCGGCGATGACCCTACCCTCGTGACACAGAATCTTCGGGCCGATATGGTGGACAAAGTGCAGGTCTATGACAAAAAAAGCGACCAGGCCACTTTCACCGGCATCGATGATGGCCAGCGGGATAAAACGATCAACCTGAAACTCAAAGACAGCAAGAAGAACGGCTATTTCGGCCGCCTCACGGCAGGCGGAGGCACCGACGGCTATTTTGACGAAGAGCTGATGGCCAATTATTTCAGGCAAAAGGAAAAGCTGGCTGCTTACGGAATTCTCTCCAACACCGGCAAAACAGGCCTGAATTGGCAGGACAGGGATACTTACGGGCAAAGTTTCGCCAGCAACCTCGACGTCGATGCGAATACCGGGTCGATCACCTACAGCGGTCCGCCAAATGATGACCTCGACGACTGGAACGGTCAATATTCCGGGCAGGGATATCCGACTGTCAAAACGGGCGGCCTTCATTTCAACAACAAATGGGATGACGAAAACCAGTCCGTCAATGGCAATTACAAATACATGAACCTTTCCATCAACGGCAACGGCGTCACCAATTCGGAAAATATCCTGCCGGATACCTTCTATTATAATAACTCGACGCAGAAATTCAACCGCCAGATCATCCGTAACAGCTTCAGCGGCACCTACGAAACGAAATTAGACTCGACTTCCTCGCTGAAAATAATGGCGGACGGCGGCACCGATCATAAGATCAACAGCGAATACGATTATTCGGAAGCGCTCGCCAGCGACAGCAGCGTGGTCAATCAGAATACCCGCACCGTCAATACGGTAAGCAACAACCGGGCTGTCAACAGCAACGTGCTCTGGCGAAAGAAGCTGGGCAAGCCCGGCCGTACCCTGTCGCTAAACATCCGGGAAAACTATACCAATAATACAGATGCAGGCTACCTCTACTCCAATACGGAATTTTACAGCGCCGGCCTGCCTGTACAGGATTCGCTCGTCAATCAATACAAGAATTACCTCACTCAGAATATCCTGTTCGATTCCAAATTGACCTATACCGAACCGCTCGGAAGAGGGTCTTTCCTCGGCGTCGACTACGGCGCCTTCATCAACAACACCCATTCGGACCGGAACTCGTACAACCCATCGGCTGCCGGTAAATACGACGTCCTGGATTCTATTTACAGCAACAATTATCAATACAATATCTTCGCGCAACACGGAGGTCTTTCCTACACGCTAATCCGAAAGAAATTCCGATTCAGCGCCGCCAACGATGCCGGTTTTGCCGGTTATAACCAGCGCGACCTGGTGGCTGACACGGCTGTGAAGCGCCATTTTGTCCAATGGTACCCCAATGCCAACTTCACGTATAGTTTCGCTCCGCAGCAGCAGCTGTCATTACGCTACTATGGGTATACGACTCCGCCGACCCTGCAGCAACTGCAGCCGGTCGCCAGCAATGAGAATCCGCTGAATGTCATCATCGGTAACCCGGGACTGAAACCCCAGTTCGTCAATAGTTTTAATCTCCGCTACAACGATTACAAAATATTGACGGACCGCAACATTTATGCTAACATCAACTATTCTTTCACGTCCAATGATATCAGCAGCAACCTGATGGTGGATGATACGACCGGCAAGCAAACGACCCAATCCGTCAATGTCAACGGCACCTGGTCCCTCCGCGGAAATGTCGGTTACGGCTTCAAATGGAAGAGACCGGATCTGCACCTCAATTTCTCTGCTTCCGCCCAGCAAAACAATAATGTCACCATTGTCGACAATATCAATAATGCCACCCGGTCCGGCAGTTACACGGCCGATTTCTCTATATGGAAATCCAAGGAAAAAAAATATGATCTCTGGACCGACTTCGGTGTCACCTATACGACCAGCAAGTCTTCTGACGATCCGACACTGACCACTAATTATTTCACTTACCAGATCCAACCCAATGCAGATGTCTATCTGCCGCTGAACTTCCAGATCCACGCCGATGGCAATTTCAATATCCGGCAGAAAACGCCCGTATTCACCACCAATAACAATGTTTTCCTGATCAATGCCTGGGTAGGGAAAAAGCTGCTGAAAAATAACCAGCTACTGCTGAAGGCCGCGGTCAACGACCTGCTCGACCAAAACAACGGGTTCAACCGAAATGTCAGCAGCAGCTTTATCACGCAGAACACCTATAGCACGATCAAACGGTATTTAATGTTCTCCGTGGTCTGGAATTTTACCAAGGCAGGAACTCCTGCCCCTCGTCAGGGCAATTGATAAGCCCGACACTAAAAAGACATGTTATGACCAAGACCTATCTCTTATCGCTCTTGCTGTTCACCGCCGCCTGCCCGGCCAGGGCGCAGCACGCCATCTTCCTTTCACAGGGGAAAATAGAATTTGAAAGAAAGGTCAACCAATATGCCCAGATGGAATCCGTGACGGACCCCGGCGACGAGTCCTGGACGGAGTTTCGGAAAAAACTGTCCGGGAACCAATTCAAAACGGATTATTTCGATCTCCTGTTTACCCGCAGCAAAACCTTGTATCACCCCGGCAGAGAGAGCGCTGATAACCCCAGCCAGTTCTTTTTCCAGCCTCCTGCACAGGACAATATCGTTTATTCCGACCTGGAAGACCAGAAAAGCATCAGTCAGAAAAAAGCCTTTGAAGAGGTTTTTCTCGTGCAGGATACGCTTCGCCGGATCAAATGGAAAATAACGGACGAAACCCGGACCATTGCCGGTTTTGCCTGCCGAAGGGCTAACGCCGTGATCATGGATTCTATTTACGTGGTAGCCTTTTATACCGATGAGATCCTGACATCAGGCGCCCCGGAATCCTTTACCGGTCTTCCCGGGATGATCCTGGGGGTCTCGCTGCCCCATGAGCATGTCAGTTGGTTTGCCACCAAAGTAGAAGCCATCAGCATATCTGATGCCCAGGTAACCGCGCCGGCAAAAGGAAAAAAAACCAACAATACAGGGCTGTTGCAAACCGTACAGCATTCACTCAAAGATTGGGGTAAGCAAGGCCAGCAATTTATGCGGGCATTGATGTTCTAACGCTATTTCCTTAATTCCAGCACCCACATCGTCCGCCCGGGGATCTCCGCCTTTTGCGCCAGCGGATACTTTTGGCCCGTCACTATATCGACCGCATCCGTAAAACCCGCAGTCCGCTGGCTATATCGGCTGAAATCGATGTCTGCCGGCTTCATGCCGGTATTCATGGCACACAGGATCGTCTGCCGGGCATCATACCGGAAATACACGAACAGCGCCTTCCTGGGCACATATTGCATCATCCTGCCTGTCTTCAGCGCAGAAGATCCTTGCCGGAAGGTCCCCAGCGTCTTCACCAGCTGCTGGACGGCCCCTTCGTCCGCCGAAAGACCGGTGCCGGTAAAGGCATTCTTCCGGTCGCCGGCCCAGCCCCCGGGGAAGTCCAGGCGAACCCAGCCGTCAGGATTGGCTACGCCCTTCATCAGGATCTCCGTCCCATAATATAATTGCGGGATGCCCCGCTCCGTCAGCAGCCACTCGATGCCCATCTTCTGCCCGGCGACATCTTCCCCGATCTGCGAGAAGAACCGGGTCATGTCATGGTTGTCGAGGAAGATGACATTCCGCATGGGATCCTCGTACAGGAAATCATTACTGAGGGTATTATACAATTCGCTGACCCCGCCGCCGCCATCGGAGGTATCTTTGATCGCCCCCTGGATACCGGAGAAAAGACATTGAAAGTCCGTGGCGCCCGGCAAATTGCTCCTGAAGGGGATATTGAGGTGGTTGCGGACAAAATAAGCCTGGTTGGCCGTGCCATGGACCCATGTCTCACCGAACATCGTTATGCGCGGGTATTCATCGAGCAGGGCTTGATTGCAGCGGTTCATAAAATCCAGGCTGTTGTAAATATAGGTATCGATACGCCAGCCGTCTACCCCAAAAGTCTCTACGCACCAGATCGCATGTTCAATGAGGAATTCGGCGAGGTCAGGATTGTCCTGGTTGAGATCGGGCATCTGCCGGGTGAACCAGCCATCGCTGGTGGTCTTTTTATCGATGTCGCTGGCATGCGGATCGATCAGCGGCTGGTCGCGGTAATTGGTCTGGGTATATTTCGGCCATTGGTGCAGCCAGCTTTTTTCCGGCAGGTCCTGGATGAAGAAATGATAAAGTCCCACGTGATTGTAGACGGCATCCTGGATCAGTTTCATCCCCCGCCGGTGCAACGAATCCGCCAGCCGCTTGTATTGCAATCTTCCACCCAGGCGCGGTTCGATCAAATAGTGATCGGTGAACGCATAGCCATGCTCCGTTCGGTTGGGCATGTCATTCTCCAGCACGGGCGTCATCCACAATGTCGTCACCCCCAATCCCTGCAGATAATCCAGGTGATTGATGATTCCCTGGAAATCGCCGCCGTGACGAAGAAAAATAGAGTCCCGGTTGAGCGACTGATCCCTCATCCCCGGGATACGGTCATTGGAAGTATCGCCATTGCTGAATCGATCGGGCATCAAAAAATAAATGAAGTCGGCGGATGTGACGCCACGGGCGAATTCGGTCCCATTGCCACTGCGCCTGGCCGAGAGATAAAATGGCACTATGGCTACTCCTTTGCCATCCTTCGGCTTTATCCAGATGATGATCCGTCCGGGTTTGGTTGCCGGGGAGATCTGCACATGCAGGAACAGGTAATTGGGATTGGCGACCCGGTGCCACTCTACCAGTTGCACGCCGGGCACCCCCTTCGCAGTGACTTCGGCTGCATCCCCGATATCCTCGCCATGGATCATCAGTTCCGGCTTCGAATACTTCATCCCCACCCACCAATTGGACGGATACACCGTCGGCATCTGCCGCGGTGGAATCAGGGTATCGGCCGGACCGGGCACGTGCCAGCCCGGAATGCTGCCACTCTGCTGCCCGATGGCGGCTCCGGCTATGAAAAAACAACCGATAAAAAATAAATGTATTTTTCGCATATACATCATAGTTAATACGCCTCCGCCCTTACCGATCGGCAAAAAAACCGGCCTTTTCCTGCTGTATGCGGATGGCGCCTCCATCGTAGACGAAGAGGACGGAGATGGCCCCCGCGATCAGGCAGAAACCTGCCAGCACAACGGCATAGATCGGCTGGTTACCGTAAAGATGCTTGACGATCCAACCTCCGAACAGCCCGTTGATGATCTGGGGCAGCGTGATGAAAAAGTTGAATATCCCCATGTAAATGCCCATCTTCCCTGCCGGAATGCTGCCACTGAGGATGACATAGGGCATAGCCAGAATGCTGGCCCAGGCAAGCCCTATTCCGACCATCGAATACTTCAGCATCGCGGGATCATGAATAAAAAAGATCGTGATCAATCCTATTCCTCCCGCCAGCAGGGATAGGGCATGCGTGATCTTGCGGCCAAGCCGTCGCGCAATGGCAGGCAGGAATAGCGCATAGACCATGGCCACGAAATTATAGATACCGAATGCGCTGCCGACGGCATTGCCTGCGTCATTATAGGCCACCGATTTGGTATAGTCACCCCTCAGGCCGTAAACATGTGTGGCCACCGCATCGGTGGTAAAAACCCACATGCTGAACATCGCGAACCAGCTGAAGAATTGCACCAGCCCCAGCTGCTGCATGGTCTTCGGCATCTGCCGGAAATCAACGGCGATCTCCTTCCAGACGGCCCTTTTTTCAACGGATTCCGGGAGGGCCTCATTATTGGCATCATCCGCAGCTGGCGAGGGCCGACCCTGGTACTTCTTGTATTCGTCGGGAGGATATTCCCTGGAAAAGAAGACCGTCACTAGTATGGCCGCGATGAAAAAAGCAGCCCCGATATAAAAGGAATATTTGATGTTATCGGCTATCCCATCCGGGCCGGCGACCTTGCTGATGTGCAGCCGGGCCAACCAATCCGGCAGATCCGATCCGATCACCGCCCCCAGCCCGATCAGGAAGGTCTGGATGGAAAAACCCAGGGTCCGCTGGCTGTCCGGCAGATTGTCAGCTACCAGGGCCCGGAATGGCTCCATGGCTATATTGAAGGAGGCATCCATGACCATGACGAGCCCGGCCCCGATCCACAAGGCAGGTATCACACCCGATAATCCACCTGAATTTGGTAAAAAGATCAGCGCCGCCGAGGACAGCAGCGCTCCGGTCAGAAAATAAGGTTTGCGTCTGCCCAATCTGTTCCACGTCCTGTCGCTGTAATGCCCGATCAGTGGTTGAACGATCATCCCTACCAGCGGGGCGACTATCCAGAACAGGGGAAGTTGGTCGACGTCTGCTCCGAATGACCGGAGAATGCGGCTGGTATTGGCATTCTGCAGCGCGAAACCGGACTGTATCCCCATAAACCCAAAGCTCATGGTAAAGATCTGCCGAATCGTCAAAGCAGGTTTAGAGATGCCCCCCTGCCGCGAAGAGCCGGGGGAAATTGCTGTAGCCATACAATCGTTTTATTCGCTTCACCGGTCACCTCAGGTTATGTCCGACCTTTGGTTATGTTACCTCTGTCATCAAATGACGAACCCGTTCGGCAATACCGCCCCTTTCTTAATCACCACGATACCTTCCTTCACCGTATACAAAGAGTGATCGGAATTCTCGAGATGATGTCCCCCGTTGATGCGTACGTCGTCCCCGATCCGGCAGTTCTTATCGACGATAGCATTGCGGATATAGCAGCGATGACCGATACCGACGGTCGGCAGACCATGGGATTGCGCCTGTTCGATCTCCTCGATGGTCTCATAAAAGTCGACGCCCATCAGGTAGCTGCTGACAATGGTCGTTCCGGTGCCGATCCGGGTGCGGATACCGATGATGCTGTTCTCGATGCGGGAAGCATTGATGATGCAGCCTTCTGCAATGATCGTTTTTTCAAGCGTGGTGCCGCTGATCTTGGCAGGTGGCAGCATGCGGGCGCGCGTATAGATGGCCTTTTCGTTGTCGAACAGGTTGAAATCGGGTATGTCCTTCGTCAGCCCGAGGTTGGCTTCGAAAAAGGAAGGGATATTACCGATGTCGGTCCAATAACCTTCATACTGGTAGCTGACCACTTTGTATTTTTCAAGGGACTGGGGAATAATTTCCTTACCGAAGTCCGTCGATTCCACATATTCATTCTGCAAAAGATCGCTCAGCAGTTGCCGGTTAAAGATATAGATACCCATCGAAGCCAGATAGTGCCGTCCCTGCGCCTGCATGGCATGACCAGTGTCGCTGATCCAGGGCTGGAGAACATCCCTTTTAGGCTTTTCCGTAAAGGAAGTGATAAACCCGGTTTCATCCTTTTTCATGATCCCGAAGTCAGACGCCTCCTTATCGTTCACAGGTATGGTGGCGATGGAAATATCCGCTCCCATTTTCTTGTGATGATCCAGCATTTCCATGAAGTCCATCTGATAAAGCTGGTCGCCGGAAAGGATCAGCACGTACTCACTGTCGAAAGGCCCGAGATGGCGAAGACATTGACGGACCGCATCGGCCGTACCCTGGTACCAGGTGGGATTATCCGGTGTCTGTTCGGCAGCCAGGATGTCGACAAAGGCCGAACTGAAAGCGCTGAAATGATACGTGTTCTTTATATGCCGGTTTAACGAAGCCGAATTGAACTGCGTCAGCACAAACATTCTGGTGATGCCCGAATTGAGGCAATTGGAGATCGGGATATCTACGAGCCGGTACTTCCCGGCTATAGGGACGGCTGGCTTCGAACGACTGGCAGTGAGAGGATATAATCGGGTCCCGGCGCCTCCTCCTAATATGACTGATAAAATCTCTTTTGACATATACAATCGGTTTGTTGAATGATGATTAAATTATTATTCCAACCTGACTTTGGTTCTTCTTAGTATCCGTCCAGCATTCGTTGATACAAGTCCAAATATGCTTTTACGCTGGCCTCCCAGCTAAAATCCAGTTGCATCATCCGGGTCCGGGTCTCCCGCAGCATCTCCTGCTGCTGGAACAGTTCGACCGAACGCCAGATCCCATGTGTCATGTCTCCTACCGTAGTATGGAGAAAGCGAATGCCATACCCGCCGGGATCCCCGTAATCGATCACCGTGTCATGCAACCCGCCCGTATCCCTGACCACCGGCACGGTACCATAACGGAGGGCATACAGCTGATTGAGCCCGCAGGGTTCCACCCGCGACGGCATCAGGATGAAATCGGCCCCCGCATAAATGAGGTGGCTGAGCCCTTCATCATAGCCGATGAAGGTATTGTAATCTCCCCTCGACATCTCCCTGATGGATTGTAAATGTCCTTCGATACTGGCAAGGCCGCTGCCCAGGATGAAGAAGTTCATTCTTCTGCCCAGGTAATAGAACGATTCTTCGATCGTCTGAGGCAACAGGTCCGCACCCTTGTCCGCGACCAGCCGGCCGATAAAGGTGATCAGCGGCTTTGTCGGGTCGAGGCCGTACCGGCGGCACAACTCCGCTTTATTCTTTTGCTTGCCCTCCTCTACCGTGTCCACCGAATAATGATGTTCGATATATCCATCCGTACCCGGGTCCCATACTGCCGTGTCGATACCGTTCAGGATGCCGCTGCATTTACCCTTTTCATATTCCAGCAGGGCTTCCAGCCCGGCAGCGCTGTACCTCATCTCCTGCAGGTAGGTAGGACTGACGGTCGTCACTTTCCAGGCGCTGCGGATACCGCAGGCCAGGGGGTTCAACGCTCCTCCCCATTCAAGCAAGCCCCGCTTCCAGATATCCCATTCAGGGATATAAACCGTTTTCTCCATGCCGGTCTGTCCCTGGTATTGGCCATTGTGAATCGTCAGTACCGTGGCGATACCACGCAATTTCTGGTAGGCATAGCAATATTTGAACATGAAAGGGATGAGGGCCGTATGATGATCATGGACATGAACGACGTCCGGCTGGTGGCTCCAGGCCGCCAGCCAGTCTACCACGGCAATCTGGAAGGAAAAAAAACGTTCGGTGTCATCAGGGTAGCCGTAGATCTTTTCGCGGTCCAGCAGCCCATAGATGTCCACCATGTAAAGATCGAACCCCAGTTTGTTGGTCGCCTCCTTGATGACGGTATAATTGAACCAGTAATTATGGAGATGGGTATACCCCTTGTGGACTACTTCCCATTGATTTTCACGGAGGAATTTTGTGCGATACATAGGCATGACCACCTTGGCGATATGCCCGAGCTCCCGCTGGTATTTTGGCAGTGCGCCCACCACGTCACCAAGTCCACCGGCCTTTGCCACCGGATAACATTCTGCCGATACGTGAATTATTTCCATTGAACTTTTATTATGCGGACAAAGGATCTTTGAGGGGGTAATCACCCAAGAGATGCAAGCAATTTCGTTCAATTTAAAGGTTTTTCATTAAACGGCGTATCGGAGATGAAAAAATTTTCAAAGGTCTAAACCCATTATCTTTGCAACCCTATACAAACAATTCTTCCCATGGCAAAGGCCTCTTCTTCTCTATCATATGAATCATTAGCGATCGGCATCGATATTGGTGGTACCGGCACCAAATACGGCATCGTGGACCGTAACGGCAATGTACTTTTCTCCGGTGAAATGTCAACCCGTGGATATGCACAGGTGGAAGACTTTATCGACGAATTGCACAACAATCTGCTGGTCCTGATCGACAAGGCAGGCGGTTCCGGCAGGATGCGCGGCATCGGGGTTGGCGCTCCCAACGGCAACTATTACAGCGGCACCGTCGAATACGCGCCCAATCTTCCCTGGAAAGGCATCCTTCCGCTGGCCAAGCTGATCCAGAACAGGTTCCAGCTGCCCGCCGTCCTGACCAATGACGCCAATGCAGCAGCCATCGGTGAAATGATGTACGGCGCTGCCAAAGGCATGAAGGATTTTATCATGATCACTCTCGGGACCGGCGTCGGCAGCGGCATCGTCGCCAACGGTAAACTGATCTACGGCCATGACGGCTTCGCCGGGGAATTAGGTCATACCATCATTATCCCTAATGGCCGCTATCATGAAGGCACCGGGAAGAAGGGCTCGCTGGAAAGTTATGCCTCTGCCACCGGCGTCAAGCTCACCGCTATAGAAAAGCTCGATAACAGCACCGAAGACAGTCTCCTGCGGCAGGTGCCCAGGGAATCGCTGGATTCCAGGAAGGTCTATGATGCCGCCATCCAGGGCGACAGGCTGGCCAAAGAGGTATTCGATTTCACCGGGTCCGTACTGGGAATGGCCCTCGCCAATTTCGTCATGTTCTCCAGCCCCGAAGCCATCATCCTTTTCGGCGGCCTTACTAAGGCAGGTGATCTCATCCTCAAACCCACCCGCGAGCATATGGAAAGCAACCTCATCCAGGTCTTCCAGAATAAGGTCAAAATCCTCGTCAGTCATTTGAAGGAGTCCGACGCCGCTATCCTTGGCGCCAGCGCATTGGTATGGGATATGAAAGGATGACCCGCGCCGATACCCCATTCTGCGGCCGATCGAAGAGTCCGCAGCGCTATTTCAGCTTGATGAGGAAGACCGCAGGTACAGGTCGCTGGCCGTCCTTATCGGAAGGCCTGATCGTCTCTTTCCCGTTGACCAGCAGACAGCTGCTGCCGCCCCCGTCAAGGTTCAACGCTTCATAGCAACCCAGGCTTAGCAGGATACGGGATTCCTGTTCCAACGTTGCGCCGGCGGCGATGCCCGGCGTCCGGCCCTGGATGGCCAGTATGATCAGCTGACCGTCACGGGTATAACCCATCGCCGTCCGCGGATGGTAGTCATTCTTCGGGTCAGGGAACAATTGCTCTTCCTTATTGGTAATGCGGATCCTCCCGTCATGGATCAGCACCGGTCCTCCCCCGACGGCCGTTCGCATCTTCCACCACTTCCATTCGATATTCTTCAGATCGTAGATCGACGGCACCGTATCCTTCCCCTTGGCCACCACCGGCATCTCTTCGAAGGCATAAGGCCATCGCCGGGAAGTATCTGTAAATGTCCAGGCCACATCCGCCTGCCGTCTGCGGTCGATACCAATGGCGCCGCGCGTGGGATAATAATACAACACTGAATCCTCGCCCATTCCCTTCAGCGAAATAACATTGTAGGCGATGATCTTGCCTTCACGGACGACGAGGCCGTAGTTTTCACCGGTAGCCACGGAAAAGAAAGTGCAATTGACAACCAGTAAAGGCAACTGCTCCAGCTGGTAATATTGTGAGGGGGTAAATCGGTTGCCCTGCCCCGTTTGAGCTGTAAATTGCAGGTTCCGGTCTTTCAACCTGGCAGAGACATAATAGGCGACGAAAGGCAGCCCTCCCAGGGAATCCGGTGACCGGTAGACGTGCACGGAAGAAGGCAGCGGCCCATAGGCTGAATCCACCATTCGCCAGCGCAACTGCCCCGGGCAACATACCGTCTGCAACATCAGCAGGAATGAAAATACAACCGGCGCTAAAGGAGCGAACTTGACAGTCACGAAAATAGTTTTAAAGAGCCTCCTCCTTCCGCCGAAGCCATTCAGCCCTTCCATAACCCCGGATGACATGACGTTCGCTGTGATAGGAAGACCTCACCAGGGGGCCGCTTTCTACATAATCGAACCCCAGCTGATATCCCGTCTCCCGCAGTTCGGCAAATTCGTCCGGATGCACGAAGCGTACTACCGGCAGGTGCTTTTTGGTCGGCTGTAGATACTGCCCCAGTGTAATCACGTCCACCCCACTGCTGCGCAAGTCCTTCATCGTCTGGACGACTTCTTCCTTCCTTTCTCCCAGTCCGAGCATGACCCCGCTCTTCGTCCGCATGCCGCCTTCCTTTAATAGCTTCAGCGTCTCCATGCTGCGCCAGTACTTGGCCTGGATCCTTACCTGCCGAGTGAGTCTTTCCACCGTTTCGATATTATGTGAGACGACTTCGGGAGCAGCTTCGATGACCCTTGCAATGTTGTCCTTCTCGGCCTTGAAATCAGGTATCAGCGTCTCCAGCGTCGTAGCGGGATTCAGCGCTTTGACGGCGCGGATGGTATTTTGCCAGATGATGCTGCCGCCGTCCTTCAGTTCGTCCCGGTCCACGGAGGTGATCACCGCATGCTTTACCTTCATGAGATAGATCGCCTCTGCCACCCGCTGGGGCTCATCCCAGTCCACCGGGTCCGGACGGCCCGTGGCGACGGCACAAAACCCGCAGCTCCGGGTACAGATATTCCCGAGAATCATAAAGGTGGCCGTTCCTTCCCCCCAGCATTCACCCATATTGGGACAATTGCCGCTTTCGCAGATCGTATGTAATTTGTGGGTATCTACCAGGCCACGGACATGCTTGTAGTTTTCGCCGATGGGTAATTTTACGCGTAACCAGTTGGGTTTCTTTATCTTGTCGGCCTCCGGGCCATTTGCCTGAGTACCGCAGGGTGATTCTTGCATAGAGCAAAAATACGTCAATTAGCACACAAAATGCGTCCGCCAGGTGACCCCGGCCGCCGGCAGCAGACCAAACGATGACCAAATAGCCAAATAGGATGACCCAATAGATTACCGGCCCTATTTTCTACTGCCGAAGAGAATGGCAACATAGGAATTGAAGAAGAAATGCTGTCCGTTGATTAGGTACATAAGGGGTATTTTGCTGGCGTAATATTCCTCCGTTATACCCACTTCGACAGCGGCGACGGTCTTGTTCTCCCGGCCATAGTCGAATCTCATCGCCTGCCGGGCATTGAGGGCAGGTTTGAAGGCCACTTTATCCCATCCCGCCGTAAATCCCGCGGCCCCCGTAGGCTCAAACCCGAATTGCGAGGGGTTATTCTCGGATGCAGCCAACTGAGCATAGGTCATCTGCGTACTCTCGCCGTTAATGGGGTTGGTGACATCCAGCAGATAAGGCTTGAGCAGGCCCAGGGTGAGGCCACCGCTATACAGCGCCTGTACCGCTACCCCGTTCTTATTGCCTTTACCCCCGATCAGGAGCTCCTGGCCGATGGCCGCCCTCACCTCATAGAGGTTATTGGCCTTGTAGGGGACGACCGAAGAATAACTGTATCCGTTGTCCGAAGTGGCACTAATATGATGCTCCTTGGGGCTGTGCACTTCATTCAGTTCGAACTGGTACAAAAGCGTCTTCGACGGCGTCTTGAAATAGCCCTTTTCAAAGGACAGCCCATATCCATTGCTGGATAGGTGAATGCCGAATACATTTTGTTTGTTAAAGATAATATCCCCTTCCTCATCCGTTTTCATCCTGCTGTTCGTGTGTCGTTTGGAATTGTTCTGGACCGGTCGGTAGGATGAAGTGCTGTCCTGGGCCAGCAGTTGCATCACCAGGGTAGAGGCGAGAATGGTTAAGAAAATCTTATATTTGTCCTTCGGACGGGTCTTATATTTGTCCTTCGGACGAGCCGCCTTCGGCGTCTTGGATTTGCTCACTGCTAAGGATTTAATTTAACTGCGTAAATTTAGGAAAATTTTGCACAATGACTTCAACAGTTATTTACGAAGGGGAATTGCGAACGGTTGCCACACACCTGCAATCCGGAACGGAAATAGAAACAGATGCGCCTGTTGACAATCAAGGAAAAGGAGAGCGATTTTCGCCTACCGATCTCGTCGCTACCGCCCTGGGCGCCTGTATGGCCACTACCATGGGCATCAAAGCCCGGGACCTGCAGGTGGACCTTCGCGGCATGAAATTGTCCATCCTGAAGATCATGAAACCCGATCCCCGCCGGATCGCCGGCATCAACGTGGTGTTCGAATTTCCGGCCTCCCTGCAGGTGGATGACAAACAAAAGGCCATCCTGGAAAGAACGGCACACACCTGCCCGGTCATGTACAGCATCCATCCCGACCTGGAAGTGAAGGTGGAGTTCAACTGGAATCCCGCCCTGGTAACCCGGGGATAGACTCAGGATTCCCTGCCGTGCCCCAGCAGGCGCTGGCCTATAGCGCAATCCAGGCACTTTCGGCCATTGCAGTAGCTTTTTTTCAATTCCAGCAGGGCCTGTGAGTCCGCCGCATTCGTTACCGGGACGCCCAGCCGCCGCCAGCCGGTCAGTACTGCATTGTCCTCCGGACGGGTCTCCTCCAGCCAGCGGAGCGCCTTTTCCTGGTAAGCCGGCACGCCCCGCAGCCAGCCATAGGCGAACAGCAGCGGGACAAAGGCATTGATGACCAGGCTTTTCTTCATGACCTCCCCCATTCGCTTGGGTCTTGAGGCAGAGGATTGCCTGGACCCGTGGGCAGCCGCTTTGGCCAACAGATAATGATCCTCCCAATAGCCGGTCACCGTGACATCCAGCAGCGCAGACAGGTCCCGGGGCGAATCCGCATCCCTGATCCTGCTGAACCAGCCGGTAGGACGGCCCACCAACCCCGCCAGCTGCGCCAGCCTGACCGTAGGGAAGTGACCTGGCCGCATCCGCAGGAAAGACAGCGGAACACGGCTGGCCGACAGACCGTATTTTACCCGGCAAAAACCATATTCCTTCTGCAAGGCCCGCGGATATTCCTCAACAAACTCCCCTTCCAGTAATCCCGCCTGCCCCAGCAATAAGGCTTCCAGCCGGACAGGGTCCCCACGGTGCCGCACCAGCAGCCCGATAGGCAGGCTCCGGCCGATAGCCTCGAACGCCGAAGCATTGACGGGTTGGCCCAGGCTCCTGGCCATCAGCCACCAGGTGGTCTCTTCCCAGTGCTGACGATTATCTTCCAGACAGGAACGGATGAAAAGGGCCCTTTGCTGCAGGCGATGCCACAATACCTGCTGCAGCCAGCCAGTCCGGGTGGAAGCGTCCACCGCCGGCAACCGGCGTTCACAGGGAATAAAGGACCGGCTGTCCATCCATTGCCGGTAACGGCCCAGCAATAGCTTGGAGATCCGATCCCCGAGCACCAGCACAGGCAATCCGCCCGGCGAATCCTCCAGGTCATTTTCCCATACGACATGCAACACCACCTCCCGGTAATGGATATCCCCGTCATGGGCATGACGATGCCAGTCCGATGTCCTGATGTGCAGCTCGACAGGCCCTTCACGAAGGATTCCGCCTATACTGATCCGGGCATGCAGGAAATCCGGGCCCTGGTGCACATTCGGTTCGCCGGTAGCATGTATCCATACCGTCTCGCCGGCCTCGCTAAAAAGTTCGTGGTGATTGAAATAGCGGAACCGCCAGATGAAGTGTAATAATTCCTCCCGCATGATCTTTTCCTCCTGGGGCAAATTACACAAGGCCCGTGAACCCGACAACTCAACTTGTCCACTGGCGCAGCGCCTGCACTACCCTGCTCACGGGCAGCCCCATCACGTTATAGAAATCGCCTTCGATGCCCTTGATGCCGACGACGCCGATCCATTCCTGTATCGCATAGGCGCCCGCTTTATCATAGGGCTTATACCGGTCCACATACCCTTCAATCTCCTGCAGGCTCAGGGGATGGAACCAGACTGCCGTCCGGTCATAAAAGGATATCTCTTCCTCTCCCCGCAGCAAGACCACCCCGGTGATCACTTCGTGTCTTTGCCCGGCTAGCCTCGACAGGATGCCAACTGCATCGGCCCTGTCCCTGGGCTTGCCGATGATCTCTTCACCCAATACCACCACCGTGTCCGCCCCCAGGATCACACTGCCGCCGGTTGCCGCGCTCTTCACGGCCAGCGCCTTGTTACGGGCAATGAACACCGGCACCTCGGCTACAGCCAGGCCCGGCGGCCAGGTCTCGGGTGTCTCCTTCACCAGGATATCAAAAGGTATTTCCGCCCATTCCAGTAATTGCTTTCTCCGGGGCGAGCCGGATGCCAGTACGATACGTTCCATATGTTATCCCAGATAAATGATCAGGATGGATAAGATACCCGCCAGCATGACGCCTTTGATGGCGCCGCTCAGCACATGATAATCCTTTTTTGTCTGTGCCTGGTATAATTTACGCAGGATCCAGATAAGGGGCAGATCGAGCAGCAGGATGCCATAGATGACCATCGGCCAGCCCATCCGCTGCAAGGCGTAAGCCTGGATGACGACCAGCGACCCTGTCAGCACCACCACCCACGTGCCTGCGAATACCTTGGCTACATTCACACCCCAGACGATCGGCATGGTGCGGCAGCCATAGCGCGCATCTCCCTCCATATCTTCGATGTCCTTGACCACTTCCCTGATCAGGCTGCTGATAAAGGCAAACCCGGCATAGACGATCGCAAACTTGAAGAGACGGGACAGGATCCGGGTGTAATCGGGGTCCTTCAGAGCTGCAAAGCGGATCTCGCACACGTATAGCACCAGGATCACCCAGGCTGTCAGCAGGGAGATCAGCACATTGCCGATCAGCAGCTTCCGCTTGAAGGTCGTGCTGTAGAACCACAGCAGGATCACACAGCCGATATTCGACAGTACCACCAGGGGATTCCGCAGTTTCCAGCTGACGTACAGCCCCAGCACTACCCCAAGCCCGGACAGTATCCAGTGCCAGAGGATCGTCCATCGTCTTTTGATCAGCTTTTCCACCACAAGCTTGTCCGGCTTGTTGACCCTGTCGATATTCAGATCGAAATAATCATTGATGATATAGCCGGCGGCGGCAATCAGCACGGAAGAAAGCGCCAGCAGATAGAATAAACCGGGCCGTAGCACCACCGGATAGACGGGCTGCTGACCGGCAAAACACGGCAACAGAATAAAATAATAGAAAAGATGCTGGGTGAGAAGGATGAACACCAGGTTAGGCCATCGGATAAGGCGGAAAAAGGCTCCGAGCAACTGCATAACAAATTATTTTGAGGCGACAGATGGATTGAGTTCCCAATGACCGTTCAACTTCAATACCTTTTCAATGACATCCCGTACACATCCCTGCCCGCCGCCAAAAGAAGAGATATAGGCCGCGATATGGCGGATCTCCGGCGCTGCATCGGCCGGCGCACAGGCCAGTCCGACCTGCTGCATGGGAGCATAATCGGGGATATCGTCCCCCATATATAGCATGTCCTGCTCTGCCAGCCCATGTTGCGCGGCATATTGCTGCAAAACTTCCGCCTTATTAAGAACATCGAGGAAGATATCGTGGATCCCCAGGTACAACAACCGCTGCCTGACCCCCTCGGAATTACCGCCGGAAATGACCAGCACCCTGTACCCCCTTTTAATAGCCAGTTGAAGCGAATATCCATCCCTCGTGTTCATCCGCCGTACCTGCTCCCCCGTCCCGAATACCTGTACGCTGCCATCCGTCATCACGCCGTCCACATCAAAGATAAATGTCCGGATAGATTTGAATTTTTCAAGTACGCTCATAATGCATTTAATTGTTTAACAAAGCCGGTCTTGTAGTCCCTCCGGTAGCCCTAACGGGCCGTAAAAATAGCTGAATTCCACTTTATGAAGCCGGAATTTCCTTCACCCGGTAGTATTCCTCTATTTTAATTGTAAATAAGTCATATAACTCTTTTATATCCTTATAATTAGATAGTAATTTTAAATGCCTCTCGTAAGTGGTTTTATCCCCCCTGACGGCCGGCCCTGTCTGCATGTCCCGGGGCGCAAAACGACTGACCCGTTCGGCGGTTTCGAGTATTATCGGCTGCAACAGGGCAAAATCGAGGCCCTCTTTCCCGCAGAAATCATCGGCCAGCGTAAACAGGAAGTTGGTGAAATTATTGACCAGCACCGCGCCCAGGTGCATCTTCAGCCTGGCGCTGTCACCCGCCCGCTGTACCTGCCGGGACAAAGTCGCCGCAAATGCCTCGATCACCGGGAGGTCTTCCGGCCGATGGGCATCCACCAGCAGGGGAATCTCCGGAAAGGGACGGACCACCGCCTTCAGGCTTTGCAGGGGATACAGCACGCCGCTTTTAGCGCTGACCGTTAACAGGGCGGAGACGGAGACGGCCCCTGCAGTATGTAGCACCAGCCTGCCCGGCAGCGACAAGACGTCCCCCAGCCGTTCGAGGTCCCGATCACTGATGGCCACTATATAGATATCGGCCGCCGGGTCGATCTCCTCCCACTGTGTCGTATAGGTGCATCCCAATTCCCCTGCCAGTAAAGCTGCCGGCTCCCGGCGGCGGCCGACTACCTGCAACATGTCATGCCCCGCAGCCACCACCTTTCCACCCAGCACCGTGGCGACATTTCCTGATCCGATCATTACGACTTTCATTGTGTATTTTTGTGACATTATGAAGTTAAAGCAAAAACTCGCAATACGTTATGTACGGGCGGAGCTAAATATCCTTTCGCTGGTTAACGCCCGGAAGGCAGCCATCAAGGCCTTCCGCCTTTTCTGCACGCCACAGAAAAAAACAGCCGGAAAATACCCCGCTATTTTCTCCACCGGTGAACGGTTGGCTTTCCGCCTCGAAGGACACACCATCCGCGGCCATCGCTGGCTGCCCTATTCCGACTCCCTGAAGCCTGATCCCATCTCTCTGAAAAAAGTACTGATTGTCCATGGCTTCGAATCCTCTTCCAAGACCTTCGACGCTTATATCGCTGCCCTGCTGAAAGAAGGGTATGAAGTCTTCGCCTTCGACGCCCCCGGTCACGGCCATTCCGGCGGACGGCGTATCTTGCTGACGGATTATGTCAGGATGCTGCAGCTCGTCGAACAAAACCATGGGCCTTTTCGGGCCTGGATCGGGCATTCATTAGGGGGCCTCGCGCTGGCACTCTCCCTGGAAGATCTGCCGGCTGGTCCGAAGGGCCGCCTGGTCCTGATAGCGCCTGCCGTAGAAATGACCTCGGCGGTCGACGCTTTTGCGAAGGTGCTGGGACTGTCGGCGGAGGTCGTGAAGGAAATGGATCGGTATGTACAGGAGATCAGCGGCCACCCTTTTTCCTGGTATTCCCTTCGCCGCGCCATCGGGCATGTGCATGCAGATATACTCTATTGCCAGGATGAGGATGACCTCATCATTCCGCCGGCCGCAGGCCGCCAGATAGAACAGGACGGACATGCCGGCGTGCGCTTCATCTTTACCAGTGGATTGGGACATCGCAATATTTACAAGACCCCGGAGATGCTGGACCAGGTCATCGCCTTTCTTTAGCTGTTCTTCCCTTCCATCATCGGGACAAAAGAAAAACTGTCAAAGGCCTCTTCCGTCGCGCTGCCGTCCGGCTGCCGGGTAAGGCGCAACATTCGCTGCACCTGACCTTCGCCTACGGGGATGACCATCCGGCCACCGGGCTTCAGTTGCCCGACGAGCTTGGGCGGGATAAACGGGGCAGCGGCAGTGACGATCACCTTGTCGAAGGGTGCGTAGGTCGGCAGCCCTTCGTATCCGTCCCCATAGAAAAATTTCAGCGCGGGATATTTCTTCAGGTAAGCGAACTGCTTGTTGTTATCGAATAATTTCTTCTGTCGCTCGATCGTATATACCTGCACGCCCATCTCCGCCAGTACACAAGCCTGGTAAGCGCTGCCGGTACCGATCTCCAAAACCTTTTCAAAGGGTTTCAGCTCCAGCAACTGGGTCTGGTACGCTACGGTATAAGGCTGTGATATCGTTTGCTCCTCCCCGATCGGAAAGGCCCGGTCTTCATAAGCGATCTTGTCGAAAGCTGAATCCATAAAGAAATGCCGGGGAATATGCAGGATGGCCTGCAAGACCCGCTCATCTGTAATGCCCTTGCTGCGGATCACCTCTACCAATTGCCTGCGCAGCCCCTTGTGCCGGTATGTATCTTCTGCTATTCTCATAATTTATTGACCGCGGAGCCCTGTACAGGGCTAGCCCACGAGAGATTCCCCGCCTGCAAGATAATTGGTTTGCTAAATATTGTATAAGACATTTTTTTCTTTAGCCCGTTTTGAACACTTATATTGGTGCGTTTTTATCCTCAAACCGTCTAATTAAATTGCATATGAAATTCAAAACGGGTAGTCAGTTGGCGTTCATGATGTTCGTCGAATACTTTATCTGGTGTTCCTGGTATGTCACTATGGGAACATACATGGGAGAACATCTGCATTCCTCCGGCCTCCAGATAGGAGGGGCCTACAGTGCGCTGGCCATCGCCACCATGATCTCTCCCTTTTTCGTCGGACTGGTCGCCGACCGGTATTTTGCCGCGCAACGGATCATGGGTGTATTGCACCTGCTTGGCGGTCTGCTGCTCTTTTTTGCCAGTAAGATTACAGATAATGGTCCCTTTTATTGGATCATCCTTCTCTATTCTCTTTTATACATGCCCACAATCGCGCTGTCGAACAGTGTGGCATTTTCCCAGATGGACGATCCGGGCAAACAATTTCCCTGGATCCGCGTCTTTGGTACGATCGGCTGGATCGTGGCCGGGCTTCTGGTAGGCAATCTCGGATGGGAGAAATCCGCGTCCACCTTTCATCTGGCCGCCGCCGCCAGCATCCTGCTGGGAATCGTCAGTTTCACCTTGCCGAACACACCCCCTAAAGGCAAGGCAGCGGATGCCTCCGCATCGAAAGCGCTGGGTACCGACGCCTTCGTCCTTTTCAAAGACAAGCCTTATCTGATCTTCTTCATTGCCGCGATCCTCGTCTGCATCCCGTTGTCATTTTACTATGGTTTCGCCAACCCGTTCCTCAACGAATTGGGCATGACCAATGCCGCTGGAAAAATGATAATGGGACAAATGTCGGAAGGGCTGTTCATTTTAGCTATCCCGTTCCTGTTTAACAGGATCGGCGTAAAGAACATGCTGCTGATGGGTATGGCTGCCTGGATCCTTCGTTATGTCTGTTTTGCCTATGGAGGCCTGGGCGCCAATGTCTGGATGCTCTATGCCGGAATCATCCTGCATGGCGTCTGCTATGATTTCTTCTTCGTCACAGGGTATATGTATACAGAGAAGAAAGCCGGCGAGAAGATCAAGAATGCAGCCCAGGGCCTTTTCACTTTTGCGACATACGGGCTGGGCATGTTTATCGGAACCTGGTTCTCCGGCTATATCGTGGATAGTTATACGACGACGGGTTCAGCGGTGCCGCACGACTGGAAGGGGATCTGGCTTGTGCCCGCCTATATTGCCGCAGCCGTTCTGATCTATTTCGTCCTGTTCTTCAGGGAAAAGAAAAAAAACGCCCTCACCGCCTAAATTCAAACATTTATGCCCAAGATCGCCATGCTCGGCTCCGGCTTCATTGCCCGGTTCTATGCCGATTCCATCCTCGGCCAGCGAAGCCGGGATTCCATCGTCAGTGTCTATTCCCGCCGGCAGCAAAGCGCCGAAAAATTCGCCCGCGATTACCAATGCCCGCACTGGACGACGGAAATGGAAGCTTCCATCGCCCATCCCGAAGTCAACCTGGTTTGCATCTCCCTGCCCAATAACCTGCACGAAATCGCCGTGCTGCTGTGCTGTAAGCACGGGAAGGCCGTGATGACGACCAAGCCGCTGGGCCGCAATGCCACTGAAGCGCGGCGCATGCTGGAGGCCGTCGAAGACGCCGGCATCTTCAACAGCTATCTCGAAGACCTCGTTTATACGCCAAAATTCCTCAAGGCCTACGCCAGCGTAAAGAACGGCGCCCTCGGCCGGATACTCTGGGCCAAATCCCGGGAGACCCATCCCGGGCCGCACAGTGAGTGGTTCTGGGATATCGAACAGGCGGGAGGCGGATGCATCCTCGACCTGGGTTGCCATTGCGTCGAGATCGCCCGCAGCTTCATAGGCAAGGACATCCGCCCTGTCGAGGTCATGTGCTGGGCCGATACCCAGGTCAAACCTATCGACGCCGAAGACCACGCCATCGGCCTGGTCAAATACGAGAACGGCGCGATCGGTCAGTTCGAGGTCAGCTGGACCTTCCGCGGCGGCCTGGACCTCCGAGACGAGGTCATGGGTACGGAAGGCACGATATGGATCAACAATTTCCTCCGCACCGGCCTGGAAATGTTCACCACCGGCAAAGGGGCCGACTACGTCGCAGAAAAGGCAGAAAGCAATACCGGCTGGCTGTTTCCCGTGGGAGACGAACTGAACGACCTGGGCTACAACCATATGTTCACCGACGTCTTCAATGCGCTCGAACAGGGAAAAAGCCCCAAGGAAACATTCTACGACGGCTATGTCGTCAACGCTATCCTCGACGCCGCCTACCGCTCAGCCGCGACAAAGTTGTGGGAACCGGTGGTGCTGGACATCTGGCGCGGCCGTCTCAACGTCGGCAAAGACAGCCACCTGGCAGAATATGATGCGGAAAACTATCTCATCAAAGAAGAGGTCACCCACTACGGAGATAAGAAAGTGATCCTGAAGAATAAGGCCACAGGGAAGATCAGCGAAAAAGTGCTTTGATAAGGCCGTCAATGCTGCCATCGGGCCGCCATTTCTCCCGGAACTGCCCGCTGGTCGCCACTCCCGTATTCGCCGATTTAACTATGCACATGCAGTGGATAACCTTACCTTCTTTTTTTGCAGGGCTATGTTATTTTTGAGTTAGTTCTTGATAACACTGTTTCGGTTCGGACAGGCATCGATCCTGTTCACCGGTCTGATTAAAAGGGAACCATGTGCAAATCATGGGCTGACGGGCAACTGTAAGTAACCCATTCGCCTTGTCGTACACTTCAACCCATCCATTGTCCCTCCGGGGATGAGAAGGATTGACAAGGACGTTACAAGCCAGGAGACCTGCCGTGACAGTTATTTCTTGAGCCCCCCGAGCGGGCAATTGAAACCCTGACAGAAATGTCATCGTAACACCATTGTCGTCACATATTATTCATCTGCAATCTATTAACAAAACAATGGAGAACGGAAACGAAGTCTTATTGAGGGAAAATAAGGACCGGTTTGTCATCCTGCCGATCAACTATCCCAAAGTGTGGGAAATGTATAAGAAGCACGAGGCCAGCTTTTGGACGGCTGAAGAAATCGACCTGGGCAGCGATCTCCAGTATTGGAATAAATTAAACGACGGCGAACGCCATTTTATTTCTCATGTGCTGGCCTTCTTTGCCGCCAGCGACGGCATCGTCAATGAGAACCTGGCTGTCAATTTCATGAGTGAAGTCCAGCTACCGGAAGCCAGATGCTTTTATGGGTTCCAAATCATGATGGAGAACATTCATTCCGAGACATACGCCCTGCTGATCGACACGTATATCAAAGACCCGCACGAAAAACATCGTCTTTTCCATGCCATCGATACTGTGCCTGCCGTCCGGAAAAAGGCCGAATGGGCGCTTCGCTGGATCCAGCACGGGTCTTTCGCCGAGAGGCTTGTCGCCTTCGCCGCCGTAGAGGGTATCTTCTTTAGCGGCAGCTTCTGCAGCATCTTCTGGTTAAAGAAAAGAGGGCTGATGCCCGGGCTCACCTTCAGCAACGAACTAATCAGCCGCGATGAAGGGTTGCATTGCGAATTCGCCTGCCTGCTATACAGCATGCTGGAAAACAAACTGTCCCATGAATCGGTACTGGCCATTATCGGCGATGCTGTCAGGATAGAAAAAGAGTTCATTACCGAAGCGCTGCCGGTAGATCTCATCGGGATGAACGCCAAACTGATGCAACAGTACATCGAATTCGTGGCGGACCGCTGGCTGGACCAGTTGGGTTGCCCCAAACTGTTCAACGTCACCAACCCCTTCGACTTTATGGAAATGATCTCCCTGCAGGGAAAGACCAATTTCTTCGAAAAACGGGTTGGCGATTACCAGAAGTCAGGGGTGATGTCCACCAAAGAATCGCAGAGCTTCAGCCTGGAAGAAGATTTTTAGCAGATTCCGCCACGGTCGCATACCTGCACTACAATTTTTAAACAAACCATTAAATTTATCATATATGTTCGTTGTCAAAAGAAACGGAAAATCGGAATCCGTCAAATTCGATAAGATCACCGCCCGGATCGAAAAACTCAGCTACGGCCTCGACCGGCGCTTCGTCAACTCCATCGATGTCGCTAAAAAGGTCATCGAAGGTCTCTACGACGGCGTCACGACGACGGAACTGGACAACCTGGCCGCCGAGACGGCAGCCTCCCTGACGGTCAAACACCCTGACTATGCCCTGCTGGCCAGTCGTATCGCCGTCAGCAACCTCCATAAAAATACGACCAAGAGCTTCTCGGATACGATGAAGCTCCTGTATGAATGCACGGACAGCAAGACGGGCAAATACGTCCCCCTGCTGGCAGACGATATCTGGGCGATCATCCGCGACAACGCCGAACAGCTGGATTCGACCATTATCTATGACCGGGATTACGGTTTCGACTACTTCGGATTCAAAACGCTGGAAAAATCCTACCTGCTGAAAGTCGACGGGAAAGTGGTCGAACGTCCGCAGCACATGTACATGCGGGTAGCCGTCGGTATCCATCGCGACGACATCGACAACGCCATCAAGACCTATAATCTAATGAGCGAACGCTGGTTCACCCACGCCACACCTACCCTCTTCAATGCCGGTACACCCAAGCCGCAGATGAGCTCCTGCTTTCTGCTGACCATGAAGGACGATAGCATCGACGGCATCTATGATACCCTGAAACAAACCGCCAAAATCTCCCAGTCGGCCGGAGGCATCGGGCTTTCCATTCATAATATCCGCGCCACCGGCTCGTATATCGGCGGCACCAACGGAACCAGCAATGGCATCATCCCGATGCTGCGCGTGTTCAACGACACCGCCCGCTACGTCGACCAGGGCGGCGGCAAACGCAAGGGCGCATTTGCCATCTACCTCGAGCCCTGGCATGCCGATGTATTCGAATTCCTCGACCTCCGCAAAAACCATGGCAAGGACGAAATGAGGGCCCGCGATCTCTTCTACGCCCTGTGGGTGCCGGACCTGTTCATGCAACGGGTAGAGGCCGGCGGCGATTGGAGCCTGTTCTGTCCTCATGAAGCGCCGGGATTGCCCGAAACCTGGGGCGCCGACTTCGAAAAACTGTATACGCAATATGAGACGCAAGGCCGCGCCCGCCGCACCGTCAAGGCGCAGGATCTGTGGTTCGCCATCCTCGATGCCCAGATCGAGACCGGTACCCCCTACCTGCTGTACAAGGACTCGGCCAACCGCAAAAGCAACCAGCAGAACCTGGGGACGATCAAAAGCTCCAACCTCTGCACGGAAGTTATCGAATACACGGCCCCGGATGAAGTAGCCGTCTGTAACCTGGCTTCCGTTGCCCTGCCCCGCTTCGTCTCAGGCGGCCAGTTCGACCACCAGAAACTATATGACGTGACGTATGAAGTGACGAAGAATCTCAACAAGATCATCGATCACAACTTCTATCCCATCGAAGAGGCCCGCAACTCGAACCTCCGCCATCGTCCCATCGGAATCGGTGTGCAGGGTCTGGCCGATGCCTTCATCCTCCTGCGTCTGCCTTTCGAAAGCGACAAGGCCAAACAGCTCAACAAGGAGATCTTCGAAACGATCTATTTCGCTGCTATGACGGCCTCCAAGGACCTCGCGAAAGCAGAAGGCGCCTATGAAACCTTCGCCGGTTCGCCCACGTCCAAAGGCGTCTTCCAGTTCGATCTGTGGGGCGTAGAGCCCACCCTTCGCTGGGATTGGTACCGGTTGAAAGATGAGGTCGTTAAATTCGGCATCCGTAATTCACTGCTGGTAGCGCCGATGCCCACCGCGTCCACCTCCCAGATCCTGGGCAATAACGAATGCTTCGAGCCCTATACGTCCAACATCTATGTACGCAGGGTGCTCAGCGGGGAATTTGTCGTGGTGAACAAACACCTGCTGAAAGACCTGGTCGAGCTCAACCTATGGAACGACGAGATGAAGAATAATATCATCTTCCACAATGGCTCTATTCAGGCCATCGATGAAATACCCCAACACCTGAAAGATATATATAAGACGGTTTGGGAAATCAAACAACGCACGATCATTGACATGGCCGCCGATCGCGGAGCTTATATCTGCCAGTCCCAGTCCCTTAACCTTTTTGTCGATTCGCCTTCAGCGAACAAGCTGACTTCCATGCATTTTTACGGCTGGAAAAAAGGATTGAAGACCGGCATGTACTACCTGCGCACCCAGGCAGCTACACAGGCTGTCCAATTCACCGTCGAACGGCAGGGAGGCAAAATGGTCGAGCCTCTCGTGAACCCGGCCGCAGTTCAGGTCGCCGTCGCAGAGGCCGGCGAGGATGTAGTCGGTCCGACCTGTAGTATGGAGGATGGTTGCGTGACCTGCAGCGCATAAATGACCTGCAATGCCTAAAATAAACACTTAGGGGCCCCAATAACGGAGGCCCCTAAGTAATTTTACTATTGACAGTTTCACGTTTCGTATTTAGCTTAGCTTTTTCAACCTATTCGTAACCCTAAAAGAAACCGTATGTTTACACGCACAAATCTCCTGAGCGCCAGTCTCTTCTTATTAGTCGCCATTCTTCAGATGGCTATCTGAGGAATTCGATTGATTGCGCCTGCTTTTTATTTTCCAGCCGGATGACGTAAATGCCATGGACCAGTGATTGCATATCGACGGTGAACCGGCTCGTTGCCGGAGTTGTTCCTTTTGCATATAGCTGTCCCGATATGCCGAATACCTCGAAGTTCGTCTGCAGTCCGGACTGACTGTTATTGACGTATAACGTGCCGGCATTTTGTGTGACACTATAAAAGGCAGCGGCGGCCGTCTGGTGAGCGTCTTTTCCTGGTCCGTGGAATTCAGCGTGATCACAGTCTGGTATAAGCAAGGATCGCCAGCCGGCGCATTGTTATTGGAAACGGTCGAATTCCTGTTAATCCTGCCCAGGTTATCCGCCACATAAGGCGTGCCACCGAACCAATCCAGTATGGAGAAGGTACCGTAGTTGGTCGACGTACCGTTCGAAAAATTCAGGGTGATGGTCACACTGGTAGGCCCGTATCCGGCAGCATCCAGCAGGCTTATCTCGGAATATTGCCCGGGCGTACTGAGGTACATAGATTGAGTGGAAACGACAGACTCGGGTCCGAAGAATAAGGCATTGTTGCCCGTATAAGCAGCCATTTGCCAGCTGTTCACACCACTGGTGAACACCCCGTTGTTCGGGAGCCCGCCGGAAGTGATGATTGTACTGTTGATCGCCGCGAAACCGAGACTGTAAAAAATATTATTCCCACCACCATCCAATGCAGCCGTCGTGACGGCCTGAGGGTTACTACCCGATTCAGCCACCAGGTCCTGGGTGAAGCTGGCTGCGGTAAGACCGATGGGCGTCAGCTGAGCATGGGCCGCCGGACCGGTTCCCGCGGCTAACAGGAGCAATGATATAGCCTTTTTAAGGTAGGAAGCGGTGTTCATGGGACGATGATCTGTTCCAGATAGCCCAATTGCCGTACCAATTGGACAACAGCAATGAATATCAATCCCTTTTGTAGTTCAACGAAATACCCGGATTCTTCGGCCGGGAAGAAATTCCAAAATCAGGAACAACGCCGGCTGCCGGCCCTTTATCCCTTCAATTTCATGTCCCCGATGATACCATCGATCCTGGCACCCAATTCGGCATTCACCCGGCTGAAATCACCGGCGTCAGACAGTTTTGCATGTACGCTGAAATAGAACTTGATCTTCGGCTCAGTGCCAGAAGGACGGGCGGAGATTTTACTACCGTCCGCCAGGATGAACTGCAGCACATTGGAAGTGGGTAGCCCGATAGCCCAGGACTCGCCTGACTGCATGTTCTTACCCGCGCGTAACTCATAGTCCAGCAATTGCACGACCGGTGACCCGTTGATCGTCACCGGGGGATGACTTCGATAGGCGCTCATCATCTCCGCAATCTCCTTCTGTCCGTTCATCCCCTTCCTGGTAATGGAGATCAGGGATTCTTTGTAAAAACCGAATTGGACATATAATTCGATCAGTTTATCGTACAGGCTGCGTCCTTTGTCCTTTTCATAGGCCGCCATTTCACAAAGCAGCGCTACTGCGCTGACCGCGTCTTTATCCCTTATCTGGCTGCCGATCATCAGCCCATAACTTTCTTCGCCGCCGATGACATAATTTTCCGTCGCCTCTTTTTCCTTGATCAACTCGGCAATGTACTTGAAACCCGTCAGGACGTTATAGCATTTCACCCCGCTCTGCCGGGCAATCTCGTCGATCAGGTCCGTCGTCACAATAGTCTTCACCACCATATCGTGCGGTCCGGCGATGCCCTTTGCCTTTCGGGCTTCGATCATATAATTGAAAGCAAGGACCGCCGTCTGGTTGCCGTTCATCAACATCCACTGCCCCTTTTTATCTTTCACGCCAATGCCTACCCGGTCCGCATCCGGATCGGTTCCCAGCAGGATGTCTGCATCGATCTGCTGCGCTTTACGCAACCCGATGCTCATCGCCTCGCTCTCTTCCGGATTAGGATAGACGACAGTTGGAAAATTGCCGTCAGGCGTAGCCTGCTCGTCCACCACGTGCACATTCGTAAACCCGAACCGTTGAAGCACCTCCGGCACCAGCTTGATGCCGGTACCGTGGATGGGCGTATAGACGATCCTCAGGTTATGCTGACGTTCAATGACCTCAGGATATACTGACAGGCTGCGGACCATCGCGATATAGGCCTCATCGACGTCCTTTCCGATCATCGTGATATTCCTTTCACCCCCACCCCATTTCACTTCGTCGATCCCCGCGATCTTATCTACTTCGGCAATGACATTTTTATCATGAGGGGGCACCAGTTGGCCGCCATCATCCCAATAGGCCTTATAGCCGTTGTACTCTTTGGGATTATGCGAAGCCGTACAGACTAATCCACCCTGACAGTGCAGGTACCTGATGGCAAAACTAAGCTCGGGCGTCGGACGGAGGGACTGGAATAAAAATACCTTTATCCCGTTGGCCGAGAAAACGTTAGCCGCGGTCTCCGCGAAAAAGCGGCTGTTATTGCGGCTGTCATGCGCAATAGCCACCTTTATTTCCCGGTTAGGGAAAGATTTCTTCAGGTAGTTGGCATACCCCTGGGTAGCCATCCCGACCGTATATTTATTCATCCGGTTGGTACCCACTCCCATTAGCCCGCGTAATCCGCCGGTACCGAATTCCAGGCTGCGGTAGAAGCTCTCTATCAATTCATTAGGGTTTTCCTGCTGCAAACGGCTGACCTCATCCCTGGTAGCCCGGTCATAATTTTCTGTTAACCATAAATTTACTTTTTCCTGTATTGCAGCATCCATCTCGTTGGGTTTTCTGTTTGATAATCAAAGTCGGACGACAGGTCCGATCGGGGCAACAATTTCGGTAAGATTGGGAATATGAGCAAATCTCACCAGAAAGATTCGTTGACACGCTTTTATTATTGGCAGAAATGCTATATTTGTGTGATTGATTCCCATTGAAAGCCTTCCACAAGTATAACTTACCCTTCACAATATCCGGTGAAATTTTTGATGTTTTCGTACTGATTGAACTCGATTCACATACCTCTTAACCGGAACACGGATCATATCATGACGTATTTGCTCTTACGCGATAACAAACAAAGCGGCCCCTATTCTTTGGAAGATTTAAAGACAAAGGGCCTGAAAGCCTATGACCTGGTATGGGTAGAAGGCAGAAGTGCTGCATGGCGCTATCCCTCTGAAGTTGACGAATTGAGCGCCTTTGCTCCCGCAGTGGAAGAACAGCCTTTCGATCGCTTTTACAAAAAACCGGCAGCTGCCTCAGGGCCCATGGCGGCCTCCCAGCCTGCAGCAGCTGCGTCCTCCGGAATAACATTTACATCTCAACCTTTTTATTCGGAAGATCAGTCTTCGACAACGCGCAAACGCACCATTTATGTAACGATGCCTGGTGGTAACCCCGCTCCTGTCACTGTACGGGAGACCGTTCGCGAGATTGCCCGTGAACCCGTTCGGGATACCACCCGTCAGACAGTCCAAAAGACTCCCGGCGAAGGGCCTTCCGCATATCAGCCGTCACCGGCACCCGTTTATCGTCCGGCAGCAGCAGCCGCCCTCCCTATCGATGACTATGCCTTCAGTGCGCCCATCGCGAGTCAGTTTGATAACAGCCGGGGGCAGGATAACACCCACCAGCCGGATAACAATGGGGATTATACCGGGGAATTAATGCCCCGGTCCAGGTCTCAGCATAAGGCAGGTATCTTACAACCGGTCCTTATCGGCGTGGGAATTTTGGTCTTGCTGGCCGGCGGCATCTTTATCGGGCTGTCCATCAACAGGGACACTACGAGCTTACAGAAATTAGCCGCCAGAACAACAACTACAGATAACTCCACTAAAGATAACAGCCGGCCCATTACACACACCACGGCGCAGCAACTGCCGGTGCCGACCGTCGTTTCGCCTGTTGTCACTGCGCCCAAGGTTCAGCCTGCAAACCCCACTGCCACTACCCAGGACCGTGATCGTTCGGCTCAGGCATCAGAGACCGTTGCCCGCAAGACAGGAAAAATAGCGGCGCCAAAGCAAAAAGCCATCATGCCCAAGAGCCAGGCCGTACTACCGGTAACCACCACTACCACCGACTCTTCGACAGCTGGCATTCCCGTCATTCATCGCGAAGCCGCACACAGGACGGACGCGACGGACAACCAGGATGCAGCCGATAAAGGAGTCCTGAAAATCAACCTGGCCACCCAGGTATCCGTAGGCGCCAATAAATATGAAGTCGGTACATTCGGCGGCATATCCAATCTGCAGGTCACCGTTTCTAACAAGTCAGCCTATCCCCTGGATCTCGTAGTGGTAGAAGTGCAGTATATCCAGGCTAACAAGAAAACCTATAAGACTGAAAATCTATATTTCCATGGTGTCGGCCCCGGCATGGCATTGATGCAGGAAGCACCCAAGAGTCCCCGCGGTATCAAAGTAGAATATAAGATCACCCTGATCAATTCCAAGGAACTAGGCTTATCGGAGTCTGGTTTGTAAACTATTACTAATGATTCATTAACATATAATTTTCACCCTTTCTCCCTGATTGGCATAGTAGTTGAAAATTAGTAACGTTCTCGAAACCCCCGGTTGCCTGTTCACTCCTTTTAAAAGCTATCGCAAGATCATCGGTATGCTCTTGATGGCGCAGCTGTATTTATTATCAAAAATGGAAACGGTATGAGAAATGCAATCGTGCAATTATGTTTGGTTATTATGGGGATTTCCAGCATCCATGCAGTCAAACTGATGCAGACTGCCTCTTTTCACGTCCGGATATTCCCGGCAACCGCAGCAGATAGAGTCTGGGCGATCCAGGGCCACGATTCAGTGGAAATGACGAACGTACAGGGCGAATATTACCTGCGTTCCATTAACCCCGGCTTTTGGCAGGTGTCCGTCGAGGCGAATGCGCCCTATAAAGACAGCCGCTACGAAATGACTGTTAAGCCCGGCCTCGATAAAGACCTTGGCGAAATTCGATTGCAGGCCGATTAAGATTCCTGCCGGATCAGTGCCATCGAAGCGTATTTTTTCAAGAGGGCCGTCTCGGCGATCGCTTCATCCGACAGGAACCATTTTTCCAATAACGTGCTATAGACCGAACGGAAATCGTATTGCATGGCAATATTATCATTGACCGTCAGCTTGTCCGGCCAGTTGGGATTCCGACCGATGACGCCTCCCTGTACTTTCTCCCCAAATACAAATACCGGCGCTGCCGCCCCATGGTCGGTCCCTCCGCTGGCATTGGATTGAATCCTTCTCCCGAACTCCGAGAATGTCATTCCCATCACTCTGTCGCTGACCTGTAACGAAGTAAGATCATCCTGGAAAGCATCGATGGCTTCAGATAATTTGGCCAGTAGCCTGGCATGCGCTCCGGTCGTCGGATCATTCGGTTCCACCTGACGGGCATGCGTATCAAAACCTCCCATGCTCACCAGGTAAAACTGGGTCCTCAATCCCCCCGCCACCAGCCGCGCAACGATCTTCAGCTGGTCAGCCAGCGGATTTTTCCCGGGAGCAGGGTAACAATCCGACTGTTTCGTCACCTTCTGCGCCGCGGCCTTGATCACCCCGGCATACTGGTCCGTCTTGACGGCCATCTCCCGGATATAGGCCAGCTGATCCCCTGCCCTCGAGTCCGGCACAGGCTCGGATTTATCATTGATCAAATCATAAAAGCTGTTCGGATTACTGATGGCCATTCCCATCGTCAACCCCGGCCCCTGCAACGCCGGGGACACCAGCGAACCCACTTGTATCGCCAGCGGATCGGGCATGTTCGGATTGGGATAGTTCCGCGGGAATTGCGGGTATTGTTCATCCAGGTAACGACCGGCCCATCCCGTCGATAAGATCTGCCCTGCATCCGCCCCCGTCAGCCAGATATCCGTTGCCCTGAAGTGCGAAAAATCGGGTTGGGGATAGCTGACACTCTGTATGATGGCCAGCTTGCCTGCCGTAAAGAGCTGCTGCATTTCCGGCATAGCCGGATTCAATCCCGTCTGGTCGAACCCCGGCAACCGCAATACCTTATCTTCCGGGATGGCAATATTGGCGCGCGCCGCATGATAGGCATCATAATGTCCCAGCGGGATCACGGTATTCAACCCGTCATTGCCTCCATTCAGCTGGATCAGGACCACCACCCTGCCCTCTCCCAGCCCCCGCGCGGCCGCCCGCAATAAAGGAGAATTGGCCCACGCACGAAAGGACATACCATGCACCAGCGACGGTAATACCACGGGCATTGTCAGGACGGGTAACGTTTTGCGGAAAAAATCCCTGCGCTTCATAAATAGCTGTTTTGTTCCCGCCGGCCTGCTGCAGCCCGCGGATAGGTTCATTACATCAACTGATATTCCGGCATATCCATTAAATGCCGGTATAAGGCCTTCAACTTATTCGTGACGGTATTCTTGGCTGTCTTGTCGTCCGGCTTCTCCCGGTAAGCATTCCAGGCATTGGTCCAATAATGGTCTGAAGCCATCCCTACCAATCCCGACAGCAGGATATTCGTCTTGATGAATTGTAATTCCTCCGGCGGCAATTCGACGCTGTACAGGGCATGCATCGAGTCGACGATCAGTTTGTCGGGGTCGGCCGGGTCAGACATACCGGCAGCAAAAGCCACGGGGTCGATCACCACCTTTTTCCCGTTACGGCCCAGGCCGCCGCCAATCATCCTGTCCGAGAACACATTCCGTTTCGGCAAGGTATCACTGCTGATCCATAGCTTGTCGTACTCCGGCTGCTGGTAGTAGGCCTGCCAGCCCGCTACATTGGGCGGATCGCCGATATTCTGCTGCAGACCGGCTGCCTGGTTGCGTAACTGCTCCCAAAAACCATACAGATCGGCATATTCGCCGGCATCGGGGAATGCGACATCGAATTCCCGGCACAACCCGACCGTAAAATCCACCGGGCTCTTGATCATGCTGCCATTATTGGCGGGATCGAAAAAGTGGCGGCTGCACAGCAGCTCTTCCAGCACCGGCTGAATAGCATAATCTTTTTTGCGAAATAGTTTCGCCAGCGGCTTGATGACCTGCTGCTCAGTTTCGTCATCTATCGTATGATAGACAAAAAAACGATACAGCTTGCGACAGAGGAAAAGGGACACTTCCTCACGCGCAAAGATCATGTCCAGCATCTGATCCAGTTCGGTCACCGCATCCTTTCCTTTTATCCCTTTGATCACCTGGTTGCCGTAAAAAGCTGAAAACTGTTTATCCCCTTCGTCATGCCGGTTAGGATCAAAAGAAGATGTAAAGGTCTTGTAATTGACGGTAAATCCGGTGAGAACGCGCGCTGCCGCTTTTACATCCGATTCCGTGTAATGCGATCCGGACCCCTTGCCGACGGTGAACAATTCCTGCAATTCCCGGCCGTAATTCTCATCCGGCGCCTTTTTCGTATTGGCATAGCCGTTCAGGTACCGCAGCATAGCAGGCTCGGTCGTCATCGCCCTCACCATCTGCCGGAAGTTGCCCAACGCATGTTCCCGCAACAGCGCATTGTACCGGTAGCAGAATAAGGCATTATCTACCGTATTGGTCTCGGTGACAAAATGGTTATGCCAGAACAACACCATTTTTTCGCGGATGCTCCTGTCCTGTCCTATCATCAGTCCCAGCCACCAGGATTTGAATGAATTCTTCCTCCGGCCGTTGTTCATGCCATCGTATTTCAGGGATATCGTCCAATCATCCCCCGCCGCTATTTCCGGATCGGTATATTTGTCGTCGTTGTAATTATTGACGGGAGGCGCAGGTAAGGCATAGTCTGTATACAACAGTTCCCGGACCGCTTTCTTCGGAGATTTTTGGAGGAAATGAGCCAGGTCCGATCTTTTGACGCCGAACATCGTACGCCGCAGCAGATGAGCCGCCCGCGTCTCGTCCCATGGCCCTTTATAGCGACGGATGCCGGATGTTATAGACGTTGGATTAGGCATATTACTTTCATTCAGACAGAATTATGCCAAAAAAGTTTAATGAGTTCGCTGTTAGCAGCCGGTTAACAAAACAACTTACCTTGCGTTCTCCTGATGGCTCATTGTCAACCGTTATAGATATATGAAGGAAATTCTTTTGTTCGGTGCCGGAAAATCAGCAACCAGTTTGATCCAATACCTCATCGGTGTGGCCGCACAGCGGGATTGGCGGCTGGTTGTCGCAGAAAACAACCTCCCGCTGGCCGAGTCCAAGATCGGCGCTGCCCCCTGTGCCAGGGCCGTCGCTGTCAATGTTTCGCAGGAAGAGCAAATGGACGCCCTGGTCCAACAGGCCGATATCGTCATTTCCCTGCTCCCGCCCGCCCTACATTACCAAGTGGCTCTTTCCTGTCTGAAAATCAGGCGCAACCTCCTGACAGCCTCCTATGTGGATGAATCCATCCGCGGGCTGGCGCCGGCTGTCCGGGATAACGGCCTGCTGTTCCTTTGCGAAATGGGCCTGGACCCGGGTATCGATCACATGAGCGCCCTGCAGCTGATCGCGGAAATAAAGGCGACGGACGACCCCCGCATCTTCGCCTTCCATTCGCACACCGGTGGGTTGGTCGCCCCCGAGAGCGACGACAACCCCTGGCATTATAAGATCAGCTGGAATCCCCGAAATATTGTCCTCGCCGGATCGGCCGGCGCCCGCTATAAAGCCGATGGCCGGATCGTGACCCGCCCTTATGCGGATCTGTTTGACTCCGGCGGACAGATCTCTGTGCCCGGGGTCGGCCCGCTGGCCTGGTATCCCAACCGTGATTCCCTACCCTATATAGACCTTTACGGGCTGCAGGAGGCGGACAGCTTTATCCGGACAACACTGCGCCATCCCGATTTTTGCCGGGCCTGGAGCCCTATCGTCAGGGCCGGATTGACGGATGACCGGAGGCCGATCGGCAGCGAGATCAGGACATTCGCCGACTGGTCTGCCCCATTATTGCCCCTGATCACCGCGGACAACAGACCTCTGTTCGAATTCCTGGGCCTGCTGGAGCCGGAAAGCCTGCCTGCCGGAGCCTCCACTTCCGCCGATATCCTACAATACCTGCTTGAAACCCGGCTGGCCATGCACCCCCGGGACAAAGACATGATCGTCATGCAGCACGACATCGAATTCATCAGGAAGGGTAAAAGATGGACGGAAAAGAGTACGCTGGTCGTAAAAGGCCAGGATCATCTGAACACCGCCATGGCCAGGACGGTAGGATTGCCCCTGGGCATCGCCGCACGGCTGGTGTTGGAAGGCAGGATCAATCTGACGGGTCTGCATATCCCGATTGTGCCTGAGCTGTATATGCCCGTTCTGCAGGAGCTCGAACAAAAGGGTATAAGGTTTGAGCGCACTCTCAATTCACATCTACCGACAGGACATTGAGGATCTGGTAATTGATGTCGCGGAAAAATACCTTGTATTTGCCTTTTCTCAGGTAGAGCAAATAATTGCTCTTGCCGTTGGTGATATAGGTCTGGTCGGCAGGCACGAGTTGCCAGGCCGTCTTGTTATTCGCTTCGAACTCGTTCAAATAATAAGCCTGCACCAGGTAAACGCCCGCGGTAGGGGGTTTGAGCGTTATCGGCTTTCGTGTCCCGCCCAGGCTCAGCCATTCGGGCCGGCCATCCTTATAGGTCGTAGGCGGATGGATCACACAGAGGTCATACGAATCTTTGTCGGTCACATTGACGGGGTTACCGTCAACCAACGCAATAGACGGCTCGGTCAGCGGGAACCTGGCCAGGTATGCCTGGTAAATGACGCGCCCGTAGGCAAAATTGCTCTCCTCCGTCATATCGGTCTGATCGATGGTCAGCGGGTCGATGCCCGAAATACGTTTGAACGCCAGCGCCATCGGGATAAAACCATCGGGGCCCGGCTTCTTGCTGATATGGGCGAAAGACGCATGCACCAGGATTTTGGCGGTAGAATCCTGCTTGATGACATTATAGATATTTTCGGCCTGTATAGAATCCCGTTGTTTGGCCGTATGGTTGCCCGCGGCAGTGTCCTCATACGACACCAGAGTATATCCTATAGCCAGGGCCGCACGGATCAGTTCGCCGGCCACGGGTTCCCCGGCATAATACCCCGTATGCATCGTCACTTTGTCCAGCGTATGATCGGAAAAATTATCCAGCATTTCCATCGCCAGGTAACGAAATCCCTGCCGGTACAGGTCCTCCAGCAATGACATGGTGAATGCCCGGTGGATAGGTTTGGCGAATGCCTCATTGATCATGATCACGCGCCGGTTTTTGGCCGCCAGGTGAATATAATTACGGGCATTGACATGCGTGATATCCTTCAGTCCTGCCGCCGTCTTATATATCTTCCGGGTAGATGCCTCATCGAGGGTGTCATAGCTCCTGATCAAATATTGCAAGGCCGTTTCATAGTCGCCGACAAAGGCGAAGTACTGGCTCATTTCATCGTAAAATCCTTTGTCGGAATAGATCTTTCGGAATTTCTGCTCATCGCGGAAAGCATGATAAAAGGGAAAAAGATAGTGAAAGTTCCCCTTGGGAGTCAGCATCAGCACCTCCAACTTGGGGCTATACCCGATGGGGGCCGTTAACTTGCAGTACTCCTGCAATCGCTGCACTGAGGGGAAAACTTCCTGGGAAAATGCACCGGAAGTCGCCAGGATCAGCCCGGCGAAAAGCAAAATCATCTTTAATAAGCCCATTGGCCTGCAATATTAGAACAAGTCTTGTTAGAAAAAGCTTAAATCGGTGATTTCAGCCTCTCTTGAAGCACCTTCACCCCCAGCGAAGCCGGCATCTCGATCGTCGTCAGGTTGTGAACCGGCGAAGTATACGGGATCTTCTTATCCACGATGAACTTGTGCGCACCCGGCAACGCAAAATCCACCAATCCCGCAGCCGGATATACCACCAGCGAAGTCCCCACCACGACAAAAATATCCGCCGACCGCACCAGCGGCACCGCATGCCCGATCATCGGCACCGGCTCTTCGAACCAAACGATATGCGGCCGCAGCTGCGCGCCGTCTTCTGCCTTATGCCCCGGGAGAATGTCTTCCCGGATATCATAGACCAGTGTCTCATCGGCTTCGCTGCGCATTTTGAAGATCTCGCCGTGCAGGTGCAATACTTTCGTGCTGCCGGCCCGTTCGTGCAGGTCATCGATATTCTGCGTGATGATATGGACGTCGAAATCCTTTTCCAGTTCCGCCAGCCCCAGGTGGGCCGCATTCGGCTCGGCCTTCGCCACATCTCGCC
>Ga0182030_10000178_pt1 | contig 110371 bp, 182 predicted proteins | sample 812S3MmetaG_FD_121299 | JGI IMG/M metagenome (GOLD analysis project Ga0182030, IMG submission 121299) | Permafrost microbial communities from Stordalen Mire, Sweden - 812S3M metaG (Illumina Assembly) | ecosystem: Environmental > Terrestrial > Soil > Wetlands > Permafrost | place: Sweden...
ACGTTCGACACTCACCTGTATCAATTTGATTTATTTTACAACGGGAACTTTAATCCAAACGTTCGTTCGAACCATGCTGTAGCGTTGTGTTTTTCGTTCAGCAATTGCATGATCGAATCAAGCGATGCGCCTTCTCGACCGAGCTCTTCATCGAACCTACGCGTTGCGATCATTGCTTTCGTCGTGATCTTGATCTCATCGATCGTTCCACGCAACCTCACGTTCGTCGGTAATCCAACGACCCACGACGCTATCGATGCCAGGAACACCTTTTGAACGGTGTTTAAACCAACAGGGGCGAGCACTTCCATGTCGGCATAAGTAGGTGGTATAGGCGAGCGTCGCTGCACGCAGAAGGACACACGAAGTGCCATCGAAGGAAGAGCTCACAGACCAGCTGACGCTGATGACGAAGTTGGCCGCTCAGGTGGAGCGTATGGCAGCGTCGACGGAGAAACTTGAATCGTCATACTCGCAGCAGATCGATGCCGTGCAGAAGCTCGCCGCGGCGCTTGGACAGGTAAACACACAAGGCGCAGTTCAGAACGTCGATGTTCTCAGCAAATCGCTGAAGGACATGCAAGCGAAGATGAAGGACATCGGTAAGACGAGCGAGAAGGCGTTCCAGACGCTCGGCAAAAAGGTTGAGGAAACCGGCAAGACGATGAGCCAGAAGTTTCCGAAGTCGGTTGCAATCGGTGCAGCGGCGTTGATCGGGTTCGTTCAGGGCACACGAAACCTCGTTTCATTGACTAAGGGCGTCGTTGGTTTCTTTGCATCGTTTGTTGACGGTGCATTTAGCATCGCTGCGGCCATCATTGCGATACCGTTTAAGATATTTGAATCGTTGGTCGATACGGCAGCACGTTCAGCGGGTGGAATGTCTGAGCTCATGGTGGCGATAGAGAACCTCAGGAAGGAGTTTGGGTTCCTGTATGGGCCAACCAATAAGGCGATCATCGACGTTTCCAAGAGCCTCAAGGGGTTCAAGGACACCGGTTTGAGCGCCTGGCGCGTGTTCGGTATGATGCACATGCGTCTTGAATTGTTACAGAAGGTTGCGACTGAGATGGGCGCAACGTTCACGTACCTGCGTGACGAGTTCGAGAAGAACGGTGGAGCGTTGCTCGCGTACCAGAAGGGATTGGGCCTCAGCGAGGAGCTGATGAAGTCGATTGCGCAGTACACGATCTCCATGGGCGACACGCTAGGCGACACGTTTAAAGAGATGACGAAGTATTCGCTTGGCATGGCGAAGGCGTTTGGATTGGATGCGAAGGTCATAAGCCGCGACATGGGCAAGGCGATCATGGACGTCAAGCACTTTGCTGGTGCAACGATACAGGAGATCGCACAGGCAGCAACTTACGCTCGTAAACTTGGTTTGGAATTGGACAAGGTCGTTGGAACGTTGGATACGTTTGAGACGTTCGATACAGCGGCAGAGAACGTTGCCAAGCTATCGCAATCATTCGGTGTTCAGATCGATGCGTTCGAGTTGATGAAGGCGCAGGATCCCGCCGAACAGATTGACATGCTACGTAAATCGTTTGCAAAAGCCGGCGTTGATTCATCGAACTTCAATAGACAACAATTGAAGTTGCTTTCGACGACGACGGGTTTGGACGAGGCAACCGCCAGGCAGGCGTTTTCAATGAAGAACCAGGGCATGGGTCTCGATGCGATCAAGAAGAAGGGTTCAGACGTTGAAAAGAAGACGTTGACACAGGCACAGGCGATGGAAAGGTTAGCTGATGCCATCGAAAGGCTCGTCATGCCGGGTGGCCAATTGCTCGGAAGCTATTGGGATCAGTTCATCCTTGGTGTTAAGAACGGTCTGCAATCCACGAAGGATTTCTGGGGAATGATGATCAACATCAGGATCGGTCTCCGCGATGTTTACTTCATCGGCGTGCAGTTGGGTCGAGTGCTTGAGAAGATCATTCCTGGATTGGGCGACATCTTTGGTGGATTAAAAGAGTTCTTCGCGCCGAAGTACTTCGATAAGCTGTTCAGGAGCATCAGCGATTCCGTGAAGAAGTTCTTCGATCCAAACAGCGCTTACAAGGATTCAATACCAACTTTGATCGAAAATCTACAGAATTGCTTCTTCGACATGGTAGATGAAGAGGGACCGAACGCTCGAAGAATACTTGACGGGTTCAAGACGTTTTTCTCCGCGTTCTCTAAGATTGCTGTTGTTGCAATTGGTTGGTTATCGCATCAAATCGCAGACGGAATGAAAGATATTGCTGATTTGATTTCAGGCAAGAAATCGTTAACAATGTTGTCTTCTGTTGGATCTGCGGCCAACGGCGGGTTAGGTTTTCTTGCGGAGATTTTCTTGCCATTGGGTCAAGCGTTGAAGGATGCGTGGAAGACCTTACAAGGACCGCTTTTTTCGTTGCTTGACACGATCGGTAAGCAAGTATGGAAATATTTGACGTCCGATGAAATGATTGAAAGATATAAAAAGTACGCTCCATACGTTGCTGCCGTTTTATTCGGTCCAGGTCTCGTTAGAGCTGGTATTACTACGTTAGCGATGTCGTTGGCCTCTGTCGCAGGTGGTCTTGCATCAACGCTCGTTGGAGGTGTCTTTAAAAAGTTAGGTGTAAAGATTCTTGGTGATATGTTCGATGATATTCCAACAAGCGGCGTTTCAAAATCAATTAATACTGCCATAAAATCGGCGTTTGGTGGTGTTTCTGCAACGGGTGCTGATGTAGGTTCTAAGATTGGCACATCAGCGATTGTTAAGATGACTAGCGGCATCGGTCAGGCTGCTGATGGATTTGCAAAGGCTTTAGGAGCATCAAATTTTGGTAGCGTTTTGGGCGGCGTTATTGGCGTTGCTGCCGCTGCTTATATTGGGATTGAAGGTAAGAAGCTTATCGATGAAACGTTTGATAAGGGAAAGAGATCTGATAAATCTCTTCGTGGTGCAGAGATGGAAGCATGGTCAGCCACTAGCGCGCAAACGCCGATGGAAAAGAAACTTCAACAAATCGACAAACTACAAAAAACGATTGCAGAACAACAGGAAGCGTTAAACACAAAAGGATTCGGCGAAAAAGCACTGAATTGGATTGCAGGCACAGATATTGCTGCTGATCAGGCTGCTGATGCACTTGCGAAGTCAAAACGTACGTTATCTGATCTACAGATGCAGGTCAAACAAGCCGAACAGTCTAACGCTGGTACAGTTGAAGCAGCTCGTAAGAAGATGGCATCTTCATTTGAATCGCAGAAGTTCATGGGTGATACGACGTTAGATGATGCAAAGGGTAAATTGCAATCGCTTGAAGACCTTAGCAAGAAGTTGATGGGAAAGAACTTTGATATTCAAAAGATGATCAACGGTGTTAAGGATAAGTTCAAAGGAATTTCATTTGATATTTTTTCTCCTGAACAGGCTGGATCGTTGGGTGCAAACGTTGAAGTGATGAATCAGTTACAAACTTACGTCAACGCACTTTGTAGCGCACTGGCAGGAATTGATAAGTTAAAGCAATTCGGCGAACGAAAGATGGATCTGAAATCATTGCAGAACGTGAAAGCCATCGTCTCACAGATGATGGATACGTCGTTGGATTTGTCGCAAATGGTTACGAAGGTTGAAGCGAACACAGCGAACTTTCAGAAGAACGTGATGGCATTCACAGATGTCATAAAAGGCGATGAAAAGGGCCGCGGCGGAATTTCAGGCGCTCTTATGGCCGTGTCAGACATGGTCGCGCAAACCAATGAGTTGAACAAGGCTCTCGGTAGCATCGGCAAGATTGACATAAAGACAAAGCTTCAGAACGTTGCGAACGCAGTGGGTCTCGGTAGCAAGGTCAGCTACACCGTGAATCCAAACAAGCAGGTGCAGGTCGTCATAAACCTCGAAGTAACGATGGACGTTGACGAGGTCGAGAAGGTGATGATCATGCGTCAGAAATCGATCATTGCAGATCGTTTGAACTTCGCCACCGGTGAAAACGCTGGACAGCCTGGCACTCCTGCAATTCCTCAATCGTACGTGAAGGGTCAACCTCTACCTAATATAACACCATCAGGTAACAGAACGTTGTAGTGTTTAAACGCGCCAAGTAGTACTAAAACATGCCAAAGAAGAACGATCTAGTTAAACGATTGCGCAATGATGAACTGTACACGCAAGCGTTGGGACGAGCACGTACGCTTAAGGAGCGTGAGATAATCGCTAACTTTGTTGAGGGATTCGTCAATAAGGTTGATGAAGTGATGGCGCCGTTGATCGAACGAGCTAAACGTGATCCCGAGTTTGCAAAGCAACTAGTAAAGGCTATGTCGGAAGGTAAGGGCTTACTTACTGGTGGCCAGTCGTCGGTGTCGGGCTCGAATGCGTAGGAGTGATGTCTGATCCAGGTAACCCATTGAATGCAGGATCTATCGGGTTTCCGATCGACGGTCAAATGTACACGTTCGACGTAGGTCTGCCAGACTCAGAAGGAGGATCACATGGCACATATGTGCCAGGCGTTGACGTCAGCGCAGGTTATGTGGATGCTAATGGTAAGCCGAAGGACGTCACGGCGCCGACAAGGACGACGTTAGCTCAATATATGAGCAAGGTTACGATGGGTAAGGAGGGATCAACGACGGTTCCTAATCAGTACGTAGTTGATCCCATTGGTCCATCGATCGTGACCATAAGCGATTCTAAGGGTTATCCGGGAGGATTAGAGAACCCTCCAATAAACATGAACACGTTCGCCGGTAAGAACGAGAGAACGATCGATTATAGGTCGCCTGTTTATCCGACGACATTAGCTAACTCGATGAAGAAGGGTAAGTCGTCCATAAATTTACCTGATGGAAACGATGTCCTTGCAGGAGTTTCTGGGACGACGACGTACGTTGGTTCACCTGGAAACCTATCGGGCGATGCAACAAACGATTCAACGCCATTGATCGGTCACGTTGACACATCGCAGACGATCGTCAATCCTTACGTTTCTGCCATTTTATCAAGCAACAGGTTTTCAGCCGCCGCGACAAACGTTCAGCAGTTCCCGTACGCCTCGATCGATATTTCTAATCCATCGCCATCGTTCAATCCATCGTTCACCAACCAAAACAAGCTCGGGTTGTACGATAAGAATGCAGGCCCACCGATCACTGCAGGTCGCTTAGCCGCTATTGGCCCCTTGTTGACTATGCGTGCAGGTCTCGAGCTCGGCTCGAATGATCCTGGTGCAGATCCAAACGACGGTGGGTTGCAAGCGAAGGCACTTTTGCCGGGTCTCGCACAATTGGGTACATCGACGGTTGACGTTACGACGTTGTATGCTAGCGATGTTCTAAAATCATTGACGCAGGATGAACCATCTGGCAACGATGTGCTTAGCATCGGAGCACAATCATGGGGACAACTTAACAACACGGATGATCCTTTCTCGGGCACTGATGCGTTGGGAATGCTTGCGTTGTCGACGGCATTGGTTGCCGGCATGATGGTTCTGTTTGATTCGTTGAGCGTCATTCTCGGAATGATAACTCCGACGATCAAATCGCCGTCGTTCGACGGTGAGGGAAGGTATACGCTTGGTGAACACTACCCTGGAATGGCATCAGCACAGAAATCGTCTCAACAAGGTGGAATAGGCGGCGTGGTTGCGTCCGTCAGCACGTTGAACTTCGGTGCGTTGCTTGGGATCGTTCCCACGAATTATCCGTTCAACCAAGCGCTTACGACGGGAATCAATGCGTTCTTTAGCATTCCTGGAGGCGGTGGAATCGGTTTGAATCAATTGGCGGGTGCGTTGACATCGTCGACTGACTCTCCTGGGTTTAACACCGTCGTCGCACGAGCGATCATCAGGAGCGGCGTTACGATCGTTGATAAGCTCAAGGGAATCGGTGGAAATCCGATGAACGTGATAAATTCCATCCTATCATTGATAGACACGATTAGATCATCGAAGATCGTAGCTGCGTGCAACGTGTTCGCAATGCTCGGCGATGCGCAGTTATCGTTGCCTGGTGGTTACATCGATTCGACCGTTTCAAACACCGTGAAGGTGTCATCGATGGACGCAACCCCAGATACGTTGTCGAACGCAGCGAGCAAGAACAGGTTACAATCCAGTCTTAAATTAGCGTGGTCATCGAATAGATCACGAGCGAACCTGTTGATTCCATCGCAGATACTTGCGTTGAACAGCGTGGTCACCATGGATCAGTTCAATCCGACGGGTGCATCGAGTCCTGAATCGTTGGTGAACAACACCGTTACGCTACCGGAGAATTCTGGTCGAATAGATCCTGATACGGCGGCGCAGTTTGAAGCAACGCTTGAAGCTGAGTACGTTCCGTTTTACTTCCATGACATTAGAACGAATGAGATGGTTGGTTTCCATGCGTTCCTTGCATCGTTGACAGATGATTTCACGGCGTCGTACGAGAAGACAGAGGGATACGGTCGCGTTGAACCTGTGAAGATCTACAAGGGTACAGAACGTCGAATCAACATGTCGTTCTATATCATCTCAACGTCGCAGCAGGACTTTGATGAGATGTGGATAAAGATCAACAAGCTCGTCACGCTTATCTATCCGCAGTACACGAAGGGCGTAACGTTGCTGTCACAGGATCAATCGTATTCGTTTACACAACCGTTTAGTCAATTGATTGGAGCATCACCGTTGATCAGGATTCGCTTGGGTGATCTTATTCGAGGAAACTACTCACAGTTTGCTCTTGCGCGGTTGTTCGGTCTCGGCAACAGCGATTTTCAACTCGACAACGTGCAGTTCACTGATGGATCATCGTACGATCAGAGTCAACTTGATCTGTTGAACCAAGCCATTCAGGACGATTTGTTCAATCCACAGGGAAACACATACTACGTTGCTCCAGGAAACTACCCGTTGTACCAAGATAACAGCATTCCGTTTTTGGGATCGTTCGGTGGTGCCACTGGACCTGCAAACGCTCCTACGTTCGATCCAAGCGTGTGTTCCATACCGAACATGTTCATAGCAAAGATCAAAAAGGTTTCTGCGAATAGCAATGGTAACGCGATCATTGAGGTTTGTGAGATTGACATAAACGATGATCCTGTGTTCACGTCTGCGTTCTCAAGTGCTATATCAAGTGCTCAAGCGCAGTTCGAGAACGGTGATCCACTGCAAACGATCGTCGGCGGTACGTACTCGATACCGTTGGATGCTTTGATTCCTACGCCTCAGACGAAGCGTAAGTTGATGCAACAGGTTGCTCCTGGAAGTTCAGGAACGAGCTTTGCATCCACGTTGACGAACTTCATAGATCCTAGCAATAACGCGATTGCAAAGTCGTTCAAGGACACGTATGGTAAGGGTCTAGCGGGTTTCATTGAGACGATGAACTTTGATTGGTACGATAAGGTCACGTGGGAAACGTCTGTTCAAGGTAGGATAGCACCGAAGATGTGCAAGGTCACGTTAGGATTCAGTCCGATACACGACATCAGTCCTGGTATCGATCACATGGGTTACAACCGCGCTCCCGTGTATGGCGTCGGCGTTATGGGTTCGCCGAATGCATCATTCCCGACAAACATCCAACCGAGTAACAACTGATGTCGTTCTCTCGTTACTCGCGTACACCCGTTCTTAACTTCGGTGCACAATACGGCACGTGCAGAGCGCGTGAGGCCATACAGAAAGCGATCGCTGCGGGCACGTTGCTGACAAAACCATTGGTGCTTCGCGGTGCCGAGAGGTTGGACACGATGGCCGGTGTGATCTATGGTGATGCACAATATTGGTGGGTCCTCGCCGCGGCGTCGAACATCGGATGGGGATTGCAGTGCCCGCCTGGGACTTTGCTTCAGGTTCCTTCACTTGCAGACGTAGCATCGTTGATAGGTTAAACGATGGCAAACGACTTTAGCACGCTCACCGGGATCTACGATATGATGCAGCCGGCGGATCTCGCCGGCACGCAGGGATTGAGCTTGGGTGGTGATCCTAAGATCGGTTCGAATGCGTTCAACCAACTGCTTAGCGTTCTTGAGAACAATGGACGTGGAGTGTACACGGCGTCAGATCTCAAGGAGAAGTTGAGCAACCTAACATTGAAATCAAGCGATGGAAACATCGATCTATCGGAATTCATACAGTTCTTTAGCACACAGGGTATTCTTGATCTTGGAAAGTTATCAGATGCTGCAAAGACGTACAAGGATGCAAAAGGCAATGCGGTACAGGTGTCAGGAATTCAGGAGATCATCGGTAAGGATTTTCAGCTGAACGGTGACGCGCAACAGAAGCTACCGTTCGATACGACGATCATCCTGAGCAGGTCACCGTTCTTTCACCCCGCCACTCGCAACACGAAGAAGGCGGAGACGTTTTTAAACTCGATGCCGTCAACCATCCTCGCATCGTTGTCGCCGTACCTTCAGGTCGAGTTCCAGGTCAAGCGTGATCCATCGCATCAGCTACAAGCGCCTGGTTTGCTTAAATTTCTCTTGGGCGCAGTTGATAAGAACGGTCAGGACGCAACGTCCATGGCAAACAAAGCGATGATTGAAGGACATGAGATCAAAGGTAATTCTAACACGCCTGAGATCGATTTTGCCGGCATGGAGATGTTCACTAGCCCACAGACGTTGGTCAATCCACAACCCAACCTCAACGTTGGTACTGATGGAAATCGCTACGTTGATGTGATTGATCCGTTCAGACCATTCGCTTCGTTGGAGCACTGCACGATAACAGCGGTTCCAGCAGTTGGAATGTACTCGTACAAGACGGCATCGCTTGTCATCAAACTACACGATCGTTCGAGGTTGAACGAGATCAGTGATCTTATCAGGCCACGCGTCTACACGGGAGTCACCGTGTGGATGACGTACGGTTGGCGTGCGCCAGTTCGCCCCGGTGAGAATCCTTACTTTGACTACGTCAACAACACGATGTTGATGCGTGAGGCATATGGTATCATCAACAGCAACTTCACGTTTGATAACGTCGGTCAGGTGACAATAACGTTGCAGCTCTTCACGAAGGGCGTCATCGAAATGCGTGAATCGAAGATCAGCGATAACATCAATGACATTGATTTCCAATTTAAACAGATAAAGATCATTGCTGATCAGATTTCTGAGTATAGAAAGAAGTTAAAACTTGATCCTCCCGATGGAATAAGCAAGGAAATACGAAGGTTTTTGATACTTGACGCGGCCGAACAGGGTGAATTTCCCAACCTCAAGGTTCAGGATGTGACGACCGCGATAAACCAACTACGTGCAACGCTTGGAAACACAAAGGGAATCGATAAGGACGCTCTCAATGGTATGATCACATCGTTGCAGCAACTGTATGCGCCAGCGACGAACGATAAGACGAAGTTTAGTCTTAAGGATCGTTACGAGTCTCGAGTCACCTCAACGATCAACGCGATGTTCGATGAAGCGATAACGGGTACAGATCCTTTCCTGCCTATTTCACTCAAGAACGGTGGTTACAAGCCCTTGGTTGGTGACGAGATCGCTACGATATGTGATAGTTACAACTCTTCACCAAAGACGCCACCGGTGAATGGATTGGCACGTAAGGCCCTAGTTTCCTTTGGTAAGCTTTTCATGGTGTTCGTCGTGAGGAACTTGATCAGCGCAAACGTTACCGATGAACTGCAGGTGTTCTTTTACAATCTCAATGAATCATGCGGTCCCGTGAGCGGTCATTCCATCGCTGAGTTTCCGATTGATATGCTAATGTTCAAGGATCAGTATAGACAACACGTGCAGAAGATCGGTAGCGAAAGGATAACGTTGGAGGACTTTCTTCTGCTCATCATAAATGCACAGTTTCAGGATAATAGGTCTGTCGGTTATGGAATGTCTGCGTTCTACGAGGCGTATGATCCAAAGAATCCAGATGCAAAGCTCAAGGATCACGAGGGTGAGGAGAACTCGCAGCTTGGCAAGTACCTTAATAAGTGGGGAACGTTCAAGAAACCCGTCATAGAGATGTACATCGAGACGACACACCAGCGCGTTCCTGATACGGGTTACACGGACATCCTGACGATGATGGATTATTCTGCGGTAAATTCGGCAACGTTGAACTCCGCTGACCTTCACAACCTTGCGTCTAAGAAGATCATGAGGATCCACGTTTACGACAAACAGATGAGTCCTCGCAAGGCCGCGACGCAGTTGCTACGTGCTGATGATAAGGCCGGAGGATTCATATCGATACCTGCGACGGATTTTGCGATTCAAAAAACGACAGACAAGACGTTGGCTTCGATTCCAACGTCGATCGCGACCGTTCAGAGCGACCTTGCGACTGGTCATATACAGATCGTTGACTTCACGAGTAACCAACAGATGAAGGATTTCGTGTCCAAGATGGTACCGACGATAAGGTTTGGATCGAACGGATCAACGATAACGAACGCGCAGCTCGCTTCGAAGGCTGATGCTTTGTTATCGACGGTGCAGATGATCAGGACGATGACAATGAAGAACTCAGCTCATGCGAACGGAAGCGGCGAGGGCGGTGTTCCACTGCGCGTCATTCCGGCGCAGTTGACGCTGACGACGTTGGGAAACGTGCTCGCCACGATGGCGCAACAATACATGGTAGATTTTCAGACAGGCACAACGCTTGATAACCTTTATATAGTCGTTGGCACGACTCACACGTTTGCGCCTGGAAAATTCGAGACCACGTGGCAGATGGGTTATTCTGATGCATATGGTGTTTTTGAGGGACCACCAAACGTGCAAAAATGGATTTCTCAATTCCCTGCCACTGTGACAGGTGCTACTGGTTGATGAACATTTGTGACGTTGGCGTACTGTTTTTAGTTCGATGTATGATGTGAACGACGAGTGCAACGTTCTCAACCTTCGTGTTACGATTCAGTCATGGTACGAACGTTGAATGATCAATGCCAGCTCAATCCTGGTGATTTGATCGAATGGGTGTATAAATCTGATTCTCAACCCGTCGATGAGGATGCCAAACTTTGGTCAACGACGATGAAGCGTTGGGTTCCAATCGGCGTTCATCCCATGATGCTCATTTCGATGACAGACGAATTCTACATGTGGTTGACCCCGAAGGGGTTGTTCCACGCGTGTGTGGATGATACGTCGGCATGCCCGTCGGCGGTCAGTTTCCTCGAGGTTGTTCCACGCGTGTGTGGATGATACACTTAGGCCCTTCCTATGTCTACCACCGAGGCTGGTTGTTCCACGCGTTGTAGGAGAACCTCGATGAAACCAGGTGATTTGATCGAGTGGGTGTATAAATCTGATTCTCAACCTGTCGATGAGGATGCCGAACTCTGGTCGACACCGATGCAACGTTGGGTTCCAATCGGCGTTCGACCTGCCATCCTCGTTTCGATCACCGACGAATTCTATTCTTGGTTGACCCCCGGGGGTTGTTCAGCGCGCGTGTGGATAACACGAAGATCATATTGAGCGCGAGAGGCTATACGGAGGTTATGTTCGCGCGCTGATGACATGATAGTCCACTGGAGTAGCGACCAATTCGGAGTTGTTTCACGTGCCATCGGAGAACATCGATGAAACCTGGTGATTTGATCGAATGGGTGTATAAATCTGATTCTCAACCCGTCGAAGAGGATGTCAAACTCTGGTCGACACCGATGAAGCGTTGGGTTCCAATCGGTGTTCAACCAATGATGCTCATTTCGATCACCGACGAGTTTTATTCTTGGTTGACCGCGGAGGAGTTGTTCCACGCGCGCGTGGATGACGCGTGCGAAGGTCGTATCCCGGTCAGGCAACATTCTCGGTTGTTCCACGCGTTGTAGGAGAATCTAGATGAAACCAGGTGATCTCATCGAGTGGGTGTATCAATATAATTCTCAACCCGTTCTTGAGAATCAAGAACTCTGGTCAACGCCGATGCAACGTTATATTCCAATCGGTGTTCAACCTGCCGTTCTCATTTCAATCACCGACGAGTTCTATTCTTGGTTGACCCCGAATTGGTTATTCCACGCGCGCGTGGATGACGTGTTTGCGCCCGTCACGCGCGAACGCTTTCGGCGGGTTATTCCACGCGCGCGTGGATGACGCGGTGTCGCGCTCTCTGGTCGCACGGCGAGACTGGGTTATTCCACGCGTTGTAATCCTTTGATTTGTTTGTTACTATCTTTTTCATGTCCTGCGAACTCTTGGAAGATGTTGTTGATAGCACCGGTCGCGAATTGTTTTTAACAATGAATGTTCACAACAATTTATTTATTGAAATTGAATCTTATACACACGAATCATGTTGTAGGTTTCACATTCCTCCCGATGAAAAAGGAATCAAAAATGCGAACACGTTGATCGAAGCGTTGCAATCTTGGTTAGCACACGTGAAGTTGTGTGAAGATGATAACAATCACGTGTCAACTTCGACAAAATGAATTCAATACCGTTTTGTGTTCTGAAGCACGTCATCGGTACTCCACGGCACCTTCTCTTTAACGATGGGTTCTCGTGGGTGGATGTTATTCCTGATCACACGTTCTTCGTCAACGATGTAGTATTGGAGAACGATAATTGGTGCCTGAACACCGTTGCAAGGCTAGCGAACGTCGACTTGCAGTTGTTACCACCATCGCGGTTCATCAATGCGATTAGATCGTGTTCGTTCACAGGTGATGTTCCATGGCAGAAGGTGATGCCCATTCGTGAACACCATGCCTTCGTGAGTGGCATCATTGATCGATCGAATGTGAGCATTGGTTCGCCTTCGTTGGGTTACTTTGAGACCGTTTGGAGGGCCGGAAATGCAGTCATTGCCTCATTGCAACCCGTTCACGTTGATCGATCTAAATGGCAAACGTTGATATCGTTGAACAGGGGAAATGTGCCTGCGATCAGGTCGTTCGAGCCGAACGATGAAGGTGTGGCAAATCGGATTGTGTACAACAGGTTCGCCACGTTAACCGGCAGGTTGACAGTACAGAGCGGTTGTCCACAAATCCTTACGTTGAACCGTGAGTTTAGGAACCTGATGGTGTCGCGTTACGGATCTGAGGGTTCGATCGTTGCGATTGACTTTGCTTCATTGGAGGCTCGCGTGCTTCTTTACGAGCACGGTGGATCGTGCGATGAACACGATCTGTACGGCTCGATCGCAAGGGAGATGGGTTGCGATAGGAACGCTGTCAAGGGTGCAGTGATCAGCGAATTGTATGGTAGCAGTAGGCAAGCGTTGAGTGATGCGTTGGGAATGAGCGGCAAGGAACTGACCGCGTTCGTGAAGCGAATCAAGTTGCAGTTCAGGACGAGCGAGCTGCTAGAACGAATCAAGGCATCGTTCATCGCTAATGGCTACCTCACGAACAGGTACGGACGTCGAGTCGTTATTGATGATCCTCTCGACAACGTGCTTGTGAACTACTACGCTCAATCAACGGGCGTTGATGTCACGATGCTTGGATTTAACCAAATCATCGGTTTATTGCCGAACAGAGCACACCCCGTGTTCTTGTTACACGATGCAATGATCGTTGACGTTCACAATGATGACCTTGAAGCGGTGATGGCGATTGATCACGTTAGGGTTCGAGGGTATATTCAACGTTTTTATATGAAATCAACGATCATTGCTTGAACACGTGACAGAACGTGGTTTACGTTTTGTGTTATGCAAGACAACGATGAATACATTGAAGTTGGAATCGTCTACCTTGAACACGGCGTCGGTGGACCTGGTTTTTACATCTGGGAACGTGAGGACTTTGATGCGGGTTGCTTCTACTTCGGTAGAACGAGGCCGACAGAAAATGAACTGAAGGCGATCAATCCTCTGTACGTTGAGGTGCAGTGATGTCCCTCACTCCAGAACAGATCGAGCAGAACTGGACTCGTTTTACGTTGCTGTGTGAACGAACTGGCGATCGTGTTGCATCGATCAAGTCGATGCTTGATGAAATTGATGAAAGGCTGTGCCTGTGTCCAGCGTCAGCGAAGCGCGATTACCACTGTTGTTTTGCGGGTGGATTGGTTGATCACAGTTTACGTGTTCTCAACAACCTCGTCACGATCAACAATGCTTATAATTGGAAGCTACCGAAGCAGAGCATGATCATTGCATCGTTGTTTCACGACCTCGGAAAGGTTGGTCTTCCAGGAAAGGAATCGTCAAACGACTTCTACGTTCCTCAGACTGATTCTTGGCGTCGCGACAAGTTGGGTGAGGAATACACGTATAATAACAATATAACATACATGACGACGCCCGATCGAACCGTGTTCGTCCTGCAACACTACGGCATCACGTTGAACGCTGATGAGTGGTTGGCGATCAAGCTCAACGACGGAATGGTTCTGCCCGAGAACAAACCCTATTGCTTGAAGATCTCGCCGCTCGTCTATGGATTATCAACGGCAGATTACATTTCAACGGTCAGCGAAAAGGACGTATTTTATTGGCCTGCCGTTGATCAAGACGTTACAGAATGATACTTATTCCATGAGCAACCTGCTCAAAGAGTACATTCGGTTAGCGGTTTTGGAAGCGCATGATGCTCGGGTACCAAATCAATTGGTTTCCGATGACGTTGATGATGATGAAAGCGGCGAAGCGGTCGACGAGATGGGTGCAGGAGCTGGATCAGGCGGAATTGCGGGTTATACCGCTCCGTTGGGAGCAGATCCTGACCAACTTGGACGATCTAAAAACGGTAAGCGGTAGAAACAAACGTGGTAAAACGATCTTGAACAACGCAGGGTGCGGTGTTAGGATCGAATTCGTAAGAAGGAAAGAGGAAGACGAAGATGGCTGTGAACCTAGACGCAATTCGTAAGCGGATACTCGAACTAAGCGGACAGAGCAAGAACTCATCTGTCCAACTATGGAAACCGACGGTAGGCGAGTACAGAGTGCGTCCGCTACCTTGGAAGGATACGACTCCTGAGCAACCGATAAAGGAACTGAGGTTTTATTACCTCGGTGAACAACGCAGGATCCTTGCTCCGATACAGTTCAATAAGCCTGATCCCATTGCTGAGCTAACGCGGAAGCTGTATTCGAGCGGTTCGGCTGAAGATCGTGAGTTGGCAAAGAAGCTGCGAGCAAAGACGACGGCATACATTCCGATCATCGTTCGTGGTCAGGAGGACAAGGGTGTTCTGGTTTGGAGCTTGAATCCGTTCCTGTACCAACGAATGTTGAGCTTCTTCACAGATGAAGATGGCGGTGATTACCTTGATCACGAGACAGGAAACGATCTAAAGGTCGCTCTTGTTCCTTCGAAGAAGGTGTACAACGGTAAAGCTCAACTCGACACGAACATCGATCTCAAACGTTCGTGTAAGCTATCTGACGATCCTGCTCAGGCCAAGAAATGGCTCGATGCGATTCCTGATCTAAACGACCTGTATAAGTTACAGACGTATGATGAGATCTCATCGTCATTGAACACGTGGCTCGATAGCGGAACAGCGATTGATCCAAAGGCTGATGGCGCCGCTCGTGGGGCTAAGCCGAAGGATGATCTCGACCTGTTGAAGGAAGAGATTGCCGCACAACCCGTTGTCGTTGAGTCGAAGAAGGCTGCGATCGATGAATCCGTGGTTGTTGAAAAGACCGCAACAAAGAAAGCGTCGAAGAAAGCTGTTAGCATCGATGATGACGATGATGCACCGAAGCCCGTGAAGCAGAGCCTCGAAGATGCATTTGCAGACCTGATGGTCGACGAGTCCTAACGTTGTAGCTGGTGGCGATGTTCATTGCCACCGATGCGTTTCTGGTGTAAAGTCGCACGCCCGGGATCCAATCGGGAGATGGAGGTGCAAGTCCTCCGTTACGCTCAAATTCTATCAAATCACAATGTTCGTGGAGGTTACGTGGCCAAGAAAGAGAAGCTCGAAGCAGGTTCTGTTAAAACTGATACAGAAGTACTCGATGAGTTAGATCAGCTGACAAGTTCGCTTATTCGAGATATAAATAAGGAATTTGGTCTACGAGTTGCTTATAACTTGGCGGAAACGCAGGCTCCAACTGTTGTTAAACGTTGGATTCCGACTGGATCCATACAATTAGATTATGCGATCAGGAACGCTCCTGGAGGAGGTTATCCTGAGGGAAGGATCATCGAGATCGCCGGAGTTCCTTCAGTTGGTAAGAGTCACCTTGTCTACCATACAGCTGCTAATGTCCAAGCGATGGGCGGACTAGTCGTATATATTGACACGGAGAATGCAACGCCGATCGATAAACTCAAGTTGATGGGAATTGACATTCGTAAGCGATTTGTGTACTGCGATACACACTGTACAGAAGAGGTGTTCAAGATCGTTGAATCGATCATTCTAAAGGCAAAGTCGATGCCTTCGACGAAGGATGTGCCAATTCTCGTTGTTTGGGATTCAGTTGCGGCATCATCGCCAAAGGCTGAACTTGAGGGTGATTACGATAAGGATACGATGGGTCTACAGGCACGCGTCATAAGCAAGGCGATGCGAAAGATCACGGGTGTCATCGGTCAGAACAACATCACGTTCATCTGTGTCAATCAACTGAGGGACGCGATCGGCGTGATGCACGGTGATCCACAAACGACGCCGGGCGGAAAAGCTATTCCATACCATGCTAGCGTTCGATTACGATTGACATCTGGATCGCAGGTCAAGGATAAACACGGAAACGTCATCGGAATTCACGTGATCTGCACCGTGAAGAAGAACAAGGTCGCTCATCCTTTCAGAAAATACGAGTTTGATATCATCTTCGGATCTGGAATTTCAGAATGCGAGTACATCTTTGATGAGGTTCGTTCGTACTGCGCAGAAAACGATGTTACATTCGATTGGACGGATGAAAAGGGCGTTGTTCACAACGTCATGGCAACAGTTGCGGGTACATCAGCTTGGAAGGATCTAATTGTCAGTGATACGAAGACGGGTGAAGTTCTCGTTGAGAAGAAGTTCTACAAGCCTGCATTCGGCGACGTGATGAAGGATCCACAGACGAAGTTCTTCGTCGATAAGGTGATCGAGGCTACATATACGCTAAAAGTGGGCGAGAAAGCCATGGACGAGGGTGAATCGCCAGCAAGCGATGACGTTGAAGACGAGAGTTAAGTGATCGAGTGTATGATATGTCATGCACAATTCACGATGGTTTCTAACTCGCACATCAAGAAACATGGATTGACGTGTGAAGAGTACAAACGAATGTTTCCAGGCGTTGTTTTAGCCAAACAAACGTGGTTAGACGAATGGCGTAATAGCGATGTTAATAAACGACATTGTCGTGAACAAGCAATCATCATGCTTAATGATGATGAAATTCAAAAACGACGACGCGTAGGATTGAATGAAATGTGGCAGGATTCTTTGTACCGTGAACGTCACGCAAAGGCAATGAAGGTTGCACTAAGCGTCGAGAGTTATCGTCAAAAAATAAAAAATCGAGTTGTCACGCATCGCATGCGAATGTCTAACTTTGATAAGTGGGTTGCTGATTTTGGTCACGATGAAGCCATTAAACGCCAAGCAGATTGGATGTCAAAGAACGTTTTACCCACGAAATCTAAGAACACAAAGATTGAATTGATGGTTCAAACCATGCTAGATGAATTACGTGTTGAGTACAAAACGCAGTTTCCAGTTCTTCATTACTTGTGTGATGTGTACGTTCAATCATTGAATTTGATCATTGAAGTTAATGGAAATTATTGGCACGCAAATCCATCGATTTTTAAATCTGATGACATCATTGGACATAAGAAAACGTTAGCCAAAGAATTATGGCATAATGATGAACGTAGAGTAAATGAATTAATTGAAATGGGTTATAAAGTTCTTGTTCTTTGGGAAAGTGACATTAAGAAGATGAATTCAACGCAGTTAAAAACGCTGATAGACGAAAGGATAACGTAACAACAATGAACATCAACGTAAAAGTTAAACTGGATGCCATTACCGCTTCGTTGCCAACGTATGCTACCGCCGGTTCTGCTTGCTGCGACGTTCGAGCCGCCCATGATGCCGTCGTTCAGATGCGTGGTGGAACAGCTTTGATCGGCACCGGACTCTTTCTCGAGGTCCCGGATGGGTACGAGTGTCAGATTAGGCCACGGTCTGGATTGGCGTTGAAACATTGCATCACCGTTCTCAATTCTCCTGGTACGTTAGACAGCGATTATCGAGGAGAACTGAAGATTTTATTGATCAATCATTCATGCTATTATGATTTTAACATCAATTCGGGCGATCGCATTGCACAGATCGCGTTCGTTCCTGTTACTCAAGCAACGTTTGACGTTGTCGATGAATTGAATGAAACCGAACGCGGTGAAGGTGGATTCGGATCGACTGGTGTCGCCGGCTGATGGATTTTACCGTTCAGTGGACGATTTCAGCCGACGTTGAATCACTTGTTGATAGCATCGTTGAGTGTAAAAAGGGGTTAGCAAACGCTTTAAAGGCGAAGAATCCGTTCAATACGAGGTTGAAGGTCGTTGCTTGTGATGCATATGCTTCGCCGAAGCTATGTGAACTGCTCAATTTGAGCGAGCTGTGCACGTTGGTTGATCCTGATTCTGATGTTGAAATCGTCGTTGATGAACGTCATCCGATCAAACAATCTGAATTTTCAACGCCGATCGCAGGGTTTGAACTGTTTACGTTGTATAACGATGAAATAATAGGTGATGATCGTATCAGGATCATTGTTCTGTGCGAAGTTGGTAACGATAACGTTGAGATTTACTATGGCAACGTGGAGTTGGTGAGTTCATGAAGGATGCTGTTCTGTTTTTAGAGTTGTTGACGAAGAGGTTTCCACCCATTTCGAGGCACAGCCATCAGTTGTTGCTCAGGAACGGGAAGTTGCAATTGAACCTCGTCAACGTCACGCCGTGTTGGAAGTTTACGTTCGATGACTCTGACGTGTTGAAATCAGCAAATCAATTGGTCGATGAAATTGCACGGATCATGGTAACAACGAAGGAAGTTCCTCCGCCTCCTGATTCGATTGCTTAGATGTTTTCATATGTATCGTGCGTCTACACATACATTCGTTGATGGCACACGATCAGTTGATGGTGCACGTTCAGTTGATGGCATACATCGTTCATAGGCATCGTCTGTTCTCTGTGAGTAACCGTAGTCAACAAGCACAATACGTCCATCTGCCGCTTTACCCCATTGCATGTAACCGTCAATGTCATCGAATGTAATTTCATTGTTCTTGCGTAATTTGTACAGTTTTTGTAGCAATTCGGGTGATTTGTTAGTTATATATTCGTTAGTTATATCTTTGAGGGTTATGAGTCTAGTACGTCCATCATCGTGACCTGTCGCGGCAATATTTAACTCTTTATCAGATTTGAACGGTCTAACAAGATCAGCGATGATCCACGTATATTTTTGTTCATCGTACTTGTGGATCTTTGTGATGATTGATTTCAATAGAGATGATGCATTTTTATAGATTGCAACTTCTTCCTCGTTTTGTATAAGTCCTAATTCGTTGGATGCGATCTTCATAGCAAACCTGCTGCTCAACGTGTACGCGACTCGGCTCGAACCCTCGCCTAGTTTTTGTAACCTTCTGTCGGCATACTCAAGTCGCTCTTGTATCGTTTCTAACGACTTGAACTCATAGAGGTTGAATCGTTCATTGGCACCGTTCTTCGATCTGATTCTTTCAATCATCAGTTTGATGCATTCGTTGATAGCGTCCATCGTTGATAGGTATCATGCAGTCTACCTACCGTTGAACTTCACGTGTTTCGTTGTTACTGTTGAAGTTCATGGATTTGACGCAAACAGACAGACCCGTTTTGATAATTGATGCGTACAACCTGTTCATACGTAGTTGGGCAGCATTTCCGACGATGTCAACGAATGGTTACCAAATGGGAGGGTGCATAGGGTTTTTAAAGACCATGAGAAGGCTGGTCGATGACGTTCAACCAAGCGCTGTGTACGTGGCGTGGGAGGGTGGAGGATCGACTAGGAGACGTAAGCTGTTTGCAGAGTACAAACTCGCGCGTAGACCTGAGAAGCTAAACAGGTTTTATGAGGATGATATTCCTGACACAGAGGACAACAGAAAGTACCAACTTGAATCATTAATTCACATGTCAAGGTGCATTCCGATCTGTTCGTTGTACGTTTCTGATTGCGAAGGAGATGATCTCGTTGCATACCTTTGTTGTGGTCCCATGAGGGATCGTAACAAGGTGATCGTGTCGTCTGATAAGGATCTTTACCAATTGCTAGACGATAAAACGAAGCAATATAGCCTTCATAAGAAAACATTTGTGACGAAAAACGATGTGTTTGAGGAGTTCAGAGTTCAGTCGAAGCACTTCGCCATTGCAAAGGCGCTGTGTGGTGATAAGGGCGACAACGTGCCAGGATTCAGAGGAATTGGTTTCAAGACAGTTTCAAAGCTATTCCCATTTCTTGGATTGGAGGGTGATATCCTGTTACAAGATGTGATTGATTATGCCAGTTCACACGTTGATGAATCGAACAAATTTCGTGACATCGTTGAACACGTTGAGGATTTACGACGTAATTGGGCATTAGTGTACCTCAATGGAAACATGCTTTCTGCAACGCAACAGGCGACGATAGATGGTCGATTGAGCTCCTATGAGCCGCGCAGCGATCACGTTGGATTGGTGAGGTTGCTCATCAAGGATGGCATCAACGATTTCAACGTTGCAGACTTCATGTACACGTTCAATTGCATTGAAGGGTTGAATAGCAATGGCAAAGGAGCTTCTTGATGGCAGATGTTAAAATGAGTGCATCTTTTTCTGAGTATGGAAAATCGTTTCAAGAGCGCATCATGCAGGCATTGCTCACTGATCCTCAGTGGGCAGAACAACTATCTGAGGTGATCGACGTTTCGTACTTTGATCTGAGGTACCTACAGTTTCTTGCGAAGCACTACTTCGATTATTCTAAGAAGTACAAAGTCTTTCCTTCGTTGCAGTTGTTAGTAACGATAATAAAGGATGAGTTGAAGGTAGGCACCGACGTTATTCTACGCGATCAGATCATTGAGTACCTTCAACGAACGAGAGCAAATCCAGACGTTGGCGATCTTGGTTACGTCAAGGATAAATCGCTTGACTTCTGTAGAAAACAGGCGTTGAAGGCGGCACTGTCAACAGCTGTTGATCAGATGCACGAAGGTAGGTACGAACAGATCGTTGAGGGAGTGAAGAAGGCCGTCAGCGTAGGTACATCACCATCATTGGGTCACGATTTTTTCAATGACTTCGATGCAAGGTTCACAGTCCTGCAACGTAACGCAGTTCCAACAGGAATTGATGAGCTCGACAGGAAGGACATCCTTAACGGAGGATTGGGATCGGGCGAGATCGGAGTCATAATAGCTCCGACTGGAGTGGGAAAATCTCATTTTTTGGTGTGGTTAGGCTGTCATGCATTGAAGTTAGGAATAAACGTTGTTCACTATACGTTCGAACTATCTGAGGAAGCAACGGCGATTCGTTATGATTCGAACCTGTGCGACATCGATTCGAACACCGTCATCGCCAACAAGGAACAGGTGATTGAAGCGTACAAATCGATGGGTGGTGAGATGGGTCGGTTGATCATCAAGGGGTTTCCGGCGAACACCGCTACGGTTCAAACGCTTCGAGCACACATGGAACGACTTGATCTACGAGGATTCAGACCGGGACTCATCGTAGTAGATTACGCTGACATCATGCGTTCCTCAAGACAATACGATGCTTTACGACACGAGTTGAAACTCGTTTACGAGGAACTGCGTAGCCTAGGTCAGGAGAAGAAGTTTCCAATTTGGACGGCGAGCCAATCGAACAGAGAAGGCAGCCAAAGCGATGTCGTTGATCTAAACAATATGTCAGAGGCCTATGGCAAAGCGTTCGTTGCGGACGTTGTTTTAAGCATCAGTCGTAAGACGTATGAAAAAGCAACTGGCGAAGGTCGATTGTGCATTGCGAAAAATCGTGCAGGACGTGATGGCCTCGTGTATCCATTGCAGATTGATACTGCACGTAGCAAGTTCGCGATCTGCGGAAACATCATGAGCTTTCAGAAGGCTTCCACTGATGACGAGAACGAACACAAGCGACAGATCAAGGCGAAGTGGTTGGAGATGAAGAACGATCCTGCGTTCGGTGGTGCGTTGAAGTCAAACGAACCCGAGACGGTCTGATAGTTATGAAACACTGCAACGTATACAAGATGTTCGTATGGACCGCCACATGGTTTATGTTGGTCGGTAAGGAGAGATTGAATTGACGACGTACACATACGACGAGGCCCGTGTCGCCTCGTGTGCTTACTTTAACGGTGATTCTTTAGCTGCTGAGGTATTCATCACGAAGTATGCGCTTCGTGATGAAAATGGAGAGTTCATTGAATTGACGCCTACCGACATGCACAGGAGGTTGGCACGTGAGTTTGCTCGTATAGAAGCAAAGTACGCGAATCCGATGTCTGAAGATGAAATCTTTGATATGTTCGATGGATTCAAGCGCATCATACCGCAAGGATCACCGATGAGCGCCGTTGGAAATTCGTCGCAGGTTCAATCGTTGTCGAACTGCTTCGTCATTGCGCCTCCCGTTGATTCGTATGGATCCATTGCAAGAGCCGATGAAGAAATGCTTCAGATACAGAAACGTCGTGGAGGCGTTGGTGTCGATCTTAGCAACATCAGACCGCGCAACACCGTTGTTCGCAATGCCGCGAGAACGTCAGCTGGCGTCATTAATTTCATGGAGAGGTACTCCAACACAACGCGCGAGGTCGCTCAGGGAGGTCGTAGGGGCGCTCTTATGGAGACGTTGGACGTTCGCCATCCAGACATCGAAACGTTCATCAATTCGAAACGTGATTTAACAAAGATCACGGGTGTGAACATTTCTATACGCGTTACAGATGAGTTCATGAATGCCGTTGAAACGGACGCTGATTTTACGCTTCGTTGGCCGGTTGAGTCGACGATCGAATCTGCTAGAATTACACGCGTCGTCAAGGCGCGGACAATTTGGTCGCAGGTAATGCACGCTGCTTGGTTGTCAGCCGAACCAGGCGTTCTTAATTGGGACACCGTGATTCGTAACTCAATGGCGGATGAATTTGCCGACAAGGGGTTCAAAACCGTTTGTACGAATCCATGTTCAGAATTACCCTTGAGCGTAAATGATTCATGTCGTTTGTTGTTGTTGAATGTTTTATCGTATGTTGTTGATCCATACACAGACAATTCGCGTTTTGATTTTGAATCATTCAACAGCGATGCTCGTAAGGCACAACGCTTGATGGACGATCTCGTTGACCTAGAAATTGAAGCGATAGATCGCATCATTGCAAAGGTCACCAGCGATCCTGAATCGATTTCTGAGAAGCAGCGTGAGCTTTCGTTGTGGCATGGCATTCGAACGGCGTGCGTGAACGGTCGTCGAACTGGCACTGGAGTCACGGCGCTTGGTGACGCCGTCGCTGCACTCGGCATGCGTTACGGTAGCGATGAATCGATAAACGTCGTTGAATGCATCTATAGGGCCCTAGCGCTATCTACACATGCCAGCAGCGTCGAGCTTGCGAAGGAACGTGGAGCGTTTCCATCGTGGGAACACGGTCGTTATAGCAATAATCCATTCGCGAAGCTTCTTCGTGAGTTTTCAACGTCAGACGTCAACGCTGACTTTGATGCATACGGTAGGCGAAACATCTCGTTGACAACGACTGCACCTGCAGGTAGCGTATCAATACTGACGCAGACAACTAGCGGAATCGAACCAGTTTATCTATTGAGCTACAAACGACGCAAGAAGCTCTCTGATGATGAGATTGTTTATGGTGCTAGCGTTGATTTCATTGATCAGGTCGGCGATAAATGGCAGGAATACATCGTTTATCACCCAGGTGTGAAGCGCTGGATGGATGTAACTGGAAAAACGAACGTCGATGAATCGCCGTATTTTCATGCAACTAGCAATGAGATAAATTGGTCGAAATCGGTAGAATTGTTATCAGTTGCACAAAAGTGGACTGAACATTCTATATCAAAGACGATAAACCTTCCAAAGGAAGCAACCGAAGCGCTCGTTTCAGACGTTTACATGAAGGCATGGAAGCTTGGAGTCAAAGGCGTGACAGTGTATCGCGATGGCTCCAGATCCGGCGTTCTCGTCTCCACGAAGGGCATGGACAACGCCGGACACGGTGCCAAGGAGATAACGGATCACCATGCTCCAAAGCGACCGAAGGAGCTAGAGTGCGACGTGCACCGTGTCAACGTGAAGGGTGAATCGTACCTCGTTCTCGTCGGTTTGCTCAAGGATCGACCTTACGAAATCTTTGCCGGTCTATCGAACAACGTAGAGGTACCGCGCAAAACGAAGAAGGCAATCATCGTCAAGAACGGTAAGAAGGACGGCGTTGCAACGTATAACCTGAGAATACCATTGATTGACGATGAATTGCTTCTAAAGGACGTTGTTTCGTTGTTCGATAACCCTGAACACGGTGCGTTGACAAGAATGCTTTCGTTGTCGATGCGACACGGCGTACCAATTCAGTACCTCACTGAACAATTGAGGAAGGATAAGCATTCTGATCTTCAGAGCTTCTCAAGCGTCATTGCACGCGTTCTCAAGGGTTACATAAAGGACGGCACGATTGTCACTGATGAAAAGAAGTGTCCGGAGTGTGGATCAACATCGTTGGTTTATCAATCGGGTTGCGTATCGTGTAGCTGTGGTTGGAGTAAGTGTAGTTGATGATCACGAACTGCATACTTAACGATCAGCAACATGAGAGTGAAGTTAGGTACGCTTAAGCGCATCATTCGCGAGGTTGCGATCTCGCCTTCAGTTTATGAGAACAACGACGTTGTAAGCGATCCATTCGATCGTCCTAGCATCGCTAGATCGGTTGCTAACCTCGCTGATCCATTCAGACGCGGTATCGAGATGAACATGATCGTCGCTTCACGTGATAGCTACGATGCTGAAACGCATGAGCTAGATGATGCTGAACACCAACGAATAAAGGACGCTAGCGAAACAGCGTCAGAGATGATGATGTCACGTGTGAACAGGGTGATTCAGAACGTGTGGAACGAAGCGATGAAGGGCGTTGATAAACAATCGTGAAGCGCAAATCGATAAAGCTAAACGAACGACAGCTTCGTGACATCGCAAACGATGAATCCCGAAGGATCGTCACCGAGGATGCATTCCTTCACGGCGTGCCAGAGTGGGCGTTGAGACAGGATGTTTCGGAGTTCGTTGATAACATCAAACATCGCATTACGCAGTTCATTCAATTGAATAAGAGCCAGAACTCTTCAGATCAACGTGAATCGATCGCTGCAATGAATGATGTTTGCGATGACCTAGAAAAAAAGTTATACGATACGTTAGAGAATGGATTGTATGATTTCATTAGGCGCGTTTGAGCTGTTGTACGTGAACGTTTCATAGCGTACCATTCTGTGAATGGAGAATCAATACTACGGTTGCAAGCGTACGTTGATGGAGCACACCGTCAGGTTTACTCTAAATGAAAACGATGGCGAATTGTTCATTGAGGTTGCAATGAACAACTTCCTTCCATGGTGGAAACGAGCGTTGGTTGCTTTGAAATACGTTTTCAAGCCTTCTTCATCGAAAGGTGGTCACTACGCTGAGACCTTGCTGAGGCTCGATGATTTGGTGAGGTTGCGTAACCTCGTCGACAGAGCGGGTGCTCTGCAATCTGCAGATCCAACCGTCAGAACGCTTCCAGATGATTCATCCGATCCGAAAGGATGGTCGGATCATGGCGTTTAGTGCAAGGGTCCTCGCCGACAGCGTGAGTCCTGATAACGTTCGTTTGACCACCATTGAGGTCACGTTACCTCGAATAGTGTTGTCAGAATTCAACACACACAGAGCGTTCTCACGTAACTCTGCGTCGTCACGTGCAATACCGGTTGAGAAGCGAATATCGATGGTTGAGAACGATCCATTCGTTCCAGAATCATTTGGTAAGAACACAAGGGGCATGCAAGCGAACGGTGAACTTGATGATGCAGAATCCGTAGAAGCACGTCGAACGTGGATAGTTGCGATGACAGACGCCATTGCTCACGCTCGTTCGCTGGCAAAACTGGGCGTTCATAAGCAATTGGCGAACAGGTTGATCGAACCATGGTGTTGGCAAACGATAATCGTTTCTTCGACTGAATGGGATAACTTTTGGGGATTACGTCGCAATTCCGAAGCTCAACCTGAAATTCACCGTGCTGCCGATTTAATGTACGAGGCGTATAATTCGTCGCGACCTTGTCATTTAAATTATGGTGATTGGCACCTTCCGTTGCTACAACCGGATGAAACTGTGCTTTCGTCGTACAGAAACAACGATGATCCGAATCTGCAACTAACGATCGAACAAGCTTGTAAGGTTTCCTCCGGAAGGTGTGCAAGGATTTCTTATTTGACGCATGATGGAAAACGTGACGTTATGGCTGACATTGAACTGTGCGAGAAGTTGATAAGTTCTGGTCACATGTCGCCTCTTGAACACGTGGCCAGACCGATGAAACCGTACAATGATCCGTTTGTTACGAACAACATGCTTCCTGAATTTGCATTTTGTGGTAATTTTCGTGGATGGGTGCAATATAGAAAAACGATCAAGAATGAGAGCAACTTTCTTGCGAGGTCAAAGTGACAGCAAAAATCATCGTAATTGAGGGACCTGATCGTCATGGTAAGTCAACACAGGCGAGTTTGCTATTGAATTCATGTATCACGTCTGGATATAAAACGATTTTGTTGAAATTGCCAACGGTGATGTGCGCTAGAACGCACAAGCTCATATATAAAATGCTTGTAGATGGTCGTGCTCAGCGTTATCCAAACCTGTTTCAATTCATCAATTTCATCAATAAATTGACGTTTCAGGTCTTGTACCTTCGTAAGTTGCTTGACGAGAACGATGTTGTGATTCTTGATCGATGGAACCTTTCATCGTTCGTGTACGGTAAAGCAACTGGCGTCAATCGATTGCTAAATTGGTTGATGTTCAGGTCATTGAAGGAACCGTTCGTGACGATCATCGTTCACGGTAAATCGTTCAAACGATCGATAGAAGACGATTGTTATGAAAATGATACATCGTTGCAGAAGCGGGTCGCTGAACTGTACGGTGAATGGGCAGACGATAATTTTGCTAGCTGTATCAAGGTCAACAACGCCAATAATGACATCAATGGAATGCACGATGAAATATTCGTGAAGTTGCTGACCATCTGCGCTTTGTGAAATCGATTGAACGTTCTCAACGCGTGTTGTAGAATTGCACTCGTACAGGGAGAAATAACAGTGAAGCACTTCAAGTTTGCAGATTCAGTTTGGCACCGCGTCGTTCAGTGCGTTCAAGAGGGAATGCTCACCGGCACCGATGTAACCGATAGCCTACGTCAGATCAGCGTTAGTGTAGATGAAAACGATCCGCACGTGCTCGTGTTGACGCCTGAGTACCAGACACAGGTTAGAGAGATGCACGATAAGATGTTAGCTCATGCTCGTGAGCTACAGGCACAACGTTCGAGCAGCTTCATCGTCGGTGATGGCGAAGGCGGGAACAAGGAGTCTAACTAACGATGGCCGATCAATGCAAGCTCGAGTCGATGTGGGTCATGCAACGTAAGTTCATGGAACTGCTTCAGGAGAAGCGTGGTTTTTCGGCGTTTCCAGTTGATTTAGCGTCTAAGGAAGGTCAACTGTTCGTGAAGAACATTTCTTATGAATGTGCAGATGAACTTCACGAAGCAAGGCAACACTTGAAGTGTAAGAGACACAGGTTGACAGTGACGGGTGAGTTTGATCGTGATGCATACATTGAAGAACTTGCTGACGCTCAGCACTACTTGCTTGAGATAGTGATTGCTTCAGGAATCTCAATCGAGGAGTTCTACGAAGCATACATAAAGAAGGATGAAATCAACGTCCTACGAATATCTGGTTCTTACTAAGAAGTGGTACCACAATATGGCCTGTACAACGTTTTAGGGTGGGTTACATTGCTTTCCTGTGAGGAACGTTGTGTTCCTCTAACAAGGAGATTGAATCAATGACGATAAATGACGAGTTTGGTATAACTTCAATGTATAACGATTGGTTTAATGATTTTCGTTCATGGGCATTGACAAATAATAACAAACAAGGGTACGTACCAAGTACGTCATACAGGACGGCATATTATGATGTTGATGGAAACTTAAACATCGAGTTTGATATTCCAGGGGTGAAGCGTGAGAACGTTAGCGTTACGATTGAGGATCAAAAGCTCAATGTATCGTACGTTCGTAAGGATGCCAAGAAGGTCGATGTAACATACACCATACTTGAAGCGTTCGACGCTTCCACGACGACAGCCCGTGTTGAGGATGGTGTGCTCACGTTGGTTATTAAACGCCTTAAAAAGGATCAGAAAAATAGGATCACCGTTGAGGTGAAGTGACGTTGTCCACGGGGCACTTGCGTGCCCCGTTGTCGTTAACGAACGAAGTGTAAACGAAGTGTAAACGATTTTGACCGTGTGGTACAAGTTTTATCATGAACTTTGACGTTGAAGCAAGAACTATATACATGGCTCGTCATGGTTCGCATGCGTATGGTCTAAACACGCCTGACAGCGATGAGGATTTCAAGGGTATATGCGTAAAACCCAAGGAAGCTTACTTTGGATTCACTCAGAGGTTCGAACAGCACGAACACATGGGTTCAAAATCTGATGGCATTGATCAAGTCGTATATTCGCTTGAGAAGTTTGCAAGCCTCGCCGCAGACTGTAATCCTTCAATAATTGAGGTTCTTCACGTTGATGAGAACGATATTATCAAGATCGATGAATTTGGTGAGTAGCTTAGGTCGATACGCGATGAGTTTATCTCAAAGAAAGCGAAATATACATTTAGTGGATATGCTTTCTCGCAACTGAAACGCATCAAAACGCATAAAGAATGGTTGCTCAATCCACCCAGTTCAGAACCAAAGCGAAGTGACTTTGGTCTGTCTGACGCGATCGGTGTGACAAAGTCTGAAATCGGTGCGTATGCTTCTCTCATAGAAAACGGTCACACGTTGGAACTTCCAAAGGATTTGATCACGTTGTTTGTTCAGGAGCGAGCGTACCAATCTGCAGCTACAAAATACGACAACTACATCAACTGGAAGAATACGCGTAATCCAAAACGAGCTGAGCTTGAATCTCGATTTGGGTATGACACAAAGCATGCTTCGCACCTCGTTCGATTGATGCGAATGTGTGAAGAAATACTAACGACTGGAATGGTTTTTGTGAAGCGTCCTGATAGGGAAGAAATTCTTGCGATAAAACGTGGTGAATGGTCGTATGATCGATTGATAGAGTACGCTGAACTGATGCAGGCGAAGGTCGATTCGTTGTACGAGACGTCAAAGCTACGTCGCGAACCTAATCGATCGAAGATCGATAAAATCATCGTTGATATAACTGATCGTTACCTGCGAAAGCACGGGTAGAAGTGCAACTCATGTGTTTATGATGTATGATTCTATCATGACAAACGATAGAATAAGGTTCGTCAATCCTGACGTTGAAATAGAAGTTCGTGGCTCTGAGATGCTGTTCGTTGCTTGGTGTTTAACACATGATTTTTACGATAGTGATATTGATCCGTTGCACCGTACTTCTTACGTTGAAGAACACCAAAAAAATGAAGAATTAAGCCTCATATTTTTGAAGAAACGTATCGAGGAGGCGTTGAAGCGACGCACCGATGAAGAACAAACGCCGTATACCATGAAAACGCATGGTTAGAGATTTTTGTGAGCTGCATCCTGGTGACCTCATCAAGTGGGTGTATGAATCTGATTCTCAACCCGTTCGTGAGAATGATGAACTCTGGTCAATGCCGATGCAACGTTATATTCCAATCGGCGTTCAACCCATGATGCTCATTTCAATCACCGACGAGTTTTATTCTTGGTTGACACCGAAGGGTTGTTCCACGCGCGCGTGGATGACGCGTGTGGTTTGCTCGCCGAAGGCTTCACTCGGGCGGGTTGTTCCACGCATTATTGGAGAACATAGATGAAACCAGGTGACCTCATTGAGTGGGTATACAAATCTAATTATAAATCAGTTCGTGAGAATGATGAATTCTGGTCAACGCCGATGCAACGCTGGGTTCCTATTGGCGTTCAACCCATGATGCTCATTTCAATCACCGACGAGTTCTACATGTGGTTGACCCCAACGGGGTTGTTCCGCGCGCGTGTGGATGACGCACAGTTCGGCCCGACGCGGACCACGAGCTTGCCGGTTGTTCCGCGCTCATATGGATGACACGTGGTTCACAAGGTTGGACAGACGATGGGTTGTTCTGCGCGTCGTCGAAGAACATTGCTGAAGCTAACATCCAACACGTTAGTGCCAGGAGATCTGATTGAGTGGCAATATGAACGGTACACGAGTTTGTGGTTCTGAAGAAGTGTGGTCACATAAACGTTGAGTTACGTATGCGCTGATGGATATTTTATTGTAGTTTCAATCATCAAAATTTCTATGATATTGTGTCTTGTTTATTATGATGCGAAGGAATGTGTGTAAACGCGTGTTGTAACGAGCTTGTAACACGTTGTTAACACCACGAGTGTGCTATGAATGGTACTTGTTGATGCATGGAAACGGCATGGTGCAGCGATACGCACTTCAATTTATGGACGTTGAGTTCGAAACGTAGGTTCTTTACGGGATTGAACGATCGTGGAGTTGAACGTTTGATCATTTCTGGTGACGTAAGCACCGGAAGGGTCGTCGAGCGCGACCTCGAGGTGATGTCACGCTTCTTTAATGGTCACGTTCACTTCGTCCTCGGAAACCATGACTATCACGGACGTTACATCGATTCAGTTCACACAGACGTGCAGCGCATCACGAGAACGTATCCACGTTTACACTGGCTCACGCACGAGCACGTTGTTTCGTTGTCAGATGACGTGGCATTGATCGGAACGGAAGGTTGGTATGATGCAATTGATTGTTCTGTGAATGCGATGAAGCTAACAACAGATTGGCATATGACGTTTGATTTTTCTCGTCAGGAAAACATGTACGAACGCGTTGAAGCATGGCGAAACATGGCGAACAGGTCGTCTGATGTGATCACTGATAGGTTGGAACGGGCTTTAGATGCCCACAGAATGGTCTACGTTGTTACGCATTTTCCACCGTGGAAGGAAGCCACACGTGCCGTCGGCACGCTTCTCGAGGGATTGTGGGTGCCCTACAACACGAACGTTGCGCTGGGCAAAGCCATCGAGCGGGTCATGGTGGGTAGGAATGATGAGTACGTCGTGGTGCTGGCGGGTCACACACACGTGCCGTGCAACGTTCGAATCTCTAACAACATCGAGTGTCGAGTCGCTGGATCGTCGTGTTGGGGATCGAAGTTGCACGTGTTGACAGTGTAAAGCGAGTATCGACGGTGTTATGATTCACAAATGATGAAGTTTTACTCAGCCAATGTCATTGCATCAGCGTGTGTAATTTTAGGAACGTGTGGATTCGTTCATTGTGAACGAATCGCGATGGCTGGTGATGAACAGCGACTAACGACATCGTTCAACGTTGAGGTCGACAAGATTGATAATGGAAAAGTTACAAAGCTGTATGATCAGATGCCACCGACGCGTGCTGGGACGTGTTTACCGATGTCCACGATCACGGCGAACTGGTGCTGCGTTGCTTCGACCGCTGACCTCATCGGCGCTGATTATGTAAACGCTGCTCTCACGTGCGTCAATACGAACGATGTTTCTAACGGTTCATTTGTTATTGGAACGACTTGCAACATCAGGAAGCCAAATAAAACATCTAACTACGTCGTGATAGGTCCGATGGGTAAATCAATCATTGTGTATCTCTCGTGCGAGACGAAGTGATTCGATGAAACCCGGTGACCTCATTGAGTGGGTGTACAAACGTAATTCTCAACCCGTTCGTGAGAATGAGCAACTCTGGTCAACACCGATGAATCGTTGGATTCCAATCGGTGTTCATCCCATGATGCTCATTTCAATCACCGACGAGTTCTATTCTTGGTTGACCCCGGAGTGGTTGTTCCACGCGCGCGTGGATGACATGGCGACCAACAATCGTCGGGAGCGAGAGCTGCGGGTTGTTCCACGCGCGCGTGGATGACATGATGATCGGCTCGCGCATAGCTCACGGGAATGAGGTTGTTCCACACGCGCGTGGATGACGTGGATTGCCTGTCGTCATTTCGCCGGACAACAACAAATTGTTCCGCGCGAGTGCGTGGATGACGTTACAGTAATTACGTTTGTGTAACTTGCGTCTGATTTGTGTAGTATTTGAAATGAAAGAGGATGTGTGTAATGCGAACCGTGTTTTTGCTTCGTGGTCTTCCTGCTAGTTCTAAATCGACGTTTGCGGCAGATCTTTGTAAAAAGGAACCATGTCGATTTGCTCGCATCAACAGAGATGATTTAAGGAGCATGGTCGTTGGTTACGGCAACGACCCTCATTCGTTGGGTCGATCTGGTGAGGATCTCATCAGGAACTTCAAGGACGAACTCATTCGTCAGTCGTTCCGTGAGGGTTACGATGTCATCCTTGATGATACGCATCTCGTGCCACAAACGGTGAAGAAGCTTCATAAGTTGTTTGCATCGATCGGTGACGTCAAGGTCATTGAAAAGGTGTTTAACGTTGACGTTGAGGAGTGCATCGTTCGTGATTCGAAACGCACTGGATTCGCTCACATCGGTGAGAAGATCATTCGTGATATGGCTCGTGGTGCAGGTCTCGATAAAAAGGGTAGGAAACTAGTTGATCGTGAAGTTTACTACGCTCCACGTTGGTCTCCAGGCGGTGCAGGTGCAGATCCTGAGAGCATGTTGCAGGACGTTAGTCTACCAAAAGCAATCATCTGCGATCTTGATGGCACGTTGTCGTTGTTGAACGGCAGATCGCCTTACGATGCTTCGACGTGTGATAATGATCTACCCAACGTACCCGTGATTGAGTGCGTTAAAGCGATGGCCCTTCAGGGTTATAAGACGCTGTTTACGAGTGGCCGTGAGAATAAGTTTCGTGAACCAACGATCAAATTCATTGAACAACACTGTAACATCATCAATGATGCAACAAACGAGTTAAAAACTATAGATTATGACCTGTTCATGCGTGCTACAGGCGATCAACGTAAGGATTCGATCGTGAAGAGCGAGTTGTTCGATGCAAACGTTGTTGGTAAATACAACGTGGTGTTTGTGTTGGATGACAGAAATCAAGTCGTCGATTTTTGGAGACGAATTGGGTTAACGGTGTTTCAAGTCGCTGAAGGGAATTTTTAATTCATGTGCGTTCGTGTCAATTGTTCTAAGTGTACCAAGCCTACGTTTAAAGGTTGTGGTAAGCACGTTGATGAAGTGTTGCGAGACGTACCCGTTACAGAACGGTGCGAGTGCAACGTACGCTCGAACGGTGATAATTCTATAATCGATGTTTCGTTTGATTTTCCTGAGCAATTAAATGAATCTTGATACCAAGAAGTTTCCTCGTACTCAACACATTGAAGGATCACGTTTGCAACACGGTGACGGTGATATGAAGGTTATACCTTGGAGTGATCTGAAACGTAGGCCTCTCGTTGTTTCAGAGAAGCTCGACGGCGCGAACGTTGGAATCAGCTTCAGCGATCAAGGTGACCTTCTTTTACAGTCTCGTGGCCATTACTTACGCGGTGGACCACGCGAGAAGCAGTTTGATATATTCAAACAATTGGCGAACGATAACGTTGATGTGTTGTTCGATGCATTGTGTTCACGGTACATTTTATATGGTGAATGGATGTATGCTTGTCACTCCATTTATTATGATGATCTACCGTGTTACTTTCATGCGTTTGATGTGTATGATAAGGAACGTGATGCATTTTTAAGCACGGCACGCAGAGATGGGTTGCTTTACGATGTGTATAAAACGTTCATCACGTTTGCACCGGTTTTAGCGTACCAAAGAACGTTCAATGACATCAACGATTTGCTTGCGTTGCTTGGAAACTGTGGGTATTTTACCAATGAACGCACGTCGAACTACCTCATAACCGCCCATGATTCAGGATTTCTTCGTAAAGATGGTGAAAACAATGAGATTCAAGAAGCGCTGTCGTGCCGTGATTGGAGCCCATTGATGGAGGGTCTGTACGTCAAGTTGGAGGATGATGAACGAGTGTTGGGCCGTTGTAAGTACGTCAGATCATCATTTACGAACACGATCGCTGGAAATGAAATACACTGGTTCGATAGACAGATCGTACAGAACAAACTAAGGAACTAAGGGTACAAAATGTCTGACAATGCTATGTGTTCAATGTGCTTCGAGTCTGGTCACTCCAACGTTGATTGCAAGGAGAACTTCGAACGCCTTGCGATGGTTGGTTCGATCGCTGCGATGATCGCTTCAAGGCTAAACTTCGTTCTGCCTGAGTGTAACAGCGCTAAACGAGGAGGTAAACCCACATCAACGATCAAGGTTGAACAGTACAAAGAGAAGTTTAAGTTTGTTGTTGTCTACTGCGAACTAGCAAATGCACACCTCGTTGATAACGCATGGATCGATCATCATGGCCCATCTTGCGTTGCTCCTCCATCAGATTTCGTGCGCAAGTGCCTTCACAACGATGCGTTTCACTACCGCAGGTGTTACCTTGACATGGTCAAACTCGTTCCTGATATGAAGCGAAGGATCGTTCATCGCGCAGACTTTACTGAATTGTTATTTGACACCGTTGAACAACTAGACGCGTACCTTGCTTGTTTCAATGATTTAGGAAAGGCAGCTCTAATTCGTTCGTACAATGGAATAGAAACGTTCAATGAACTATCGAACTTCTTACACGTAGTTTATTCGACTAACGAATTTCATGGTGCACGTCTGGTGTAAAGCAACGTTTTATGGTGTAATATCGTTTCATGTCAACGTACGCATGGTTTACAGATTCGCACCTCGATCACCTTAAGGACGACGCTTCAAGGTTGATTGCGTTTGGTCAATCGCTTGTGAAGGATAACCCGACGGGAATCTTTTGTAGCGGTGATTTAACCGTTTCGAGGAAGCTAATTTATCATCTATCGGCGCTGGAACGCATAACGCAGAGACCGTTTTACTTCGTGCTTGGAAACCATGATTACTATGGTGGTCAGATCGAATCTGTTCGGCAGGGAATGCGCTATCTTTCCACGTCAAGCCAACACCTGCGGTACATGCCAACGACGCCATACGTCTCGTTGAGTTCGAACACAGCATTGATCGGTCACGATTGTTGGTACGATGCGATGTACGGCGATTGGAAGACGAGCAATTGTTACATGAACGACTGGACTGAAATCGTTGACTTTCAGCTCGTCAACGGTGCGAAATCGACGATCGTTGCAAGGGCTCGCGAGCTCGCTCACGCAGGCGTCGAGCACATTCAGAATGGTATCAAGGGCGCCGTGAAGTATCACAAATCGATCATCGTATTGACGCATTACGTGCCGTTTGAAGCGGCGCACACCTTCGAGGGAAAATTAGCCGATAAATCATACGCTCCGTTCTATACGTGCAAGATGTTGGGTGATATGTTGATCGATGCAGCGAAGGCATATCCAAACGTTAACTTCAACGTTCTCTGTGGCCACACACATTCATCGTGGAACGGTAAAATCACCGCGAACCTAGAGTGTCACGTAGGAGGCACGCAATACAACGATCCGATCGTAAACGGACTCATTGAGGTCGCTTGATTGTTTCCAGGTGATTTGATCGAATGGGTGTATGAAGATGATTTTCAACCTATTCGTGATGATGATTACCTTTTTTCAACGCCGATGAATCGATTCATCGGCGTTGGAAGTGATTATGGTCCTTATATTCTAATTTCAGTCACGCGTGAATTTTATTCATGGCTGACACCATGTGGATTGTTTCTTGCGCGTTTGGACGATGCAGTTCTGTACACAGAACAATGGACTGAAAAAAAAGTCCTGCCACGTGCCATCGAGAAATTTCAATGAAACCCGGTGACCTCATCGAGTGGGTGTATAAATCTGATCCTCAACCCGTCGATGAGGATGTCGAACTCTGGTCAACGCCGATGCAACGTTGGATTCCCATCGGTATTCACCCCGCCGTCCTCATCTCGATCACCGATGAGTTCTACACGTGGTTGACGCTTGAGGGGTTGTTCCACGCGCGCGTGGATGACACGAGGATCTGGCCACGCAGGACTCTGTCTCCCTTGGTTGTTCCACGCGTCGTTGGAGAACATCTATGAAACCCGGTGATCTCATCGAACGGGTGTATGAAGTTAATCCTCAACCCGTTAAAGAGAATGAGAAGCTTTGGTCGACACCGATGAGTTGCTGGGTTCCAATTGGTATTCAACCGGCCGTCCTCATCTCGATCACCGATGAGTTCTATGTGTGGCTGAACACAAAGGGTCTATTCAACGCACGCATAAAAGACACTGCTTTCAGATCGTTGGATAGGATGCCATGGGGAGGTTGTTCAATGCGTGCGTTAATGATGAGTTTAACATAGGTGTTGATCCGGTTCAATGAAGTGTAAAGCGTTTCAATTCCATTGTATGATCAATGTCATGAAGAGAAGAGCACGTAAGTTCACGAAGACGCAGCTTGTCAATCCGGTACCCGTCAGTGACATCACTGACATCGATGAATTGCAACGTCGTTTCACGACTGCTTCGTTGCTCAAGCGAAACGCGACGACGAGAAAAGGGTTCCTCGAGGACGCGATGCACCGTCACTGTGCTCAGGCATGGGATGCAAAGAAGAAGCAACGAATGGTTCGACGTTATGTTGCGTCTGATAACGTGATCATGCAGAATTCCACGCTCATCGATGAACTGCAACACCGCCTACAGGAGATCAAGGGTTCATTAAAGTGAATGTTGTTTGGCATTCACCGGCGATGGACGTGTTGTCATCCTTCGACGATGAAGTGATCGATCTTGTGTACATAGATCCTCCGTTTGGCACGGGATCGTGCCAGCGTATGAATCGCCGGAAGAACGGCGAGATCATTTCGGAGATGTCGTATAGTGATACCGTAACTGGGTACATCGACGTCCTGAGGGCCCACGTAGGTGAACTAATGAGGATTCTCAAGCCGACGGGTATGTTGTACCTGCACCTCGATCGACACAACGTTCACCGTGCAAAGGTGATGTGCGATGACCTAATCGGCGAACAGAACTTCATCAACGAGATCATCTGGAGCTACAACTTCGGCGGTCGAGGCAAGGATCGCTTCGCGCCGAAGCACGACAATATCTTAGCATACGCAAAGGATGCAAATCAACACATCTTCAACCTCGACGAGGTCGATAGGATTCCTTACGTTGCGCCTGAGATGCAGTACGTTGGAAGAGAACGCGACGAGGCAGAGAAGCGGATTGCGCTCGGTCAGGTTCCGACTGACGTGTGGGACATTCCGATCATTGGGACGGCATCAAAGGAGCGCACAGGATATCCAACGCAAAAACCGCTGAAGCTTGCTTCGAGGATCATCACCGCTTCATCACCGAAAGGAGGGATCGTTCTTGATTGCTTTGCAGGGTCAGGAACGACCGGTGCAGCAGCACATAAGAACGATAGGCAATTCGTTCTTGTCGACGATAACAAGCAGTCGATCGACGTGATGAAGAAGAGGTTCGAAGGAATCGAGGTGGAATGGCTATGATCGGAAACATCGCCGTCTTTCCAGGATCGTTTGATCCAGTGACGTACGGTCACATTGACGTAGTTTCTCGTGCCATGTCAATGTTCGATTACGTTTTTGTCATGGTCGGTAGGAACACAAACAAAAGCTACCTCTTCAACGATGCAGAACGCGGCGGAATGTTATTGAGTTGTTTGGCATATGCTTCAAACGTTCGTATCAGCGTGTTCGATGGATTGGTTGTCGATTTTTGTCGTAGCGTCGGTGCTAAAACGATAGTTCGTGGTGTTAGGAATTCGAACGACGTTGAGTTTGAGATGCGAGCGTCGTACGTAAACAACGACGTTGCGTCCATAGACACGGTGTTCTTTCCAACTCGATCAACGTTGGCGTACGTTTCATCGTCGATGGTAAAGGAGCTAGCCTGGCACGGGGTCGACGTTAGCGGTTACGTACCACCGGTTGTGAACGAAGCGATCAAACTGGCCTATAAGAAAAAGCATGATTGACAAAGCGGCCGAGGTCGGTGGCATCTTTTCGTTGCTTGTCTTCGTTCACTTCATCGCTGATTGGGTTTTTCAATCGCACGACTCAGCAATCAGAAAATCAAAGGATACATGCGTTCGAGCGGTACATTGTTGTGTTTACGTGGCGTTCTTCATCGTTCCAATTGGTTACTATTACTACGTTCGATCAACGTTACCATTGTATTACTCAAGAACGTTGTTGTTGTCATTGGTGACGCTGTTATGGGTGAGTCACTTCATCATCGACTCGTATGTTATAACGTTGCTTTGGGCTAAGCACATCAGGAAGTCCATTGCGTTCAATGCTGGCATCACAGATGAACAAGCGTTTGCTTATATGTTTAGCACGCCTGTTGGTGCAATACTCAACATCACGATCGATCAGTTACAACACGTTGCCGTTCTAATCGTTGTCGCGGTTGCGTTGGTGTTCTTTCAATGAAACCCGGTGACCTCATTGAATGGGTGTATAAATCTGATTCTCAATCAGTTAATAAGCATGAGGAACTTTGGTCGACACCGCTGCGTCGCTGGGTTCCAATTGGTATTCAACCTGCGATCCTCGTTTCGATCACCGATGAGTTTTATTCTTGGTTGACAACAAGAGGGTTATTCCATGCACATGTTCTCGACGTCGATGCAAGTCCACGCTTCGGTCGCGGGCCAGCTGTCGTTCCACGCGTTATCGGAGAACATCGATGAAACCAGGTGATTTGATCGAGTGGGTGTATCAATATAATTCTCAACCCGTTGATGAGAATGCCCAACTTTGGTCAACGTCGATGCAACGTTATATTCCAATTGGTGTTCAACCCGCCGTTCTCATTTCAATCACCGACGAGTTCTACATGTGGTTGACCCAGAAGGGGTTGCTCCACGTGCATGTGGATGACGCGAAGGCTCCAATGAGATATCGAATTACCTCGTTGGTTGTTCCACGCGTTGTAGGATAACATTGATGAAACCAGGTGATTTGATTGAATGGGTGTATTCTAATTCTCAACCCGTTCTCGAAGATGAGAAGCTTTGGTCGACGCCGATGAATCGCTGGGTTCAAATCGGTGTTCACCCAATGATGCTCATTTCGATGACAGACGAATTATACGTGTGGTTGACACCTGATGGGTTGTTCAACGCACGTGTGGCTGACACCGGTGGCGTCATAGCTGGCGAGTATGGTGTTTTTCCACGCGTCGTCGGAGAACATCGATGAAACCCGGTGACCTCATTGAATGTGTATATAAATCTGATTCTCAACCCGTTAATGAAGATGAGAAACTCTGGTCAACGCCGATGCAACGTTGGATTCCAATCGGTGTTCACCCTATGATGTTTATTTCGATGACAGACGAATTCTACACGTGGCTGACACCTGAGGGGTTGTTTCATGCGTGCGTGGATGATACAAGGAGTATGCGAAGGAAATACTGGGAGCACGTGGTTGTTAAACGAATGCATTGTTTTGTGCATCATTGATGCGAGTGCGTTTTGGTTGTTTTACAATTCAATGGTAGATGTTGGTCGATGATCTGTGTAAACCGTTGACGATTTCGCGATGTTGTAGATCCGCAAGTGCATGTCACCTATTTAACACGTGACGTATGTATCACCAAAGGCACTAAAACGTGGAGACAACGTAGCGATCATTGCACCCGCTTCTCCGTTCAAATCAGATGAACTGGTCGCGGGGTTGGACATCGTCAGGGAGTGTGGATTGGAACCTGTCTTGGGTCCCAACGTTCGTCGTCTAAGGACGATCGATATTCACGCCGCTCCGCTGATGGAACGCGTTGAGGAGCTGATGTGGGCGTACACCGACCCATCGATCTCAGGCGTCATTACGGTCACGGGTGGAATGGGTTGCGGTGAAACGTTGCCGTACCTTGACTTCGGTGCGATAAGAAGGTCGCGTCGAGTGTTGCTGGGAATAAGCGACATAACGGCGTTGAACAATGGAATTCTTTCGGGAGCTGAGTTGATCACTATCAACGGTCAATATCCATCGATTCGCGTCGATAAGGGCGATTCAGTGCGAGAGGCCGACAGCGAATCGCTTAGGACGGTGCTCGATCTCATGATGAGCGGCAAGACATGGCACGACGAGCCGTTCCGTATGAACCAACAGCTACCACGAACGGTGTCACCAGGTCGGGCCAGTGGGCACGTGATCGGTGGCAACCTCGACACGTTTTGCACGTTGATCGGAACGCCGTTCCTTCCAAGGCTGGACGGTGCAGTTCTATTTATCGAAGACGTATATAAACAAGGTGAAGCGATCGCGAGGTTATTAATACATTGTAAGCTTGCTGGAGTGTTTGATAGAATAGCCGGCATCGTCGTTGGAGAGTTCATTGATGTACCAAAGAAGGAAGAAGCTAGAGAACCTTCGATTGACGACGTAATTCAACAATACCTTTCCAATGGTCCGCCTTGTTCGTTTGGGTATAGCTTCAGTCATGGTGACATCACGATTCCAATTCCGATCGGTTCTCAGTGTGAGATGGACGCAGACACAGGAGAAGTTTCGTTCGATTTTTCAATGTTGTAAACTTTGATTTTGTGATGTATTAATTTTAGCATGAAGTGTAAATGTTGTACAAATGATTTTGTACCATGGACACGAAAACGTTGTTGTAAGTTAATAAAAACGTTTTGTCTTGAATGTTGTCGCGATGGATTATATAGAATAATATTTGATTGTGTTTGTTGTAATAAACACGTTGATAAATGGCAAAAGAGTTTTCCTTCGCCGGTAAAGAGAAAATTTTGTTCACCAAGCTGTAAAAATGCACGGGAGCATGCTAACGGTATTAGACGTAATTACATTGACAATTCATTTAAAAACGGCAAGACATACGAAGAATTATATGGAATAGAAAAGGCAAAAGAACTTCGCGAATTGAAGTCTAAACAGACGAAGGGTAAAACATACGAAGAGATTCACGGAATAGAACTTGCATCCGAACTTCGAAAAATTCGTTCTGAACGTTTTACGGGTGAAAAGCATCCAATGTTCGGAAAGCACCACACGAAAGAAACGTTGGCTAAACTTTCATTAGCACATTTAGGCGAAAATAATGCAATGTACGGCAAGGTTGTGCCAATAATGAGCTTTCGTGGCAAGTGCGGCATGTTTTGTAATATACCATTTCGTTCAACGTTTGAACTTGCGTTGTTAATACAATCGTCCAATGAACGTTGGATTGAATTCGTAACAGCTGAACCATTTCATATCAAATATGAATTGATCGTTAATGGAAGCGTAATAAAACACACGTATACTCCAGATTTTTATAGAAGTGACACAAAAGAACTCATTGAAGTCAAACCTTGTTGGAAGCTTGAACGTAACTTTCAAAGTTGTAATGAAAAACACGAAGCTGCAAAATTATTTTGTGATCAAAACGGTCTTAAATTCAAGATTATGACAGAAAATGATATTGCTGATGCAACGAAAATTTCGCGGATGACGCACGAACAACTCTGTAAGATTCCAGGCGTTGTTATGAGAGTGAAACCACGCAGTGTAAGAACGGAACGATCAGGTGTAGAATGATTGTACCTTGAAGCGAGCGCTTCTTCTGAATGCCGATTGGAGCACATTGAACTTCATCGCCGATTGGCGCGCCGTTCTGCTTCACCTGAAGGATCGTGCTGAGATTGTCATCGATTTTAACACGGGTGAACGTAGCGTGTGGCACGATGAAAGCTTCACCAGTCCAGGTGAAACGATCGGTGCTCCCTTGAAATCGATGAACGTTCCTGCAACGATGAGGTTGAGGAGGTACATTCCAAAAAAATGGCGTACGCCTCATTTTGAAAAGCGTGTTTTGTTTAATCGTGATTGTTGGTGTTGCCAATACTGCGGAAAGAAGCTTGGATGGAGCACGATTGAGGTCGAGCACGTGTTGCCGCGTTCTCGAGGTGGAACAACGTCGTGGATGAACTGTGTGTCTGCGTGTCACGCTTGCAACAAGAAAAAGGACAACATGACGCCGAACGAAGCCGGCATGAGGTTGTTGAAGAAACCCACAGAACCCTTACCGATGCACTTTTGGGACGTTGAAAGGTCGAACTGTTGGCATCCAACGTGGGACACATTTATCGTCCGTGACAAATAGTTACGGAGCATGAGATCAACCATCAAAGAACTCAAACAGGTGATAACAGGAATGTTACGAGAATTTGGATCCCCATCGGGATCGCTTAGGACGGGTGGCAAGGGAAAGCAACAGTACAAGATCGGTAAGGTTGAACCCGAAAACCAGGAACTGTCGACGGTTCAGGCCGAGAGGATGTTTCCAGAATCGACTGAAGCGTGGGCGGAGATCGTTCCAGAAACGTATCCTGAGTTTCCATTCGATGATCCTCAGGTCATCAAAGCACGTTCTGCATGGTTCTTGATCGGTGGAAAGTTACGCGTTGCATTCGCTGACATGCCGCAGATCGAACTGATGCAGTGGAACCCTGAAACGAAGGATTGGTACGAGTTAGATACAAATGAGAATTAGGATCGGTGCACTGAGGTACATCATCCGTGAGGTAGCGAACGATTGTTGGGGAGGTTCACGACCTGAGGAAACATACGATGAGGAGCTCGTCGATGATGATGCCTACAAGAAGCGAAGCGTCATCGTTCCTGATGACATCAAGAAATCTATCGATAAATGGTCATTGGCGATGGGTTTATCAAGTAAATCTAAACGTGCGCGATCACGTTGAAACGCCATACTTAGACACCAGCAGAGGCATGCATGCGATTGAACCTCAACGGATTGCAGAACATCGTTAAAAAGTCGCTCGGTGAGCATAAGGCCATTGAAGCGTTGAGGAATGAAATAACGCGTGTTTTTGGTCCTTCTGTCGTTGCCGAAGGAAAGATAGAAACTGTCGTCGCCGAGGCGAACGATTGGCTTGATGTTCTACAGAGAACAGGCAGGGACAATCGATTGGATTTTATGTCGAACGTGACGACAGCATTTATGGATCACACAAATCCTGAACTACGACGTTTTGCAGCTCGAGTGGTGCCGGAGAAGTTTCTTGGCAAGCTTACCAACGATCGTGACAGCGCGGTTAGAGCAGCCGTTGCACAGCGCATTCCTTTACCCGCCGTCGTTGAGATGATGAAGAAGTTCAGGAACGATGATACGTTGAGGACGATCTACAGGGAACGCAGCAAGAAAACGTCTGTAAATTTGCTTGAATCGGGCGTTAAGGCTCCTGAGAACGATGGTTTTACGCACCTAAATATTCACGGCGATGAAGCGATTGGCGACGACGCCTCAACGCCAGATGACATTGAATTGAGCGATGCGTGGTACGATGAACAGGCGAACAATTTCCTGCGAGATTATGGACAGAACATAGAATACGCATGGGAGGAGCTTGCGGTGAGCAGGTTCTGTAGCAGCACCAAAGCAACGTCTGGGGTCGTTGTTGATGCTGATAAGCTGTTGAAGAGCGTCAAGAAACTGATCAAAGACAAGGAAGATTTAGCGATGGAACGAAACGCACTCAAGGAAACGTTGGATTGGTTGAAGGATCAGGAAGTTCTACAGGAGACGGGTTTGCCCGAACTCGATGAAGCGATGGATCCAGTTCGACAGCTTGTTGAAGCAAATCTGACGCCTGATCAGTACATTGAACGTGCGACAGAGCTGTTTCAGGTTCAAGAATCCGTTCTTCCTGCAGCGATTCGCAAGTACAGGTTGGGTGAGAGCAATCGTCGTGGCACTCACGTACCGATGATTGCATGGTTGCCACACGACGGTGCAATTCGATCGATCGATGAACGTGCTCTCGATGCATTTTGTGAATCATGGAACTCTCACCAACGACTTGCGGGTGAACCGATCAAGATTGAATGGTCGACCCACGCGCTTGACATGCGTAAGGTTGGATTCTCTGTCAAGTTGAGTTGATAAATGACGCAGGGGTTCGTTGAATGGATAGGTGATGAAGGCTCGAGTGCCCTACCACGCGTTCCTCACGATTCGCTTCAGAACGATAACGCTCTCGCTGAATGGTTTGGCGTGGATTACGCAGAGCTATCAGTCATCCTCGTTCACCTGCGGTTCCTGTACGTGCTTCACCAGACGCACCATTGGTCAGCAATGGGAGATCCATTTTACGGTGATCACCAGCTTTTTCAACGGTTATATGAATCAACGGCTGAACAGATCGATGACGTTGCTGAAAAGGCTGTTGGTATGGGTAGCGAACGAAACGTTGACCTGTGTACGCAGTTGCAGCAGTTGTTTAAGCTATCAGCAGGAACGGCAACGAACGGGTCGGTGCCACAATCAAGCGAACTCGTGAGGAGATCGTTGTATGCTGAGAAGAGGTTCGTTGAGCTCATCGGTAACATGTTAGATCGTTTACGAGAGCAAGGTAAATCAACGAACGGCGTAGAAAATTTGTTGCAAGGCCTCGCAGATGCGCATGAACGTGCTATTTACCTGTTGAAACGTCGGACATTGACACCGGCGATAGGAATGTGAAGATGACCATGAAAATCAACGTACACGACCTGAGGAAGTTGGTCAGCGAACAGCTCGGCGAAGAAGAGCTGGCGTTGGAACCCAAGGATGCTGGAAGCGGGAATTGGCGTGATGATCGGATCGTCGAGCTTGAGGCACTGCTTCAGGCCGCCCACGGTGAGATTTCTGAGCTTGAGGGTAAGATCAAGCAGATGCAGCATGCTGCGGTGTCTAGGGCACCAGCAGGGGCTGCTACGGGGGTTCCCGGCGCTCCTAGGGCTCAGCGACCGATGAAGCAACAGTACAGGATCTATGGACGTAAGGGCGCGAACGTCGCGCACACTCGTATTCATGGTCAGGCGTATGGTGCTCCGCCCAACACGCGGTTCAAGTCCGGCGAAGAAGCCTCCCTTGAGAAGGGCGTCGATGGCAAGATTCACGTTCGATCAGGCGATCGAGACCAGGTTTGGGATCCGATCGACGGATAACACAACGAAGAAGCTTAGCATTGATTTGCGGCGTTCGCTTGAATGAGTTGAACGCCGCATTCACATGAGCGTTTTTAAATTTCGCCCTTGTTCTTCATCGACCATGCAACGGCGTATGGGTTGATTTTCTTGGAACCCTTCTTTGCGTTCTGTCGTTTCAACGCCTTGACGACTTTCCTTCCACCCGGTGGTGCAATTTGATCCATGCTATCGCTTTCGTCAACGTTCTTATCAGGTTGACAATCTGGACAAGTACACGATGACGCGTGACCTGGGTGTCTTCCGCCACGTTCGCTTTCGTCGATGTCAACGCCGATCTCTTGCGTTTCGCCGCAGCTAGAACACGTGACCTCGTCCATTTCAAGCGTGTCACCGCACCTGCTGCACGTGTTCGTTGATTCGTCGATGCTTTGACACCAACCACGGTTGTTCGAAGCTTCGCCTTTCTTCGGTTTTCCATTGCGTTCGTCCGCAACGCCCTCGCCAACATCGACCGCATCACCTATGGGTTCGCCGAACCTTTCCAGCAGGTGCTGCATCACAGTTCGCAACGTTTCTTCGTCGAGACCGTTCGTTCGTCGTGCCATGTAGAGTAGGTATCCGTGTACGACGGGACGTTTAAGTGTTACCATTCTTGATATGTCCCGTCGCAAGCACCTCGTGGTGAAGGATTTTGCTCGCATCATGTACAAGCACGATCCAATGCGCTTGAAGAGCCCCGATGAAACAGAATATGATTTTTTCGCCGTAAGCGTGTTGGCTAGGTTTCTTGAGAGCGGCGAAATCGTTTCTGATGAATCGTTTAATAAAGCACAAACGATCGTTTGTGACGTAGCAAATCTACTCTTCAGCGAAGAATTGAATATGTCTGACGATGATTTGTCTGCGTTCATTGGTGAATTGTTGACTACGTATAATGATTCATATGACAAGAAAAAGAAACGTGGAAAAGGAACCGTAAAATGAGAGTGCTGGTGACGGGCGCGGCCGGTTTCTTGGGATCACACATATGTAACAGGTACCTTGACGATGGAAACGATGTCATTGGTATCGATGATTTTTGCTCATCAAGCGAAAAGAGCGATCACTTAAAATCGTTGAAGCAGCGTTCTCGGCACTTCACCTTTTTTGAATGCGATGTGAGCACCGTTGAAGTTAACGCTCACGTCGATCTCATAATCAATATGGCATGTCCAGCATCGCCGCCGGCATATCAATCGATGCCAGTTCACACCATGATGACGTGTGTAAATGGCGTGCAGCACATGCTTGAATTAGCTTGTACACACGGTGCAGTGTTTGTTCAAGCGTCGACGAGCGAAGTTTATGGCGATCCAATAAATTCTCCACAACGGGAATGTGATTGGGGAAACGTTAACTCATACGGACCACGATCGTGCTACGACGAGGGTAAACGGGCGGCTGAGTCTCTGTGCTATGATTACTTTCATTCTCACGGCGTTGATGCAAGGTTAGTTCGAATATTTAATACGTACGGTCCTTGCATGGATCCATGGGATGGTCGAGTGGTGAGCAACTTCATTAGACAAGCCTTGCAAAACGATCCAATCACGTTGTATGGCACCGGAAAGCAAACCAGGAGTTTTTGTTACGTTAGCGATACTGTTGATGCGATCGTTAGAATGGCGGCATTGAAGAACAATCCGTTAACGCCGATCAACGTTGGAAATCCGAATGAATTCACGATAATTGAATTGTACGATTTGTTGCGTAAGAAGTTGGGTGACCTTCGGCTTGAAATGAAGGAATTGCCTGTCAATGATCCAACGGTGCGGCGTCCTGACATCACGTTGGCACGCAACGTTCTTGGATGGGAACCAAGGATTGAACTGAGCGAAGGCCTTGATATGACGATAGAACACTTCAGGAGGGTTCTGAAGTGACAATTTACATGTACGTGCATCCTGCGTATGCAGATTGCATTTTTTACTCACAAACGACGGCGTTGTTCACGTCGTTAAAGCAGGCAGGCGTTGTGATTGCCACTGGAGACGACGAATTTTCTAAGTGTTTGCCGTTGCCGAGTGATAAGCTTATCACGTATGGTGTTTTTGACAACGTTTCTGCGCTGGTTGAACGATGGTTCCTACCCGAGAACAGGTGGATGTTCGTCGTTGATGAGCAGGGTGGAGGAGACAACGGACCTTATTCAAGAGCGTTGAGTTACATGCAGAAACGTGACGCGAAGAACATCCTCGTGACGTATCAAAACGCAAAGGACCTTATGTTTTTGACGAATTCAGGAGTCAGGTTCTCAATCATGCCTCATTGTGTCCTCAACGTGAGACAGTTGACGAACAAGACAAGGGATGTGATCGTGTCGGGACAGTTCGATCAAAACTACTACCCAGTTCGAACTCGCGTCGCCGGTTTGATTCAGGGATACCTCAAGAACAACGTTGAGGTTCTTCCACATCCTGGGTTCGAAATTTCAACGGCTCATCACAACTTGTACGGTGAGAGGTACTTCGAGCACGTTGAAACGTTTCGAATGGGCGTTGTGTGTAAAGCCGGTTGGCACGATCGAATGGTGGGTAAATACATTGAGTTCGGTGCGTGTCACGTGCTTCCCATCGGTGATTGTCCGTCGTACATGCCTAAGGCAATGAAAGAATCGATGCTCGATGTTTCAGAGATGAAGGACGCCGACTTAATTTCTGAGGTCGCACGATTGTTGGCGACGCCGGATGAGTTGAACCAACGAATCGAAACGTATTCTGAATGCGTTGCAGCATATTACACTGCTTTGCCTAATGCCCGCCGCGTCGTTGAGGAGATCAGCTCTTGATGTTGTATACTTAGAACCAGAAGAAGGAGATCGAACAATGCTAAATCCACTGAAGACCTGCTTGTGTGCGTTAACCATCGCGTGTGTCACTGCGTGTACTGCTGCCGAACTCACCACCGCGAAGGCAATAACTGCCGTTGTAGGACAGGTGTGCGAGGTTGTGTTCGTTTCTGCAGATCCAGCGTTGGCTCCACTGTGCACGACCGCCGTTGAACTCGAGAATGCGATTCAGCAGGCGATAAATGAATTTCAGACGACCGTCGTCGATGGTGGCGTTGCCAGCTCCGCTCCTGCCGCGAAGCAGCACGTTCCAGCAAACAACGAAGTCTATGCTACGTTGCTGAAGCGAGGGAACAGCAAGGTTCTTGCGTACACGGTGAAGAAATGATCGTCACTCAGCTCAATGCGGTCGACATCGCTAGCTACCTCGCTGCAGGCCTTCTTGCCTCTTCGAAGCTGTTAGACGCTGCTAAACCTGTGTGGGATAGGTTTCCAAAATGGTTGGCAGTTGCAATTCCTGTCTTTGTGCTTGATATTCCTCAGGTGACGCAGGCGCTCATGACGGTTAATTCGGGTGTAGGATTGACGGCTGCATTGTTAACGTCAGTTGCGCTTTTGCTTCCTGGCATTGAAAAGGCAGAAGCTGGAACGGTGACCGTTTCAAAGCAATAAAGCGATCAAAGCTTGCTTATGGGCCCTGTTTTGGGCCCATTGTTTTTAAGCGTTGTGTAAACGTGTGGTCCGTTGTGGTACTGTTCAACCATGGACTCGATAACAATAAATGAACAGTAGATTACCTCAAAAATTCGTTGGAATACACTCTCACACGGGATTCAGTCCATTTGATGGGCTCGGGTACCCTGACGAACATTTTACATGGTGTATGGAAAATGGATTAGATGCACATGCAATAACAGACCACGGAAATTGTAACGCCTATGCTCACGCACAGCTGTGGATCGAGAAGTGGAATGCAGAGCACAAGGATAAACCTTTCAAGTACATTCCTGGCGTTGAGAGCTACTTTCACCCAGATTTGACGGCGTGGGAACAAGATAAATCGATCGCCGATCAGGCTCGTATCGATAAGAAGGTTGCAAAGAAGGTTGCTTCCTCACAGGAGGAGTACCAAACGAAGCTCATCGTCAACACAGATCAGAACGACGAGACAGAAAGCATCGAGATGACGAACGCTCTCGTCGTTGAGGACGAGGATGAGAGCAAGTCGACGAAGCACTTCAATCCCGTCAACCGTCGTCATCACCTTGTCCTGTTACCGAAGAACACCGCAGGTCTGTTGAAGATCTTTGGTCTCGTGTCGTGGTCGTACCTCCATGGGTTCTACAGGTTTCCAAGGATAGATGCCAAGCTACTTCGTGAGGCTGCAAAGGATCGCAACATCATCGCATCGTCTGCGTGCATTGCGGGACAACCTGCGTTCAATGTGTTTCAAGAAATACAGAAGCTATCGTTCGACGAGCTTGATCAGAAGCTTCTCGACGATCCTTCGCTTCTCGAGCGGTGCGTTACGTCTATTGGCAACACGTATGACCTGATGACAGACGTTCTTGGAGACGGTAACTACTACCTTGAGCTTCAGTTCAACAAGCTCGCCGCTCAGAACCTCGTGAACAGAGCGATCCTCGAGTTCGCAAAGCGTAACGGCGTCGAACAACAGCTCGTGGTGACGTGCGATTCACACTATCCTCGGCCTGAACTGTGGAAGGAACGTGAGCTCTACAAGAAGCTCGGATGGATGAACTACAAGGAGATCGATTCTGCTTCGCTACCGAACTCCGTCGATGAACTCAAGTGTCAATTGTACCCGAAGAACGCGAAGCAGCTTTGGGATGAATACCTTCTATCCAAGGAGGGAACCAGTTTCTACGATGACGACGTGATCTGCGATGCCATCGAACGTACACACGACATCGCTCACCACGTGATCGGTGAGGTGCCGCCTGATCGTTCGCCGAAGTTCGCCGATAAGTTGCTTGTTCCAGAGGACATCACGGCGTTCAATCACCTCGTGAAGCTGTGCATGGATGGAATGGTCAAACGCGGTCTACGTGACGATCAATCGTACGTTGACAGGTTGAAGGAGGAACTCGGCGTCATCAAGACGATGAAGAACGCCGTGTACTTCATATCGTACCAAAAAATAATGGAACTCGCTAGGAGCGTTTGTTTATGCGGTCCTGGTAGAGGTTCAGGAGGTGGATCTCTCGTTGCTTACGTCCTGTACATCACAGACCTCGATCCATTAAGGTGGGATTTGCCGTTCTCGCGGTTCCTGAGCGTGTACAGGAAGGGTGCACCTGACATAGACACCGACCTATCAAATCGCGACAAGGTTCTCGATCAATTAAGGGCATTCTTCGGGTTTGAGAACGTGGTTCCCATCTCGAACTACAACACGTTTAAGTTAAAGACCCTTGTCAAGGACATCGGAAAGTTCTACGGCGTGCCTTTCGAGGAGACGAATGCGGCAACGAGGACGGTTGAGGAGGAGGTGCGCAAGGCGACGATGAAGGACTCGGATGATAAAAATCTTTTTGTCTTGCAGTTTGATGATGCGATGAAATATTCTCCATCGTTTAAATCTTTTATTGAAAGGTATCCAAACGTTGCAGAATCAATTAAGATATTGTTCAAACAGAACAGATCGCTTGGTCGCCACGCCGGGGGTGTATTGATTGCTGACGACTTGCCGAACAAAATGCCGCTTGTGGCAAGTCACGGCGAACCACAATCTCCATTTGTTGAAGGCGTAAACTTCAAACATTTGGAATACATTGGCAACTTTATTAAATACGATTTGTTGGGCCTTGAAACGCTTCGTTTGATTGAAAGAACGATTGAATTAATAATCGAAAAAAATGGAGGAATTATTGAATTAGAAATTGATGGTGTCAAACATAGGTTGCTGGCTTCAGCGTACGTTAAGTTGGTTGATGGTTCATTTGTGAAAGCTGGTCTCTTAAAGGTTGATGATGATGTTATCATTCCAATGGAGACGAGAAATGACTAAGTTTTACGTTTACGTTGATTCAACAACTGAAGAAACACCAAGACCTTTTTACGTTGGAAAGGGCACCAAAGACAGGATTGATAATGAACAGCGAAACAAACGTCATGTATTTGTTTCAAATAAACACGGCTTTTCAAGAAGCGTTGTTTTCACGACTGAAAATGAAATTGAGGCGCTTTCACACGAAGTGAAGTTGATTGCAGAACTTCACACCTACGTCAAGGATCCATTATCATCGTCGATTTCAGCAAATTTTACGTATGGTGGCGAAGGCGTTATTGGTATAAATGAACGTTGGGTTGAACAGTACAAAGACGGCGTTTTAGTCAAAAAATTTGCTAACTTTCATGAAGTTGCCGAACACTTTGGATTTACTAAGTCTGGCGTTGTTAGCAATGCATTCTCTGGTAGGTGCGTTTTTCCAGTCGTGATGCGAGAATTTACGTGGAACGTTGAACCATCGAGAAAACGTAAGTTGTCATCGACACATGGAAATTCAATGATTATTCTCGAATTAAATCCGCAAACAAATGAAGTAATAAAAGAATATGCGTCAATCACAGAAGTTGTAAAATCAAAGAAAATAATGTACTCATACTTGATGAACGCAATTCGTTCGACCAATCCAAAAGCAATGGAGAAGTTGATCGCTAAAACGGGTAGCAAGTGGGCATTCAAGGATGAAAAACACAACGTAGGAAAAATTCATAATTCGAACGTTCAATCACCATCAGGTCCTAAACCCGTGGTCGTTGTTTATTCAACTGGTATAAAACGTATATATCCTTCAACTGTCAGGGCAGCACAAGCGTTGGGCATTAATCCAAATGAGTTGCTAGCGATTCTTCACGGTGATAACATTCAACGATCTGATTTTACGTGTTCATTTCTGCACGAAAGCGATCATCGTAAGGACGTTGTTAGGTCGAAGGAATGGATCAATGCGCTTGCTGGCATAAATGGAATTCAAATCGTGAAATTGGATAAGTCTGGAAACGTCATAGAAAAATTCAACTCAATTTCAGAGGCTGAACGTCGCGAAGGGTTTATGCATCATGAAATTTATAAACAATTGAGAATTGATAGCGTTTTGCATGCCAATGGGTTCACCTACAAACGTGTTGAGGAGCAATCGAATGTCTAAAATAACCTCAATCAATTCCGTCGCCACGTCGTTTGACGACATCAAATCGTGGTACGAAACGCACCTTGCACCAAACGTCATTGACTTTGATGATCAGAAACCCTACGAAGTCTACTCTGAGGGACGGTTTTGCGGTATATTCCAGTGCACAGGCCAAGGTGCCCAACGATTGTTTAAAAAAGCAAAACCCAAGAGCATCGTTGACATTGCAGCGTTGACGTCGATATATCGACCGGGTCCTCTTGCGGCGCACGTCGACAAGCTTTGGCTTGAACACGAACAATCGCCGTACGATTGGGGTCATCCATTGATAAATGAAACGTTGAAAAATACTCGAGGATTATTGGTGTTTCAAGAATCTGTGATGCACCTCGTCAACAAGGTTTCAGGGTTTCCGATGGCTGAGACCGATGAGGTTCGACGTGCCATCATGAAGCGTAGCATTTCTGGTGGTGAAGCTGCCAAAAAGAAAATGCAGGAACTTGAGGACAAGATTGTTGCCGGCGCAGTCAAGAACGGCGTTCCTGAGCCAACGGCACGTAAGATGTACGAAACGATATGCTTTATGTCAGGTTATGGTTTCAATTGTGCGCACGCCGTTGCCTATAGCATCGATTCGTTTTGGTGTGCGTGGCTTTTAACGTATTATCCTGATGAGTGGGTCTGTTCATATCTCGAGTCCATGTCTACGACGCCCGATAAACGAGCAAAGGCATTCGGTGAGGTGAAGTCGTTGGGTTATCAGATCGTATCGATCGATGTCAATTACGCAAAGAAGGGTTGGACAGTTCTTCCCGGCAAGAAGTTGATGCCATCAATGTCATCGTGCAAGGGCGTCGGTGAATCGGCCGTAGATGAGATCATCTCCATGCGTCCGATTGAATCGATCGAGCGGTTGCTGTGGAACGATGACGGATCATGGCGTCCAAGCAAATTCAATTCCAGAGCGCTCGGTACGTTGATCAAGGTCGGTGCGTTCGATAGCCTCGGTTGCGTGGGTCCTGATAGAGTGTTCAAGAACTACAAACACATGCATGAAACGCTTCTTGGTTCGTATGAGGAAACCATCACACGCAGGCGAAAGGGCATCGAAGAGACGGTCGTCGTCTCTCGTGACCATTCTACTCTGCTCAAGCGATCGACAAAGAAGGATCCACATGAGGGTCGACGTAACTTCTTTGAGCTTGCCCGTGGTCTCGCTGAAACGTGTACGGAGGAATGGACGAACCGCGAAAAGGCAGAGCTATATGCAGAGGCGTTTGGAACGGTTGACGTCATGATGATGTTCGATCAGACGTTGTTCGATAGGCTTGCTGAGAAGAACGTTCGATCTATCGAGGAGCTTGAGGTCGGTGAGAAGGACATCGTCTGGTTTGTCACCGTTGTTTGTGCGGCGAAGAAAGGCAAGGGCGTACCTTCAGCAGGAACCATGAAGAAGACCAAGAACGGTAAGTCGTACGCTCAACCGTTCGTCACCGGTCCGTCAGGAAAACCGCTACGCCTCAACGTATGGAGCGCGAAGGAGCTATTGCCGACGTATAAGCTGTGTTTTGCTGAGGTTGACAGGAATGACTACGGTTTCTCAACGACACAGTGGCGAATCAAGGAGATCGCATAACGCAGTGTAAACGTGTTGTGAGTCGTGGTACATTTTTGATTGTTGAGGAGGTACGTTGAAGTGTTTATGACAAGTGAAACATTGTTTGACATTGAACCCGCAAACGATAGTGAGTGTACGAGGTTCGTTGTTTCTGCGTGTCCTACGTCAGTCACTTTCATGATTGATGATGGAAACTTCAGCGTTCGACGTATAAACGGTGAAACAAGCGTTTTGCTTTCAAAGAGCCTAACGTTGGAACAGGCACGTGAGCTCGGCAAAGAACTCACAGATTTCGTTCGTCGTTGTGAAAGTTGTCGAACGAACGTTGCACTGATAATGTCTTCGATTGGCACGAACTTTGAGAAAGATGATTGCGTTGTAAAGGGCGACCAATGAACGTTCTCATGTTGAATTTTAATACTATCTTTATCGTGGAAGTTATTTGGTTTATTTCAACAGGAATAGAACGTGAAATGTGTTATTGATGTATATTATCGTATTCTTGCGATCCTTGTCGTCAAGGTGGCTTTGCTTGTTGGTACGTACTTTATTTTCTATTGGTTGATACACGAACTTACATTTTAAAGGAGCGACGATGCCAACGTATGAGTACGAGTGCAAACGATGCAATTGCACGTTCGAAGAGACACAGAGGATCACAGATCAGCCCATAAAACGCTGTCCAAGGTGCTCTGGTGTGGTATCAGGTGGCACAGGCGTGGTGTTCAAGGGCGGTGGGTGGGCAGCTGACCTCTACGCAAAGCCCGTGCAATCGAACGATGATTCTAAATGAACAATCAACGCATTGTTATGTTGGTCGGACCTGACATGTGTGGTAAGACGAACATCGCCGCTCGTTTATCGTTGGCAACAGGAATCAGAACGTTCAAGGCATCGTCTGAACACAAGGCGTTCCTTGGAGATCAGAGGCAGTTCATCAACGATCTGCGTTACGCTGACCCACGCATTCTCGACTTCATCAAGCAAACAGGAACGAGCGTGATCTTCGACCGCGCATACCCGTGTGAATGGGTGTATTCGAAGTTCTTCGGACGCGAGACTGATGAAGCAGTGCTACGCTACATCGACGATGGCTATGCTAGCATTGGTGTAAAAATCATCGTGTGTACGCGGCGATCGTTCGTTGGGATCAATGATGATTTAAACTCGAACATCGATGAAAAGGCCCTCAACGAACTGTCTAGGTTGTACAAAGAATTTTTATGCACATGGACGCATTGCGCCGGAACAACGTTGTTTGTAGATGAGCTCAACAACGACGTCCACCGTGAGGTTGATGAAATTATGCGCGTGATGGGTTACAATCGCGACGAACGTTGGGTGGTGTCTCATCTATGAAGTGCAAAATACATACAACGTACGTCGGTAAACAAGAACCGACGAAGACGATTGCTCACCCAGACGGTTGTCCAACGTGTTGGGAAATATTTGATTCTCAATCGTTATCGAATGCTTTATCGACGGTGAACATTGAATTGACGCTTGAGGAGGCTAGGTTGTTCACGGTGACGTTGTACAGCATCATCAACATGGGCTTCGATTCGTCACGACACCAACCAGCATTGAAGAAGTTGTTTGAGTTGTTACACAAAGCAGAACAAGGAAATGCATCAAATGGGTAATCCGCATAGCCTGGTCTGGTTGGACATTGAAACGACCGGCCTCAATCCAAGCAAAGACTCGATTCTTGAGGTTGCAGCTGCCATAGCGCCGTTTGATGATCCATTCAACGTCACGTTCATTGTAGACAACGTCATTTGGTTTCATCCTGATCTGGTCAATCATCAGGATAAGTTCATCATTGACATGCATACGAAGAATGGGCTGTGGCGTGAGTGCGGTCACAACCTTAACGCAAAGGACGTCGGTGAGGTAGAAAACGAACTTTTGAAGTTCATCACTATTCCACAAGATCATAATGAATTCACGCTCGCTGGATCATCGGTGCACTTTGATCATTCGTTCATCACCGCGTGGATGCCGAGGTTGACGAAGAGGTTGTCGCACCGTCACTATGATGTCAGCTCCATTGAACTGTTTGCACGGAGCCATGGTATGCTGCCCCCAGAGAAGGCAGGAGCACACCGTGCGATGCCTGATATCTTGGAATCAATCAAACGCGCAAAGGCGTGTCGTGATTGGTTGATGGCGACTCTGCAATGAAGTCACACGTTTGATTACGTTACTTACGTTACTTCTTCCTCTTCGTTCCCATCGCTAAGTTCTTCGGATCGTTGGGATCCCACTCGTATTTTCCACCTATTGCACCGGCGCCTCCACCAAAACTAGTGAAGCCGTCTCCACCAAAAAACTCGTTGTTACCAAATCCTGACCCGCCGCCGCCCATACCTGCAAACCTGTTCGTGCCGTGCGACGGCGACGACATGCCACGGACGGTTTTGATCGGTTGACGAGCGTTGTACTTGAAACCAATCTCGTTCTCAAGAGCGTTTCTGACCTTGTCGATGTCATGACGACCTGGGACAGTGATTCGAGGATCGTTCAACCTTTTGATGGTGATGTTTCTTGCTAAGGCTTGCAACTCAAGAAAAGAGTACTCGTACTCGTCGTTCGATAGCTTGAACTCAACGAATGCGTCGATGTTCTTGAACTCTGGTTCAGCCTGCATTTCGCCGATCGTTTCCTCTGCATCTGATTCAACGGTGTCCTTGTACGATGGCTTGACTTCCCACTTCTTCAATTTTGGACCCTTGTCAAGGTTACGCTCCGCAACGTCATCTGGATCGGGCGTGTATACATACTTGACGCCAAGCTTTCTGTAACCAGGTCCACCTTCGTTTACGATCTCACTTAGCACAAGATCATTGATGTACTGCCTCACTTCTTCAACGGGATCCCACGTTTGAGTGTGTTCGCCTCCTGTCTTTTTGACGTTTGCCTTGCCGTTGTCGATCGAAACCTCGGCCTGTTCACCCGCCGCAAACTTCGTATCATAATCTCCAGCATATGCTTGACCCTTCACTCGTGTGTGTACAGGCCATGAACCGATCGAGTTTGATCCTGGTTTCTTTCCTCTGATTCGAGGATATATTTTGTACGTTGTTTTCTTCCCGCTCTTGTTTGTTTGTGCTTTACTCGTAGCGCTCGATGTTGGAGCGTTTTTGTCGCTGCCGGAGCAAAGCGTCGCTCCATTTCGAATTGTCGTGTGTTCTATATACTTTCCATCTATAACAAGTATGTTTCGACCACACTTGTCGCAGTACATCATCGTTGTTTGATTTTGTCGTTTGCTTTTATCTCTTGGCGGAGAATTAAAAGTTTCAGCCCAACCACAGTGTAATTTATCGTAAATCAATCCATACGCATAACGTCTTGCCATTCTTTGCGTTTCAAATGATTTTTTTTCTTCCCTTATCAAATCTTTGTTGATAAAAGATCCTCCACGAATAAATACGTTTGCATCTTCAATGCGAATTTCAAAAAATAAATCTTTTGCTCTATGGATGAAACTTCTTGGCCAGTTTCCGCCTCGTTCAGAATATTCAGAAACGTATTTTGCTCGTTCGTCCCAATAGTTATTCTTTGGCGGCGTTTGTGATGGTTGAGGTGCAGACGACGCGGGTCGTACGGGGTTTTCCTTTGGCACCTGTTTAACGTTCTGATCGTCGTAACCCTTGAACTCCGGTCCGTAGCGAAACTTGCTCGTCTTATCCAACAGACGATCCTTCGCAAGGTTTATGTCGACCATTTTGCCGTGCGCAGATGGATCGTCAACGTTACGATCGGGATGGTACTGTGTCGCCAACCTTCGCCATGCCTTCTTGATTTCTTCATCAGAGGCGTTAGGTGACACACCAAGAACGTCGTACGCATTCTTTATGGCTTCCTGTATCAAACGAGCGATGACGCGAGAACCGATCTTCATTTCCCTAAATAGGTTGTAAATGAAACAGATCAAGTGTAAGATTGTGTGCATGAAGCAACGCCTGCTCGTTCAAACGCAGCTGTCGAACATCGTCAACGGAAAATTTGACTTAGGTGCAGACTCTGGATGGCAGATGATAATCAATCGTTGCCGTGAAATGTTAAAGTTGAATGCTGACCTTTACATTGACGTTCTCGTGCCATATAATGATTATTATGACAGAGGTTTAGTGCAGTTGGTTACAAGCGTGTTCGATGTCAATCCTGATTTGTGGAAAAAGTATGGTGGCGAACGCAGATTGAACTACATCGAGCATAAAATTGTTCCGAATGCGTTAGCAACGCGTTATGATTTTTGTTGGGAAGAAGAAATATATGCTCTCGGGTTAGACGATAAGAACAACGAACGATATGACGCTGTTTACATCAATGATCCAATGCTTCTGAGACACTACAAGGCAATGTTTCACGTTGCTGGTGGTTATCAACCAAAGTTTTACGTACACTCGCACTTCGTTGACGTACCTGAGTGTCCGAAGTTCCCGCAGGAGGCTTCGTTGTGGTTGGGTCAGTGCGAGGCAGCGCTTCGAGCCGATTACAATTTCTGGCAGTGCGAATCTGCAATGAATCAATTCTTCGATTCGATGGGAAAGTGGTTCACTCAGGACGTCGTTGACGATGTTCGTTCGAAGTCAATGCCGTCGGATGATGGCTATTCGATGGAAGAAATCACTCAACCCATCGATAAAAGTAAGCTGCGTTTCTCCGTTGATGATTGGAGGCTCAAGACGTGGGGAAAGATCGTTTTGTTCTTTCCAAATAGAATTTCGCATAGCTCTGGAGATTATACGAACGGCGTGAACTTCATGTTCAACATCCTTCCTGAGCTACGAAAACGTCGCGACGATTTTGTTGTCGTATGTGGTAATCCTAACCTGAAGTTCTCGAACGATCAGTTGCTCGAACAGTGTGGAAGGAACGGATACGTCAAGTTACACGATTTCACGTTGAACCGCGATGAGTACAAGTTTGTTGCTCAACACTCGAACATTTCGTTGGGCCTTTATAACAAGGATCCATACGGTGGAACGGCTAGCAGAGAGTGCATTGAGTCTGGATGTTATCCAATATGGTTGAATAACTTTGAATATGCTAGCATTGCCAACGAAGCAGGCGTTGGTGAATACGTTCTTGCAAAACCTGATTTAAGCGATATCGTTGACGTTCTCGACGAAAGGATCAATTCATACAACTTTGAAGTTGTCAAACGATTGCAGAAAGTCGTTCGTAAACGTTGTTCGTACGAGCAAACAGTACCTTCAATGATGAAAAGGATGGGCCTACTATGAAAGTTGTGATAACGGGTTGTGCAGGTTTCATCGGTAGCAACCTCGCCGTTCATTGTTTAAACTTGGGGTGGGATGTCGTTGGAATCGACGACATGAGCAACGGTCACCGTGAGTTCGTTGATGATCGCGTTGATCTGATTGAGAGGCAATTCGATAGTGGATTTAACGACGTTCTTAAATGGTCTGAACGACCAGACGTCGTTGTTCACCTGGCCGCTCTACCCAGAGTGAGTTATTCAGTGGAGAATCCTGCGAAGACGTTCGAGGTCAACGTTCTTAGGTCGATGTCGTTGATCAAGTCGTGCTGTGATAATGGCATTCCGATCGTCTTTGCGAGCTCATCCAGCGTTTATGGTGGTGCTGATACGTTGCCAACCGTAGAATCCGATCAGAAGAAACCAAAGTCACCTTATGCGCTTCACAAGTCAACCATTGAGGATTACTTGGAATTATATGGTAAATTGTACGGATTGAAATCAATATCTCTGCGATTTTTTAACGTGTTCGGTAAGAACCAATTGGGAAGTTCACCGTATTCGTGTGCCGTGTCTGCGTGGTTGACAGCGATTCATAGTGGTCAACCGATGCGTTCTGATGGCGACGGAAAACAGAGCCGTGACCTGTGTCACGTTGACAACGTTACCGATGCATGCGTTAGATCGATCAAGTGCTTGTCTCGCGATCCATCTCATACCCTTCTGGGGGCAAGATATAACGTTGCTTGTGGAAAATCAGTGACAAACAATGAGATCATAGATTACATGATGAAGAGGTATCCCGGTGCAACGAAGATAGATTCTCATTGGCGCGCCGGTGATGTAATGCATACGTTGGCCAGCATCGAAAGCGCGCGTTCTGGATTGGGTTATGTGCCCATGGTTGAGGTATGGACAGGAATTGAACGGACGTGTGATTGGTACGATGCTAATTGGGACGCGATCAAGAACATGAAGAAGGGACTATAATGTACTATAAAAACGGCGTGTCAGACATCAGACGGGAGTTTTCGTACCTTCTTAAGAATGGACATTTCACGAGCTTCGATCGCGAGGCTTCGATGACGAGCATCGTTGGTTCTAAGACGATCGAAATCATCGGCGCAGCGTTCATCGTTGATGACAGCGTGATCTTTGGAAAGGTCAACGATGACTATGTCGCTCGAGAACATGCATGGTACGTGTCAAAGTCATTGAGCGTTAATGATTTTCCTGGCGGCGCACCTGAGGTGTGGAAGGCGATTGCATCAAAAACGGATGCAATGGTGAACTCGAACTACGGTTACCTCGTGTACGGTGTGGAAAACAATTCTCAGCTTGAACATGCCATCGCTGAGTTGAAGAAGAACGAAGAGAGTCGTAGGGCGATTGTGATTTATACGCGTCCAACGATGTGGAATGATTACAACGTTGATGGAAGAAGCGATTTTGTTTGTACGAATGCAGTGCAATACGTCATTCGCGATGGTTACGTTGATGCAATCGTGCAGATGAGATCAAACGATTCTCACATAGGTTATAAGAACGATTGCGCGTGGCAAAAAACGTGTCTACGCGAGGTTGCGAGCGCAGTCAATTATCCAGCTGGCAAAATTTACTGGCAGGTTGGTTCTTTGCACGTTTATGAAAGGGATTTCTACCTCGTTGATCATTATTCAAAGACGGGCGAAACGAGCATCACGAAGAAGCAATACAATGAATTGTACCCGAGCTCGTGTTACAATCGGTGAAGGAGAATCGGAACACATGACATGCATATGCGGTATCGTCAAGGGTGGAACGGTGTGGCTCGGTGGCGACAGCGCCGCAACTAATGGAGGAAACCTAGATCGAACGATCATCAATGACCACAAGGTGTTCGTCAGGGAAAACGTTGCCTTCGGCGTTTGTGGATCGCCGAAGGTCATGGATGCAATCGCTCACGTTCTTGAACTTCCCGTTCACCAACCCAACGTTAGCAACCGTGCGTACCTCGTCGGTGAATTAGCACCTGCGATGACGAACGTCTTGAAAAAGCTTGATTGCGTTGTTGTTGATCCATCGTACGGAACTTGTTTTAACGGTGCTATGTTGATCGGATACAATGGAGCTCTGTATCAGATGGAGGGTAATTTCCAACTCATTCAAGCCGCTCGAGGTTACGATTCCGTCGGTTCTGGATCACCTGCTGCCCTAGGATCGCTTCGATCAACGCGTGGTTGGAGCAATCCACGCAAGCGAATCCTCGAGGCACTGAAGGTCTCCTCTGAGGAGAACGCTGGCGTTGCGCCTCCGTTCAATGTTGTCCACGTGAAGAGCATCACGTCGTGACATGCATCGTTGGAGTCGTTGATGGTGACCATGTATTGATCGGTGGCGATTCGTTAGAAAGCGATGCATATGCCAGCGCAGAAGGCGATTCGTACGTGCTTCAACGCAACGATGAAAAGGTGTTCGTGCTCGGTGAGTTCGTCGTTGGGTTTTGTGGTAGCTATCGCGTTGGTCAATTGATTCGTTATTCGTTCAAACCAAATTCACCGAAGGCGAACGATGATAACATAATGTCATACATGGTGAATGAATTCATCAATGTGTTACGAACAACGATGGAACAACACGGAACGTTGAAAACTGTTGAAGGAGAGGAATCGTTCGATGCTCAACTTCTCGTTGGATGGCAAAATAGGTTGTTTGTGATCGGTGATGATTTTAACGTTGGAATCATGAAGGATGAATGGTGTGCAATCGGTTCTGGATCCCAATTCGCATTGGGATCGTTGCACACGACGAGCGAATTAGAAGATCAGATTTCGACCGATGAAAGGATCAAACACGCCCTTAGAGCAGCATCGATGTACAGTCCATGGTGTAAGGGACCATACACGTTGGTGAGGACGCCAATCAACAATGAGTAAATCACCCACGCTTACGGTTTATACGGGACCAATGTTCTCTGCAAAGACGTCTAGGTTGTTGCTCGATCTCGAAAGGTTCAAGCACCAACACAGGAACGTCATGGCGTTCAAACCGGTGATCGACGATCGTTACAGCGACGTGGACATCGTTTCACATATGGGTTGGCGTTACCCGGCGATCGGCATAACGGAGGGTGCTGACGTCCTGAAGCTGCTTGCAGAACGAAATCATCCATCTGACGTTGTTGCCGTTGACGAAGCATTCATGGTCGTTGGCATCTCCGAGGTGCTCATCTGGTTGTATCGCACGGGCATCGACGTTGTCGTCTCGACGCTTGACTTATCCTCGACTGGGAAACCATTCAAGGAAGTTGAGAAGCTCCTACCGTGGGCCACGAGGGTCGAGAAGTGCGTTGCTGTGTGTGCAGAATGTGGTCGCGACGCGGCATACACGCATAAAAAACTGGTTTCCGGGAACGAGATTGAGATCGGTGGCGCTGAGTTGTACGAACCCAGGTGTTTGTTTCACCATGCGTTGATCTACAAGAGACCGAAGCTTGGCGAGTGATTCGATGAAACCTGGCGACCTCATCGAATGGGTGTTCAAACGTAATTCTCAACCTGTCGATGAGGATGCCGAACTCTGGTCAACGACGATGAAGCGTTGGGCTCCAATCGGCGCTCATCCCATGATGCTCATTTCGATGACAGACGAATTCTACATGTGGTTGACCCCGAAGGGGTTGTTCCACGCGCACCCGGATGACACGCCGGTTCCGATCCCGTTAATCACATCGACTCGGGTTGTTCCGCGCGCGTGGATGACACAGACAACTACGTGCGAACCTGGTGGCGCGAAGACAGTTATTCCACGCGACTTATCGGAGAACATCGATGAAACCAGGTGACCTCATCGAATGGGTGTACAAATGTAATTCTAAACCTGTTCACGAGAGTGAACAAATCTGGTCAACGCCGATGCAATACTGGATTCCAGTCGGCATTCATCCTACGATCCTCACTTCGATCACCGACGAGTTTTATGTGTGGCTGAACCCGAATGGTTTGTTCCACGCGCGCATGGACGACACGTATGCAAGGGTGGGATGGAAGACGGGCAAGGAACGGGTCGTTCCACGCGTTGTCGGAGAACATCGATGAAACCAGGTGATCTAATTGAGTGGGCGTACAATCGTAATTTTCTACCCGTTCGTAAGAATGAGGAACTCTGGTCAACGCCGATGAAACGCTGGATTCCAATCGGCGTTCATCCCATGATGCTCATTTCAATCACTGACGAGTTTTGTTATTGGTTGACGCCCGATGGGTTGTTTCACGCACGCAGGGATGACACCTCTGCAATCGCCGATCCCATGACGATGCGCGCCGGTTGTTCTATATGCGTGTGGATGACATGAGTGTCGGAGAACATCGATGAAACCAGGTGACCTCATCGAATGGGTGTACAAACGTAATTCTAAACCTGTTCACGAGAGTGAACAAATCTGGTCAATGTCGATGAAGAATTGGATTCCAATCAGTGTTCGTCCCGCAGTCCTCATCTCGATCACCGACGAGTTCTACGTGTGGCTGAACCCAAATGGGTTGTTCCACGCGTGTAGGGATGACACAGGAGTCCACCACCGTGGGCTGTACAGCCGGACTCCGGTTGTTCCGCGCACGCAGGGATGACACGATGTTCGTGTGGCCTGTAAACGAGCGAGGAACGGTTGTTCCCAGTGTTGTCTGACCGATCAATTTTCACCACGAACCTGTAGTTTGAATGAATGAAGAGTAGATTAACATATGGTTTTTATTCAAGATTCTGGAGAAGAAACAATGGTTGATTGTACAAACATAGAGCGTCCTTCGTGGCCTGAAGTGTGGATGGCGCTTGCTGAGAAGATTTCTGAACGTTCATACGATCCACGTTTACGCGTCGGTGCGATCATCGTCAGCGTTGACAACACGTCGGTGTTGAGCGTTGGGTACAACGGAAACGCGCGAGGGTTACCAAACGTGCCTGAATCTTCTGAACCAGGAAAAAGTGGGTTTTTGCACTCTGAGCTGAATGCGTGCATAAAAGCCGACTATCATTTCTTGGGTGAGAAGGTCATGTACTGCACGCATTCAACGTGTAGGGATTGTGCTCGAATACTCATCAACTTTGGAATTTCGAGGTTTGTGTACAAAACGAAGTACCGCGATGCGTCAGGCCTCGACCTGTTGACTCAAGGTGGTATTGAAGTTATGAGCCTTGATGATGCAGTACTTAAAGCACGATGAAGAAATTGCAGGAAATCGACGTGATTCGTGTGATGCGTGAGGAATGGAAGCTACGTGTTGATGCAGTTCGTGAAGCCGTTGACGTTGTCGCAAACGCTTGCGTTGGTGATGCAGGTGAACTTCCCGTTTTAACGCCTGGTCTCAAGGTACGACACAAGGATTCGCAGATACGTTACACGATTCACTCGATCGGTCCACGCGATGTCATTCTGAAGACGCCTGAAGGCGAGAAGTTCCTCGTTGATTCAGGAACGTTGGAAAACGAATATCAACTTGATTGATGCTACTCGAGATCGCCGATCTCTGGATCCCACACTTCGGTGTCGTCTACAACGATCGCTAGGTCACCATCGCGTGTGTTTAAGTCAGCTCTGACATTGTCACCCGTAGGATACCTCGTGTCACGTTTCTTGAACGTTACGAGCTTACGAATCACGGGTTTGCCATCATCATCGTCTCGACGTATGATGCTCTGATCGAGCGCGCCACCCATTGCTTCGATGTATTCTAAAATGCATTGCTTGAGCAATTTGGTCGACATGTACTAGTACATATACGTCATCGAACGGGATATGTACTGAACATGAACAGTTCGTTGCTCGGAGTTAATATCATGGATATCATAAAGAAGTCAGTTGACAGGGACATCGGTGAACTTGGCGTGTTCGACGAGGCCTACGTTGCGACACCAAAACCATACTCGCAGGTGTCGGAGTTCGTGTCGCAGAAAACAAAGGACGCTCACACAGCATTATATAAGGGGTACGTTGACACGTTGAACAGGGTTTCAGCGGAGCTAGACACCGCTCAAAGGTCTGACGCAGACAGCAAGCACAGCGAGTTCAGGAGCCTGAAGCTCGATGAAGCGTACAACTTAAACAGCGTTTGGTTGCACGAACTGTACTTTTCCAACGTTTTTGATTGTCATTCTGAAGTATACATGAATTCACAAGCATACATTAAACTTGAGAAGGATTTCGGTACGTTCGAGGACTGGCAGAAGGATTTCATCGGTTGTGCACTCGGTTGTGGTCAGGGATGGGCCGTGTGCGGTTACCACATGTTTTTGAAGCGATACGTCAACGCGATGGTTAGCAATCACAGCCAGGACGTGATGATTGGTCTGTACCCGCTGATAGTTCTTGATCTTCACGAACACGCGTACTTTAAAGATTATCAAACCGATAAGAAATCGTACGTGATCGCAATGATGAAGGAACTCAATTGGAACATCATTGAGGATCGATTCAAAAAAGCGGGTGAATTGAACGAGGTTGTGAAGTAAAATTGTTACATGATCCTTGCAACGTTGGATGTACCATTTAAACGTGGTAAGTGTTTCAAGTTACAATTAGTTTTACGATGCGATCATTGTAATAAAGTCTTTTTATGTAAGAAACTCATAAAAGGTAAATTACGAAATAAATTTCATTTTTGTTCTAGAAATTGTCTTCTAACATCGATGTCAAGGGGTGGTTTGTTTCGTAAGCAAATTGGCGATTCTTCTGAGGAAAAATACGGTAGCAGAACGCCATTTCAATCATCAAAAATACTCAATCAAATAAAACAAACGCTCGAACGAAAATACGGTGTTTCTAACGCATATCAAATTAAAGAAATTAAACAAAAAGCAATTAATTCGCTTTTAAACAATTGGGGCGCACCGACATTCATGCAATCAGCGAGATTTAAACAACTCATTAAAACTCATGCAATTCAAATAAAACGTCATGAAACGATGAAAAGAAACGCTTCGTATGGAAAGTCTAGGTTAGAGGATCAATTTTATGAGTTGTTGTGTTGTTCGTTCGGTGAATGTAACGTTGTTAGACAGGTCGCCGTGAATCATCGTGCAATTGATTTTTACGTAAAAAGCAATGATTGTTACATCCAGTTTGATGGAAAATACTGGCACGGGTTAAGCGAATGTTATCGTGCAGATAAAGATGAACCAAAAACCCATCGCGAACAATATATGAAGTACATTTATGAGATTGATCGTTGTCAGGATGAATGGTTTAAAGCAAACAATATGTGCCTAATTAGAGTTACAGATGTGGAGTTCAAAACGATGGGTACAAACGTATTGACAAAGATTGGACTGCAAAAATGAAGCTTCGCATCGCTGAGGTTCGCACGATCCTGCGCGAGGCTCGTCTAGGAAAGATTCATACGTTCAGTCGTCTGCTAAACGAGGATGGCGAGGGTGACTCGCAGTCGCACGTTGAGGGGGCATCAGGTGAATCGCTAGACGCTCAGGTGGACAAGTACCTTGTGGAATACGAAAGCGATGCAAAGAAGAGCAGCGATGAAACCGGTGGGCCCCTGAGCACCGATCAGATGGAGAGCATCGATTGGCGTGACCTCATCAGAGGCGTGATCACAGAGGCGGGCGAACCTGATAAGGATGATGCAACCGATCCCGATGATGCTGCTCCGGGCGCAGCTGAACTTACGAACGATGACTCAGGTTCGTTTGGTCTCGATCACATTGACGTTGAGAAGTTTGCCAACGACGTTGTCAGGTTGGTCGATAACTACGATAGCTTGCTTGAGGTTCGTAACACGATCGTTCGTCGAGCAAAGGCATTCATCAAAAAGAACTATGACAAAGAGGTTCAGACATCGTTCGATGATGTGCTTCGAGATGACCATGGGATAGAACCAGGTTACGATAAGGGTCAACTAGATGCCGAAAAGTACCCTGCACCCGTTGCTGACCGAGCAAACGGTAACGCTGAATCAAGCGGCGGGGGCATGTGACAGGTGGTGATGCATGCTCAATCCAGGTGCTAGAACAAAGTGCATCCACGTTAAACTCGATAGGATAACGCACAAAGAATATAAAAAGCAGCTTCTTGAGCTTGATTCAACGATGCAGGAAGCGTTTGAAATCTTTGCTAGGTCCCTGGCCAACGGATCGTTGTCGGCGATCAACATCGTCAGAAAGGGACAGCGCGACATGCTTTTGAGCATTCTCAACGACGTTGGATTGTCGCCGCAATACATCGGTCGTGATGAGGTGAAACCACGTAGACCGTTTCTTGATAAAATTGACAGCGATAGGATGTACGATCTCATTGGAGAGTACGATAGCAAGGATGGTGATGGTGATGCACCCTGATAACATCGTTAACGTGTTGATCGACAAGTTCATTGAAACATCGAAACCCATAAAGGAATTAGCAAAGTCTATAGTAACGTGCGTTGATGAAACAAAGAAGTTGATGTCAACGATTGTTATGCTTGTCAATACGCAACAAGTGCACAATCAAATGATCGCTATGTTGTTCAACAACCAAAAAGAAATCGTTAAAAAGCTATCTGAGGGCGCAATTGATATGTCAATGCCTCTGCCAAAGTTAAACGACGATGATCACGTGAACGAGGATGATGCTAGCAAGGCAAGAAAGCTGGCGGAATCGAAACCTAACTAATGAGCTCGGGATCATATACTAACGTTGCATTTGCCGTTGTCGATGCGTTTTTCAAAAAGAACTGGAGATCTGCGCTTCTCACGGTCGTCGTTGCCGTTGCAGGTGCGTGGTTCAATCACACGCAGGCATTGAATGCTGAAACGATCGTTGACATGAATAAATCTCACCAAGCAGAGATCGATCAAATCAATAAGGCTCGCGGTGACGAGGAAGCCCAATACGAAAACGAATTGAAGAATTATCAACAACGATTGGTCTCAATACAACAAGAGTACGATGTTGCTGTGCAACAATTGCAGAAGCAAGAAACGACTGAACGAACTGACATCGTGAAGAAGTATGGTAAGGATGCAGACGGTCTCACAACGTTGCTTGCAAACAAGCTGGGGTTTGTTATAGTCACTCAGGTAAACAAGTGATGCGATTTAAGATAACTTCCGCGTTTGTTGCAACGATGTTGATTTGTTCTGCAACTGTTTTAGCATTTGCAGATGACAACGAAGAGTTTGCATCATCAAAACCGAACGTTCAGGTACAAACGATTCCAACGATTGCGCCCCTTAATAAGGATCAGCCAGCGCCGTTCTTGGGCGTCTTGTTATCACCTGAAGCGGTCGCAAAGATCGTTGCCGACAAGGACGTGCAGGCAAACGCAACGCAGCTCACTCTACAACATCAAGTTGATTTAGACAAAGCTAACGTTGATTTTCAATTATCACAGCTTAAAACGACGTGTTCAACGGATAAAAGCATCATTCAAGCGCAGTTGACTGATTCTCAGAAGCAAAACGCAATCCTGATGAAGCAATTGGAGAACGTTACCGGTGGTATCAGCGCGCCGGTGTGGATTGGAATCGGAATTGTTGGTGGAATCGTTTCAACGTTGGTGATCGGCGCCATCGTCAAGTAAGCTACGATGCAACCACCTAATTAACAGGTGCAGCGAGCGTATAAATGACAGTGATCATCACCAATGAAAGTGCCGTTCGAGACATCGTTCGTGAGGCTTTAAACGGCACTGGTTGGAGCAATGAGACCGCGGGTGACGCTAAAATCAATCCCGTCGTTGATCCTTCGTGTGCAGCGACAGATCCCATAAACCCGAACTTTACGCCTCAATCAAAGACTGAGTTCGGCGTTGCGATGGGTCAAATGGTAAAGAACCTGCCCGACAGCGACATGCCGGCGATCTATTCGTTGGTCAAGAAAGCGTTGGATCGTCGAACTGAAAAAGAAGAGATCGATGATGCACAGAAGCAAGCAATGCTCGCCGGTAACCAAGAAGCGATAGATGATGCCGAAAAGAACGGCAAAAAGAACAACGAGGGAAAGATGTCGACGAGAAGGAACATTGAAGAAGCAATTCGTGTGCAGATTCGCAGCGAGCTAGCGAAGATGGGTTTGATCGTCGAAGCGCTGGTTGATCCCGCCGATGCAATTGCTGACGAGGATCCTGAGGAACAACCCAGATCCGTTGGTGCTCATAAATCCACGGCAATTGGCAATATGTCAGACGTTGGTGGAGCATCATTCGAACAGATTGCCCACGAGCTCGGATTCAGCGTTGCAGGAGCAAAGCAGGCCGTTGACAAGGCGCTGCTCAAGGCGCAGTACCTCAATTCAATGGACGAAGACGATGCTGAAAACATGGTCCTCGGCGCGATGAACGATTACATCAAGATGCTATCACAAGGAATTGGCGTTGAGGATGATGAGGAACCGTTGACCGCTGCTGACGTTCAGCTCATGAAGGATCACCCCGACATAGTGATCGAGCTCGACGGTTTTCGTGAATTCCTTCACAACTACGTAAAACGTGAGATGAAGATCGATAACGCTGAACTTGGTGATGAAGCTCCTCCTCAAGTCAAGGTTCCAGTAGCAAGCGTTCCTAAGCCCGCGGCACCTGCTGGCGCCGTTCCGAGTACATTGCCTCAGCAACGTGGTCAGAAAGGTTCGTACAAAATCTACGGTCGTAAGAGCGGTCGACCTGCTCACACTCGTCTAAAGGGTCAGGCGTATGGTGCTCCTGATAACACGCGGTTCAAGCCAGGTGAAACCGCAGCAATATCGCCTGATAACGGAAAGCTACGAGTCACCGCTGACGATCGCGATCAGCTGTGGGAACCGGTCGACGGTTAACGTTCGTGTTAGCGTGAACGATACTTAATGAGCACAACAATGAAAACAGTTCCACTGACAAGCAAGCTGCTTCGTAAGATGATCATACAGGAAATTCGTAAGGCAGGCGTTGCAACCGAAGCCTACGAGCCTGGCGATGAAATTTCATCGTACAGAGCATGGCGAAACGACAAACCCAAGAAAACAGCGACAACGTCTTCGTCGTCAACCGGCGAAGACAAGCGAACGAAGGCAAAGGGTATCGTCTCCGGAAATGATATTCAGATCGTTGGTCTTGATGAGGACGATCTGGTGGTTGATGAATCCGACGATCAGGACGACATGGATGAGGCTTCGAAGCGTACAGGTGGTTTGCTCAACGAAGGCGTCGCGGTCGTCATGCAGGACACTCGTGGGCCGTATGTGATCGCTGACGGCGTCGAGGCGAGACCGTTGAATCCGAATAGAACGCAATACACCGTTGGACGTAAAGTTCGAGTCAACAACTACGGTCGCAAGGGCGAATTCATCGTCGAAATGCCGAACGGGGAGAGATGGAGCAACGCCGTCAAATCGACAAAGCGTTCCACGAAGAAACGGTGAACAGATGATCGCTAACGCAACGTTTGTGCCGAACACGCAGGTCGTTGCGGCCGTTCAATTCAATCCTAAGTTGTTGCAACCTCGTGAAAACATTGAGGTTGCAAAGCAACTAACGTACGAAGCCGCGGCTAAAGGTGCGAAATTGATCGTGCTACCAGAGGTGTGCATCGGTGGTTACGTTCTTAGATCGCTTCACGAAGCGTTCTTGGTGTGTCAACAGAAGGATGGTTGGCAATCGCAGGAGTTCGTTCCCATTGCTCGAGAGTTCAATGCGCACATCGTGTTTGGATACACTGAAATAAGCGAAGGAAAGTTCTACAATTCTGCCGCGATGATCGGTCCAAATGGGCTTGTCAACAACTGGCAAAAACACAACCTTTTTGGAAGCGATAACGTCATCTATCAACCAAGCGAACAGGTTCCGCCCATTGCAATAACGTCCGCTGGTCGAGTTGGAGTGTTGATCTGTAGAGACATTGGAAATCGTTTTCGTGAAAGCTACGTATTTCACAATCCACAACAAAGATTCTATAAAAAGGGACAATGCGACGTAATATGCTGTCCCACTGCCTGGGGTAGCGCTTTTGGTTTTCCTGACAGCTCGTGGGTGGAGCTTGTTGAGGAAACGCGTTCTAACGTGATCGTTTCAAACCGAGTCGGTAAAGAAAGAGACATGAAATATAAGGGTGGATCGGCCATCATTGATCGTGATCGCCGCATTTGGACCAATGGTTCTAGCTTCACTGAAGCATGCGTTGTTGGTGGAATAGTGGTGATTTGATGGCGAACGGAAGATTGTACAAGCTTCACGAGGATTTCATTGAACGTTCGCAGAGGAATATGGAGTTCGGAAAGCTACCCATAGATTCATTGTCTCCCGAACTTCCCATCGTTCCAATGGAGCGATGGCGCGAGCACGAAGGCGCTTTACACAAGGTTTACATGTTTCGTGAGCAAGAACACCGTAACCTATTCGTCAATTCTCTGCTTGAATATGAACTTCGCACGCATCACGTTGCAACGTTGATTGTGAAATATAATGAAGTCAATGTTTCTACGCAAACGCAGAACATCGAACGTGTCACTGATATCGATAAAGAATACGCTGCGTACTGTGACGTTCTTTACAAGGACATCGTTCGTCGTCCACGCATCGTTGGTTCATCATCTGATGAAACATCGTTCAACTCGTGACGTATGATTCAACGTATGATCGTCAAACCAAAGAACACAGTTCCGAACGTTCTCATCAGTTCATCGTTGAAGGATCAATTGAGCGACGAAATTACCAACGAGGCGTTCGATCAATCTAACGTGTATAATAATTCAATCACCGTTGTTTTGAATTTAAGTTTTGGTTCAACACCAAACGTTATGGTTGGAATGTTGAGGTCTGTTTTATTCGATTTTGAACCTGAAATAGACGTACGAATGCAAGCTGCTGATGCGTTTGGAATCGTTTCTGCAAACAACGTTAGCGTTCTTGGAATTGAAATTCACCGTGGGGAAAACGTCGTTACATTGGGACAGGGACCGTTTGTGATTAAGTGTGCACGCATAGATGAAATTTCGATCGCCGACGGTCTATGCACCTTGTCACTTGGGTTAAAGCGACACCCGAGGTAACGTGTTACATAGTTACTAGCATCATGCGCAAACACGTTAAAGAAGCAGTGTCTCCGAGGATCGATGATGAATCGCCAAAAGAGATGATGGAAGAGATGAGCTTTAGCTGTGATACCTGTCACGGTACAGGCATTGAGGAGGTGTGGGACGATGTCGGTGATGAGTACATCGATCGCAACTGCTCAGTGTGTGCTGGCAGCGGGCAAGTCGTGGGAAACGATGAAGAAACGTGCGATGGTTGTGGTTCAAGGTTGAATGAGCCTCACTATTCAGGGTGCGATTTTGCCGGTGTCACCGAAGCAGTTGAAGTGATCGACGTCATGGTTCCAGTAGCAGACAACGTTGATGATGTTGTTGCTTGTGCCGATGGACTGCCTGAGGATGAAACAACGTACGACGATGTTTGTCCGTGCTGCGGCGAATGGTGGAACGGCGTGCGTTGCGATGCATGCGATAAAGCTGAATTTGAATCATGCGCTGATCTTGAAGCACCCATTCACGTTGAGTGCAATGATTTTGATAAATTCATGGACAGAACGCTGATTGATGAAGGCAGAAAGGTTATGGTCTCTTGCGAGGAGAACAATCCTCAACGTCGACTCGCAGCGCGGTATCAGGATCGACCGTTGAACAAGATTCGCATTGGAAAGAGGGTGCTGTGATGGTCGACGACGTTGCAAAGATTGGCGACGGTAGAACGTTGCGAGCATTCATTGATCACGTTGTCATAGAAGGTCACAAGAGTGCGTTGGCTCGCAAAGCGTTGACAGAAAAAGAGAAACAAACGAAGACAGCGAACGCTGTCAACGGAAGTTCTTCTGGCGACGATGACGGCGACGATGGCGTAGATGATCTGTTCGGTTCGTCGAATGATGATTCTGGGGATGATGAAAGCAACAAAGATGATGAAAATAAATCATCGAAGACGATGGACGATGAGCAGGAGAAGCTCAAAAACGGCAACGTTGAACCTAAAGACATCATTGAAAAGTTGAATTCAATAAGAAGCGGTAAATCGTTCAAAGATAGCGCAATTTCGAAGTCCATGGATGATTGGGTTGGCAGCCTTTCGAGGTCAGAAAAGGTCGCGCTTCTTGCGTTTCTCAAGGGAATAGCATCGATCGTCACGGGTGAGGTGCCAGGCGATAAGGCCGATGAACCAAGCAAACACCCGTCAGACATTAAAATGGACAAGACGAACGTGCCACACACGGCCCACAAGAAGCCCAACGTGATCACCGGTCCGGAGACAAGGAATCATTCAGGTCCTCACAAGAAGTCACACCACGGCGACGAGGAGGACACGAGCGGTCCGATTCAAGCACCCATCACGGCGAAGAAACGCTGATCACCGATTGTACACGTTCTATGAACGGTTTACGTTTACACCATGAGCAGCGATCAGTTCGTTGAGACACGCTTCATTCCTCTTCCACAGGGTGGTGATCTTGAGGTGCAGATGTCGCAGCAGTTCATCGATCGTGTTAAGCAACACTACGGATTAAAAGCTGATCAAACGCTTGATGATGATCACGTTCGGATGTACGTATGGGGAGCGGCGACGAACGCTGTTGACAAGGCTGAACGCAATGCAGGAGAACAAAGAAACGTTGTTGCTGGTGAAGGAACTGATGCAGCTCCTGGTGAAAGAGGAACTCAACGAAGCAAAAAGGGTTCGTGAGGCTGACATCAGCGACGGCTCGCGCGTTCCACGTGGATCTAGCAAACACGTTCGTGACCTTGAATCGAGGATCGAATCCTTGGTGATGTGGCGTGATAGGTGCAAGCGAGGATCAGAGCAACGAGCGAATTATAGTAGGCTCGTTTCGCGGTTGAAGGCTGAATTAGCATCAGCTAAACACGTTGCTGAAAAGAAACGTTCGTAAACAATTAAACGATTGGAGAATTACGATGTCCGGTGCGGCTGGTCACATAAAGCACCTGCACGAGGACCTGACGCTTACGTTTGGTGATATTAAGAAAATTCTCACCGATTTAGCGAATGGTCAAAACGACAGCGTTGTTGAGAAGGTCGATGGTATTAACCTCGTCTTTACGTACGATCGAACGGGTTTGCACGTTGCTCGTTCGAGTGGCAATATTGAAAGGGGTGGAATGAACGCGTTGCAGTTGGCCGAGAAGTTCTACGGGCGGCACGGGCTTGAGGACGTTTTCAACGAAGCGTTCAACGTGTTGAACGCCGCGATCGAATCGCTTTCAAACGTTGATCGATCAATAATCTTCGAGGATGGTGAATTGTGGTACTCAATCGAAATCATCACCACGTTTAATCCAAACGTTATTAACTACGATCAGAACGCGATCGTGTTTCATGAATCGCCCGTGTTCGACATGCCAGCCGCTGGTTGCGCCGCTCAACACGTTAGCCACCGCGTTGGTTTCAACGCTGTGCAACAGGTTGGTTATCGCATTGGTTTCAACGAATTGATCAAAAACGTTGCCGTAATGCAACGTGGTGTAGACCGTGGAACGATCAACGATCATCATTGGAAACTGTTCGGTCCAACAAGGTTCAGAACGAACGTTGATAAATCAGTTCTCAAACTCACGGTTCGGTGGATTGATGAGTTGCGGGTCGACGCGGAGTGTGAAGATCACAGCACGTTGTTTGATTACCTTCGATCGATGTTCACTGCTTGCATTGCTCATCACGCGATCAGTCAGTGTCGGCCATATGTTCTCAATGCGATCATTGACAGGTGTTGTAAGGTTCCGAACGCTCCAACAGTCAATGAAATCAAGCGAATGATCAAAAGCAGCAAAGTCAAGATAGACGTACAATCGTTCGTTAGAGACAGCGAAATGTTGCGCATAAAGTACATGGAGCCATTTGTTGCAGCGTTTCAGAGCTTTGGCGCATCGTTGTTGAATAATACTCGATCGCGGTTCGTTGCAGATCACGTTGCCGCGATCAATCTCATACGTTCGAACGTTAAAAGAACGCTTAAAGAGATCGATGTCCATCCCGACGGCGATGTTGCTAGCGTTGCAACGGTTCAAATGCGTAGGTTGAAAAACGTTGACAACATTAAAACTGACGTTGAAGGCATCGTGTTTACGTACAACAACGATAGAACGTATAAACTAACGGGAACGTTCGCACCCGTCAACAGAATCCTAGGACTGTTGAGGTACGGAAGGTGAAAAGCATTGATTTTCGCGTGGAACGCATCGTTGGTATGGCTTTAGATGATCGATTGTTTGACATTGAACTAAAACGCATCAAAGCATACGATACGCTTGTTGAAAACCAAACAAAACTATGTGCGTGTCTCGAAAAGTCGAAGCGCAAGAACGTATTGACAGAAACAAAGATCATCACCGTGCTCAGGAAAAGGATTGAACGGTGCATCGATAGGTTGGGCGGTCCCGTTGATCAATCGAAAAGATTCGGCCACAAGAAAAAATCGATCGTGGAATACCCACCTGGTGAAAAGCTGGAGTTTGTTTGTCACGTGTGGCAACCATTGACAATCAGCAACGTTGAACTTCACAGAGGCATAGGTCCAGGTGAACTTGATTGGTGCATGAGCGTCGGTGGGTTGAAGGCGAAGGGCGGTTTGTTTGACGTAGCGTTACCGGGCGGTGAAAGCGTTGAGGTGAAGTTCATCGCTTCCTCGATTCGAGGTGGTCAATCAGCTCGTTATCAAGCAACGTTGCTAAGACGTGCAATCGAGAGATTGATAGGTGATGCATATGAACTGCACAGGGTTACGAAGGATGTTCTACAAGGCGATGATCTCGAATCGTTGAACAACGCAGTGACTCGTTTGAATGACGTTGATATGGGATTGTTTTATGAGAACCTAAGCGATTATGGCATCAACGAGGTGTATTCTGCGCTTGAGTTGCTGTGGTACATCGATTGGGACGTTCTTCCTAATCAACCGATCGACGTACCATTCCTCAGGAAAGATCCACACGAATGGCTTAAGTGGGTTGTTGACGTGATGGATGGGTCGAAGTGTTTTAAGACTGATTACATCGTTTTGATAAGGTGCAACAACGACGGGAATGAATCCCTCATAGTTCCACGACGTGACTACTCGAGGTGCTTATCATTCGTTTCCGTGTCAAAGGGTGACGCACGTTTCAAATATAACTACGAACAGTCACTTAATGCTGCTTCTGAGGATGTTCCAAACGATCTCGCCACCGATTGATTCGGGTATTCGTTCAACGAACGATGCCTTGTCACCGTTCGTTAGGTACTTCCTCATTTCAGACCCAGATACGTCAATTGTTTCAGACCTATCGATCGCCTTTAGGTAAAGCTGACCGTTGCTAACGAGCCCTACGGCGTACTTTCCAATGGACGCAAAGTTATTCTTTAGATCGATGGGATCTGAATAAATTGTGAACGTGTCCGTTGACATTCGTTCGTTCGCTTCTCCCAATTCTTTGATTACGTTGCCGACAGGCGATCCACCGTACGTCACGGTGACGTTACCGGGGAGCGTTGGTTCTATCAACGTCTTCCACACGATGTACATTGCTTTTCCGCTAACGTTACCACGATCGTTCGTGGAAGCGTATACGTGAACGGTATCATTTTCATCAGCGGCAATTCTGATGAGTGAATCGTGACCAATGTGGTATGGCTTGAAGGCTCCCGGGACAAGGGCTACTGCATTCATGTTGCTGGTGTCAAACCTCGTCTGTCTGGTGTACAATGTAACTATGATAGACAGTAATCACGCGGAACGCAAAAAGACACTCTCCTGTGGTGGACTTCCATGGCGTTTGGCAGACGATGGCATCGAGGTGCTTCTAATAAAGCAGTTCGCCAACAGGGATTCGTGGGGCATTCCAAAGGGTCACATACACTCAAGCGAATCAGCTGAGGAATGTGCCGTACGTGAAATAAAGGAAGAGACGGGCATCGATGTTCAACTAGGACAGTGTCTTCCAGACGTATACTTTTCATGGCCAAGCGAAGACAAAACGGTCAAATCATGGTTGGCAACGCCCGTAGGAAGCCATGAAACAACGATGAACACGCCTGGAAACGAGGTTGCTGACGCTCGGTGGTTCAATATAAAAGAACTGCCGACGATTCATCTTTACCAGAGAACGTTGATCACAAAAGGAATCGAACTCATCATTTCTAACTGCGAACGATCGTCGTTTAACTACGAGGAATGACGTGAAGTGAGTGGACGTCGCCGCCTATTTACAACGATGTCTGCTAAAGGTTTGTTATGCGAGTACGTGCGTGAAATCCTCCTCATTGAGGATGATGGTGGAGGTTTCGGTGGCGGCGACACGGGTGGTGTTTGGGGTGATTTAGCGATGTATGACGCCACGATGTCACCGTGGGGCGTTTCGTTCGGCGATGACGCGATCAGCGATGCATTCATCAAACCATTCACAGACGTGTTTGGTGTCGCGGCAGGAAAAACGAAGAAGCTATCAGCGAAGACACAAACGCTTGCGAAGGTTGCGTATGAAACGATCGCAACAACGATTATTCCAACGTTGAAGGATTCATATGAGGAGATTTTCTCCGCTGAGGATGAAAAGATCAAGAAAATTCAGGAGGAATACCATGATGTGTTCCAACGTACGTGGACAGCATTTCTTGATCACGACGCTCTTTTAGCGGCGTTTCTTTATTCACCCGTAACGTTCTTGACAGCAACGATGACGAAGAAGTCGCCGAACGTCGTGATGAACATGCTCAGCGTTCTCACCGGCGGATCGTTGGACGAGTGGCTGGAAAAGATCAAGGAAAGATACGACATCACCGGTGAGGATCAACCGACCGAGAAACCTCGATATTCGAAAACGCAGAAAGGTTCTCCCGGCATGGGAATGTACGGGATGGGTGGTTACGGTGCCTACGGTGGAATGGGCGACAACGGAATGGGTTACTCTGAGGGCGTCATTCGCGAACGTGGCGAGAAGAAAAAGCCGCAAAACAAGAAACCTCTCGAACAGGTTCTCCTCAACAAGGACGTGCTTGCGAAGGTCGCGAACAGCGATGTCACCAAGAAGCTCGAGCGCGAGGGCCGTGAGTTGGTTCGCGGGACGTTAGAAACCATCTACAAACACGCTCAAACCGTACTCAAGGCCAATAACCTTCAGGCACTGCAACAAGCGATCGGTGGGTCATTGAAGGGCACAGATAAGCTATCGCAGGTTCCAAAGGAAGAACGTGCGGCCGCTGAACAAACCTTGATGTCAGCAATGAAGAAGAGCATGCACGCGTTCTATGTCAAGTCACTCGAGGTTCACGTGAAGAAGGCGGTTGCTGACGGCGTTCCTGAGGATTCGGCGTACGTGCACGACTTTCAACACGTGATCTCTAAGATCAAATCGTTGTGATTGAACACGGCCATCGAACGTTGTAAGGTTTCAATCATGGCAAAGAAGAATTCACCCGAAGTTTCCGTGGCTGACATGCAACCAGACGAGGTCAATGCGCTTCGAACGATCGTCAAGGAGTTCATCGGAAAGATCGAGAACATCGACAACGAGATTGAAACCCTCAAGGACGATCGAAAGAACGTGATCGAGGAGTACTCTGATCGCATCGATGTGAAAACGTTGAACCTTGCGCTCAAGGTGATCAAGATCCAGGCTAGCGTTCAGCACCGCGATAGTTACGATCTGTTCGTTGAAACTCTGACAAATCCATACTGAGTGATGTAAAATACGACGTGATGACAAGCAATAACCAGTACAAAATAGGCCAGGTTGTGTACATCGTCCTTCGTAAAGAAGCACGAGTTTATCCAATGCAGTGCGTTGAGATCATAACAAAGTCGACCATCGACGGCGAAGTCATCACGTACATGGTCAAGGGCGGTACGGGGATGGAAAAGGCCGTTTCGATCGATGAAATAGACGGCGAGGTGTACGAAACGGCCGATGACGTGAAGAAGACATTGATCAAGCGAGCAACGGAAGGAATCTCTCAACGCGTTGATAACGCCGTTGCAAAGGCCAAGGAATGGTATCCAAAGGGTCGCGAACGCTCGAACGATGATGGCGATGAAGCATCGTTGATCAAGAAGCGACATGATCAGCAACCGCCTTCTTCAAAGAAACAGAAGACAGTGAAGCAACACAGGATCGTGAGTCCAGAGGTTGCTCAGCTGGCAAACGAGTTACAGCTCGATAACGATAAGTTAGAAGTTCAATTGGCTGACGGTAAAACCGCGATTGTGCGAAGCATAAGTCTTCCGGAAGCGTTACAAGGTTAGCGAATACGTACAGCTACGATGAAGATCACCCTTGGTAGGCTACGCAACATCTTCGCTGAAGCGAGGGTTACTGCTTCAATTGAGTACATGCGCAAGGAACGCATACGCGAACACGTGCAATCATTGATCATTGAGACGGTGAAATCGGGTGAAATCAATGATCAGAACGGCATAGATGATTTTTGTAAATCAGCAAAGATGGCCTTGAGCGCGCTCGAAATGGTACCATTTGAAGTATGGTTGAAGTTATCAGACAAGAAAATGCCCAAGAAATAGCAAAGTGTAAGCTAACATCGCTACGTTATAGAGTGGCGATATGGAAGAATCCAACACGTTCACCGCCACTTGACCCGTTGCAGACGTAGCGACATTGCTTTTGTTATCTCTTCCGACGTTGTTGATAACTTCAATCATTTTTCAATGTTTTCATCAGATAAGGTGACGTACTGCTACGCTGACGTTGATCATAACAACAATAACAATGCTGTTGTGTATAAGCTTTATGGTCATCGTGATTGGAAATCAAACATCGTTATATCGCTTAATCAACGTTGTCAGACGCGCTTGCTACGGCACATGTGTATGGCTACGAATTGAAGTAAGGAAAACGTTTGAGAATTTGCGTCAAAAGAGATGAACAAACGCTTTAAACATCGAATACAACGAGGGACATAGAACAATGAGTTACGTTGCAAAGGGAACGATCCTCGATGAGGTTGCCTACGTTTCACGTAAACAGATGGAAACGACCGACCTACAGGGATCAAGCATCACCGTGTTGCCCACGTTCGCGTACAATCCAGAGTCGAAGACGTCCCCAGCGTCTGCGCTTCGCTGGGCATCGTTTCCAGGTGATCCAGAACCGAAGCCGATCATCACAACGAACAATCCATTCAACGTTCGCATCACGGGTCTCGAACAACGATCAGAAGGTGGTCGAGCATACAAGGTGGTTGATGATTCAAATCGCCTGTTTGATCTTCGGGAGGATCAGGTCATCGAGGCGATTACGTTGTGTGGCATCGAACCAAATGGAATAATTCACAAACAATTCGTCTGGGGTATGATCGGTAGCCAAATGAAGCTTGTCCTCGTCGGCGGAAGGTTTCACGACGAGCTATCTGCGATGAAGAGCAAGAAAAAGCAACGTGCTTTTCTAACGAAGTCGAGCGAGTTAAGCGTTGGACGTGTTTATAGGACGACGAACGATGAGTTGCTTGCATACGTTGGTCGAGTGGATAGGCTTAATCCCGTTCACGGTAAACGTTCGACCGAACGCATCAAATCGTATGCATTCGTTGCAATGAAACAGAAATCTGATTATAAGTTTGTAACCACGTTTGATGACACGTTGTTACAACGTTATGACGATAAAGAAAAACGCAGGTGTCAACTCTTTACAGATGCGTACAATTCTTGGGACGTATGGTCGTGGGAGCAAAGGTGGAACTTCATCACGAACGATCTTCGTAGTGAACCATCTCATCACGTGTTCGACAGCGACGACTGGCACAATGTTCCTACCATTGTTTTTTACAATGACGTTCCAAGGTTGCTTCACGAGGAATCACCTGAATTGGGTGGGTTACCTGACAAGGTCATCGCCGAGATTCGATCGAACGTTGATCACAAGCACCGTTATGATACCGCTAAAGCAACGAATTATAGCCTTGAATATTTGTGCTTCTATGGTACGAATTACGTACCTGAATATGTTAGTAGGTACAACGTGTTGCCAAAAATCGTTGAACAAAAGAACAAAATTCACCATGAGGTGATGAGTTACTTTATTGGTTCGCTCTTGTGGCACTCGTGACGGTGAAGTGCAATCCATGCGCGTCTATGGTACATTGGTTTCATGATGTCGAACAGCGATAGCACCGATGAAGCGTTGAAGAAGTTAGCTGATGGGATTGCTCCTCTCGATCCTGTCAACGTTCAAGAGAACGCAGAGGTTGAGGAAACGAAGAAGATCAACGGCGAGATGTTGCTCTCCATCGAGCAGCGTCGAGCGAAGTGGCTGTCGAAACGACCTGACATTTCGCACCTGAAGAACGGCATCGTGCAAACGCCTGAAGGTCCTCTGCCTCTGTTCAACGTAAACGATCGCATCGTCGTCGATCGTCGCACCTCTTTACTAGAGGACAAGATGTGGTTGGAAACGATCGTGGGTACGGTGAAGAGCATCGACGACGATAAGGGCATCGTCATGATGACTGACGAGGAAGCTGATCAAAGGCAGAGGGTTCGTCGGTTCGTCAGTTTCAAGGACGGAATGCACGACATTAGAATCGCACCGAAGGGTCGTGGCAATCCATTCGTCTGCAAGGGAACGAAGTGATGCATCATCAGCAGATGTCCATGAAGGAATGGGTGCTCGTTGCTACAACGTTGGTTGCAGGCATTGCGTTCCTGCTTTACACGAACGGTTGATGTGACTTTACACAAACGAGGAACGACTGAGATGTGGCCATTCGCGAAGAAATCACCAAAGACACCAAAGTCACCGAAACAAATCAACGTTGATCGAGTCATTGCTACGATCACGTTGAAGAACGAAAAAGTGTATACACTTCAATTCACAGGCTATCAACATGATGATGGTTACTTCGATCCTAGAATCACGGCAAAATCATTATCAGAATCATGGATGTCTAAGTCTCAAAACAGAGGATTGTTATTCGTAGGTCACGACGGCGACAAAAAGATGTTCGTTCCGTTCACGAATGTCGAAAACGTTTCAATCGTGGAATCAAAATACCTCATTGATGAAGATGATTTTACGAAAATAAAAGATTAAGCTCTTTAACCATCTCGTGGAAATCACAGACAAATGAACCATACATTGATCATTGACGGTGCAAACTTTTTACACCGCGCTCGAAGCGGTTTTGCGTTAGGCGATTACGCCATCGTGTACAATACGTTACGAAGCCTACGTCCGATCTGCGATTGGACGAAGCCCACTCGAGTTGTGTTCACGCTGGAAGGCAGACCAAAGAGGCAACTCGCTCTTCTTCCTGAATACAAGGCGAACAGGTTTGTTGACCCGAACGACCTTGAGAAGGTCAAATCCAACGCTGATTTTCATCGACAGAGCGACGTCGTCGTTGACCTGCTGAAGAAGCACTTTCCCGTTTCTGTTGTTCAGCATTCAGATTTTGAAGCGGATGATTTGATTTACAACGTCATCCTCAGTTCGAGCACCGTGGCAAGGTTCACGGTCGTGTCGACCGACACTGACTTCACTCAGCTTCTTCAGGAGTTCAACAACGTTGAATTGTACAACCCAGTGAAGAAGAAGTACGTAGAGGCGCCACCGTACGACTACGTAAGGTGGAAGGCCCTTCGAGGAGACGCATCAGACAACATTCCGCACCTGCCAGGAATCAACAACGATGCAATTGCCGTCGAATTCTTTAGTCACGGTGAACGCTTTGAAGAGGCGTTGGTCAACACGGAGCGTTTTGAAGAATTTAAACGTAACGTTGAGCTCATCCAGTTTAAGCGTTGGACCGATGAAGAACGGCTCTTGATGCGGTCATCGACGCCCACTCGTGACTGGGAGAAGGTGCGCGAGTTGTTCAAAACATGGAACTTCAACAGCCTTCTCAAGGAAGGCACGTGGGATAAGTTCGTCAACACGTTCGAACCGTTATGGGGAAACGTGGGTTAGATGCAGTGAATTCGTTTTAATTGGTCGAATACGTTCACCGTTCAGTTACATACGTGTAGGAGGTGATACGTGCAAGCTATAAAACGCGCCGTGGGATGGCTATGGGCATCTCCACTCACTGTGTTTGGGTTGCTGTACACCTGCGCTGGAACGCTGTTCGGATGGTTCAAGTGGGCAGGAATACACGGCGACGTGTTGCTTTGGCGCATCAACGTTGCAAAGTGTCCCACGTGGGTTCACCATCGTTGGCACCCGTGCGGTCACACGTTTGGCAACGTTGCGATCACCGTTGAATCAGACATAAATTCATCGCATGGAAGGCTCATGCTGAACCACGTGGCTGAACACGTCAGGCAGGCGATGCAGCTTGGACCGTTCTTTCCAGTGATATACTTGTTGATTTGGTCATTCACGAAGCTAGTGTGCAAGCACGCCAACGCTCACTTCTCGCACCCGTTCGAGGTTGAGTGCCGCAGGTGTGCAGGACAAATAATAGACATCGAAGGCACTGTTTCGTTGTTGCAATCTCGAAGGAAACATTCGACGTGAGTCGTCATACTTATCTTAATGAAGACGTCTCAGGCGGGTCTAGATCTGATCACCTCGTTCGAAGGTGAAATTCTACACGTTTATAACGACGTTGCAAATAAACCCACGATTGGCGTGGGACACCTTTTGAAACCAGGTGAATCGTTTGCAAACGGAATCACGTATGAACAAGCGATGAGTTTGCTGGCTAATGATGTCATTGAGGCTGAAAACGCAGTCAACTCACACGTCACGGTTCTATTGACGCAGAACGAATTTGATGCATGTGTGGACTTCACGTACAACGTTGGAAGCGGCGCATTTGCATCGTCATCGTTGTTAAAACAGTTGAATGCTGGAAACGTTCAGAGCGCAGCTGATGGTTTCCTGCTCTGGGACAAGGCTGTCGTCGATGGTAAGCTCGTGCAAGTGCCGGGTCTATTGAGAAGGCGAATAGCTGAAAGAGCGATGTTTCTTTCGTCGACGTTTACGAACGTCGCGACTGATGATCAAGTTCAAAATAACACCGATAACGCGAAAGGGACGACGAATGCTTAACTTCAAGCCTAGGCTTACGTGGAGACCTGATAACACACAACCGCTACCAAACGGGCAAACGTCGTTCAACGATGCGCTTCTTCGAGACAGCATCAACAAATTGCAGTCAGTTGCTTCAACGGTCCAAACGCCCGTGCAGGAGGTCAACGGCGTTCTTGACCTGAGACAGTTCTGTCCTCCCGTCGATGATCAAGGTCAACTCAGCGATTGCGTTGCTGATGCAACGTGCAGTTCATTGGAGTTCGTTAAAATAAGAAACGGCGTGTCGTACTCGAAGTTATCGAGGCTGTTCCTGTACTACAACGCGAGGTTGCAGGTTCAGGAGACAAACGTTGACCAAGGTACGTACATTCGATTGGCCTTTTCAACGTTGGCAACCATCGGCACGTGCAACGAATCAACGTGGACGTATGATCAAAACATGGTGTTCACTCGACCGTCGTGGAGCTCGTACCAGGAAGCGTATTTGAACAGGATCACGAGCTTCTTCACAGTACCTCAGGACATCGTGTACACTGGCGGTGGGTTGCTGGTCAATGCAATAAAACAATCGTTACAGGCTCAACACCCGGTCGTGTTTGGCATGACCGTGGATGACGCGTATCAACAGGTCGGTCCTGATGGCGTCGTTGCGATGCCGTTGCTCGTCAGGCAGAATCCAGGTGGTCACTGTCAGATGATATGCGGGTACGACAACAACAAACAAACGTGGATCGTGCAGAACAGTTGGGGAACAGGTTGGGGTGACAACGGTTTTTGTTACTGCCCGTGGACGTACCTCGATGCTAGCAACGCGAATGACATCTGGACTCCGTACATGCAAGGTAGCACGCCGTGATGATCGATGAACGCGTTGAAGTGCGCGTGATCGAGGCACTGCTAATCGAGCTCAAACGCGATGAACGCATGGTATCGTTGCTTAAAAAGAGTGGACTGAGGAATGCCGCCAACTCACCGATGAATGCAGAGGCAAAACGAATCGTCGATGAATGGCTTGATCTAATTGAATTTGACTTGGGACACGGAGTTTCGCTGTCTATTCGAACGCAGGCGAACAGGTTTGCTGCGAGGAAGCTGCCGATTCTATTGAGAAGGTTTAGGGGCAACCACGAAGCAGTTGTTCAGACGATCTTTAATATGCTTGACGGCAAGTTCAACACTCAACAAAGAATGGAAACGTGGTAGAAAGATGAACATCAACCTATTAAGCGCATTTAAAGTGATAGCGACGACAAGCATGCTATCACTTGTGTGTTGTCCAATGCTGTCGTCGAACTCGCCAGCATCCAATCCACCCGTCTTACATGATCAGGCATCGTGTCCTGCAGCGTGTGCCAACCTACAGAAGTTGGGATGTGGAATGTCTCAACCTGATCTCATGGGAACCAGTTGCAAGGTCGACACAGATTGCCTTGGACCTGATGCAGGCCACGATGCGTTTCAGACGTGCTTCAACGGTCAGTGCATCATTACGTGCGTTAACATCTGCATTTCGACGGAGAACAACGGAGTGTCTTTGAACCCTGCATGCGTTGCAACTGCAACGTCGTGTGAATCTGCGAACGATTGTGGTGTTGCAACTACGTCGGGTGTGTCGTGCACCGGTCCCAACTGCAAGGTTTCGCCGACGAGCAAGTGAACAGTTCGAACGATCTGTGTTACGATCAACAGGATTCAATGAACAGCATCGATAAAAAGTTGATCAAGACATACATCAATGAGGTTCTCGCGGGATTTGACAACAAATCCGCCGGAAAGGACGGCGTTCCTTCAAACCTTCACTTCGGTGGTAACACGGTGGGTGATGTGCCGGTCAGGTCGAACACCAACGTGCTTGACGATGAAAGCAACGAGCAACAAACAAGTGAACAAGGTTCGAAGCAAGCGGCGTGTTGCCTCATCATGGGCCATGATGGAACGGTTCTTGCCGTGTCAAGACGCAACGATCCAAGCGCAATGGGACTCGCGGGAGGAAAGGTCGATCCTGGAGAGACGGCAATGGAGGCTGCTGCACGCGAGCTGTACGAAGAAACTGGTCTCACGGCGACGAAGCTGACGCAGGTGTTCTCAAGCAGGGACGGTCAGGGTTTCGTGACAACAACGTTCGCTTGTGAGGTCGAAGGTGAAATCAACACTGAAGAATCAGGCGTTGTGAAGTGGGTTCATCCAAGCGTTCTTATCAACTCAACGAGCTCACCGTTCGCTGATTACAACGTAAAGCTGTTTGCAAAGCTTGGCATGAAATGAATATATTCGTGCTTGACGAGCACCCTGTCGTTGCCGCGCAGATGCAGTGTAACAAACACGTCGTAAAAATGATAGTTGAAAGCGCTCAATTGCTGTGTACTGCGTTTCCGAATGGAACGATGCCGTACATGCACACGCACTTCAATCATCCTTGTGCGGCGTGGGTGCGAAAATCGCGAGATAACTTTTCATGGTTGCAGCTACATGCCGAAGCTCTATGCATTGATTACACGAAACGTTATGGCCGCATTCACGCTTCGCAGTCCGTTATAGAACGTGTCGGCAACACGGCGATCGAGTTCGAGTCGTTAGATATGACACCGTTCGTACAGTGCATGCCTGATGCGTACAAGCGCGCCAATGCCATCGATGCATACAGAGCGTACTACATCGGTGAAAAATCGAGGTTCGCGAAGTGGTCTCCACGAGCAAAGGCTCCTGATTGGTGGCCTGATGGTTCTGCCTAAGGCGTAGTGTATGATATCAACATGAGCATCAAGGAAGACATTGGACCGAAGCAACTGATCGATGAGGCCGACACGAACGGTATCGCCGTGACGAGCGTGTCAGATGGACACGTGTTCGTTTTCTCGCGTGATTTCATCAATGAAATGCTTCGCAAGATTAATAATACCGGAATAGACAGGTTCGTCCTCTTTGTGAAGAATCCAAAAGTTGAAGACAACAGTAGAAAGAACTGATGTCATAAAACGAAGTGCGTATCGTGTAAAACAACATGGGTTACGTTTCCAGCGCAGAAATGCTAGCGATACGTTCGATTCCTCCCATGAGTCCATACGGTCTCATTCAGGAGACGCTGTGGCCAGATGGTTGGATGATCATCGTTGCTTGTTCGATGTTGAATTGTACGAGTCGAAAACAGGTCGAACGGGTCCTTCCTACGTTCGCTTCGCGCTGGCCAACGCCGAATTCATTGCTTCTTGCTCAAACAAACGACATTATTGATGTCATCAAAAGCTTAGGCTTCTGCAATAGACGTGCAAAATCTCTCGTTGCAATGTCTCGTGCATACGTTACGAACGAATGGAAGGATGTTCGTGAGTTACCTGGTGTAGGTGAGTACGCGGCGAGGTCGTACGAAATGTTCGTGTTGGGAAACCTCGGTCACGAACCGCCGAAAGACCACGCATTGACGAAGTACTTCGTTTGGGCAAAGCTAAACGCTTCTTGTACGCAACGGTGATTGTGTTGTACGTTAGTTATAATGGGTGATCCTGACGATGTTGGAGCACAGTATTCATATTGTGATCGGGGGATGGCTACAACGTTTGATGAAGGAATTCACAACACAGGTGAACGTGTGTTGCAGATCGCTTTGTGATAAATCAGACATAAGAGAATGGTAGAGTGAAAGATGACGAAGCCGAATAAGACAGAGTTGGTGTTTGTGGTCGATCGTAGCGGATCGATGTCTTCGATCGCGGAAGCGATGTCGCAGGGGTTCAACGAATTCATTGAAAAGCAAAGAACGTTACCCGGTGAGTGTTTGGTGACCACAGTACAGTTCGATGATGAATATCAAACGTTGTACAACGCGAAACCATTGAATGAGGTTCCGAAATACCAGCTTCAACCGAGGGGCACGACCGCATTGCTTGATGCATTGGGTAGCACGATCGATTCCGTTGGACAACGCTTGAGTGCAACGCCGGAGCACGAACGACCCAGCCAAGTGCTGTTCATCGTGATCACCGATGGAATGGAGAACTCGTCAAGTGCATATCCAGGCACTGATGGTCGACGCCGCATCATGTCGAAGATCGTTCACCAGCGAACCAAGTACGCATGGGAATTCGTGTACCTGGGTGCGAACCAGGACGCAATCGCTGTCGCGGCAGATTTAGGATTCAGTTCCACGAACAGCGTTACGTACAGTGCATCGAACGCAGGAACATCAGATCTCATGCGTGGTCTATCTACAAGCGTAGCATCGTACAGATCAAGTGGACAACAGCGGGCTGAAAATCTTTACAACCAAGCATCGTACGATGATCTACGATTCGACGGTAATGTTGATTTAATCAACGTCAATAATCACATCAACATCATATCACCGAAGTACTTTCGTAAAACATCCTCTTAGACTCTGCTGTGTAACCACTGAGCCCAAGGTTGTATGATGTGGTTGACATGACAAAAGAAGAACTGCGTAAACAAGCGTTGAGCTTCGTTGATATTGATGATGTTGATGATTTTTTAAACGAAGGGAAAATATTCGTGAATGAATGTCGTGAACATGATGAATTGCTTGCGAATCATATTCAAGTATTTCTTGAAAAATTGATGACAATCATTGATTATATCAAGGATGAATACGTTCAAACCAACGAGCATGACACGTACGAGGAATGAAGGATGCCAATTCCAAACGTTGACAACGTATTCACTCAGCTAGAAGCTGCGCTGTGTCTGCTCGCTCGAGCGAAGGGCGAAGTGCCTGCGAAGGCATACTTCCTCAAGCAATCGACGAACGTTAGCGGTCTCATTCTCGATGGTGGAATATTTCAGGTCGTGATCACGGTTCCCGATGAACAAACAAATAAGGAATAGCATTCATGGTCGAGAGGTACGATGCACTGTTTATTAAACGTGATGTACTTGCCAAAATCGATGAACTATTCACGCCGTGGTCGATCGGTCGTCCTGAAACGTGGGTGCCGAGCCCAGACACGAAGAACCTCATTGCGCTTGGTTATTGGCTCGATGATGAATTGAAGAAGGTTTGCGTTGATGATGCAGATCGCAGGACACAATTGTTGAAGTTCAATCGTCTATCGAGAACGTACGATATTTGGGAAACTGCGGCGGAGTGCATCAACGATGTAATCGACGGCACCGTGGAAAAGAACCACAAATCCCACAGGAGATGGGGATGAACGACGCCAACAACGATCTACGTATCAACCGCCTCATAAAGGCAGTTCCTGACGTCACGCACCTCATCGGAGACGACGTCAACAGGACGGCTTCGAAGGTGTTCGGGTACATTTCACAGGCACGCCAATTGCACGGTAATGATGCCGTCATAACGGTCACCGTTAGCGTTCACGTGCCCTCAAACAGGTTGCCTGAGCACGTAAAGGAAACCACACCATGAACAAGAACGTCATTGACCAGGTCAATAGTGGGCAGCACGCGAAGTCATACGGAAGGAACTTTAAACCGTTGATTGCCGCTGGATCATGGACGATATCGGGTTTTCACTACGGTAATTCTCGGTGTGGTTGTTGCATGAGACCCATTCACCACGTTCTTCACCTAAAGAACTCTTCTCATGCTCAGGCGTTGGAACGAGATCCTCTTTATTCGTTCGCAGAAACGATCGACATCGGCGTCGTGTGTGGACCGAAGGTTTTTATGGAATCATGCGTCGGCTTCTACACCGATCCAGAACGCGAGTGGGAACGACAGTTCGCTTCATGGAAGGATTACATCAACTACATCGTTCTGTGTGCAAAAGGAGATGAAATATGGAAGCTCGTTCCAAGCGATGTTCGCACTCGTGTGGATTCATTTCTTGAGGAAGGATATAAGACTCAAGCACACACGGGACCATGGCACCTTGTAAAGGACGCCAAGAAGAGGTACCTTAGGTTGAAGAGATCGGCAGAACACGAACCGTTCAAGGGTGCACTGAGCTCGCAGCTACGATCGTTGTTGTGGACTACTAAAAGACTGTTGATAGTACCAAATTCATGGAACGTTACGTACGATATGGTTCTCGAAAAGAACGAGGAAACAACATGAATTTTGAACGAAATCCTGATCTATCCAAGAAGTACGAAGCAGAGGAAAATCATTCGATGAAGACTGACTATGAGTGTCAATGCGAAACTTGCTGGAAATCACGTGTTATGCCGGCGTTCGTTGAACGTGATGGTGTCCCCGCGGAAGACGCAAAGCTCGCAAAGGAAACGAAGCTGACTCTCACCGGCGAACTTCGACAGTTTCTCAGTCAGTCACACGTGAAGCGAATGTTCAACCTTGGAAATGAGTTGTTTTCTGCCGCTTCGCCGTTCCTCGATGAACCCACGTGGTGGAATGCCGCGCGGTCGGTGATCGCGATGGGCAAAGTCATGGTGGACGACACGGAGATGATCGATGACGAATACTTCGCCGGCGATGAATGGGCTGAACCTTACAGCACAGATTTCAACCAGACGTTGCTTCGAGTTCTTCAGAAGTTCCAGTACGAGAAGATCAAAACATCGAACGAAAACATGATCGTTAGGATCGTCACTCTGCCTTGCGGCGTCAAGGCAGGTTGGACGTGTAACATCAAGAACGATATGATCGATCACATCTACGTCGAAACGGAGGGCCTTGACGAGGCACGAGACGAAATCAAGAAATTGCTGTGGGAGCAATTCAAGGGAAAATCGTTGGTGATGCGAAAGAACAACCGCGTCATCTTGACGGGCGATGAGGCTCGAGTCGTCTTTGAGGTCGATAATACGTTCGAAACAAAGCTTTCAAAGCGGGCCATCGAATACGCTTCTTACCTCAAGAAGCCTCTCGACGCCAACGTGTCACGCTCGGTCATGTTTTATGGTCCTCCAGGAACGGGCAAGTCAACGCTTGCGAGGACGCTCGTAGAACTCATGAACCTTAGATCGTTCAGAATTCGTATCGGTGACCTTGGTGAACTGGATAACTCAACGTTGTTCGAAGCAATCAATATATTTGAACCTGACGCCGTCATACTCGACGACTTCGATCGAACGAGCGGTCAGGCACAGTTGCTTGAAACGTTGGAGTTCTTTCAGCAGAAGGTCAAGCTAGTCATCGTCACGGTGAACAACAAGAATCGCCTCGATGATGCTTTGCTCAGGCCAGGTAGGATCGATGAACTAATCTTGATCGATAAGATGGACGAAGAGGTCGTCAAGCACGTGCTCGGTGAGTACGTAGATGGTTACGATCTCGTCAAAGATTGGCCAATTGCATTCATCAATGAGTACGTCGTTCGTAGGACGTACCTATCGGTGAAGGACGCAGCTGATTCTGTCACCGAACTAGCGAACCGTGTCGCTGAACTTGATGATTACAGAGAGAGCGACAAGGACGACATCGCTCGCATGATGGCAACGTTCAAGAAGAAAATGAAGAAAGGTCGTAAGAATTCAGACGTTCATCCTCCCGTTGTTGTAGATGAGGATGATGATGAGGATTATGACAAGTGAGACAGAAGCACTGATTTATACGTCCAATGTCGCAATTACTATGAATGTTTCATCAATGTAGGAAATTGACACCATGAAAAAAGCCGTAAGTTGAACAGAAGCATCAAACGCGAAGTTGTCACTATGCTAGGAAACTGAATGGCTAGTTATTGGTCGATGACGAATCGTAGCACAACGGGACTACCTAGTCGTTCCGACAGGTGCACAGAATTCCAACTATACGTTGGTGATAGCATTGTAAACGTCGTCGATTTTACTGCGTGGAGGTTGCTTAGGTATGCCGCGATGACGAACGATCCTCAACAGAGGCTCGTTCTGCTAACGATGGTCAATGATTACAAGAGCGGCCACATTGCAGTTGCATGGAAAAATGGAGCACCCGTGTACGTCAATGTCACCAAAGATTCGTGATACGTTGTACAATTGCTTCCATGCAGGAAGAGCACGTAACAGGAATAGAATTTGCATCCGACGCACGTAAACGATTGTTCAAAGGAATCAAGATCGCGGCAGACTGTGTGTCGGCTACGCTTGGTCCAAAGGGTCACGCGGTTATTATACAACGACAAGGCAAATCTCCCCTCGTCACACGTGATGGCGTCACCGTCGCTCGATCTTTGAAGCTCAATGATCCCGTTGAACGGATGGGTGCAGAGCTGATCACCGAAGCGGCGGGACAGACGAACGACGTTGCAGGAGATGGCACCACAACGTCCACCGTGCTCACGGCCTCACTCATTGAAGGAGGATTGAGGTTGGTCGAGGCAGGCTATTCTAGCCTCTCAGTGTGTCGTGGAATTGAAGCCGCGGCGACATTGATCGATGCCGAGGTAAAGAGGTTGGCGAAGCAGGTCATCTCATCCGATGAGGTTTCACAGATCGGCACCATAAGCGCGAACGGCGATAAACAAATCGGCGACCTGATCGCTCAAGCGATGGATAAGGTTGGTCGAGACGGCGTGATCACCGTTGAGGATGCCAAGGGAATGATGACCTCGTTGGACGTTGCAGAGGGAATGCAGGTCGATCGAGGGTACGTAAGTCCGTACTTCGTCACCGATCCAGAGCGCATGCGAGCAGTGTATGAAAATGCGCAAGTTCTCATAACGGACAAAAAGATCGTGACGTTCAATGAACTCATCAAAATACTCGAGCAGTGCAAGCGCGCTCAGCGTCCGTTGCTCATTGTTGCAGATGATTTTGAAGGCGAAGCGCTTTCTGGTCTCGTTCTCAACCGCGTCAAATCGCAGCTTCCCGTCGTGGCAATCAAGGCACCAGGCTACGGACAACACAGGCACGAACTGCTCGCGGACATGTGCGTTCTCGTCGGAGCAACGCTCGTGTCGAGCGCGACTGGGTTAACGTTCGATAACGTAACGTTCGATAAGTTGGGCACGTGCAAGCGTTTCATAACAGATGCAAAATCAACGACGATCGTTGGATCGGGTTCGACGATGCAAGCCGTTCAGGATCACGTTGCAGAGCTCAGAAAGCAGCTAGAGGATGTCACGTTGGCTCAGGATGATGCGACGAAGCTTCGCATGCGTGCTGCTAGGTTGGCATCAGGCGTTGCCATCATCAAGGTCGGTGGTACGACAGAAATAGAGATGAACGAACGAAAGTTCCGCATCGAGGACGCATTGAATGCGACGAAGGCTGCCATTGAAGAAGGCATCGTGCCTGGCGGTGGCATGGCTTTGTTCAATGCGGTCAGGTCCGTGAGAGCTCAACTGGAAAACGTGAAATCAAGCGCAGATCCCAACGAATTCATGGGTTGCAATGCGTTGCTTGATGCATGCACATCGCCGTTACGTCGCATCGTTTCCAATGCTGGTCAGACGCCTGGCGTCATCATCGCCGAACTAGAGCGAGCCAACTCGTTGGCGCCCATAGCGATTGATGGATACGGATACAACGCTGCAACGGGGGAGTACTGTGATCTAGTCACGACGGGAGTGATAGACCCGGTCAAGGTAACGCGCACTGCATTGAAGAACGCAGTCTCCGTCGCGGTGACGTTTCTATCACTAGACGCTGTCGTCTACGATGAAACACCGAACAAAAGGAACGATGATGAAGAAGAATAAACACGATTCGGTCCTCGTTGACGTCGTTGAATCAAGCAACGTTGACTGGTCAAGCGTGACGAACGAAGAAGGACTGCGATTGGGCATTTTGTTCGGTGAACTACGTGAACTAGAAACTAAGGCGAAGGCCTCAAATAACGTACGTAACGAAGCAATGCTCAATTTTGTCGTCATCACGCTGATGTTGTTATTTAAAACATCGATTTTGTTTCCTTTGGTATGGCTCGCCTTCGTGCTGTGTCGTGACGTCGTAAACTCTATGATGTTATCATCGATCGTCAAGATGCAAGTTGACACCGTGAGCGAGAACATCGATGATGTTGCAAAGAAGCATCCATTGAAATAAACAATGCCCTTCACTGAATACGTAGATGAATGAGGATAACGATCGGTGAACTCAAGAGATACGTGCTTCGAGAGTTCGGCGTGGATGACACGTTGAGGCACGAGGCTGGATTCTTCATGGCAGGCGGCGTAAGCGCCGGAGACCGTGATCGAGAGGCATCGTTGGTGGATCCACCCCCTGGTTTGGGTGGTGGCGAGGATGATGAACTAGAAAAGAAAAGAGACAACGACGATTATGAAGAGCAAAGCAAGGGACAACCAGGAACAAGGGTTTCAGACAGGCGAGGAGGAGAGGCAGGATCGCCTGGAGCTAAATGGCGTCGTAGATGAAGCGCTTCCTGGAACGTTGTTTAAGGTAAAATGCACCGCTGAACACACCGTACTGTGTACGTTGGGTGGAAAGCTACGAAAAAACAGAATTCGTTTGCTAGTTGGTGACAGCGTACGTATTGAAGTGTCGCCCTATGACCTCTCTCGGGGTAGGGTCGTGTGGAGATCGTAGCAACGATTACGCGGTGAATCTTTTAGTTCAATGGGTGTATGATGATCTCATATGAATTTTATTGTTTACTTGTTGTTTGGAGCAGCGATAACGCTAATTGTTTTAAACACGTTGGGTGATGATGCATCCACGAGGATGACTGTCGTGTTATGGATGTTCGCTGCAACAATGGTGTTCATGCACAGAACGAACGACGAAAAGGATAAGTAATCGTCATGAAAACAACGATTGGCGAACTACGTAGGCTCGTGAAGGAAGCTTCGCGCAACAGCGAAACATCTCACGGCGATGCAAACGTGGGCGAGTGGTACGTTACTCGAGATACGCGTGGCCACGAACAGGTTGAGAAACTCACGGGAATACGCGTGGATGATTCCGGCACGTGGGTCAACATGAGACATCCCGAGGGTTTCTCACAAGAAATGCTATATGATAGATGGTTGGAAAACACCGTCGGCGTTGCAACGCCTGAACAGGTCGCCATGGCGAAAGCGCGCGCGGAAAAGAAACGTGAATGGATGAGCAAGGAAATCAATACGTCGCGTGAAGGAACGTAAAACAGCGAACGTTAGCTGAACGTTGAAACATCGTCCTCTCCGGCAGCACGAACGCGTGCAACTTCATACCGAAGACTGCACCGCCATCGATTCCTGCAAGGTGTTCCGTCACCAACGGCCTGTCGAACACGCTGTGACCAAACACGACCAATTCAGGTCCGTTCCAAAAGTTAGTCCAAAACATCCAGCGATCGCGTTCGTTTGCAGGAACCTTGCTCGGCCACAACGTCGTCGTGTTCCAAGCGATGTTTCCATAATCGTCCGTGTTCCATGGACATATCGATTGAATGTGCAACAGGTGATGCGAGTTCTGCGCTTCGATGGGAACGTATGGAAAGACACCTGCGTGAACGATGATAGCATTGTGTTCTGGTAATCTGATGTAGAGAGGCATGCTCTCGAACCAAGCGTAGTGCTCAGGTCTAAGCTGTCCCCGCGTCACGACGTGTGTGTGAGGTAAAGGTCTGCTGAACGTGTTGGTGTTCCTGAACTCGTGCTCGTGCTCGATGTGTTTGCTTTCATGGTTGCCTAGAACGCACGAACGTATGCCTTGTTTTTTCTCGATCTCCATCACGAGGTCAACGCAGCCCGCGCTGTTGGGTCCCCTATCAACCAAGTCACCGACGAAGAAGATGCGGTCACCGGGCATCACCTTGCACTTATCAAGCAACGCCTTCGTTTCTTCTAAGCACCCGTGAAGATCACCTATGATGATGTCTCTGCTCACTTAAACGTTCCCTTCGCTGCAACCTTCACTCCACGTGGTTTAGAAACGAGCAACGTAAAATCGCTTGATGGCGGAGGTTGTTGCCGCAAACCACGAATGCTTAAAGAAACGTCCTGATAAGAGCTACCTGTCACTGTCAATAACGTGCACATAAACGGTTGCATTGACACGGCGTGTGCATTCAGCATCGCAACTGAACCAGTCGCCAACGGACCGGTGCTTGACCATTGCGTAACGGTGCCTGAAACGATGAATGGCGAGCTTGGTGACTGAGGCATGTGAGAATTGTACAACAACAATCCGCTTCGTTCAAGCACCTACTTACTATGTGAAGATCAGGTTACGTGCTCTGCGTAGCATCATTCGTGAAGTCATTTTAATCAATGAAGTCGGTTCGAATGGTTCGTTTCCCGGACAACCGTACGGTCGCAACGTGCTATCGCCCGACATCAATGCTCGCGAACAGATCGGTGCGTTGACTGCGAAGGCAATGGACACTGTTGGCGACGACGACGCTCTTCCTGATCACCTACGTGATCCAAAGGTATCGCCTGAGGACTGCTTAGGTCCCGTTGGCAAGTACAAGATAGATCCTCCATACGTTGGTCAGGACCCGTTCGCAAGAGACGTTGGTGTGCTTCCTACGTCATCGATTCGTAGAGGGTAGGTTCATCCATTCAACGAACGCGGGACGATTGGCTGTCAAACCGTGGGCCGTCGATGCCGGTATCGGTATTCCAAGCACAACAACGTGATAAGACCGATGAGTATCGTCCAAAAGAACGGGTTTTCATGAACCTGCATCGCGCTTCTCCTGTTGAATGTGATCATCGATGATACGTACTTCAATGAGGAAGGCGTTATCGACGATCATAGCCTGCATCATACCGCTATTCCTGGCCTCGTGTACAATGATTCAGACGAACGACGGGTTCCCAGTGTTGCAGGTGCAGGTTGCTGGACGAGTGCTATCTTCGAAGGCGATGTCCGTTTGTTGGCCGTGGCCGCTATCGTCTGAAACGGGCACGGTGACGTTTTGCGCACGTGGTGACGTATCGCCCGTAAATGGATCGTCGGGATTCCTTGTGTATGCGCGAATCAAATCACGGTGAAACGAGCCTGAAACAACGTCTTTTGAAGTGTAGTTCAGAAATCCAGACAAGCATGCTTGAATTCATCAATGTAAGGTGAAACTTTACGCGTGGCGAAGTTATAATACCAATGTCACCAATTTCTTCATTGTTAAGTTTGACGATGAATAACAATTCATTTGATTTCACGCGCAGGATTTTTGTGATATCACTGGTTGAAATCACACCGATTTCGCTACGCACGCAGTGCGGCGTTGCTCGCCATAGCTGGCCAACTTGAACGTTGAACGTTTGCTCTTGCTTTTTTGACACGGTGTTATAACACCTGACGCAAGCAACTTTTAAACAAGTAACAAACAATTAGTGGTTCTACAAACATCACGCAGTATGAATCTTCTATCACCGATGAGTTGTCTTTTAACACGATGCCAATTGACCCAAACTTAATAAGCATTCGGTTTTTAAAGGACAACATGTTTTCGTTAAGATAAACGAGTGCATTCGGAATGCTGTCAACTCTAACGAGGACACCGATCTCATATATTACATCATCGTTGCTATTTGCCATCGTGGTTGTTACACGTTACGTATTCTTTGTGTTCTTTCCATTCACACGTTGAACATGACAGCGTGTAAGGCACGTCGATGTGACACGTGCTTCCAACGTCGTTGACCCACGTTGCGAGGCGCTGAACGATGACGGTGTCACTCACACTCACGAGATTCCCAGTTGGTTTATTGTAACTTTGGTTTTTCTTATAAGTGATCGAAAGATAAATCAGAATAAAGATATAACAAAGTATTGTTATAGTAATAATTGAGCGCTTGACGACGCTAAGGGTCAAAAATTTCCACGTTGCAGATGCACACGTTTGCACATTCATTGTCTTACGTTTCCTTTAATCACCATCACCGTTAAAACGAACAACACGCTTGCCATGAACGCGGGTGCACATGCCCACGCAATGAGCATCACCATCCCCGCATAGCAAGCGTCATCCTCCAAAAGAACAACGCAACGCCGATGAGCAACACGAATTCGATGAAGATTTGATCGTTGATGAGCGATTTGATGTTATGCACTTGATCTTTTCCTTCTTGTTTGTTCAGGATTCACGTTGATGATTAATAATCAAATTCATTTCCAAATCGGGTTATACGACGTATTTTACTTACTAACGTTGAACTACACTTAGGACACGCTTTCATTGAAATCATGGAATCGGAGTCCCGATCTAAACGACTTACGTGTATGGTTCCACAAGAACTGCACATGCAGTAATATTCTTCATTGTTATAGATCGACCACTCATTCTTGTCCATATTCAACAGTATACAACGATCGCAACGTCGCTTACACCGAACGCTTTCGTTCTTTCATCCAATGTCACAATATAAATTGATGATCATTTATGCGTTTATTTTTTCATAATTTTCATTGTTAACATCCATGTCAACGTACCCAACGTCACCTTGTGTTGTAAGAACAAAATAGCTTTGAATTGCACCTGAATATTGCGACAAGCAATAATGCGAAATAATGAACAAACATTCATTTTTCAACATTTTAATGTGTATTGATGTTGAAGCCCACGCTGGCGCTGTCCATAAATTTTTAAAACAATTTTCACAAATTTTTATGAGATCGCCAGGAACATAGTATTTGTCGTTCATCCTTACACCTTCACGATCAAACAATCATGGTTGGTGGTAATATAAATCCATCCTATTATCGTTGCGTCGAGGTTGATGACGAAGTACAACCATTCATTTGTAAACAACCACAATGGTTGTTGTAAATCCGTTTTAACACACGAGACAACAATAAAACATTCTTCACCCATGATAAGACGAAATCCAGCCTTTGATCCACCAAGCTTCTTGTACAACAACGTTGCAAACTTAGGCGTTGACTTTATCAAGTCTCCGGGCACGAACCTAGGTTCATTCTTCACTGTACGCTCGTGAAATCAATTTTTCTAGGTCATCGCTAACGTCTATCCATCCAACAAACGTTTTTGACGTTAACAACTTATAACGTGGCATCATCAATTCTTCGCCAGATAAAGGATCGCTTTCCGGTGTATAAATGCACTGCACAATGAGTGCAATATCATTTGCTTGTAGTTTACCAACGCTCTTGGCACCGTCCTTTACTCTAAAGCGATATGGATTGTCAAACAACACCAACGACATATCAACAAACATCGTTAAAACACCATTGTTCAACTTGATGATGTCACCAACGTTGAAGCTTTGTTCAATGCGTTTCACGATTCGTTGCGTTCATCACTTTCGTTTTTGCAGTTCTTGCAACCGGCGACGTGGATCTTCCAACCTTCTGGATCAACGTAGGCTCGGTCTGAATCGTGAATGTCCCATAGGTGGCGCGCGTAGCCGTCATCACTCACAGCGTTTTCACAGCACTGTGACGTCGCTAGACTCATTTCTAATGGCACCGACCTTCCTCTTGGTGGCAGTTCACGTCCACACACGGGACAATCGGCGCGCGTCCAACACTTTTCATTGCACATTGTGTGTCTCCTTGTTCGAATACCATTACAGGCGACGTGCCCGACGCGGATTGAGGTCGCAGTAGCAGTACACTGTCCGGACGTCGTGTCCCTGACCCTGTAATAGGGTCTCATCGTCCTGTCGCACGTGGTGCCACGTGCCATCAGCGAGATAGGCGGATACCGCGCCTCCGGGCGCGCATGCCAGGCTAGCATCAACTAGGCCATGTGAGGGCACTCCTTCGAGCAGGAGCTCGTCGGTGTCGTAGTCGTATACATCATAGTCAGCGTAGTTTTGGGTTATATTCGCTGTGGTCGTGTTGTTTGTCATTGTTGAACTATCATAATATCGTTCGTTTCACAGTTTCACTGCACTTGTTCAAACCAAATTAGTCGGTCAAACATCCAAACAACCATTTGATCGCTCGTTAAAACTTTGAAACGGGCCCATTGTATGTTATTGTTTTCATTTATTATTTCAAGCACGATCATTATCGTGTTATGACTTACGTTGTAAGATTCAATCCTCGATTGACACTCCATTGAACTGTACGTTGCATGGTTCCAGTTAGACCCACAAGCAAACCTTATTAGTTGTCCGCGTTTAATCATCACAGCTCCTGTAATAATTGCATAATAAGGTCTTGGTTTGATGAATACATATGTATCCATCCACAACAACCATCAACCTTTATGATTTTTATGCACGTGCTACAATATGAATTTTTAACTATCTCTAAAACGAGAGCAAGTTCATTGGGATTAAATGTTAAAAAATTAGTAACATTAACATCTTCATGCTGTGCGGAACACCACAAAGTAATGTAGCTTGATGAGAAACAAACGATGAGCGTTCCTGGACGAATTGATGATGTTTTCATGCATCTACCCTTTGATTGCGATCGACGAACCAGTGCCTTCAACGTCGACAACGTTTGTTAAAGAACTTGGTTCAATGCGAATCCACACCACGCGTTGGTCACCGGTGAACACCTTGAACCATCGTTCGCTGTTATACGTCGTTTTTTGAACATTCAACACCAAGAAAACGTTATCGTTCTGAAGCTCACGTCCAACGGGCCAAGGATCGCGTGGCGACTTCCACACGGGAATTGATCCTGCTCTAAAAAAGCACAAAGAACCTACATCGATTGGCGTTCTCATTACGTATCATCTATCCACGTTTTATCAACGCAACGTCAGTTTCACTGAGCGATCACCTCGATTAAATCTTCATCAATAAATGCATCGTACGTTTGTTCATTGACCAATAAAACAACAACAAAATGATATGAATCAATGTTTCTTTTTACGTCAATGATGAACACAACTTCATCTTTCTCAAGCATGCGTATAAATTTGTTGTGCTTGAGCAAAGCAACTCTATGATAGAGCAAATGACACACGTTACCTACACAAGGACATTGTTTACGCATGTTGCACGATCATCAACCATTCTGGTCGCGGCGTATAAATCCATAGCAAAGAAGCATCGTTTCTTTTTTCATCTAAAATGAGAACTTGAAGAACGATGTTGTGATGGCGTTCACCGGTGCAAATGACGAACCCAATCTCATTCGGCCTCCAAGCACGTTCATAAATTTGTGATGACAACCACTCATCGCCATCATCGGGTGGCATCGCCCAGACCGAGTGTGAGAGGCCCACGCCGACGATCAGGTCGCCAGAGATGAGTCCGTTTGAACGTATGGCATGGTTACCAACCTTGAACTGGCTCATCAATCAATGACCTTCTTGAAGTACGAACCTGACCTTGAATCTGAAAAATTATCAAATGCCCAACCAATCGTACAATTCGAAGCAACAAACAAACGTACGTAAACTGGCGTAAAACTACTGAAACTTAGATTTTTAATCACGTCGCTTTTTACAATGTTGAGAACAATTGCAATGTCATTTTGCAAAATGATTCCATTATCTTTGGCAAGATCGATGTTTGAACTTAAAACAAGCGAATTTTGGACCGTAACGTTACAACGTCACCAACGTTAAATGGAAGCGTATCGTCGTTCATCATGAAACGATCCTCGTCAAACGACGAACATACCACAACCGCATTTTATATATGCCATCTTTTGCTAAGAAAAACGCATCATCGAGCGTCATAAACAATAAAAACATTACTTCATCTTTTTCAACGATTCGATAAATTGTGTCATCATCAAGATGAAGTAATGTTGCACTTATTTTGTTGTTATTTAAGTGATCATGGGTGAGCAAATCACCAACGCGTAAACAATTAAGTTCGTCATCAAAAAACATGTGCTACACATTACCATACATAGAACGTTGTTTTCACCGTGTGATCAACTTCATTCTATAATCGTCGTTCGGCTCGAATGGTATCCACCCTAATCTAATGTTGCGTTGTAACAATACGTAAAAACTGTGTACAGAGGAAGCATGTTCAATGACGTTTAAAATCAACGCAAGTTCGTGTGGTAGGGCTATGAAATGAGGAAAACTGATTGAATCAGCGGGATACAACCCGACGTTGCAGTTGAAACTAACGATCGAACCTATCTTGAAGATTTCACGATCGATTTTCATATCGAGACCAGGTATGGACCGCCTGTTTCAGTGTTCAAATCATCGTATATCCAACCGCTTGATCCATTTGAAGGAATGTAGACACGTACGTAAAATCGATCTAGATAATTCTCACTCGAGTTTGATATATTGAAAATATCAATAATAAAAATAACATCATGTTTGTTAATTTCAATAATGGTTTCGCGCGAGATAACGTCATCGTGTGGATAATTGTTATACAATCTTATTCTATGCCTCACATATAATGTTTCATCTCGAAACATCACGATTGAACCACGCTCATGTGGATATTCCATGTTCAAATTTGACCTTATCATTTGCGATGCGTAAGTTGCATACGATCGACGAGTTCTGCACGCACGAAGGTTACAATAGTTACGATCTCAAGGAAAGAGTTCTCATCACCATGTCAGAAACAATGCCAATCTCGAGTTCAGTGAACGTGCTCTCAATTGATCCATCGAAGATGGTTCCCATTTCTGGAACGATCGCCGTCGTCAACGTTCAACCAATCACTGGTTCATCTTCACCGCCGGTAGTGTTCGTGCACAGCATCGTTCCTCCCGTTCCAAAGCCCGTAAAGAACGTTGTCACCACGAGCAAACCTCAACCACAACCAAGGATCGAATCGATCAATTGGACGGGAGGCAATGCGTTCAGAGTTCGCGTGAAGTCGAATGGAAAGAACGCAGCGAACACTTTGGAATGTTCGCTCGTTCAGCTACCAAACGGAAAGTTCAACGTTCAAGTGAAGTGAAGAAGCATCCTTCAATCTTTGCATGTAGTCCATATAACAAAACTAAAAAACGTTAACGTTCCTAGAGCGACTGTCACATAAACCACCATTTCGTAAACATTGATGATGTGATCATGACACATTGCTTTTTGTTCTTTCTTGTTGTTGTTTCTGAAAACGTTATTCTATCGCTTTGATATTATTATCGCCAAGAGGCGGGCCGAGCAGGACGCGCCAACAAACGATTGCATCAAATGATGCCAACAATCGAAGATCAATGTTACCCGAGGGCAATGGAATCATTTCAAGCACGAGAAAAACCTCTTCGTCTTGAGCAAACCTCGCAATTTCATTTTTGCCGCCATGATTTACTTGTTCTGTCCATAACGTTCGTGAATTGCTTATAGTAACAAGCGTTCCAGGTACAATCTGTTTCATGTTCTCTTTACGTGTATCGAACACCTGTGTAACGTGAACCGCGTCTTTGGATTGCTTGGATCGACGAAATCATCGATGTGTTGAATCGCCGGATTGCCACACTTGTGATAGACCACCGTGCCAACGCCACGAGGCTTGTTGTCGTTCGTAAAGTCTTCTTCTCGACGTTCAACTACGATCTTCACGTTATTCAACTTGTGAATTGTTGGAAAGCAGATTGAGCACGTGTTTGGATCTATCATCGTGCTTCAATTTTACCACAGACGAAGCGATCGTTCACTCGTGGAGCGCCTTCGCTTGAGGGTGGCATGAACACCTTTCTTCGCATGAAGGCGCTCCGTGGTGATCACGAGGGCGATGAACGATCACCGTTCATGGGGTCGAAACCATCCACGTAACGCAATCTTTTATTTGCAAAGTGAACAAACCAAGCTCCACCCGAACCATGAATTCGTACTGTGAGCGTCATCCGCATGCAAGTGTAACAACCACGTGCCATCCACGTGCGCGCGGAACAACCATCCAGAGGTCCATCCGCTCCGATAGCGTCCCGGTATTATCTACACACGCGCGGAACAACCCCTCAGGCGTCAGCCACACGTAGAACTCATCGGTGATCGAGATGAGGACGGCGGGATGAACACCGATAGGAATCCAACGATTCATCGGCGTTGACCAGAGTTTCTCATTCACATCAACGGGTTGAGAATTAGATATATACACCCACTCGATGAGGTCACCTGGTTTCATCTATGTTCTCCAATAATGCGTGGAACAACCCAGTATCGGGTGCCGACGGTCAACCTCGAAGAAGCGTCATCAACGCGCGCGAGGAGCAGGCCCTCAAGCGTCAGCCAAAAATAAAACTCGTCAGTGATTGAAATGAGCATCATGGGATGAACACCAATGGGAACCCAACGTTGCATCGGCGTCGACCAAAGTTTGGCATCTTTATGAACATGTTGAGAATCATATTCATGTACCCACTCAATTAGATCGCCAGGTTTCATCGATGTTCTCCGATAAGTCGCGTGGAATAACCATCGGAGGTGGAACGACGGAGGTAGCCGTCATCGTGTCATCCACGCGCGCGTGGAACAACCTCGATGACCAAGGCGCTCACGGCGACTGCGCTGGTGTCATCCACGCGCGCGTGGAACAACCCCTCAAGCGTCAACCACATGTAGAATTCGTTGGTGATCGAAACGAGGATGGCAGGTCGAACGCCGATGGGAATCCAACGTTGCATCGGTGTCGACCAGAGTTCGGCATCCTCATCGACGGGTTGAGAATCAGATTTATACACCCATTCAATTAGATCACCTGGTTTCATCTATGTTCTCCGACGACGCGTGGAACAACCCGCGGCATGCGGGCTCTTGCGGGGGACGAGAAAGTGTCATCCACGAGCGCGTGGAACAACCCATTTGGGTTCAGCCACACGTAGAACTCGTCGTTGATCGAGATGAGGACTGCGGGACGAACACCAATTTGAATCCAGCGTTTCATTGACGTTGACCAGAGTTGCTCATTTTCATCAACTGGTTGAGAATTACGTTTGTACACCCATTCAATCAAATTACCTGGTTTCATTGAAGCACCTCATGACGCGTGGAACAACCGACGGTGGGGGCCATCGACGAGTGGACCTCGTCATGTCATCCACGCACGCGTGGAACAATCTTAGGACGAGATGTACGTCTTGGAGACCGACGCGTGTCATCCACTCGCGCGTGGAACAACCCCTCAAGCGTCAACCACGTGTAGAACTCATCGGTGATCGAGATGAGGACGCCGGGATGAACACCGATTGGAATATAACGTTGCATTGACGTTGACCAAAGCCTCTCATTCTCAATAACGGGTTGAGAATTAATGGCATACACCCACTCGATCAAATCACCTGGTTTCATGGTTCAATAATAACAAGAAAGATGAACGGTTACACTTCAATGTAGCACCACGAAGTTATAATTCGATCGAAACCAGAACAATCCATCGTGAAATAATGCATTAAAATATACATAATTATCATAAAAGTCAACATTATCACATATTATCTCAACGATGAAACATATTTCACTTTCGACCCAGTCACGGATCGTTCCGTTGTTCATACGTTCGAGTTCAATAGAAACTTTTTCCACGTTAAAAGGACCAATCCACTCATCAATCTGTGAGTTATATTCACCGTATGTAGGAAACACGATCAATTGTCCGGGTGAATATTTATTCATTTGATTTGCTGATCAGAAATGACATTGAAACCATCGTACGTCTGAAACCAGAAGACTCCATCTGCAAACAAAGCACGAATGACGAAGTAATCATAACGTTCAAATTCATTCGATTCGATGATAACACACGCCTCATTACAACACCATTCACGGCAATATGCTCTAAGACTAGAATGGCTTAAATAAGTTCTTCTATGAAGAAACAGCGAACTGCAGAAATGAAGCGATCTTTTTGGAAACACGACCAAGTGTCCTGGTTTGGGTTTGATTATCATCTGTGTCTGTTCATCGTTGAACGAGTGTACAATCGAAACCAGAAAACGCCGTCCGTGAACAAAGCTCTGACGTAAAAACACTCAGTGAAAGCATCCACGTGCAATTCGATAATAATACATATCTCGTTAAAACGCCACATGCGCTCGTACTTTTTAAACCTACGCGATCCATCACCTATATCATCACAGCGCCCGTACAGGCGTTTAAATATTTTTCCACCAACAGAATGTTCATTATTAAATGAGCTCGGAAAGATGATTAATTGACCGACGAATATTGCGTCATCACTGTTTGTCTTCATTGTTCACGATATGAAAAAGTTGAACGACGTGCGAAACCAAAAGATTCCATCTACGAACAAAGCTCTGACGTCAAAATCATTGTACGCTGCGTATCTGTTTAAAACAGATTCAATCACAACGCACGCCTCATTCGGTTTCCAATTACGAACATATTCATGTAAGAACGATGAATTATTATTTGAATTCAAACGTCTGTCTTGACACAGTCCAGAGGCAAAGTCGGAAGTCGCTCCAGTCATTAATTTTGGAAATACGATCAGTTGTCCAACATAAATTTCCTCGTTCATGTTTCTAATTTGCCGTAAACAACTCTACTTCAATGAAACGAAACGTTGCACTGCTCATCGTCAACAAACGCAGCTGAATTTACTACCCGTACGAAACCAGAACGTACCATCTACGAACAGCGCTCGAACGTCGAATCTATTTTGATAGAACTTATCTTCCTTCGATAAATCAACCTTATATGCTTCAATAACGATGCACGCTTCGCTCGATGTCCAATTCCGTACGAACGCGTTTGCAAACATCTTCCACGAAGGGTCGGCGAATTCGCTTCTTTTACGGTTGAATAAATACGTTGCAAAGTTAAGGTCATCGAATCTATTGCGCGACGGAAACGTGACCAGTCGTCCGCTCATAGAGCGTTCTTGTAACTCTTTCATCAAGACCTTCGTTGCTTCGTTGTTCATCCTAGAGACCCTTTTAATGAGTTAAAATTGAACCAGAAAACGCCATCGGTGAACAAAGCTCTAACGTTGATCCACATTGATAAACAAGTAGAAGGACAGATTTCACGAACTTCAATGACAACGCACGATTCACCCCATTTCCACATACGTGCAAACGTTGCCAATAACCCGATGCCATCGAAAGAATGGTATAGATTTCCATGGAAGTTGAAGTTGTTTACACCGATCAATGACGTCGGAAAGACGATGAGCTCGCCAACGAATGGACGTTTGCTGATACCATCGTTTGACACGATCATCTAACCGTTGATGAGCTAGAACGTTGGAATTGATTTCTGAACGTCTGGAACCAGAACGCTCCGTCGTGAAAGAGACACCTGACGAGCCGATTGCTAGCCTCAGTGAATTTCATGGACAATGGATTGATGGCATCATGCGCTTCAAGAACGATGCACGGTTCATCGAATTGCCAATCTCGAACGAAACCAAGCAATGGAAACAACCCGGAAATACTTCGATCAAAAAATAAAAATAGACTAGAAAGATAGATCTCATTGCGTGCAGAAGGAAACACGAACAGCTCGCCCGGTAACAGAGACTGTTTATTATCTGATTTCATTGGAATGACAAATCATACTTCAATGGCTGACGACATTACACCGCGGGTTTATCATTATCAATTATATGATAGAACCAGAACACTCCGTCGACGAACAGGGCTTTGGTGATGATGGAGTTAGACAACACTGCATTCGTTTTCTTCGTTTCAATGATCAAGCATACCTCGCCGACATTCCATTTCCTGATGCTTGAATCCAAATATGGATATTCTTTAGAAGAAGAACTGCTGATCTTCGACAAGGCCAAGTACCGTTGTCGACCGTATAGAACATCGTTGAATCCGGACACGATTTCACAAGATTGAAACACGTACAGGTCTCCCGGTTCAATGCAAAGAAGCTTCTTCGATCGGTTCATGTGCTTCTTAGGAAGACGTACCAGTCTCCGATGAAGTATGTCCAGCGTTTGACTCGTCCGCGAGGTGCATTGTACTCGACGAGTGACGATTCTTAAATTTAATCATTTGTGTTCTACGATTTCATTGACAATCATAATAAAACACAAACACCGCGGAATCACGTGCGAAAAAAGCCTTGACAATGAAAACACCAACTTCATCATTCAACGCTGAATTTATGATAAAACACACTTCATCATATTCCCACCTTCTTATTTTAACATCGTTTTTATCGTTGTACAAGAAACTGCTGATTCCGCCGCCATAAACACCATGCGACGGAAACACGAAGACATCGCCCGGTGCAGGTTGCAACGATTCAGTGCAAAGAAGCCTCTTCGGTCGTTTCATGTGCTTCTTAGGAAGACGTACCAGGTCTTGGTTCAATGATTTTCACGCGTGCGCTCGAACCATTGAATCTGACCCTGATCGTCAAGAACGGCCGTTATGAATCCCCAGCCTTCTTTTGGACCCACAGCTATGGATCCAACCAATCCATTGAGCAGTCCAAGAAATCCCACGTTCTTACCGATGAAACCTGAATGGTGGGGTGATTGTAAGTGGCTTCAGAAACAGGAACTTTGACCTGAAACAAGGCACTTATGTCTTTACAAATACCTGGATCAGAAATCAACTCATTCAAACGAGATACGAGTAGATCTGTCGAGTCTTCGTTTGTTATTTGGTCATTCATGATTCCGTTGTCTTTCTTGGTTTCTCGATCGTGTAACTGATCTGATTCAGATCTTGGGTCTCTTTGAAACGCTTCCCATTGGTCCCCTAGTTTTGCCACAGATGAATGAAATAGTAAAACATAAACACGGCGTTGTCCGTGAACAGAGCATCAACTTTTAAACGATCAAGGACATCATCCTTAGAAACGTTCAGAACGAAGCACATCTCTCCTTCGATCCACCGTCGGCCGTAGCATGGCACGCCGTGATTGTTCAACCACAGCCACGATCCATAATAATACCCGTCAGTTGAAAACACGAACAGGTCGCCCGGCTCGATGATCTCACGATGTGCGGAGACAAAATCGTTTTTCGATGAAGTGGCAGCGTCCGCGCCGATCACGAGCTCGTCCTCCACTTTCTCTCCGCACAAACGTCAACGTGATGAGTCGGACAGTGGTAGAACCAGAACGTTCCGTCGACGAACAGGCCCCTGACGATGTTGTAGAAATTATTCAACGTTCTATTTTCATACGTCTCCAGAACGAGACACGATTCGTTTGGTTTCCATTTCCTGACAACATCATCCAAAAAATGTAACGTGTGTGGTGGATGGCTGAAGACATTCCTTTGAGCGTACAGCTCGTCGCTGAATAACATCGGTGCACGCTTTACATATGTGATCAGTTGACCCAACTTGGGCAACGATGTAGACGATGATTTCATCGGCGTCGATGGCACTCAGTCGTCCTTCTTGCGTACGGTGGCTCCACAACGCGTGCAGACGTCCTTTACGTACACTCTGTAGTAGAACATCCTACGCGTGTCCTCGATGATCGAAAGCGGCACTTCGTCGTACCGAGCTCTGAAGCTGTGTCCGAAGCGGCTCGTGCACTTGTTTACCATGGTGATGAAACTCGAGTCTCTGTTTTGCGTGTTGATGGTGGAGACCGGTAGATTATGATCGAACGTTCGATCCTAGAATCGAAAGGTCGTCGCCACATCGTCAAACCTCCCAGGTCCGTCAGATAGACACACAAACTCAGCGCCACGATGACGCCGGTGAACCACGAGACCTTATCGATTGTTGTCATTTCTCTTCTCCGTCATTCGTCATCATCGTGCGTGGCATAACCCTACTATCGAACTGGCTATGTTTGTGGCCTTCGTGGAAATCCACACGTGCGTGGAACAACCCATCCGGTGTCAGCCACATGTACAATTTGTCTGTGATCGAAATCAAAATTGCTGGGTGAACACCAATTGGAACCAAACGTTGCATCGGCGTAAACCAAAGTTTGACATCCTCATTAACGGGTTGAGAATTATTTCTGTACACCCATTTAATGAGGTCACCGGGTTTCATCGATGTTCTTCTTTCATTCATTTGCATCACCACTGCAATCCATGAGCACATGCTGAGCCACCTTGTCATCGCCGGCAACCAACACAGGTCGCTGAAGGAACGACGTTTGGTGGGAGATCCAGCAACAACCGGATTCGGTGATCATGATGTGGGTCCTGGTACGGCTGGAATGGGTCATGGTGGGCATCTGATCCCATGGTCGGATTTGCTTCGAAGAAGAAACATACGCCGACATCGATCGATCTCTACGTTCCTTGAGACGCCGGTGAACCACGAGACCTTATCGATTGTTGTCATTTTCTTTGCTCATCGTGATGATGTATTTGTGTGATGGGATCAGCGGCGAATTTCGCGTGGTGGTGATCGAGGGCCTTTCCGGTATGATACGGTTAATGGGCCGAGAGGGCAATAAGGGCAAAAAGGGGGCAACTCGACGTGAAGGAGAGGTAGGGGTTTTTAAAAGAGGCATAATTTTTTAATGTTTCTTTCGCGAATTCATTTTTCCATTTTTATCTACTCGACGAGCACGTCCGCCTCTTTTTATTATGATGCCACAGTGTATCCATATTTTTATTGTTACACAGTGATTGCACGTATCCACGGAATTACTATGTTGGTGTAACGCTGCGTTTGCGCGCAGTCTGAACGCATGGCCCGCCTATCTACGCCGATCTTACAAGATCTTACGAGTGATCCGCAAAGAGATCAGGATCCTTTGACCCAGTCCCTCCAGTCCCTCCAG